>JAABUP010000026.1_pt1 | contig 334674 bp, 292 predicted proteins | sample 5559201 | NCBI WGS metagenome assembly JAABUP01 (sample SAMN10711887, study PRJNA513373) | rock metagenome | isolation source: Antarctica rocks | place: Antarctica
GCGGTGAAGGCGGGGTTTGGGGCGGGGGTGTTGGAGGATGGGGCGGGGACGAAGGGGGTGAAGGTTTATCTTGTGTTGACGGTTGGTGGGGGGGCGGTTGAGGGGGTGGTGGAGGGGATGGAGGGGGTGGAGGTTGAGGGGAGGGGTGGGGGGAGGGGGAAGGGGGAGAGGAGGGTGAGGGAGAGGGAGAGGGAGGAGAAGGGGGGGAGGAGGTGGATTTTGAAGAAGAAGGAGCGGATGGAGAGGAGGGGGAAGGTTGTTAAGAAGGACTCGAAGTATACGGGGAGACGGCGGCGGGTGCAGTTTTGATCGAGTTGGCTCAATATGAATCGATGATTAGCGTGGCGTTTGGGGCTTTGACGAAATGCACGAAGCTGAATGGCTATATAGCCTTCATTGCTATATAGTTTCTTGTACAGAGATTGATCGGGCATCCTAAACATGAAACCTTGTCCCGCATACCAGACTTGCAACCTAGGATATTCTTCCATCTTATGTACAACTCCCTCCACTTACCTTCAGATTGCCTCCATATGGTCCAGAACCGATCTCGTGAATTCATGAGTGGTGCTATTGCCTCCCATGTCTCGCGTCCTCGTTTTACTAACGTCCACGTCAGCAATCGGCAATACTACTCCTCGGCATCATCTCTAGCTTACCCCTCTGAAATAACACCATAGACAGCTTTGGAAATCCGGTTGGCATGATCGTCCAGACCCAAGTGGCGCAACAGCATGGATCCGGAGAGAAGCATGGCGGTTGGATTGGCTTGATCCTTGCCTTTGATGTCAAGACCCACGTGTCGGCATCCGGGCTCGAATACGGCTACATCGCGGCCCATGTTGCATCCTGGCACGATCCCTGGTCCGCCGACGAGTGCCGCACCGACATTGGAAAGGATGCCGCCGTACAGGTTGGGCATGACCATGACATCGAACTGTTGGGGTCTGGAAACCGCTTGCATCGATGCGTTATCGACGATCATGTCGTCAACTTGTAAAGTTGGATAGTCCTGTGCAACCTTGTGGAATGTGTCTCTGAAGAGGCCGTCCGCAAGCTTCATGATGTTGGCCTTGTGTATACAGGTGACCTTTTTCCGGTGATTTGCCAGAGCGAAACTAAAGGCAAATTTGGCGATGCGTTCAGACTTTGCCCTGGTGATGACTTTGAGGGACTCGACCACGCCCGAGACGGATTGGTGCTCGAGGCCAGAGTATTCTCCCTCGGTGTTTTCTCGGATGATGCAGAGATCTACGTTGTCGTGTCGAGTCTTGTAGCCAGGGATATTCTTAATAAGGACAATAGACGCGTAGATATCAAGCTCTTGCCGTAGAGCAACGTTGAAGGATTGATGACCGGATCGCTCCACAGGCGTATGTAGTATACCTGCCTCGGTCCATCAGTATCATTCCACCAAGCTCTTACATTAGGTTTCATACCTTTGAGACCAAGTTTATTCCTCTTCAACGACGCAATCGATTCTCTGAACAGTTCCTCTGAATGCTTATCCCCAGACTCGACCCCAGTAACGTCGACCTGCTCCCACTCGATGGGCACATTATCGGCCTTGAAAACCGTTTTGACCGACTCGGCCACCTCCGCGCCGATTCCGTCACCTGCAGAGAAGTATAAGCAGAATTACTTTTCCGCGGTCTAGGGCTCACGGGTTCACCAGGTATGAGGGTGGTGGTGTATTTCCCGCCGAATTTGGTAGGCTTGAACAAGTCTGACTGTACAGTGGCCATAGCTTAAGGTGCCTTCAGCATCTCTCCACTATATTGGATCGTGAGGCACGTACCCCTTGCCATTGGGGGCACTGCGCGCCATTGTCGTGATACCCTGGGACCCTGCAGTAACTGCTGTCGCGTTAATGGGAGATGAGCGACCGACGTTAACGGATCAGGGTGTTTCTTCTTACCTGCGAGGCCCCATGAACGGTCCGAGACAGCATAGTAACAAAGGGCTTTAGGAGTTGTGAGAGTTATGATGGAGGTTGAAAATGACGCCAAGCCAAGGGTTGATGCGAACAAGACGGGAACGCTAGTGATTGACATGCATACGAGAATCGTCACCTTCGAACGAAGGCAACACGACTCTGTAGGTGATAATTCATCTCATGTTGCACGCCTTCCATTATGTATCCAAACTGAGCTGGAAAGACCAACTACTGGCCACGGTCTATTGATACGGAGCTTTTGCATTCAAGTACGTCCAAGAATTGCTGGAAAGACCATGAGCTACGTCGTTCGCTCATTGATGCATACCTCACGTACAAGCACAGACGCTGGGTCGCCACATCGATCAAGCCTCAATCTGCAAGCTGCCGGCGAAGAATCTTGATAGGTGTTTCCTTCAAAGGGGACGTCAAAGTCCTGCTCGGGATCCAAGTTACTCGGAATATCCGAGGTCCTCAAATCTGCACTGCCGCTAGAATACAATTGATTGGCAGCCAGTCCTTATGGGTTATCGTTTTCGAAGGCTGATCTCGCTCCGATCGATACATGCACTGTCTTCCAAATCCCCCGTTGCAGTGCCTTCGACATGCGGCGTTGGTTTGCCAAAGAAGATCTGGTTGGCTCGACATCATGCTCCTGAAATAAATGTTCATCGCCAAGCTCACAAACACAGAGCTGCCCTCTACTGCTCGCTCTTGGTGGTACCATCCTCCCTTATTGCATGATCTGGGACCAAGTTCTGACAAATACTATTACCCATCAGAGCAGCATGGCCATGTCATGGGGAAGGTATACTGGTTTTGCGCATACTTGCGACGCTTCATGGCCATGACTATCACACTAGGGTACGAAAGGCACCTCAAGTCCTCCCGTTCGCAGGAGAGGATATGGAGTTTCAGGGGTTTCTCGCTTCGTCGCCCGATCGAGCCTAGCGTGTATATTATTGAGTCCGGTTTCTGATATCAATAGCCTCAATAACGCAACTCAGCCCATTGTATGGGAGGTTGGGGCAGGGCAATCTACCTGACTTGAAGGCCAGCAGAGCCTTGACAATGAGCCTGTGGATAGATCAAAGCTTGAAGTCAGTGTCCTCTTGGAGGATGACAAGCAAATGCGTCTCGAGCTCGGAATCTCTTGATAACCCACAAAAGGTGGTCTGACCGTGAAAGGACCAATACTGATATGCATCACCTTATGCAATGATAATTGTCGTGTTCAATAGAGATCTTATTGAACCCCCGAAAAGGTTTGGCTTGGTCTATTGACACCTTTTGTACCCACATATTGCACAGTCCTCGACATTCACCCCTTCTTTCTTCATTGATCAATCTCTATAACTACAACCTCCTCATCACATCAGATCTTTATCCTTCCAACAACATCTTTCTTCGACATCTTTCTTCTCTTTTGTTGACTCTGAAGATCTCAAGACCACACACTCATACTCGCCTCACATATCTTCTTCCGTCCAACATCTGTTACTCCAACTCATCTACATCCACATTCAACTCCCTCTGCTCAGCAACTTCTCACAAGCAAAATTACCACATCAATAGTTTCATTGTCGATATCAGTTCAGCTCTCACCCTATCAACATCGTTCACCATGAAGGTCACCAGCCTACTTATCACCGCTATCGTCACATTCGTTTCCGTTGAGTCTGCTGCCAACGCCAACGCAGCGCCCGAAGCATTGGTCCACGTCAATTACTTCAAACACACATGCCATCAGGCAGGAGAGGGCTGCTTCAAAGCTAGACGCGAAGCTGTCGCACAGAAGTACCACACGTGCCACCAAGTAGGAGAGGGCTGCTTCAACGCTAAGCGTGACGCGTCCGCACAGAAGTACCACACATGCCATCAAGTAGGAGAGGGTTGCTTTCATGCCAAGCGTGAAGCTCTTGCAGCCGCAGAGGCTTTCGCATCGGCTGAAGCATTGGTTCATGTCGACTACTTCAAGCACACATGCCACGAAGCTGGCGAAGGCTGCTTCAAGCTGAAGCGTGCTGATGAAGCCGCTGCCGAGGCCATGAGTGAGACCGATTCCGTCGCAGACTCCACCAAGCTGGCTTGCTACGGAGCTGGACAGCCATGCGCTGTAGCCAAGCGTAGTGCTCTTGAACTCGCAGCCGCTGTTGCCGATGCCACTGCATCGGCAAATCATCATCATCAATGCTATCAACCAGGAGAAGGCTGCTTTGTTGCCAAACGCGATGCTCTCGAGGCCGCCGAGGCTCTCGTCGAGGCTGATGCTACTGCCAATCCTTATCCGCAGCCTGGTCAGTCTACCTCTTTCCTCCCTACCTTGATCGCACATGCTAATCTAAGACTTACAGATGCCAAAGCCATCATAGACCTCTGTAACTCTGAGGGGGAGGCTTGCCACAAACTTAGGCGCGCAGTAGAGACCATTGCTGCCGACCTCGACGCACCGGATGCGCATTTCGAGGATGGCGAGCCTGACTCCCTGCACAAGCGTGCCTTTGCAAGCTTGATGGGGATTGTCGACAGCATGCTATAGGCCACTTGTTGAATGGTCACAAAACTGCACGTTCAGTTCAGCACATCAACCCTACGTTCTTCCATGACATATCACGAAGCGACATTTCCAGTATTTCTACAGCAATTCCACATCATTTCCTTCAGCATTGATTGCATGCGACGATTTTTCACGACATACATATCAGCGACGAATAACACCTAATTCCACATATCATCATCCGATTCCGCGAATCGGCAGGCAGCTCTTTCTTTGCTCAAGTGCCCAGCAGTCCACTCATCTCCACTAACATTCTCTTCCGGAGCAGCAGTAGCAGATGCAGATGGTCGCTTGTCGGGTGATCGCAGGATAGTATGCATCACTCACTACCTAGGTTCTTCAACATCAATATGGAACATTCATTTAGCAATTTCCTCCGTTGCGCTGGAGGAGAGCTTGGATTTCTTGCTGGATAGTTGAGGGGGCTTTTTTTTCTTCATGTGCTCAATCATGCGGCCCTCTTTCCCATCTATCAGAGGGTGGCTTTATAGATGACTAAAGCTGAAATAACGTAACCACGCTTTCATGCTCATATCGATCCATCTTCTCAAAATCATGATGAATCATTTCACATATGATATGATTATATTCTCAACTGTCGCATTTTGCAACACCATTCCCAAACACCAAAACACAGATCTTCAAATACCACATCTCCGAAAAACCTTTGCGTGCATCGATTGCCTAGTCCACTCCTCTCCTACAACCCACATCGACAATATCCGCCCCATATGGTACGTATAAATCCTAGCCTTCGCTACCCCCGATAAAAATCCTCCGAAGTCGAGATTTCAAATTTATTCCACCGTGTAGAATCAGGGGAGAGGGCGGGTCCCAGTCGATAAGGTAGGTACCTACTAAATCCCACCTACATAAGAAGTCGAGGATTGGAATTTCGGCGCAGAGATGGATGCGGGTGACTGGCTTATGTAGAAGATATCTTTCGATAGAGAGGGGAGAGGAGGGATATATGGAGATTGTATGATTTTTGCGCGAGAGAGTTGGGATTAGTGGTTGGGTGATTTAAAGTAGTTTTGGGAATGGTGTTGTGGGAAGGGAAGGGAGTGAGAGGGGTGTGTGATTGTGAGATTTCGTTTGTGTATTTTTAGCTTTATTGATTGATAGATAGATAGATAGATGGGTAGGTACGGAGTAAGCTTGTGGGAGTTCTGGTTTTTGGTTTGGGAGGGGAATTATGGAGTATGTAAAGTATATTGGGCTTTCTGTGAATTTAATGCAGATTGCCAAGGGTGCTGGGTTTTGCGAAGGCTGTTCGGTTCGGTTCTTAATGAGGTTTGGGATGGGATGGGGTACTCGCGTTTGGCCGGTTTGGAAGAAGTGTCTTGAGGACGAGTGGCACGGTGTTTGAGTGCTGCGGGGGAAATGGGGGTTGGTTCACATATCTGTTAGGAGTGGTGTGTGGTTGGTTAGGTTAGTTTGATAGGGATTTATGGACCGCACTGCTGTCAGGATCATGTTGAGGGGATGGACTGTAACAGGGTCATTAGCGTGGTCGTTTTGGGGGGTATGAAATGCGATGGTAGTGAGTGGCACAAATTGGCTGATTGCTGCGCGAGACATGGGGATTGGTTGACTTAGTTTTAGGACTGGTATTGTGGGATTAGGAGGACTGTATGGTTAGTAAATCGAGATAATTGGGATCGGTGGACCACACTGCTGTCAAAATTGTAGTAGTTCCATTGGCGTGGTCGTGTTTGGGGTATGAAATGCAATGGTAGACAAGTATCTATTAGTTGGGTCAACCGATCTCGTAGGAAGAGATGTACTCCACTGTTCAACCCAAATCTGTGTTGAGAGAATGACTTGTGACAAAGTCTATTAGCATGTTCATGATGGGATTTGCAGTATTCAATAGTAAACCAATAATCTATTAGCGGGGCTGTGTAAATGTTTTCAGAGCATCTCTACATCGTGAGCATCGTTGTTGACACCTATCCGATAGTCAATTTTGGCGTTTTGATGGTTCGGAGGCTCCTGGTCCATGTTCGGGAATCCGCTAGCGATACTATCTGAATGTTGATCTATAACTTCTGGAGAATACTGGTTTTGGTCGTGGTAGTTGCCGAATGAGGACGTGTCCTGTCCATTAGAGTCCCTCTGATACCTTAACCAAGCCAACTCCTCTTCCTGTCTAACAGTCGTCGTTTGGTGTTCGCCAGATTGGTCAGCTAATCCTTGACCTCCGTTTCTAGTATATGTAGGAGGGACGATGCGCCAGAGCTCGACAAGCCGCGACCTTTGTTCGTCGTCGGCGTGTTCGAATAGTGTCAGCTGAGAGTGGTTAAGTGCGGAAGGCGAGATGCAATTCTTGATTAGTATTCGGCTTGCAGTGTCATGCTTCGGTGGTTGCAAAGGATGCAGAGCCGGTACAAGGTGTGCTGATTTCGTTTCTAGGGTTAGCATTGTCGTTCATGATACGAACATCAGAGGTGATCTATGCTCATGGGTATGAAAGGAAGAGAGTTCGATCTTGGTACCAGCCCTTGCGGATCCACTCGCTATGAAAGAGAAACAGTTACCATGGGAAGTACGTACCGGTGTGGGTGTAGTGCTGCGAAATGCTGTATTTGAACGGTGTTGCCTGCTCCTCGGTTTCTTGGACCATAGTAGCTGGCGAGTTTCGCGGGTTCGACACTGTGGCCAGTCTGTCCGACAGACACATATTCCTATAAAACATACTCTCGAGCTGCTCGGTAGACGTATCTCCTGGACCTGCTTGCATCATAAGATGCTCGTCACTGAGATCCATGTCACTAAATTTCTGCGTCAGATGACTTGTTGCCGAAAATAGACAGAGAACATACAACCACCTCCGCAAAGGATGTACTGATTAGATTCCAGGAACACCCGCTAAAAGAGAGGGATGGGAATGGAGATGACACTTTGATATTGGGTGGAAGTGATGCCGAAAAAGATCAAATTATTGACGCAGACAACTCGACCCAGACCTCTTGTGATTTTGCTCTTGTTATGACTAGAGTATGCTATATACTTCGTTTTGGCCTAATGCCTTTATCTATGATTCAAACCCTTTACAGATTAGTCGGACTGATGTGATAAATTATGGACGTAACAAAGGTTTGATGGGGAGCTGTCGAAAAAGGACTTAAAGCGATGAACGAAGGAAAATTACCGCTAAGGTCAGTACGGCCCCCAATGCGCGTTTTAAATACATGCCCGAGCCTAAAAGGCTATGGCTGTCATGTTGTGCTATCAATTTGTAAATACCCAACCGTTCGTATTTCGTTGTCATGCTGCAATGTCGGGCCTTGTAGACTATGGAAGCAGTGATGAGGAGGATGCCGACGAAGTGGGAGAGCAAAGCCAGCTGGCTTCTGAGGTACGACTACACAACTCCCGTCAACAAATGATCATCACTGACTGCATAGACCTTAGATTTCCGTGCAAGCCGAGACTTCTCGACTAGTCGTACGGAGTAGCCTCGGTGGGTGATCTAATGTCTTTGTTCCGCACGAGTCCTGATTCTCTCAGGTGATGCGAATGGCAATGGTGACACTCTCCGTACTGGAGCCATATTAGGACCTTTTGGTCCACCACAAGCTACGAGACCTGGCAGCGATGCTTATTCCGCGCCATCTTCGCCATATACAGCCCAACGTACCACAATCCGAGATCTAACGTTGCCTATGAAACCCAACATGGAGATCCCTCTTTCACCACCTGGGTCACCAACTCCAGACGTCGACGAGAAGTTTGGTCATTTTCTCAAGCTGAAGAAGCAAGGCATACATTTCAATGCCAAGCTTGCCTCTTCGTCTGCTCTGAAGAACCCTAGTCTTTTGCACAAGTTGATGCAGTTCGCTGCTGTAGAAGATGAGATGCAATATGCCACTACATTGCCGACGACACTATGGGACCCTTTAGGCTTCCCGGAGTGGGCTTACAAAGAAGGGTTGGGCAGTGCTCAGAAAGAGTTATCGCAGAAGAAAGAGGAGGTGAGGGCGAAGACTCAACGGGAGAATATCGAATTCGTCTCCGCTGGTAATTCTGCGGATTCAAGTAAGGTAGGAGCATTGAGAATACTTGGCGGGTCGAAGGGGTCGCGAGGGAGTGCTGTGGAGAGGGTGATGGCAGGCCTTAATCGTGAGGACCAAACGGCCAAACCACACGGGCGGTCCCCAAAAAGGAGAAAGCGGTCACGGTCGAAATGAGACTGGATTCAATGATCTACTGCCTTAATTTAAAGTTTACATGATCGCCCCAACATAATTGTGAGATAGATCAAGATCAAAGGAAGATGGGAGACGTAAAAGCACGAAGCTGGCAAGGTGGGATTCATTCATCATCTGCTCCTGCTCCGACGGTGTCTGGCGGCCAAGGAGTCTCATTGATTGGAGATGCAAAAGGGCCATGATGTCCCATAGAGGATCGCTATACCATGCTTATCCGTCGATTTCCTCTGAATGCATTCTGCTCACAGTCTGGCTGTTCATGGTCGAAGCCATCTTTTGCGTCTTCTGATGACATCTACCGATGAAGGTCGGAGCTTCTAATGATATAACCAGCACAGGCAAGACAAAGTCGATTGCAGCAATCAGGTATCATGTTGCCGGGAGGCTTGGTCTGGAATCAAGCCTCTTGTTTTGCTGGACCAAGATGATAACGATCCCCTCACGGCGAAGCACTGTACGCAACAATTACCCTTTGACAGCACCGGAATCTGCTGCGATAACTCTGGGCTATTCTATAGCTCTCCCTTACAAGATCTGTGTCCCGAGTAGCGTAAACAGGAGAGTTAAGCTCTCCGAAAGCTGCCAGCCTTGTCGACTCCCCATCCTTCACACATCCATGACTGTACCAGGAGCATCAGGAGTGGACTGCAAGGCGTGCACTTCGCTCAACAACCATGCCAAGTGCCAAGAGCACCACTAGCGATTGACATAAATAGGTACGAATGAACAGTGGCCGAGATATGGCGGACCCCTGCAGAGGTGAGATGCGAATACGACCTTGATCACAGAGGAATCGCGGTGTCTGGAAGGGGCAAATGATCATCCTCAAAGGAGCAGTCAATCTAAGATTGGGCAGCATGACAGCAAAGATTAAGCCTAAGGAGGTCCGTCCGCGTTTCAGATTCAACATGGGCTACTAGTACGGAGTCAGCACGATGAGTTGCAGAGAGCCAGGGTGTTCACTGTTCAGTGGGATAGCTTACTATGTACTAGTTGTATGTACGTACATACTACCTTACTAGTACCTTAGTACTGTAGTACATGAAGATGGGCTTGGTCCAGACGCAAGAGGGCAGTGACCCTGCGGGTGATGGATATGCAGCCTCACCTTAATTGACTCGTACCAACCAGATATAACTCCCGAGGCTAACTATCTTAGTGACCTTGGGCCTCCATCAAGAAAGGCCAGATCTCGATGGGCTGATTGGTGGTTCTTCCCGCTTCTGCCCCGCGAGTCGACTCGAATCGGCTTGGTACGAGGATGGTCAGTGTCGGCGAGAGCGGGGTGGCCCTCGCAGTGCACCTCGGTCGAGCCATAAGAAGACTTGGTAGGTCCCTTTGGGCAAAGATCGGCTGGGTGGAATTAGCCGGAATGAGATCTGACCACCGGAAGGGATGACGAAAGGGTACAAGATGCTAACCACAAGAAGCCTGCCTTGGAACGCCGACCCGCTCTCTGAATGCCTCTAATTGCCTCTAACGGGGCGGCGTAGCGGCGGGAAGAGGGGCACACAGGGCTAAGCCGAATGTTCTAGACTGTTGCTGTTCCTTCAGATTTCGTCGCCGGTCTCGACGCCTTTCGTAGCGGGAGTAGCTGTAGCGCTTCAGCGATTCACGGAATCTGTTTGGAGAGAGATGCACGATTCAAGTGTTGCGACTTCCAGCATCTGGACATGTTAGTGATCATTCTAAGCGTGAAGTCAACTTTACACGAGTCTGCTTACTGTGGTACACAGTTCGCAATTCCAAGCCATGGATCCGATGATCAGCGCAGAAGTCTAGACCCACCCAAAGGCCCAACTTCTTCTGATTTTCTCTGGGCGGCTCAACTAACTAGGTGACTAGGTACTTACCTCACTCACTCTTCTCGGCCAAGCTCCAAGATCCCACTCTTTCACAGCTTCATAGTCCTCGCCGAACAACCTGTGCTCTCCTTTCGTCTTTGCTTCCAGCTTCATGGCAGAAAGGCATTCAGCTATTGCCGCTACCTGAAACTCATCTTGAGTGCGGGAACAGGTCCGCAGCGAACCACCGAAGCATTATTGTATCCTTCCACCAGCTACAACTCCACATTGTCTCGACACTTTTCCATGGCTTCACCCTCCCTATCGTCAATGCCAACCACCTTGTCAGAACTCATAGTACCCTAATCTCCGAGACACCATTGGGACTATTCCGCACTGAATAAGTCACTGCAAATCAACTCTCACAATCGTGATTATCTCTCGAACCAGCAACCAAAGCTGCGCGTTAAGCGCATTCATACAAATCAATCCTACATCGCCTTTTGTCTACAACTTGCGAGGGTTCTGGTCCTCAACCAAGTGCTACCCTGCCTCCATTGATTTCGCACAAATGCATCTGCGGCGGAGGTGATCTCAGGTCGCCACTTCATGTATAACAAAAATGGGGAAGATGACTCGTCAAATGATGCAGAAGTCAGTGGGGGAAAATTTGGCGGATATGATGGAGAGGACGACGTTGTGTGTTTCTGGTCCTGAACCAGGCATAGCAGCGCATGTTGGAGACGAGGGTTTCCGTGAGACTGTTGGGCAGCATTACAGTGTCGAAGAGAACAATGCCGTCGAGCAGCTGGTGCGCTTGAAGAGACAATTGAGGGAAGCCTCCACATACGACTTCTGGAGCTTGCTTATGGAAGGCATGACCAGCCTAAGTGGAGCGCAGTATGGGTTTGTCACGAAACGCATATTGGTTGACGAGCAAAACACTGCTGTCGAAATGCCACCGATTGGGGAACCTGGGTCCTGCCTGCTGGGCGTTGCCTTCTACTACAACGACGGTGAACAGCTAGAAGATCTGCATCGCGACTACAAATATCTTGCCTATGGCGCGCCTTGTCACAACATGAAGCATGACAAGGTTTTTTTAATACCTAATGGATTACCACAATTCATCCTGAATAATCCCAATCAGTTTCCTTTCCCCACGGAAGCCTATCTTGGTGTACCTTTATTTGCGGAAGGGAAGTGTTTCGGGCACTTTGGTATGATGTGGACTCTCAAAGGTGTCAAAGAGTTGAGGCTTGGCTGGGCGTACGTGGAGATGCTACTACACTCGCTCGAGGACGTTATTCTCGAAAGATTGGTGGGCGGACAGGGCTACGCAAAGGATGTAGAAATGAACAAGCTTGCTAAGATTATTCCAAACGAAGCGATCACGGCGGCGCAATCATTGAAGCCGTACGCACGAAGCTTGTCTCATGAATTACGGACCCCGATGCAGGGTGTTGTTGGGATGCTTGATGTTATGCATGCTACGGTACAAGAGTCATTGGAAGGTCAATCCGATGCTGCCATCCGCAAAGTTTTCAAAACCTTGCGAGACAACATTGAAGTAGTCCAAGGCAAGCTTTTGTGAACATTCGAGGGAGACAAAGAAGCATGCTAATGCGCAACCCAGATAGCTCGCGACGAGCCGTAGAAGCCGCTGACAATGTTGTCCACGCCTATGATTTGAATATGCAAGTGCCGGATACTCCAGATCATCCAAACGATGACGAAAGCATCGAATGCCAATCGAATGTTTCGTCAGACAGCAGACGGCCAAGCGAACTAGCAGAAGGCAAGAGTGTCTTCTTTCGGAGGAGCAAGCGGCAGAGAACCAGTGACTCTGGACTTAGCGGCCCAGCTGCCAAACAACGACACTTGGATCCTAGAACATCAACGCCACTTCGAGATATCTCTCCGCACACGGCATCCCTGCGCACGGCTGTTGAAGAAAGCGATGACATTACTGGTGGAATGGAAGGCATCACGGCGGGCACACCAGCGCTCATCGAGCCTAATCTAGCTTCTGAAATCTCAAAGCCCGAGTCGACCGTAACTCCTGGTCTACGGCACACCAAGGTCCGAGACCTGTTACGCTTGATCATTAATGAATCTTTGAGAGTTGGAGGTAGACCAGAATCTGCAGTTGCCGAGGACACCGATGGTGGTGAGATCATCGAAGTGAGAACCAGAGGTTCTAATGGGGATCTGCGTACCAAAATAATCGAATGGTCTGTGGATCCCCTAGTTCCTGAGACTGTATTTGGTGAGTAGTCAGCTCTTTTGAGATCATTGACCTGGCTTGACGCTGACAATGTCGTAGTCAATGAAAGGGATCTTGCGAAGCTGGTTTCATGTGTCTTTCTGAATGCAATCAAGTTCACTGAAGAAGGCGAAATATCGCTCATGGCAAATGTAACCTCAAAAGGCAACGTTATCGTTATCAACGTCGTGGATACTGGTCCTGGCATCCCAAAGGCTTTCCTTCCATCTCTTTTCAAACCCTTCTCCCGCGAGGATGACTCCCTCACGCGGCAAAAGGAGGGGCTAGGCCTCGGACTACTCGTGGCCAAAGGTCTTGCTCGCAAAGTAGGCGGCGATCTCGCTTGTGTGAGATCTGATACCGACGGTCCACGACGGGGCTCTGAATTCGAGCTCCGCGTACCTCTCTCGTTTACTGACTCTACTAGCCGCGGCTCAGGTCCTAATTGCACTTCTACGCCCGCTCGCTGTTCTGCCAGCGAACCAGCTTCAAAGGTTCGGGATCGGCAGACGTCTTCGGTGGATCGCCGCCGTGGTCCTCGAAATCACCCCTCCCGTACGGCTACTAGGACACCTGAGACGACTCTCCTCCCCAAGGCAAACACCCCTCTTGCCCCTTCATCTCAATCCCGCCGCAATAGCCTTTCTCAACCAATCACATCTACCCCTTCGCGCCAGCCTTCAAGAAAGAAAGCACCTACATTTGATCGACATCTCGCCAAGAAGCATCCTCTGACGTTCCTCGTAGCAGAAGACAACCCGATCATTCGCAAACTTGTTGTCACCATGCTTAGCAATCTAGGCTACACCGGAGTCCATGAAGCTTATGATGGTGTTGAAGCCGTCAACCAAATGACAATCGATCGTAAGTCACGTGGCGAGAAGCCGATTGATGTGATATTGATGGATTTATGGATGCCGAACATGGATGGCTATCAGGCATGCCAGAAAATATTCGCGATGGAGAGGGAGCAGCGAGAAAGATCGACTAAGCAAAGGAAAAGAAGCGCCGGCATTGAGCTTGCTGACGATGATGATATGGCTAGGAGGAAACAAGGTGGTGTGACCGTGTTGGCAGTGAGTGCAGATGTGACGGATGAGGCTTTCGACAAGGCTCGTGAGGTGGGCATGCATGGATTTATGATGAAACCATATAAAATAGCGGACCTTGAGAGGCTGATATTGGAGCATTGCACGGGGGACTCCAAGGAACATTCGTGACATCGGAGGAGTCTGAGATGATCGTTATTAGAGGGTCACAATACTCGCAAGAGTTATTCACATCCCATACAAGAGGTTTCCCCAGTGCTTTGGGGGAGTCAACATAGACATCGCGGCATTTACAGGCGATCTGGACGGGGTTGAAAGCGCTCAAAGCGAGCCATGCTAGCATTTTCGGCATCGAGAGGTTTCATTGATGGGTTAGGGCGCTATATACCACGAACTAACTACAAAATCTGTTATATCCCTCACATTGGAATAATCAGTGACATTGAATGTATGTGTCTATGGCAGCTAGATGTCCTTTCTATGATTATTCCAAACATTTCCTAGCACGCGGGTGACAGAATAATTTGTCGGTGCAAAGTGTCCGAAGTATTTTGCTTATAAAAACTCGCTAAACAAACCCACCCTAACCCTTTTAAAACCTAGCGTTCCCGCACCACAATCGCACTCCAACTTAAATCCATCAACGCTCGCACGGTCATTCCATCACAACCATCTCGCCTCGCTCACAATGGTGATCGAGCGTAGTGGTCTGGCCGTCGGCCTGAAAAAGGGCCATGTATGTTTTCCCCCAATCCTCGAGCCGTCCCACACAGTCCGATGCCACGCTGACCCTTAACAGAAAGTCACACCCCGCGAATCCAAACAGCGCATCTCGCGGACGAAGGGGCATTTGGTACGTTCCTCTTTCTCGATTATCAAATCTACATACCCTGTTGTTTGTAGCGTTCGTCCCGTCCTATGTACTGTGTTGGAAGAAAGATGGGTTCTTGGATTTTGAAAGACGTTTTGCGTACAGATGAGATGGGGAGTCGAGTGCTGACGGTCAAATTGGGGTAATAGAGCAAACGTACCGCGTTCGTGAGGTCGATTGTCAAGGAAGTTGCTGGGTATGTTATGTTCTTTCTGGATTCTGGATATCGGTCCGGGTTTTGGGATCTAGGATCAGGGATCTGCGGAGGAGAAAGATTCAGTCATCGCAACGCGCAAGCTGGACTGGCAATATCATTGTGGCAGATGTTGGAATACTCGATCAAGGACTCCTTCGCTCAGCGGATTACCGTTAGCCGATACAAAATATGATCATTCCAGGAGCGAAAGACGCAGAGCCTTGCTAACCTTTCTTTTTCCTCCCTGAACAGACTAGCACCCTACGAGCGCCGCGTCATCGAACTCCTCCGCAACAGCAAAGATAAGCGAGCGCGGAAACTGGCGAAGAAGCGGGTTCGTATTTCCATTCCACCCCACTCTCTTGCAGGCATTGTGTTTTGTGATAATGTTTATGATTTATGCCTGTCTATGGGAAGAGAGGGGGGACTGTGGGCTAATATGAATGGGGGATGTGTAGCTCGGTACGTTTGGACGGGCGAAGCGAAAGGTCGATGAGTTGCAGGGCGTTATTGCTGAGTCGAGGAGGACGGGGCAGCATTAGTTGAACGAAGGAAGGGAGGAGTTAGGGTGGAGGTGGAGTGTGTGATGAGAAGTGTGTGGTGATGGTTGATATGCTATCGTGCTACTCGATCTCAAGCAGATGATCAACGACTGTTCAATATCAAAAGACTGCTCTGCTCTTTTGATCCACACGCATACGGGTTCTATTCATACCGTCTATCTACGTCATCTCATCACCCTGCCATTCTTTCTGGACGCCACACTGAAATTGCAATATCGCATATCAGACAACCCGCTACGCTCCCAATGCAACCCTCCCTTCCGATGCCGCTCGAATCACAATGCATAAATCTCGTCACGAAATACCCATCACCCCTTCTTCCCCAACTTAAACCACTTCGGCACCCCACCCTTCTTCCCACCCCCTTCCCTTTTCCCCACCTCCTTTCCTTTCGCACTACCGTCTTCCCTCTCATCTGTCTCTACAGCTTCAGGCTCCTTGACCTCAATCTCCGCTGCCCTCTCACGATACACCTCTTTCAAAAGGTCCTTCCCCGCCCTAGCCTCCTCGCTCGCACCCTCTTCCCAGATGAAATTGACCATCACACTGCCCACCATCCCCAGGCCCGATATCAATTTCTCATTGCCCTCTCTCGAGATGCGCTGGGGTCCTTTGGGCGTGCTGAAATTCAGAGAGAAGGGTTCGTCTTCGTTCTCGAGACATTGTTTGACGAATTCGTACAGGTTTACGGTCGTTTCTAGATTCTTGAATTCGCTGATGACGGTCGATTGATCCGGAAACCGCACTTTGATATTCACACTTTTGACGTCGGCTTTTTTCTTGGAGTGGGCTTCGGCTTGAGCAGCCAGCTCCGCGTCGCTGGGGAGTGTCTTGTTTCGGCCGTAGGTGGAGAGGCGTGACTGGTGGAGCTTGGCGTGGTCGATGGTGGGTTCGTAATCTTTCTCGTTGTGGGGTTGACGCGCTGCGGCTGGTGATGATGCTGAAGGAGGGGCGAAGACCCTGATGGGACGTTGGGAGGGGCCGGTGATGGTATTATTAGCTGGTGGGTTCGACATGGTGGGTGGAGCTTCATTGTCTGTAGTAGGTGGCGGGGTTGTTGGTTCTGGGGGATAGGACGGATCTTGTGATTCGGGCGACACAGGCTCAGGGGGTGATGGGGCGTCCTTGATCTCTTTATTGGGGGCTGGTTCGGATGCATTTTGAGAGGATTCTGCGTTTCCAACGCTGTGTCCATTAGCCTCGGCGGCATCAGGTGATGCAACAGATTTGAAGTATTGATCTATCTCTGCCATTGCTTCCTCCAGTGGTCTTCCTGTCGCTCGGAAGCTTAGTCGCAGCAAGACACTCCCGCTGTTGAAGCCCAATTGCGCCAGATTCTTCTGCAAGTCCGTAAACGATGCCAATTCTCTACCCATGACGTGTATCACTGGCGTCTCGTAGAAGAGTCTTCCAGATCCGCTATCACCGCCATCGACTTGGGGCTGCGCTCGAGCTGTGAAATTTCTAGTCGGTTGTGGTTCCCTAGTGTCTGACTCGAACTTCCTTAATAACAGCCATAACGTTGTTGTGCTTGGGAATCTATCCGTCAGCCTTGAGGGGCTACCTTCTGACTCTGGAAGCTGTAGGGCGACAGATACAACAGATGGAGACTTGGAAAGTACGACGAGTTGGAGCTTGGCTCCGGAGGAAAGACCCGAGAGTCTAAAAGGCTGGGATAGGTCTATGTTCTTGTTATTACTCCTGAAAGAATAGGGAATGTCAGCAAATGCTCAGTTGGGATTGCTATGGTGGAGTGGAGGAGTATAGTACTTAAGACCATGTCGAGCGGCGTCAAGACCAAGTTTTGCACAAGATTCTTGGAGAACATCGGCTAGGTGTTTACCGGGCTGAGTCTTGATGACAGCCCGCCGAGCGGATGCATCAAGAACTACAACATGGGCAGACATGTCCAGGGCGTGGGGTAGGCAGCAAGGGCTTCCTCCTAGGAAAGTTGAACCTTCCAAGAGCGTCGACAATCTGGTAGGTGTTACCCAGATGGCGATTGTTGTTTTATGAGCTTATTGAGGATTGGCAGAAGAGAGCTCTGAATTGTAACAACAAGGTTAAAAGATTGTTTATATTCTACATGACCGCCCCAGGACGAGTGAGGCTTTGACAGCGGGAAGCCGCTCCACTTACTCCGGTTACCCCACCCCCACACTCAGACCGAGAGTCCACCAAGACTCCAATTTCTCCGCCATCATCACAAGCGGTAGTAGAGAGCTACTCCTATCGCACTCCGTCGAAATGGCTTCCCCCGAGATCCACCATCTCTTCCACCATCCAATAGCGGACCACTCCTTCTCCGCAGACAGGCGGACTCTAGCTGTAGCGAGGGACAACAATGTCGAGCTCTACAGCAAAGCTGGTAGCAAATTCACGTTGCATGATGAATTGAAAGGGCATGATAAGACCGTCACAGGTGTCGATATCGCACCATCCACTGGCCGCATCGTTACATGCTCCCAAGGTATGTTACAAGCCAATTGGTCTTGAGATATGTAGAAAGATAACCATATGGGCTATACAGATCGCAACGCGTACGTATGGGAACCCTCGCCTTCTGGCTGGAAGCCTACCCTGGTCTTACTGCGCATCAATCGTGCAGCCACCTTTGTGCGATGGTCACCTTCTGAGAAGAAATTCGCTGTTGGCTCTGGTGCCAGGGTCATCGCAGTATGCTATTTCGAAGAGGAGAACGACTGGTGGGTATCGAAACAGCTCAAAAAGCCCATACGAAGTACTATAACCACAGTGGCCTGGCACCCGAACTCGGTCCTCCTAGCTGCCGGATCTACAGATGCACATGCTCGCGTATTCTCCAGCTTCATCAAAGGCGTCGATGAGAGGCCGGAAAGCAGCGTCTGGGGCGAACGACTGCCGTTTAATACCGTGTGTGGCGAATATCTCAACAATTCTGCAGGATGGGTACATGGCTGTGCCTTCTCTCCTAGCGGCAATGCTTTGGCATTTACTGCACATGATAGCAGCATTACCGTTGTCTATCCAAGTGGCCCGGACCAACCCCCGAATGCAGTGGTCAGCCTGAATACACAGCTTTTGCCTTTCCTAAGTCTAATCTGGAACGGTGAAAGCGAGATCATCGCGGCTGGATATGTAAGTAGCTTGCGTGTGCATGAACCGAGTTAGCTAATGGGTGTCAGGACTGCGAAGCCTATAGACTCCGTGGAAATGAGAACGGTTGGCAGATCGTAGGGTCGATGGAATCAAAGGGCAGGCCTGGCTTGGCGGACATGCGCGAAGAGTCGGCATTGAACATGTTCAGACAAATGGATCTGAAAGGAAAAAGCAAAGATGACACTCAGCTGAAGACGGTGCATCAAAACACCATCGCTACTATCCGGTCGTTTGATGAGTCTGGTGGAGTGGTTAAGAAGTTCAGCTGTGAGTCCTGGTCCAGTCTTGATCCTCGTCTTGTAGGTAGCACATGAACTAATATCACACAGCCAGCGGTGTAGATGGAAGAGTTGTCGTATGGTCAGTCTGATGCTAAAACTCAAGCATCAAAATCTGGCTTGTCTAGCGGTGCGAATTGGTCCAAACCTCAAGAACGATCTGAGATTCCTTAGAGAATCTATGTGGGCTTAATTCCCGTTCGAAACAGCTGCGCTCGATTCATGATAATGAGCCAACCTAACCTGTCAAGCCACCAACATCATCTTCTACCACCATAGCACGAAAGCCTACCAGACAGTTCGTGACTCTATTATTGAGACCTTGCCAGCCTTCCTCCAGGTCTTATGCTTATCCCTTCTCGCGGACTCAGGAACGGGCATGTGTCAATGTTCCATGTATGGCCCTGACCCCTATCAAAGCGCGCTAATCATCGAGCTGGGACCTAATGTCTTTCTCTTACCTTTTCGCTTGCGCCATCGTTCGTAAATCCGAGCTGATCAGGCGAGTATCCTGAAAACTCCAGGGCCTGAGACAACCGACAAGGGTGACATGGAGTTTGCTGATTTTTTTTGAGAAGCCGAACCAAGTCTACGATCTATTAGAAATCATGGCTGAGGTTGTCTACTTTACTCTCCTAAGAATATAGACGATAAATAAAATCTGGAGTTTTCGAGCTGCAGAGATCATGCCGTTGCTCTTCGCTCATGGAGGCTTCACAGTCGATCATTGAACGAAACTCGGGGATTAAGTGGGAGAAGCTACCTGTGATCATCCTTTGGTGAGTGCAACAGCTCATGGAAAAACCGCAATATGATTTTAAATAAACCTTGCATTACTCTGTGCGAATTCCAGGCATCGAATCGCTAATGAAGGACCAGGTGTATTGTCATGCATCCAATCACTAGACGAATGGCCCATTGATTCTATATCATTTGTTCAGAATCTTGAGACGGAACAATACATGAGCAATAGGCTTCGAATCTGCAAGCCTCAAATCAGAGTACTCCAAGCTATTGAAGTCAAAGCCTTAGGCCCGAGAGAGCGTGGCGGTATAGCTAACCATGTTCTTTCAATTCCGTTTACGACTAGAACGCCTTGATTCCAAGACAGTCCAAGTGACTCAAGATACTAGCAGCTATTCCACGCTCCGACTTGAAGTGATGTGCAGTGATGTGCGAAACATCGAAACCACAATCAACGCTGTAACAACCTATGCGTTTCGGAACTCAACAAGATTAAATAATCTTTCGGCCAGGTTGGGTGTTTGACACCGCATCGCTTAGATGATGGGCAAACAGAGATGCTTGATCCCGGCATACCGTATTCTAGTCGCTCGGAAGGTGCAAAAGAAGGAAAGAGCGCATGTCGCCAGAAGTAACATGATTGCCTCCTCACTCTATTTGTATCTTCAACTGCGCATTTTGATGATCATATAATGAATTCCCACTCGAACACTATTTAACAATACCATGCCCAGGTCTGACACATCACGACAATCTCAAGACATTCCTTCAAATACTACATTCAGTATCTGTCCTATTCGACAAACATAAGAAAGCTAGCCAACACCCAACCACAATCATTTGTATCAACAATCTCAACCATAAACAACATGCTTTCAACTCAATTTCTCGCACTCACCTCATTCCTTGCCCCTCTTGCCCTCGCCGTCCCCAGTGATGGGACCCCGCGCCAGGCGGTTCCCATCGTCACTCTTACCCTCATAGCCGCGCACTCGACCTCCCCCATTCATCACCAACCTATCGCCGCCTCCAACGAGACATTCTACATCGGCAAGGACACCACCAGCTACTGCCCCCAAGAGGAAGTAGGCGCTTGTCCCGTCGGCAACGTAACTAGTGTTGTCGTTGGCGGCGGAGAGGGGGCGAGCATGAATGTGGAAGTGCCGGGCGGTCAGACCGTATACGTCTTGCCGACAGGAGCGCTGGCGTTCACACCTGCCCACGGGGAGGGCGAGGTGAGCGTCAACAATGGCACCACGAACGGCTTCTCCTATACCAGCGGCGTCAATGGTCATCCTGGTCAATTCCGCTTCCAAGGATGGAGCTGGTTCGCGTGTCCGGTCATGGGCGCGACTATGAACGCTGGACCGTGGCAGATCTTTGCCGATGTACCGGGCAGTGATGTTAGGGGATGCATCGGTTTTAATGCTTTAGGTACGCCTTACACCCAAGGAGTAGCGGCATGGGAATATGAGTGAGAGGGGCGCTCAGCCGGCAGAGAAATTGGGCAGTGGAGATCCGACATATTAGGTATGTCGTCGACGATGGAGATGGTTCCGTGGAGATGGCGCAGCACACTTGATTGCCTGATTGGTGGCAGATTACTGTATGAATGAAGAAGTTTAATAGGTACTCCAGGAATCAGCAAAATTACCCTGCGATATTGGCATCGGTTTCGATAAAAGAACTTGAGACAAATACTTATTACTATGGTCTATATTTAATCTCAGCGCTAACGCGAAGCTACAATGAAGCACTTGTTTGTTTCAGGCTCAACATTCGCAAGGGTTGACTTGTAGCCGACAAGCGTAAGCGGTCTCAAAATATATGTCATATCATTTGTCCATTTCTCAGCGTGGCCCCGCTGAATGGCCACCAACTGACGTTCAACTGTTCCACTGTATCTTCAGCTTAGACGGGAGGCGTGAGTGCAGGAAGTGCGTCAAGAAAGGAGGGAAATGCAACACTTCTTCGGGTGATAGTAACAAACTTGATTTTATACCAAGGAATAGATCAGTGGAGTTCATCGTTAGACCGTTCCGATATTTTGTTGAATCGGAGTGACCTTGTAAGATCCTTGTGAAACTGTTATGGCAGCACGACATAGATTTACGTGGCTCGCTTGCTGGAATAAGAAGGTAAGTGAAATTATGTATTAAGATCTGGAGAGAATATGTATACAAAAAATGCTACACTGTAGAAGAGGCTTGCAGTGTGTATCTGATGCATTATAGTAGCTATTTCATACCACATGAGAGAAAAATCAGACGATCGCACTTCACGAACGGCAGATGCGGGAAGACCCTTGTGCTGATCCTTGTGGCGATCTGTTGCCCTTGCATAATCAACTGGGATCGAAGAAAAAACCACTCGTGCCACTGCAGTAGCTCATCGTTATTGTTCACGAGTAAGTACTATCCGAATGAGAAGACAGAGAGATGGGGAAAAGAGACCTGGTGAAGAGTAGAATCCGAGGGCATAGGTGACAGCCAATCATGGGAAGGATTAAAAGCTAAGAAGAGATATGCCATGTGTTAATCGAATGGACGATGGCGAGATATCGAAAAAGTGGGTCCATTATCTCTCATCCAATTATATCGAGACATGAGATTACAGAGCAGTAGTCTAGGACGGTAAAGAAAAATATCCGACCTCGGTTTACCTCACCATCTAATGCACGGAATCTCTCCAACATCCCAGCATCACCGTGATACTTGCTGTTGAACCAGCACCCTCCATCAACTGCGTCCACCAAGCCTTCCTTCATCATGGCCACTGCCACTCGTACCCTCACGCGTCTAGCAGCACGCCCTGTCCCCATCACCAAAATCGCCACACGCAACGTTAAGCTCACAATACCACATCAGGCCTTCCAACACTCATCACGTCGGGGCTACGCCTCGGGACCTAGCAGCAGTTCATCCACACGGACTGGCATATATGTCGCCCTAGGCCTTACAGCATTCGCCGGCGCCGGCTACTTCTATCTCAACAATGACGGTGTGACGACTCTGATGAAGGGCAGCTCGGGCGAGTCAAAGGGCGTCTTTACACCGAAAAAGGAGGACTACCAGCAGGTATACAACGCTATAGCGAAGCTTCTCGAAGAGAAGGATGACTACGACGACGGAAGTTATGGTCCCGTCATCGTACGATTGGCATGGCACTGCAGCGGAACGTAGGTGCTGATCGAGTACCCAAGCTGAGATCGGAAAGCTGAAGAACAACGCAGATACGACAAGCTGACCAACACCGGTGGCTCCAACGGCGCCACCATGAGATTCGCCCCTGAAGGTGACCACGGAGCGAACGCCGGCCTGAAAACCGCTCGAGATTTCCTGAACCCAGTCAAGGAAAAGTTTCCCTGGATCACATACTCCGACCTCTGGACTCTCGCCGGCGTCGCCGCAATACAAGAAATGCAAGGTACGCGTCTTCCTCTTCCTCCCCTCTAACCATTCGCCTCGATCACCGCTAACAAAAAGACCAAAGGCCCCGTAATCCCCTGGCGACCCGGCCGCACCGACCGCGACGTCAGCATGTGCACCCCCGACGGCCGCCTCCCCGACGGCGCCAAAGAGCAATCCCACCTGCGCGCCATCTTCGGCCGCATGGGCTTCGACGACCGCGAGATCGTCGCCCTCAGCGGCGCCCACGCCCTCGGCCGCTGCCACCCCGACCGCTCCGGCTTCGACGGCCCCTGGTCCTTCTCCCCGATCGTGATGTCGAACGACTACTTCCGCCTCCTGCTGGGCGAGAAGTGGGCGTATAAGAAGTGGAATGGCCCCAAGCAGTTTGAGGATGTTAAGAGCAAGAGCTTGATGATGCTGCCGACGGATATGGCGTTGATTAAGGATCCGTTGTTTAAGAAGCATGTGGAGCGGTATGCGGCCGACGATCGGGTTTTCTTTCGGGAGTTTCGGGATGTTATGGTTAAGCTTTTGGAGCTGGGGGTGCCGTTTGCGAGTAAGGAGGATGAGCGGATGGAACTGAAGCCTACGATTGCGTGAGAGGGGGGGCCGTTTTTCGGATTGCATGGCGTGGCATAGACTTTAGAAAGCGATGGAATAGATTTGGAGTCGTAAATGTGAGAGATCAATAGCGAATCTCACATTCGAGAGAGAGAGAGAGAGAGAGAGAGATCAAAATATACTCGGCTTCATGACTCCTCCGTTTCTTCGCTCTATATGGCTGCTGTATGTTGATAGCAAAACATTGAATGAGAAAAGGCGGCATATGATCCTTCAATCTGATCACCTTATAATATACTCCGCCACATGAAATATAATCCTCCTAATGCACTTCGTCATCAACATGACAGGAAAGTCATCAAAGCGCCAAGAATAATCCGCATAAAAGAAGTGGTCACACGCCTACCAACTGTCATTTCTCCATCTCATCCTTCTTCCCATGAATTCAAAAGCCCAAAGGTGTACGCATACCAGCTGTCGTCTCTTTCCTCTCATCCTCTTCCCATAAGTCCAAAAGCCCAAAAGATGTCCCCGATAATCAATACCCTCTGTAAATATGTGGAACATTCGGACTCGAACCCGTTAGATCATAGATTATGCGCGTAGAACAATATGCCGTCTTCTCCAGCTGAAATCTCCTCTCCTCTCCTTCTCTTTTCCTCTCCTCTTCCTCTCTCTTCCTATTCTCTTCTTCCCTTCTCCTCTCCTCTTCCTCTTTCTTCCTCTTCTCTTCCTCTCTCCTCCTCTCCTCTGCCCTTCTCGCTTCGATTTCCACTCTTTCTTTCTCAAGCTTTGGCAACAATGTTAGCCATGAGCGCTCCAGGTCTACCGCCGGTCGATGGATATTGGCTGCCCGCCTGTAGCTTTCACACTCCCAAAGCACACCTAGTGCTATCGGTGGGTCAACCTGTGCCGCTCTATCCTGATAGAACCGCTTCCGAATATCCTTGGACTTTAAAGTATCGTCCAACCTTGCGACTCGACGCTTTTCGCAAAAGTCTTCTACAGCCTGGAGCTGAGCGACGAGGAGTTTGTTGGCCGCGATCCTCGAGTCGAACCAGGCCTCGATCTCGTCCTCTGTGGGGTCCTGAGTGAGAAATGATTCTAATTCCGCCTTGAGCTTGTCCATGGCAGGCCCAAGGAAGCCGATCTTTTGGCTGCTCGGGTATCTGGTTGCCCATGCTGGGGTTTCAGCATGATCTCCGACCCATTGCTACATCATTAACTCCAGTTAGCAATTTCTCTAAGATCGATTTTCTCTGCTGAACGAGAATGGGCAAGTCCCCTCAACGAGAGCAGAATTGAAAATGAATCGGGGAGAGTGACCCAGGAAACACTCACATAATGCCCCCAGCTGTCATACTTTGCTTGGGGGAGACATTCCATCAACTTGCCGATATAGGGGTGGAAGGTAGAGCATCTGAGCTTTTGTCTCAATTGTCTTTCCTATAATGGTATTAGCTAAGGCAGTGACCGGCGTCTGATATAAATTACATAGATGATCTTCTCAGCAAGGCATATCTCACAGTATCGCCGCTGAAAGGCCCAGTAAGTCCTTCGAGCCTTCCCACGGCCTTCATGCTTCGTCTCGATGCATCCTTGGCAGCCATGACGTGTCAGTAGGTTCGCATATTGCATGTAGGACAAGCCTTGCGGTGGGTCTGGAAGCAAAGGGCCAAACTCCTCACGAAGAGATCCCTTCCACACTGAGTCGAGTAACATTGCGTCTTTGAACCCGGAGGCAAAGGCTCGAGCTTTGAACAGAGATTCCGGCCTGCTGTGAATGAGAATATTTATCCAGACATCCTGGGGTAAGCTAGCATTTACAGGACGGCTACAGCGAAGCACAGTTGACTTCTTGAGACATCGAGTTGAGAGTTTCGCCGGCGTCAGTTTGGATTTCGGTCGCCCTACTTGCTTGGGACGGTCCGAGGAGGTAGAAGCTGGGGTTGAGCTTCGCGATGTATTCGAAGAGCAAGGACTTGCAATCGCATCGACGATGGTATCGTTTGAGAGGATACGAGATGCGAAAGGGCCCGTGATGATTGGGGCGTCGTATTGGGTATTCTGCCTTTTGACTGGGCCCTCATCCTGTGGACAGGCAGTGTTGGCCTTGCGTTTAGCGACATTGCTTGGCTTCGGCTCGCTAGAGGCTGCCATGCTTTCGATAGTGATGTTCTCGAAGGAAAGATGCATCATGGCGAAGATTTTTTGAAAGCTTGTGTGAATGCGAGAGCCTTGCACGAAATAAGTACATCTAGTCGTAAATGTACCCCTTGGTAGGCGCTAATTATGACTGCTGATAAAGTCGACGAATAGTGCGATGGCGTTGAGATACGGTGAGAAGAGAAGGCATGCTATAGAGGATGAAGAGAGATCTGCGTCATTTGATGACTGGTATGATGTCTGCCCGTCAGGAAGGAGAAGACGATTAGTGTGCTGATATACCTACTTGGCTTGCCAGAGCTACTACTATGGTATGGAAGGACTTAGTGGGTCCTGTAATCTGATAAAGTGAGAGGCAGAGAGGAATTGGAGAATCCTGATGGAGAGAAAGTTGATGAAGGCAGGAATAAAGGTGTCGGGTAGAGAGCCAGCCACCAATCCAATCGGCAGTACTCCGGATGCCAAGATAGGATCAATTTCTGCAGCCAAGACGGAACGGATCGAGCTTTTCTAAATCAAGCACGCTAGGTACTTAAGTTACTTAGCCTCGGGATTTAGTCCTGTTTAGTAGTACCTCTGCTTGGATCTTTACCATCATCTTCCGAGGGTTCGTATAGAAGTCTTGATCGCCTTTCAGCTGGTCCGATTTATCTGTTTGCGTGGAATGTCATCACTCAGCATGGGCGGCAGGCAGTGCATTCAACTCCTGTCTCCAAGACTCAAACATCTACGTGTCTACCAAATCGACCACGAAAGAGTGCTGTCTTCTTTACACACGTCGCAACGCTGTTTCTCCTTTACTGTCTGCTCTTATCACAGGAACCCATGTCACAAGGTTCTGTGAATGTGATATGTACTCATTGCATTGCAGCATTGGATGATGCATCCTCGTCCTTCAATTAAGGGTGCCCACAAGCTGCGGCGTGATTATGGGATTCTGAGTACAACACATCAGAGGATTCAATCCTTAAAATACCGTCAGTCCTGTACCGGTTGCAACAATTGTTGGACGCCGTTAGACAGAGGTTGGAATGAGCCACAACAGCTTACATGTATGTCAGAGTGTTGAGCTCGAACACCGCCCTGGATCACACCAACATTTGCGAAGGCCGAGAGCCGAGCATTCGTAAAGTATCCCGATATGTCTCATGCGAGGATTCTGTCCTATTGCCGCCGATTGCGGGGTCGGAATCCTAACCGTTTCAAGGTACCTAAGTATACGATGCTCCGCCGCCCGAATCTCTTCTTGGGTTTTCATTCGTTGTTGCCGATACTGTCGTCGCTGCTCTTGTTATACTCGCGACAACGACATCGTGTGCCAAATAGGTCCATATGACAGGAAGCGCGCAGAGCGGTGGAATATGCACTAGACACTATTGATCTTACATTAGCGGACTCTACCTTCCACTATCTACACGAACGTAATAAGCAGCAGTCCATGGATGACAAACAGCGGAACGGGGAGAATTACTATGATCCTGACATGCACCATCCAGACGATGGGTACGATGACGACTTTGGCGTTGTATGTCCATCCCACACCAGCCAGCGACGACTTGTATCCAAGATCGATCTTCGCGTGGTACCAGTCCTGAGTATTCTGTACCTCTTGGCTTTCTTAGACCGGACAAATATCGCCAATGCTTCAGTCTTTGGCCTACAGAAAGACTTGAAGTTGACCGGCACGCAATACAACACTGCTTTGACCATCTTCTTCGTCCCATATATCGCATTCGAAATCCCATCCAACATTATCTTGAAGAAGCTCAAACCTCATGTCTGGCTATCACTGTGCATGTTCCTCTTCGGTCTCGTCACAATATGCCAGGGGCTGGTGCACAACTTTAGCGGTCTTCTGGCAACTCGGTTCTTCCTTGGCTTGGCCGAGACTGGGATGTTTCCTGGGAGTTTCTATCTGATTGGCATGTGGTACAAACGATCCGAGGCTCAGAAACGGTACTCGTTCTTTTTCGGAAGTACCAGTCTTGCCGGCGCTTTCGGCGGACTCCTTGCTTCTGCTATTGGGAAGATGAGCGGTATGCGCGGCTACCTTGGCTGGAGGTGGATTTTCATTCTCGGTAATCACGTGTATTCCTAATGTCTCTGGAAATTTGCTAATGCTAGATAGAAGGAACGCTCACCTGCGTAGTAGCTTTTGCCTTATATTTCATGATTCCAGACTTTCCTGAAGAGGCCAAATGGTAAGGGATTTCTCGGTTCTGGAGCACGCTTCATCCTGACAAATTTACTACAGGCTACGGGAAGACGAACGTACATACATAAGGGCACGCCTCCAGAAAGACCAAGGACGCTCCGCCAGTGAGCGCCAGATCACTCCCCGCGACGTTCTCAACTGCTTCAAGGACTACAAATTCTTCCTCGGTGGCTTCATGTACTTCGGTCTCATAGTCCCTGCCTACGGGTACGCCTTCTTCGCTCCTGGCATAATCCGAAGCTACGGCTTCTCGCAGATTGGCACCCAATTACACAGCGTGCCACCATGGGCAGCATCATTCATCTTCGCGCTCGTCATCGCCTACTTCTCCGACTTCTTCAAACATCGTTTCTTGTTCACCTTGATTCCGATCGCAATGAGTATCACCGGATTCGCTATCCTGCTGACCACCCACAAAAACACACATCTCGAATACGGCGCCCTCTTCTTGGTCACGATGGGCACATACTCTGCTTTGCCGGTCATAGTCTGCTGGTTCAATCTCAACCTTGGCGGCCATCATCGTCGGGCTGTAGGTACGGCGTGGCAAATTGGCTTTGGCAACATTGGAGGTATCATAGCCACATACGCCTTCCTGGCAAAAGACGCCCCGAAATACAAACCAGGATACAGCATCTGCATTGGGTTTGCCTGTTTGAGTGCTGCAGCTTGCTGCATCTATGCTGTCGCTGTGCTGGCGGAAAATCGGAGCCGGGACAAGGCCGCTACGGATTTGGGGCTGACGGAGTTTGAGAAGACGGAGAAGGGTGATTTGAGCCCTGACTACCGTTATTTATTATAATATAGTCAACATAACCACATTGCTTTAGAATCCTATGTCAGCGGGTACCCGCCTTGGAAAGGTCAATCTCACTTCCCACGATGCCACTATTGATAGCCCTTACTCAACCATAGTAGCTTCATACCCAGTAAAGCCAAATCCCATAAAATGCAACGTAAGTCTAGGAGCCGTAATTTGTATCATCAGGGTGTCCGAAACCGGTTCTCTCGTCTCCAATCATGTAGTCATGCACGTCGCCAAATGTTCCGGGCGACGAGAAATGGGATCTTTGACTGGCAGTTCCTACACGCGTCTTCGGAAACAAAGGGGAAGGATGGGAATGTTTGTTGAGGGTTGGGTAGGCTGGCAGTCTGCATGATATGGAGCGGGTGGTATGTATTTCGGACACCGAGCGCTCAACGCATAAATCACTGTAATCACAACACGCATGTCCCCAGATTGAAGCGACATCAATGTAATCCGAATAAATGTAATAAAGTAGGCTAGAGTACGCACAAACCGCGCCACTGGTACCAGAGCGTCCTATTCTCGAGTATGTAGAAGTCGAATCTAAACTACCTACCCAAGCTAAGATAAGTAGAAAAATGTCTGTCCGTATAAAAGTCCTAACGATCCCACAAAAGGACACGAGAAGGTAGGGTGGAGTAGACAACGGGCTCTGCTAAAAACCCTGGGTTTTCTTGCTCTTCCACTGGCTGGATTGAAGTATGCCCCGAGACCATGGTAAGAGGTGCGGGGGGTAGGCAAAGCCGTGGTGTTTTGGTTTTAGGGAGGGGGGTGGGTTGAGATGGGTTGGGGTGATGAGAGGAGGTGGGAATTAATGTGGTTTTTTTGTTGAAGGAGAGGGATACCTGGGAAGGAGATTGTTGGTGGAGTAGGAGGAATGTGCAAATGGGAGATGTGTAGAAATGAGACCGCTGGGGAGAGTATACAAATGGGAGATGAAATAATAGTCTTATGTTGAGGAACTTGTAGTGGTAATTACACGTACTGCGTGCGCCTCAAGTAAGGTAAACTAAGGCAAGCAAAGCAATGGAGAAAATTCAAAGCTGGTGTGGCCGCTTAGACCGAAGTGTGATAGCGCCCGCTGAGCCGCCATTACCGTGTGCAAAATCAATGTCATTGGGGCGCTGCAAGACCCTGACCCCGACCCCACGAATTACAGCAAAGTTGCTGATTTTTTACGCCTATATAATTATACTACCTAACATTCAACCCTTATAATATATAATTAAGTAGGCTAAAAGATACGCATTTAACTAAGGTATCTAATACTTTAAAAATTATAGAAATCCGTCTACGTACGTGGAAGATATGACTGATTTTATGAATTTACCTACTAAATCCATGTGTCTTGGTACCGCTTTGCCCGCTTTGCCCGCTACCGTGCCTGTGCTTATACCTTCCCGACGTACCCTACCAGCAGTAACGACTTATGATAAATATCTAAGTAGGCTAAAAGATACGCATTTATCTAAGGTATTTAATGCTTTAAAAATTATAGAAATCCGTCTACATACGTGGAAGATATGACTGATTTTATGAGTACGTCGAGCCTAAATTTTTGCTGCAATTCGTGGGGTCGGAGTCAGGGTCTTGCAGCACCCCAATGACATTGATTTTGCACACGGTAACAAAATTTCGCCCCTATGCAAGGCATGTCCGATACAATTTTGGTGGGTCGGTCAAAAATGTCGTATTCGGTGCATTCTCGAACCCACCTGCTCTGGATTGCTTATGCATTTTCAGGCATCTATTCTGCCTGTAAAAGGCTCGTAGGCTGGTCGATCATATCAGTGTCCGTGACGGATCATGATCTGCAAGCAATGACAAGTACTGCACCAGGGGAACAGCTGCAACGCCTTCACCTGCGCAAGGAGTACTGGTTTGCACCACATCACCTTCAGTGGCATTCACCCCATCATAACAACACCCAAGTGTATCCAACCGTCCAAATATGCCGCCGTCCTCATTAGATCCTCAACTGGAGCACTCATAGGCACCACAGCCCCATGCAATACGGCTTTTGCAAGAATCGGAGTTCTTCTGCTTGGGAAAAGGGTGGGCAACAGAACATGAAGCGCTGTTCCCATAGTCTGTGCCTCACGCGAATTGGGCAGGTTGGGTGTTATGAGGGACTGGACGACTCGAAGATGGCCTGACGTAGGCTCCGAGGCCGAAGGCGATGAAGGTAGGTAGATTTTCAATGGGATATGGCGGAGGGGAGCACCTTGAGCATACAGTAGCCGCTTTGAAATTAGATTGAACGAATCAAATTCATCTATTGAATTCCAAATCAGCAAACTATAAGCAAGGAGAGATCGATGCTGACTCTCATACGTTTTTGGACTGCGTTCCATAACTGCGTTGAATTATCCTTGGACAATGACATTATCCCCTTCGCCGTACCATTTCTCAGGAAGTCGGCTTCTTTGACGCTATTAATGAATGCGTCATGCAGCATCTTGCCTTCTGCATCTGGACGCACAAGCGCTTGTTCAGGCCAGTTGGTGAAGTGTAATGTCAATCGCCATGGGAGTCCCACTTCAGACTCCTCTCCTGGAGATTGGCCCAGAAGGCCAAGACCTGATGCCTGTGAGGGTGGGGTACCGGAGAAGAGATCATGGAGCAAGCCTAGGGGGTATTGCCATTTGAGCGGAACATCTTCAAAAGAGAACCAACCGTCGTACGGTATCACGTCAGGGTCAATGAGAGAAGGACTGAAGAAAGCATGGAGACGAGGAAGAAGGAATGGAAGGTACGAAAGGCGATAGTATTGTATCTATGTGTTGGGGTCAGCTTGACTATGATCTGAACAAAGCGTGGCTGCATACGAGATACGGATCTGCCTGATCATAGATCCGACACTCAGAGACAGCTAAGCGAATCTCTATGGGTAACGAGCCACCCCAAATAGCGCTTTGCAAGGCCTGAGGTTCTCTTGTAGATGTCATCCCGCGGTGCTAATAGGATTGCGAGGCTGTAGAGCAGGCTCCAAGAGCCGAAGGCTGGAGGTCGAGAGACTCATGCTTGTTCTTGTTGCATCGATGAGTTGGACAGATGCCTCAACGTTCTTTCGACATGACGCTATCTCTTGTACGTCGTGGACAAATTCTCTGGACTGCAAGTACTATACCTTGTTGCTTGAGCATTTGACTAGAATACGAAGTGCCCGCCGCCAAGCAATCTGGCCCCATAGAATAGAACTAGACTCGCTGCCTCACTGTCTCACTGTTGTGTCTACATTCCACTTTCTACAATCATGGCCGTCACCATGGTTAATGGGGCACATATGGATGGACTACTCCCGTCTGGAAGGATGTCATCACCTCCCCCTCCTCCTCCGGACCTTGCAGTTCCACCTCCTCCGCCCGATGTCTCAGCTCCGCCTCCGCCCCCAGAAGATCTACCACCTCCTCCACCCTCCGCCGTAGACAACGATCTTCCACCTCCTCCGCCCGAATTGAAGAAGAAAAAGAAGACTGGCTGGGGAGCACCACCAAATCGACAGCCCTTGAGTGTCGAAGAGATACTGCGAAAGAAGAAGGAAGCGGATGAAGCTGCTGCAAAGGTATGAATCCACTGCTACTTGTCTAGAATTACATATTATTCACTCCATGTCTCATCTAGTACATTTGCGAGCTGTACTGACACGGCTCCTTGTCTAGCCTAAATTCTTATCAAAGGCTCAACGTGAAAGATTGGCTCTAGAGAAGCGAGCCAAGGACGTCGAGGAGGAAAGGAGGAAGACAGAAGCTACGTCCGCTGCTAACAGACCGGTGAGAAACGGCGACAGCCAGCATACGCCCCAACATGTCAGGAATGGGGTTGGGAAGGATGCACAACCAGCCAATGGTGTCAACGGCTCATCCCGTCATTCTGTACCCACAGGCCCGAGATCACAACGAAAAGGTGAAATACCGACTGGCCCTGCATCCATGCGCTCGTCACAACCAAACAAAGACTACGATATGGCACCCCCTCCACCACCTAAAGCATCCGTCATCAATACACCTGCAGCTAAAGGAGAAAAGCGACCTGCTGTCGTGGAAGCACAGCAAAACTTGATAAAGCAGCGTTATATGGGTGCGGATCAAAATCAGTCGACGTTCTCAGCAAAGAAAAAGCGGAGGCGCACCACGGAAAAGAAATTCAATTTTGAGTGGAACGCCGAGGAAGACACCAGCCCTGACTACAACCCTCTATACCAAGCGCGCGCGGAAGCCAACTTCTATGGTCGAGGTCGTTTAGGCGGTTTCGCAGATGACCTTGCAGACGGTGCGGCTCGTAAATATGCGAAAGCGATTCAAGAACGAGACCATGAATCTGGCAATGCAAGAGCAGATGAGATGATGGAAATGGAGCGAAGGAGAAAAGAGGAGGGTGGCAGAAACTCGATTGACAAGCATTGGAGTGACAAAAAATTGGAGCATATGCGGGAGAGAGACTGGAGAATATTCAAAGAAGACTTCAATATCAGCACCAAAGGCGGAGCTATCCCCAATCCCATGCGTTCATGGGCAGAATCCGGCTTACCAAAGAAGCTCTTGGATGTCGTGGACCAAGTTGGCTATACGGAACCATCAGCAGTCCAGCGAGCTGCAATTCCCATAGCTCTACAATCTCGAGACCTTATCGGGGTGGCTGTAACCGGTTCCGGTAAAACAGCCGCCTTTCTTTTACCTCTACTCGTGTATATTTCTGAATTGCCACGCCTGAACGAGATGACCAAGAACGACGGACCCTACGCAGTCATCTTGGCCCCTACCCGTGAATTAGCCCAACAAATCGAGATCGAAGCTCGCAAATTCGCCACCCCCCTCCGATTCACTTGTGTCAGTATTGTTGGAGGTCACTCGCTCGAAGAACAAGCGTACAACCTCCGCGACGGCGCGGAAATCATTATCGCGACACCAGGTCGTCTCGTCGACTGCATAGAGCGCCGAGTTCTCGTTCTTGGCCAATGCTGCTACGTAATCATGGACGAAGCAGACCGCATGATCGATCTCGGCTTCGAGGAGCCCGTCAACAAAATCCTCGACGCCCTCCCAGTAGCGAACATGAAACCTGACTCGGAGGAAGCGGAGGACGCCATGGTGATGCGCCAATTCCTCGGCGGCAAAGATCGCTATAGACAGACTATGATGTACACGGCCACCATGCCTTCGGCCGTTGAGCGCATAGCGCGCAAGTACCTCCGCAGACCCGCCATCGTCACCATCGGCAACGTCGGCGAGGCCGTCGAGACCGTCGAACAGCGCGTCGAGTTTGTCGCCGGGGAGGACAAGAGGAAAAAGCGCCTTCTCGAGCTTCTCTCGTCGAGGGAGTTCCAACCGCCAATCATCGTGTTCGTCAACATCAAGCGCAATTGCGATGCCGTGGCCAGAGATATCAAACATGGTGGCTACTCCTCCGTCACGCTGCACGGTAGCAAGACGCAGGAGCAACGAGAAGCGGCGCTGGCTTCCGTCCGCAATGGCAGTACCGATGTCCTCGTCGCCACAGACTTGGCGGGTAGAGGTATCGACGTGCAGGATGTCAGTCTGGTGGTCAATTTCAACATGGCAACGAACATCGAAAGCTATACCCATCGTATTGGAAGGACGGGTCGTGCGGGGAAGAGCGGTGTCGCCATCACGTTCCTGGGCAACGAGGACTCTGATGTTATGTATGTACCCCCCCACCCTCCTTTCCACTGCTAATGAATCCGAAACACGTGCTGACGAGGGTGCCAGGTACGATCTTAAGCAGATGCTGTCCAAGTCCTCGATCTCGCGGATGCCGGAGGAGTTGCGGAAACACGAGGCGGCGCAGCAGAAGAGCCAGAAGGGGAGCGGACAGAAGAAGATTGAGGATAGCAGTGGGTTCGCTGGTAAAGGCGGATGGCAGTGATCCGTTCCGTCTGTGTACTATCCAATCCTTTTCCTTCAATGGTATGCTCATGGTGGGTAAGTACCTAGCTTACTTATGAGTACGTACTGTACTGTCGTTAATGCCCTATCTAAAACACCGCCTGCCCAATATCCAACCCACACATCTTACCCGTCTACTCTCCACTTCCAATCCTGGCTACCTTATGATTGGAATCCAGAAGTTCAAGCACCCCCAATACTAACAGTCCAACCCCCCTGCTCCGAACCCCAAACCTACCTTACCTTAGTATCCCTCAGCCCACGGACGAAGAAAGCATGATGCCTGAGGAAAGTGCTATCCATCGACGTAGAATAGTGCAGCTAGGTCCTCAAATTTATCTTACTTATATGGGGGGTACTGAACCACATAACAGATACTATGTATGCTGTTTTCAGCTCTAGCTTCATATCCATAATATAAACGTATACGGAGTATCATAACCTCATTAGCTCCATCATCACCCATGCCTCCCATCACAAACCTTCCCCCTACCTTACCACCGCCATTCTCAACATCCCATACCACACACCCTTCTAACATGATACAAGAGCTGGAAACAGCAGTAGGTAGCGCAAGTCCACAGCAAGGTCAGCGCTGCGGAGATTGCTGGCGGATAAGTACTGTGGTGGGTGTCTAGCACAGCGGAGTACGGTTGGATTTTGCTCATGAGAGTGGGTGCATGTTGCGGGACCGATATGGATTGGATGTGGGACATGTGAGTAAGATAGGGGATCGGATATCGCTGTAGAGTGGGGGGTTCTGAGGTTTGATGTCTGATGTCTGATGTTTGACGTTGGAATTGGTGTGGGGTTTCGAGGGAAGGAGGAGGAGGAGGAGGAGGTGAGGGGGAGATGCATATGGGGGGTGATGTGTAGGTGAGGGGGAGTGGAGAGAGAGCATGCTGGTGCGGGATCTGGCATTTTGGGTGCTGAATAGGTTTGCAGATGGAATCACGTGTCAATGAGGCTTGCCACATATAGTACGGTTATCGCGAGGGGATAGCATGCGGAGGCTACCTAGGATGGGGAATGGCAGACGGTGAGGGGTGGGTCGTGGTGGGGAAGGATGAGAGGGATCGAATCGACATGTTGTTGGAGAGATGGATGGAACCGACGTTGTTGATGGTGCCCAGGTGGAAGGCTGAGGAGCCGTGTTAGAGAAGGGTGTATTGGATGGGTGATCGGTGTGAACAGCTGCTGAAGCCGATGCTCAAAAATTCCTGGCTCGAAGGCGTTGACCGCGTTCAAACATAGGGACAACACCCATTCGCGATCTGGGCTTAGCCACATCTCTGCAGGGTTAGAAGGCAACGAGGTGGGGTCTTTGGTGATGCAATTGGTGTAATGATGATTAGCAGTGCATCGTCAGGCTGAGAAAGGTGAAATTTGATTCCCGTAAGCGACCTGTCGAATCGTCGATGGCCCACTATTGAACATGATTCCGCTCTTTACTGAGCCAGTTTCAAGATAATGTTACCGATTATCGGCGCTGGGGGCAACTGTCCGCACTATCTCACGATGAGCGGACAAACTTGTTAGCGGACTCGATTGAAACAAAGGGGCCCAAGTCTCTAGGAGTGATTTGTGAGAATATTTGTTAAAGATGCTGCTTTTTAGGGGGTCCTGTGGTCCTCCATTGTCTCTAGCAAGCAGCTTTCCTTTGCTGATGATTCCCCAAAATGGCTTCCCAAAAAAGTCCTCATAATCTTCATTATTCCAAGGAAACCGTGATCCCCGCCAAGACCTGTCGTCAATCCCATCGTCGTCCCATTGCATGGTCATGTCTATTCGTCAATCATCACCTGTTCACTGGTCCAAGATTTCAGAGCATCCTGATCCGCTGGCCACCCTCCCAAGTATCACCGGCCTCAAGAGTGTTCCAGGTGGCGACACTTCCGGCCTCCACGCATATCATCTTTTTATAGCCGTCTTCCGGACCAAGGTCTGCTATACCTTTGGCTTTTTCCACCCATGGGTTCCAGACCACCACATCAGACATCAGATCTTGAGTGATCTCGTATTTGGGCTTATTCTTTTCCGCAACAACGATGGGCTGGGCCGAGTCGGACGAATAGAGGCGGTCAACCTCTCCTGCGATGGTGATGGCTCCGGATTCGCCGTTCATGGTCTTCCCACCTTGCGTCTGGTCCTTGTACGTGGTCCCTTCCAGCCCGGAGACTGCAACTTGCGAGATGTCCTGTATTACAGTGGTCAGTCCTATGTCATTTTCCTTGCTTTGCAGCCAGTGCTCTCCTCCCAACGGTAAGGCTCACATCAACAGCCAAGTAGGTATGGAAGAGCGTCTTGAACTCCCAATCCTTTTCACCAGTATTCCTTATCGCAAGACTGGTCTCCAGATCTTCTCGATTCAGGGTCACAGAATATGTGATGCCGAATTGGTAGTTCTTCCATTCCGACGAAACCTTCTCAAGCATTGTATGTGAAAGGCCAAAGTCGAGTTTCACGGATGCGTCTCCCTTGTTGTTGGGTGTTGCTGAGGACTCAGAGGACGACTTTCCCAGATATTCCCATTTCGAGATTCGAGCGAAGCCATGTTGTGGCAGTCCGCTAGTTGCGTGACCAGATGAAGACGCTGGGCCGAATAGCTAAATCTAAGGATTAGCAGACACGAATAATACGTCGGCTAAGAGGATGCAAGGTGAGGCTTTGTTTTCGGGACTCACGGGAAAGACAATTGGGATGCCACCTCTCACAGGCTTGGAGCCATCAAGGTGAGCTTTTGAGCTGAGGAACAGATTATCCTTGCCCTTTCCTGACTTCCAAGAGATGACGGTGGCGCCATGAAGCAGAACCTCGACAGACTCGCCCGTGGGTAAGCTGGCGGTGACACGGGCGTTATCTTGTGAGATTGAGACTTGAGGAGTAGGAATAGTTGGGGAGACAGGGATGGCGGAGGGCTTCTTGGAGCGCTCCATGCTTGTTGGCTGTGAGTCTGTAGGGCTGTGTCGAATGTTGGTAAATTGAAGTGGGGGAGAAGGTGAGAGCAATCGGTAGTGGAGGAAGGGCCATAATAACAAGGGGGGAAACGCTGATCAACCCCACTACTTTGAATACGTAGCCATACGAGAAGTGAAGGGGAAGGAATGCGTGTTGGGCGCCAAGAAACATCCTGAAACGTCTCGCTTAGGCAGGGGGGTTTTGGGGCTTGCTGACAAAGCGCTGACAGTGACTGATTAGGGCTTCGGCCCTCGGCCTCGGGCTTCAACGCCTAGCGTAATCCAGGATTCTCCCGAAAGTCACTTCAACGGCGTTTCACTTTCAATACCTGCGGTAGTCATGATAGTCGCTGACTAACAACCGTCGAATACTAAAGGTACTAAGTGTTTCGCCGGGATCCTGCTTGACATTTATTTGGTGGCAATCTGCCCCATCTTCCAAGTCACGCCTACCAACTCCTTGCTGCCCAGAGCGTTTGGGAAAACAAATCGACGATAAGCAGCGAACCTAAACATAGCCTTATCACATGGCTGTGTGGCGGCGACCTGCCTCGTGCAGCTCCTCCATTGCCTGAAACAGTAGTTTACTAATCTCTCTTTCATGCTCACGTCCCAGGGTCACTCGCTTGATATCGCCGATAATCCTCCGGAATCCCTGCAAAATTCCTGCTGCAGTTGGTGCATCGTCGGGCGATTGTACGTCAGCTGCTGCCTCGGGCTGAGACGCCTTTCTTGCCTGGTTGGTTGTGCGAGCTCGAAGCCCACGATCCTGTACGTCAGACGCAGTGGTGTGTAGTTGTCCGCCAAGATCCTGCTGGTGCTCTGATATCTGTGGCTTGTTCCATCCGTTGTGTCTTGCTGCCACCGCAGGATCATCCTCGCCGGATGTTGAAGCCTTGCCACTGGCACCAGCATCTTTCGCAGATTCATCAGTCGTATAATACCAAAACTTAGAAGCTTTGCGTTTGCCCGAGTCCGTTTCTGAGACTCTACTTTCCTTTACACTGGTAGCGGACCCAGGTAGGCTGCTTGTGACTGCATCGTTCGGCGTTGCGTGTCGTTGTCGCGGACTGCTGCGGAGTGACGAAGCTTCCTGGCTCAGCTGGCCTGGCCAAGATTTTCCTCGCCGTCCACGTTTCTTCCTGGACAGTGGCGGATGCCTTGCAGGTCTTATGTTTGCCATGACGGATGGCGACTTGGATCTCTCCCTTTTCACTTCTACAGGCCTTGCTGGGAGCTGGACGTGAGCCGGGCGCACATCGATCATGACACATTCGGCGACAGCTTGTCCTTTTGCAGGCGTCTGTCCTTGTTGTGGCAGATCCGAGGAAGCTGGCATGCCCCTCGCTCTCTTCTGTGCATTGGCGTCCTTGGTGAATGGGTTCTTCCTCTTGCTCGGCGCTTTTGATGCTGACTTCTTCACCTCATCATTCTCATTGATGTGTTGGGATGATGCACGCTCCATTTCGTTGATCAATTGAGCAGTGACCTGATCGTCCTCACTGACGAGTTCCGAGGGTCCTCCGATCGGGACAGATTTGTTGACCATGTCTATATCGTTATCTTGCAGAATGGCTGGAACATTCTCGGTTGCTTCAAAAGGAGCGTCGACAATCACGTCATCATTAGACGTTATATGATCCCCTGTCTGGTTTGTTGCTGCCGTGGGTACCAGACTAGTTTCTAGGTGATTATTGGGACTGGCAGATTCATCAATAGCGCCACTGTCCTTCCCTGTGTCCGATCGTCTTTCCGCATCTGCTTCATCTTCGTTCGGTGACCGATTAGGCACGAGATCTTGTGCTTTAGCTATCGATGGACCCTGCAGGTCATGGGAGACAGATGCAAATGCATGGTGATTGGCTTCAAGATTGGCAGCAATTAATGGCGGCGATGAAGGCGGGCCATCGATGGATTCGATACCGTTCGTCCTTTTCTTGCTCGAGGCGGGTGTCGGAGAAGATCCAAGGAAGTCGTTCATGAGGATGTCAGGAGGGAACATTGGACTTATTTGTTCGTCCAATACAGCTTTCAGTATTGGACCGTGATTAGGCTTGAAATTCAATTTTGGCAAGCTATACTCTGCAGACCGGAACGCACTTTTCGGGCTAGGTCGTATCTCTGGGAACATAGCTGCTTCAAGACCTTGACGCTCTTTGACTTGCTTTTGGCGTTCTGTCATGACTTGAGAGTAGGCCTGCTCAGGCGCCAGTGGTGACGAATCTATAGCAGCAAAGCGGATCTGGGAGTCATTGTGGCGCAAACGTGCCTTTGGTGTGGTATTGACGCCGTGCCTCGCCTTGAGCGGTGACTCTTGAGCAATATTGGGGTTAGCGCTCAATACTATAGCTGGTGGAGCCTTCCAACCAGCACGTAAGTGGCTCTCAGGTGATCCTGCTATTGGGACATTGTGCGAAAGGCTGTTATCGTTCTGGGATTCGATAAATTGAATGGGCGAAGAAGACACAGCCTGTAGAACGTTATCACGCTTGTCATCTTGCACAATGGATTGTACCATGCGTACCTGGTCCATTTCTACTACTGGCAAATTCGGTAAATGAATATCAGTCATACGTTGTAAGCTGAGCAATGTATCGCGGAGCTCTTTGGGGTACGAAAGGGATTCTGTACATCCAAACGTCCGGTTCCATGTTAGTATAGATCGATTGACTGTTGACCTGTGCCGGCTTCTCAACCCTGACAGAAGCAGGTGCTGTATACTAGACAAGAGGTTGGTGTCATGATCAGGCAATTTCTCGATCATGGTCAGTACAATTGACCACAGCTTGGTGACCTGTGCCGGATCCAGTCAGCAAAAACCAGCGATGATGCGTGACCACTTACATCGAGAGAGACTGCAGTAAGCAGTAAGGGATTAGACGAGCTCAAGAACCCGTCGGCATCTTCGATCCATACAGCCAGACCTGCCTGTATCCGAGTAACAACGGACAGCTGATGCTCCAACGGACAGGTGCCTGTTAAGATGGTCACAGCTGAGAGAAAAGAGCCAATAGCTTCAGCAACCGGTCTCGTTATTGGCGCGTATGCACTAGCAAGGATGTTATCGACCATAAGACATACACTGTCGAAAGGTTTGAGTGAATGCGATCGAGAAGGTGGGTGACCGATTCCCCAGAGCAACTTCTGTGCCCGTTCTATCATGTGGTAGGACTGTGGCCAGTGGTAGCTCTTCAGCAGTATTGCAGCAGGTAGCAGAAGAGCTTCATCACAGGTAGTATCGTTAGTTCGTACGACGTCTGCAAGAGGTTCAACCATTACTAGTACAATACCAACTTCGCCAATTTCCTCACGAAGAGAGTCCGCGATGCAATCATAAAGTTTCTGCCAGGCAACAACGGTCTGGACAGAGCGCAGCTGGATGCCAAGCTCGAGAATCCTTACAGCCTCTCTGTACTCATGACCTAGGGGCTGGGGACTGGCATTATGCGGATCGTTCTGCTGCAACAATTTTATGGCAAAGGAGGTAGCTTCCGCAATAAGTTGCCACAAGACCAGGCTCGCCTCCTTACTAAACGCCTCGTCCACCGAAAGGAGGCGAGCGAGGTTGCGCAACGCGACTAGCTGTGTCCGCCTAGTTGTGGTAGATTGCAAGCTCATTTGCATGACAGCTTTGACGGCGTTGATGTACCCCAAGCTTGGTGGCTGGTCACGGAGGCTGCCAAGTAGAAGCCTGAGTAAATGTGTGGCCGGAGAATTTAAGGAGCTGGAGTCTCGACTAGATCGACTCGAGGGTGTCTCTGCGGCCTCGAATGCAGCCTGGGAAGTCAAAATAACCCGTCGTTCCATAAAAGGTATGGTCCCAATCTTTGCTACCGCTTCTTGTAGCAGAGGCCCAATCTTCAGGTAAACATTTGCTTCGTCTCCTGTAATTGATGCATCTGGCTGCAGACCCTCGCGAATCTGGGATCCCTTGCAGTGCCGCTCTAATGAACGCTTGACCTGATTAATTACGGTTGTCACAGCCCTCATCGTATCCATCGACACTTTCACTTCCTTGCTGCTTGCAATACCCAAGGCTGTCATGAAGCTTCGCCACGCTAAAAGTACGGAAGCTTCACGATCTTCGCCCATTCGCCAGTCAGCTAGATCAAAGAGCTCATCAAAAATCCTCGCAACGTCGTCTGCTCTTGAACGAATCCACTTCGGGTCAAGGCAAGGCAGCTCTTCTGGCTTGACGGGCCCGTTCATGTTGGCTCTATTTTCGTCCCATATCTTTGGCTTGCCACATGAAGAGAGCAGGGAAGCCATTATATCCAAAGCATGATTCACATCCGACTTGCTAGCCACGAAGGAGCTCGGAATAATTTGGGCGACATATAGTTCCCAATACTGATCAAGTTGTGCATGCGTTGCCGTTGGGCGAAAAGCATAGTACAAAAGAGTACAATACGTGGACCGGGCAACCTGCTTTGCTTGCTTCGAATTCCTATCATTGGCTTTGCGTTCTAGGTGAGCCACTAGCGGTTGTCGAAGCATTTTGGTCATCGAAGTGGAGGTTGAGGTGTCCGGATTGATAACGTATATCAGTCGACTCCAAGCGATGTTCGCTTGAAATTTGACTTGCGGATCACTGCAATTTAGGCACCGCTGGATGACAATCAGCCATGCTTTCATATGCTCCCAACATTCCAACTGGCGTCGGCGACTTCGAAAAAACAGAACTACAACACTCCAGATCTGGGGCGCATGAACGGCATCTTCTTTATTAACCGTCATCTCACCAAGGCGAGTGCAAAGGAAGTCGACCACTCTTTTACCCTCTGGATTCGCCCTGTTGAACACCTCTACGCATGCTTGTGTAACCGAGGTCACTGCCCCAAGCTGCAGGCCTGCTTCAACTCCAAATGCAATCGCTCGAACGCGAACATCCTTGAATGAACTCAGCATGCCTGAGATCTGGTTGTCGATCCAGCTTCCAACCCGAGCAGCCATCACTGATTTCGATTGTAGCAATAGACGCTGATAAATCATCAGACGGTGGCAGATGATGCGGTTGCCCTTGATTCGAGTCGTCACGACATCAAGAGCTGAGAGAAGCCGATTTACACGGTCCACTGTCATGTGCTTGGCTGTGAACTTCTGCTTCTCTAATAGATGCATATAATGAGATACCAAAACCTTTGGAGAGCCAGCATCTTCAATGCACGATATCGATCTATCGAGGATGAACGAGCAGATGTCTTCTGGAAGTAGAGCTGCCAGACTGGGTATACAGAGGAAGACGGTCAGTACTTTAAGAGCCTGGGTGACGAGTTGTGTATCTAAATTCCCGTCCGTGTCCGTCTTTGCAGATAAATCCCGTCGAATATACCCAATAATTTCTACCACCTTCTCGGAAAGATCCATAATCTCTGGGACTTCATCGTAGGCGCTTAGGCATGCGAACAAAGTAATATAAGCATCAAGCCGTGAGGCTCGCGAAGGGCTGACCAAGTGCTGAATCGTGGATCGAAGCATTGCCGGAAAGCTCGTTTGGTCGAAAGCTAGCATCTCAGTGTCGAGAAGAAATGTAGTATTATTATCGTTGCAGGTTTTCAAAATTGATTTGAGGGACTTGCATTCCTTAGAGGGCGGTAGCCGTCGAATCGAGCTATCGGAGTCCGAGTCCTTGCTACCAGATACAGGGAGTCTGTGAAATTCCGTCCAAGGTGAAAATCCAACCTTCTTCTGAGCTTTCTCTGAGGATCCCTTAAAGTATTCGGCGGAGGATGACGGAGACTCGTCAGGCGTATCCACCAGGGGGCGATTGGTTATGGCAGCATCCACAATGGTATCACCGGCAACGGCGAGCTTTGCAGAGCTCTCTTTGGGTGGTGTAGGAGGGCGTGCAGAGAGCGGTGCTAATCCTGGAGCGAAGCCCACCATGGTTCTTATAACCTAGACAGAGTTCCATTGGGGTGTTGTTAGATGTTGATCAGATATCGCTGCAGTGTCTTGATGCGAACAGAGTCAAGCAGAGAGCCTGGCCACATCCTACAGGCGCCTATCACATCGATTGTGATACGGAGTACCCAAACGCGAATAACGCGTCCAACTCAGGGTCCACTTTAACTAAGTGTAGAATTAGTCATCAGACTAGGGTGCCGGCTCCCGTCTTGGTATCTTGGCAGCGACATCTCAGACAGCGAGACAGTGTCGACAGTGTCTAAGTTACATTACTGTAGGAATACGGCCGATCAGTCTCCGATCAGTATCCGAGCAGGCTGCATGCTCAGTGGTATGGGTAAGTATAGGCCTTGAATGGTTGCGACTTTACTTTGGCTAATATAAAAATCGTGAAGCTAGGAGAAACGAGATCGTAGAACTTTTGAAAACCATCGAGGCGAATACACAACACCAGATAACATCCGCAGGTAAGCAGCCAACGGCTTGGGACCAATTAGCGCAAGAGCTCAAGAACTTATGCATTAGCGAAGCTGCATACTCTGAATCGTCTCAAACTACAAATCGTTTCCGCAGAGGCTGCAGCAGTATTTACCCAGGATGTAATTAATGTATCCATCAAAAGTGAGGGAAAAGGTATCTTACTCTCTTTTAGGATGTGAAAGTCCTCTGCGTCTATGCATTTGAGGACACCGACACCAATGCTGTGTCATCTCTCGTTGCCTTGAAATGCCTCGCAAATCTGCTGCTTCTGGAATCTAAGACTCGCCAATTCTTCGTCAATGAAGGCTACGCTGGTGCAACGGCAGAGAGACTGAAGGTGACAACGTTCATTGCCATAATGTGACCGAAATGTTGACAGCATATTAGAGAAGTGTAGAAGATGAATTGCTCTGCTCACGGATTCTTTTTTTGTTGACGTACGATACCAAGCTTGACTTCGATGACCTATTTGAGAATCATTCCCTCGCCGATTCGATCCATGAGGTATCTCTATTTTATTCTTGGTAGGTATGTACAAGTCGCTTATGGCTTACGGGTTGTTAGAACATCGACTCTCATGCCTCGCTCTATGTCAGTCACAAACGCGAGCGTTCCCAGCGAAACGAGAGTAAGGAGACCAAGCGATTACCTACGCTTGCACCGAATTCTCTGTCAGAGTCTCTCAAGTTGCTTTTCAATCTAAGCCAATTCTATCCACACCATATTCCAGACTTTACACGGACTATAAAGCCGATATTACAGATATTGGCCAGCATATTGTTGGAAGTCAAGGCATTACAGCCGCCAGTCACCCACCTGATTAATGCCCTTTTAAGTCTTGAACTTCCAGGGCCGGTGTCGCCAAGTCCTGGTGGAGGGCGGGAGTACAGTCCTCTTTTCCCAGAGGAAAATCCTCATGACAACTACCTACGACTCATCAGCATTCTCAACTCCGGCATTCGATCTTCCAGAGGGGAAGAATTGGACGTTTTGTTACCACTCGTAACGCTACTCAGGAGGGTCTACGAGCTCGCACCTCCGGGTGTCAAGTCCGACATGCGCGCACAGCTGTTGCCTTCAAACGACGAGCGAGCCGAACCTCTTGGCAAATCTGATTCTCTCCCTTCCCGTCTTCTGCACCTTTCGACCTCACTCACTGTTCCTCGTCTTAAGGAAGGGATTCAAAGCCTACTCTTCGAGCTTTCAGACAAGGACGCCGCCACCTTGATAAGAAATGTTGGGTATGGTTATGCGGCGGGTTACCTAATGACGCACAATCTACCTGTCCCAGAAAACGCAAGTGGAGACCTAGGGGAGCGAGTCACGACCATAGACGGCCAAGAAATCAACCCTATCACTGGGCAGAGACGAGATATGGAGCCAGCGAACCCACTCCCAGAGATGACAGACGAGGAGAAGGAAAGAGAGGCGGAAAGACTATTCGTGTTGTTCGAACGTTTGAAAGCAACAGGAGTTATGAACGTTGTGAACCCGGTCCAGCAAGCTGTCCAAGACGGTCGTTTCGAAGAGGTCGATTAGTCTTATTCATGTGCATTTCCAGCGTCTATCTTATGACATGCATGCAGTCTCTAGAAGCACGCTTGACTCCATAAAAATGGCATACCGATACTTACAACCTCGCCTTGGGCCTCCACTTAATCCACCCATGATCCTCCCCACTCTCCACCAAATGATCAACATCCCTCGTATTCACCAGTCCCGGATGCAATCTCTCCACGTCCGTAACACCCACCAACCTCAAGCTTGTCTCCAATTCATCCCTCAAGATCGAAATCATATGCTCCACACCCTCCTGTCCATAGCAAAGACTGTATAAAAACGGTCTTCCAATGCCAACAGCCGTAGCACCCAGACACAACGCTTTGAGGATGTCAGTGCCCCTTGTAATACCTCCATCAATGTAAATTTCAAGTCCACTGTCAATTATCTCAGGACAGATACGGTGTAGTTCCAATAATGTCAATAGGGTGGGCTGAGCCGTATCTAGCGACCTTCCGCCATGATTGGAGAGGAAAATGCCAGCTACATCGTACTCAAGCGCTTTTTGGGCATCGGCTGCCGACTGGACTCCCTTGATCACCACAGGCAACCCTGATGCTTCTTTGATCCACGGAATATCCTCCCAACTTAGCGTCTTGTCGATATACTGACCCATCAATCTCCCTTTGTTAGTAATGAAAATTAGTAATTCTCTTCTAGATTCCAAGGCGTACATTGTAACATGTGTGGAGAGCAAAGAGCCCCCGAACAATCTTCAAGACTCAAGATGAATTCTAGGTTGGAAACAATTGAACGGATAACGAACTTACCCATACCACCGCCTTTCTTGTCGTTACCGGCTACAGCGCCACTGATTGCAGAGCTAACATTCTCGGCAGCTATGCGCTCGTCCGCTTCACGTTTGCCAGGGACATGTGCGTCCACCGTTACGAAGATGGCGCGGATACCAAGAGATCGGGCGCTGTGGAGAAGTTGGGTGGTTTTGGAGCGGTTGGCATTGACATAGAGCTGCAGGAAGTACGGTTGATCGGTAGTTCCGGAGGCTACAATGGTGGCAAGAGGATACGATGCGTTGTTCGAGACCTGAGTTATTCCACTTCAGCACAGGTCTGCCCTCGTCGTGCTCTTCAGTCAATAGCTTACGCATTGGATTAGCCCTTCGCTTGCACATCCACGGGCAAGTGCAAGCTCGCCATCAGGATGGGCAAGTCTAGCCATCGCCGCTGGACTGACGAAGTAAGGAGCAGAGCTTGGGATGCCGAGGATTGAACACCGTGTTTTGACCTTTGCAACATTGCGCATTACGCGAGGCCGCAGCATGATGCGTCTATATAGTTCCGAATTGGCGTTGTGAGTGATCAAGTCTGTAGCTGCAGACGAATAGAACGCCCATGCCTTTTGCGTTAGGGTCTTCTGGGCTACTTTCTCGAAATCATGCAGCGAGATGAGCTTGTAAAGGTTAGGTTTCGTGTAACTCTCCGTCGATACTGATTGTCCTCTCGTGGTCTCGATAGCCATGATGTCTTGTTTCTGGTCTGGTGGGAGGGTCACCACTTCTGCCTGATCCAATTGCCCTTTACAGCTGTTGGAGGACAATGACCCCTCGAGGATACCCTGAGCGTGGAACTCATCATAAGGCGCTGTGGCATCTTGTCCTGCATATCTAAGGATAGCTACTATCTGTAAGCAGACCTAGTTCCTCTGCCTTGTGAGTATGCGGACGGACTAGAGGAGCCCCCTGGGTGCTCATTCAGAAAGTCTGTAACATTATAAATCTTGGAATGAACTGCAATCCAACAATCACTACTGCTATTATGTTTTTGCAATTCGTTGAAGCTCAGTGTAGGGAGAATCTCCGAAGACATGATCGCTAAGGCAGGGTGAAATATCAATGGCTTTAGTTGGATTCTTTTTTCTGAAAGCAATAGGAATCTACCCTCCGCGGAGTGGTTCAACTGTGGGAGAGATTTAATATCACAGTTGTGCACTTTGATGCCGCCATAACGGCTCGTGGCGACACAAACAGAATTGAATACGGTTCACTCCATGCGGCTCATGTTCCGCCATGACGATTGTGGGGGACTTTGCACTAGCGACGAGAGCAAGTGAGGAATTCTTGATAAAATGCAATAAAGTTATACAAAAGATACTTTCGCAGAGATGACCGATCTCGATTCTGAATCCACGATAGAGACTTGAAGGGCTAATATCCGACCATCTATCAGTCATGAGCGACTACACCAAAATCAGCTGCATTATTACTGGAGCAGGAGGCTTCATTGGGCAGGCTTTGGTACTGGATCAACAACCGAATGGACTCACCGCTCAATCGCTGACCAGCCGCAGGCTGCTGCATTACTTGATGACCCCCTGGTATCGAAGATTATTCTGACAGATGTATTTGAACCAAGTTTCCCTAAAGCAACGACCAACTCGAAGGTGGAAACGCAATGCTTGGCCGCGGACCTCACATCCCTGAAAACTTGCAAGTCTCTCTTCACGTCGGATCTGAACCTTGTATATGTCCTCCATGGCATTATGTCAAGCGCTGCTGAAGCAAACTTCGAGCTGGGATTGAGGGTCAATTTGGACTCAAGCCGGCAAATCTTCGACGTCCTTCGTCAAGCCAATCCGGGAGTGAAAGTAATATACCCCTCATCCCTGGCTGTATACGGTCCACCTGCGACACCAACCACAAAGACAACAGAGCTAGATGCGCCAATTCCTGGTACCTCGTACGGAGCCCACAAGCATATCTGCGAGACCCTCTTAGATGACTACTCTCGAAGAGGAACATTGGATGGGCGTGTTTGTAGACTTCCAACGGTAACCGCTGTCTCGACGCACACTTTGAACTTCTTAGAAGGCGTTTCTACTGACATGACCAGGTCCTAGTAAGGCCGGGAAAACCTACTGGAGCCGCGTCGTCCTGGGCCTCTGGACTCTTTCGAGAGCCACTCAATGGTCAGAAGTGCTTTCTGCCTGTTTCCAGAAATCTCGAGATTTGGATTTGTTCGCCAAGGACTGTGATCAAGAACCTCATCTTAGCACGAGATATTCCGAAAGAAAAGTTTCCAGGAACTCGGATAGTGAATATTCCAGGAATCACAGTAACAGTGCAACAGATGCTCGAGGCTTTGAGAGTTGTTGGCGGCGACGAGGCAGTCATACTTGTGGAAGACGAAAAGGATGAGGCTACAGAGAAAATCGTTCTGAGCTGGCCGACCCGATTGGATACATCAAGGGCAAAGAAGTTGGGATTTGCTGAAGATGGGACACTGGAGCAAACTGTGCGGGAATATATTGAGGACTATGGGGCGAAAAAGACATGAGTAAAAGAGCGTCCTCCGAAACTCCATTTTACACTAATCGGGGACATTGAGAAGTAGCTCGTAGCCTGAACGAATGCAGAGTCCACGATTGTTTTTGGAAAACGAAGATTCTTCGGGATGTCGGAGTGTTTTGATTGGCTTTTCTGCCTGAGCTTAGTCATCAACCTTGAGTTTTAGCGCAAACCCCGTGCTAAACATCCGCCATGCCGTGAATCCTTGCATCTCAGCTTCCCATCTTGGACCCAACGACTCCGTCGCCGTTTCCACCCAACGAACCGCATAATATCTGCTGTACAATCACAGAATAACAAGTCCAAGAGCAGTCAGCCATAGGCCTCGGCAAGATGGCCGACTACAGCTTTGGCGGGACTGATGAAGAAAATGCAGAGCTAAAGAAGCTTAATGCTGAGGTCGTAAGTCCACAACACCTCCATACACTTTACTGAGAAACAGGATCTGACTTGGCATTTAGAATGAGGAGCCGGATAGTTTTGAGAACTGGGAGAAACTCGTCCGAGCTGCTGAATCACTTGAGGGAGGTCTTAATCGCAACTCGAGTCCTCAGTCAATTTCCGCGACTCGAGACATCTACGACAAGTTCTTGGCCAAATTTCCCCTCCTGTTCGGCTACTGGAAGAAATATGCAGACCTAGAATTCTCTATCGCTGGGACTGAGGCTGCGGAGTTGGTAGGTGTCTCCAGCCTCGTCAACAATTCAGGAACATTGCTTAGAAGGACAGGTATACGAGCGAGGTGTCGCAAGTATTACCAACTGCGTTGATCTCTGGACGAACTACTGCGCTTTCAAAGTCGAGACCAGCCATGACGCCGATGTCATTCGAGAGTAAGTAGCTAGATATAAGGTTTCCTTCCCATAACCGCAAGACATTATAGCATGGCTATTCCTCGCAGCACCATGGTACAGGAGGACGCATCGAACTCGGCTTTCACACGGGTGAGAAAGTCGCATCTAAGACCACTTATTGCTCCCTCTCACATTGGCAATCAGGCGCTTTTATTTCCTTCGCTCTTACGTTGCCTACCTTTCGGGAAACACACTTTGCGTTCGAGATTAACCATTGATGGACTTGAACGGCGCTCCAAGATGATCGAGCACCTACACATGCTATGTTTGCTGCCCTCTGCCTCTTCCCTAAACTTCTCCCTTCCTTCGTACTGGCAAAAGCTAACATACCCTTTTACAGATTATATGAGCGAGGGGCTAGCTGCGTTGGTCTTGACTTTCTAGCACATCCTTTCTGGGATAAATATTTGGAGTTCGAAGAGCGTCTCGAGGCTCAAGACAAGATCTTTGCTATCCTAGACCGTGTCGTACACATTCCTATGCATCAATACGCCCGCTACTTTGAGCGTTACCGCCATCTCGCCCAAGTCAGGCCTCTAGATGAGTTATTGCCCCAGGACATGCTTGCCCAATTTCGTTTGGAAATCGAAACCGAAGCCGGTGGGCAACAGACCAAAGCAGAGCGCGGGGAGCTTGAGATTGAGCGCGAGATGAGGACAAGGATCGACAATTTCCATCTTGAGATATTCGCCCGAACACAAGTCGAGACAACCAAACGATGGACCTACGAATCTGAAATCAAGCGGCCATACTTCCATGTCACCGAACTAGACGAAGTTCAATTAGTAAATTGGCGCAAATATCTCGACTTTGAGGAGGTCGAAGGGGATTACTTAAGGACACAATTCCTCTACGAGCGGTGTCTGGTGACATGTGCGTATTACGACGAATTCTGGCTGCGTTACGCCCGTTGGATGCTTTCACAGGTTGGGAAGGAGGAGGAAGTCCGAAACGTTTACCAACGAGCGAGCATGCTATACACGCCTATTTCAAGACCAGCTGTCCGTCTCCATTATGCATACTTTGAAGAAACCCTTGACCGAGTGGAGGTAGCTAAAGATATTCATCGCGCTGTCCTCGAAGTCCTACCCGGCCATATCGAGACCATAGTCTCATTGGCTAACCTTTCCCGTCGCCATGGCGGCCTTGATGCTGCCATTGAAGTCTACAAATCCCAGATCGACTCGCCAATATGCGACCTATACACAAAAGCTGCTCTCGTGGCTGAATGGGCTCGGCTGCTATGGAAAGTCAAAGGATCCGTCGATGAAGCTCGCCAGGTATTCAGGAACAATCACCATTGGTACCTCGACAGTCGAGTATTCTGGATCAACTACCTCCTGTTTGAGCTTGAGCAGCCCACAAGTGCCGAGACCGAGTCAACGCAGTACAAGCGGATCAAACAAGTGCACGAAGACATCCGAAGAAAGAGCCATCTTCCTCCTCTTACGATCAAGGACCTGTCACACTATTACATGGTCTACCTCCAGGAACGAGGTGGAAAAGAGGCTATCAAAGAGTACATGACCTTGGATCGCGAAATCAATGGGCACGTTGGTACCCAATTGCCATTCTAGCCTAAGCTAACTTCAGCTATGCAGACCATTTTCCATTCAGGCGACGATGAAGGCTAAGCTGGCGGTAGATGGCCGAGAAGCTTCCACGCAAAGACGGATGATGCTGGAGAACGGACATCCGGGTGTCGAAGTGGACGAAGCGGCTATTCGAAGAGGAGATAATCCGTACACCAAATACTATCAACAACAGGGCGAGCAGCAATTGCCCAGTGATACCCTGGTAAAATTCACAACCGCTATTCAAGATATTTCCGCTGACTGCTAAGCTATAGCCACAGCCTTTGCGATACCAGTGATTTGCCGAATAGTATCTTAGCGAGAGTCGTGATTGCATGGGACGGCATAATTACGCTGACTCTTCCATTCCATCAGGCATCCAATTAATTGTGACTGGGGCCCGGATATAAAGATGGAGCTTACATAGAGTGTGTGTGTACAGCCTAGGCGGTAAACAGGATTAGCGGTGTTACTTGTACCACAAATCTTCGCCTTCTTGACACCATACAGATGCATTGCATCCTGGCTAAAGGAGTGGCTCTTATGTCCTACACAATCTAGACCGGATTGCTTCACTGTACGTAGCCAATATCTGTACCTCATGTATCGTTTCCTCTCAAATGCTCTGCGTATCGAGCTTGCAAGTCTTTCCAAACGCTTTGGTTGTTAATCAAGGGCTGTGAACACGAGGAACCAATGGAACAGGGTTATTAGCTAGATCGTTCTAGGAGTGCTATCATCACACTATTGACCTTGTAAATAGGCAGCGTCAGGATTCGCCTCAGGTCTTAACATGAAAGGCGACATAGAAACCCATTTGTTCTACACTCCGCTGCCAATGTATATGCCGGCGCAATAGTGTAGTATCTTAAGCACCCTGCCAAAATAGAACCATCACATATCGTTGAGGCTGTGCCATCTTTGAACTGTTGGGGAGCTTCTACTCTAGTTGTCTACCGACTGATATGGCTATGTAGCTTTGGGACTAACTCGTTTGGGACACTCGGTGTGCTTCTCGATTGGTCCTAGTGTCCAAGTGAGATGTCTGCAAACTTGGCAGAGCATCTCTCGTCGAACCTGAGTATAATATACTACTATCGGCAGTACCTAGATATCTGTCTGTGGTGCAAATCTAGACGGGGAAAATGGAGGCTCCACAGGGTCCTCCTGCGCTGTCTACTCCAGATACCCACATATTCGAGGCCCCATCCGATGTACAGCCTGACCGAGAAACCTTACGTCTTTCTGACGAAGATATTCATATAAGATACGAGATTAAGAGAACTCTTGCTGAGATCAGAAACGCAAAGTATGCCAGGGTTGCTCTTCAATTTCCTGATAGTATGCTGCCAGACGCCCCCCGGGTTTTTGAGGCTTTGAGCAAGGGTTTGAATCCAGTACCCCGTGCCTCGAATCATGGAGGATATCGAGCCACAGATTGTCGTCACTCTCATCAAAGTCTGGACGAAGTGGACGTAGTGACCGACGATATTTTCCCAGTGAGATTATACATCCTTGCAGATACTTCATATGGAGCCTGCTGTGTGGACGAGATTGCTGCCGAGCACGTAAATGCAGACGCTGTCGTACACTACGGACGAGCGTGCCTATCCCCTACTGCACGAATACCGGTGATACATGTCTTTACGAGACAGCCTATCTGGAATCATGACCAGTTGAGTCAAGACTTTCAAGATACCTACAAGGACAAGGACCGAAAGGTAATTCTCATGGCAGATGTCACATATCAGCATCATCTGGAAATGTTTGGTGCACTCTTCCGAGAGTCGGCTTATTGCAAAGATTTCTACATCGCGAACATTGTACATGACCCGTCGTCACCCTTACCGAATCGCACAATACCAGAAGAGGTGAAAGCAGACTCCGCGATACTAAAGGAATGGCATCTCTTCCATATCGCCGATCCACCAGATTCCCTACTACTTACCCTAGCTTCTCGAGTGGCCAGCGTTCGAATCTTCCTACCTTTGAAAACCGAGCATGGCATATCGCATGAACCGTTTCTTGCGTCGACAAGCCGAGCTCTCAGTAGAAGATATGCCCTCCTTACCTCTGTAGCAACTGTTTCGATCTTCGGAATTCTTATCAATACTCTTAGTGTGAAGAATTATCTGTACATCGTTGAGCACGTCAAAGCCCAGATTCTCGCTGCCGGTAAGAAAAGTTACACATTCGTAGTCGGCAAAGTCAATGCCGCAAAAGTTGCGAACTTCAGTGAGATTGGCGCATGGGTCGTCATCGGATGCTGGGAGAGCTCGCTGGTCGACAGTAAGGATCTCTGGAAGCCGGTTCTCACACCTTTTGAACTGGAGCTGGCCTTGAAAGGAGATCACGAGAGAGTGTGGACAGGGGAGTGGAGTAGCGATTTTCGGAAGATCCTCGATGAGTCGGCACAGCCGACGGGTAAAATCCAACTCAACAACGATAGCGATCTCTATCATGAAATCGATGGTAGTGAAGGTAGAGATATTGATTCCGGACCTGATTCGGCGCCACCAGAGTTTGATCTGCGAACTGGTCGCTACATTTCTCATTCACGACCTATGCAAAAGGCAATATCATCGAGTACGAGGATTGCCACTGGCAAGAATACTGCGACTAGTTCGTTGATCGAGCGCGCCAAAGGTGATTTGGCTATCATAGGTGGTGACATTTCGCCAGGAGCCGAACATCTTAAATCGAAAAGAACTTGGAAGGGCCTAGGGAGCGACTTTACGATCGGTTATGAGGCAGAAGGGGCGGTTGTGGAGCAAGGAAGAAGTGGGATAGCGAAAGGCTACACTCACGGTCGAAACAATGCGAAGGCTTGAGGTATGAAGAGCATGAAGAGCACATAGAGTCGTCGGATCTTCGCTCTTTGGCACGTTATATATCAAGATCTGCAGCATGAATTGATTGCTGTGTCCAAATTTTGCTGTATCAGGACCGAACCCTTCGAAGACTGATGCGGCCAAGTAGGATATAATTTCTCAAGCGATATATGTACCGTCATCGCCAGTTGCAAGGGCCTGTTCACGATGTCAGTCAAATTTTCCTCATGAGCTTGGATATTCGCTGCCACTTCTTTCTACAATAGTGGATGAACATGCGCACCTTCTTCCCTGAAATGGATTCTCATGTTTAGCTGTACTGCTGCAATCATGGCTTTATCTACTCAAGGACATTCCACTCGTCCTTCTCGCACTACTATGTGTTCACCACTGATGGAGATTTGTAAATCGGACTCTGCAATGATCCTGCCCATGGACATTCTTCCGCTGCAATATTATTGTCATGGTATGAAATGATGAGGGCAGAATTTGCAGGACTTGAACCCCAGATAATTCTAATGTCCTTCCAGTGAGTGGGATGAGACGTCGATGGCAAGTTCGGCTGCGGGATCGCTAGGCTATGTATAATTGGGGCAACACTTGAGCTCTGAACTCGCAATCCGAAATCGCTGCTCCACAAAATACCTTACTGCTCAATGGCTGTACAACAGACCGTTAAGCTAGGCCTGTTTCGGACTAATGCTTGTTGACTGGGAGATTCAGCCTGGAAGACCTCCAGCTGGCCAATCATAGTTCGTCTGAGGTAGCGGCTCCGCATTTTGGCGATGACTGAGAACATCATGCTTTCCCCATCTGCTGAGGAACTTCTCTGCTCGGAGTACGGAGTCCTCAATTGTTGGGAGCAGAGTCGTATGTGCATTGTTTGGCACATTCGCCTACATATATCTATCCAAATCCACACTCGAAGCGGAAGAACACACAGGTACTCTGTATCCCTTACTCGAAATAGCGACACCGGACTAGCAAATTAAGCATTCTCCCCGCCTTGGCTTCATCCTTGGCAGCGCTGTTCCTCGTCACTGCCAAGTCCACTCTCGCGACAGTTCGAGTATCGGAATTCACTGAGTACGTTCCTCCTGTTTGCTTTGGCTAAGGTCGATTACCCTCATGAGCACCATCTTTTGCTGCTCTTGATCGCCTGGCGGTCGAGAGCTGATTGCTAGATCTACTCCACCGTTCTGGTCACCTCCTGTGCCAGAACGATGTCGCGACAAATCCTTGACTCCAATCGACCTCCGTGTATTGATATTGCAAGCTCTTTGCTTTATAAGATGGTTTTAGAATGGCATAATTGACTTTGAGTCCAGTTCTTCTGCGTGTCAGTGGTAAATCGCCCTCTCAAAGCAAGCATCAACTCAGCAAGTAGCCGCATGGTCGGGTTCCTGCTGGTTCGACGATGACGAAGGCCCACGCCCAAATCATTAACCCAGATCCTGAGGCGAAGCGTTCCAAAATTTCCTCCCTTCTAGTGAAGTGCACCGCTCCCTTCGCCGCGAAGCAACGCAGTCATGTCGAGCAGGAGATTGTACTCGACGAGCCATTCCGCCAATACAATCCTGGCGATACTGTCAAGGGAGCCATACATGTGACCTTTGGAAAGCCGTTGCGGATCACTCATCTTATCATCCGCATACATGGCTTTATCAAAGTTTTCAATCGGGCAAAACTTCCAGGAGAAGAGTTACTATATGACGAGAGCCGCTTGACCCCGTCTTACGGGGGTAGTAGACGTGGCATGGAATATTTTGGGAACGGCTATGCACGCCTGTTCGACGAGGAGGTGGTATTGTGCGGTGAAGGGCGCGTGCTCGGCGAGTACCAGTTCCGCTTCGGCATGGTCCTGCCGTCGAAGAACTTGCCAAGCAGTATCGATGTAAGTGATGAAAGTTCTGCATTGACGATTCGATGTTCTGACTATTATCTATAGTTCGAACACGGAACAATAACCTACATGATCACATCAACAGTAACCCGACCCACCACTATAGGCCCAACTTCAGTACAACACTTCAAGCTTCATGTTCAGGAAGCCATCGATATTGCACCAATATTGAAACCGAAGCCTGTGGCATTTTCGATGGCATCGAGTCAGAAAAGGGGAAAACCCAAAACAGGCGAGCAAAGAGCAATGCTGCCAATTAGCGGAAGGACATCTAAATCCTCGAACCGTGACTCTGCGAACGGGCTTCCCACGCTTCATACGATCAGTCATCGGCTTGACGAAGCACCACCACAAAGTCCTGTTCCAAGCGAAATCAGCTGCACTACCGCCACAACCGGTAGCGCTTCAAGCAACGGAGCCAGTCCTGGAGAATCGAAGTTGTGTACTATCCTCAATTCCAACGAAGATCTCTTGGCTATGTCTGATCCCGATACTGTCTCAGCAAAGACTGAAATGTTACAGGGAGGATGCTTGCCCGGTGATGCTTTTCCCCTTAGGATATCAATAAAGCACGACAAGCCAGTGAAAAGCATACAGGGTATCATCATCACCCTGTACCGACAAGGACGAATCGACACACATCCTGCCATCCCTCTAGGAGCGTTTTCCAAAAGTGGGAAACAACGGTATGAGGACTATTACCCAAAGTCTCGTACCGGGCTTGGCGGCCTCTCATTATCCTCCGCAGGCTCAAGCAGATCCTTCAGACAAGATCTCAATCAGGTCTTTGTACCGATCATCGTTGATCCACAATCGCTCACAGCCATTATCAATACTTCGATTCAGGCTCCAGCGGATCTGTTTCCCTCAATCACCAATGTTCCTGGAGCCATGGTGAGTTTTAGATACTTCATTGAGATCGTGATCGATCTGCGTGGAAAGCTGAGTGGTCAAGATCGTCTTCTTCCACATTTGAGCATGACCAGTACTCCACAACACGGTTATGGTGACCCGAAGGTTAGTAGGTGTGAGGGCTTAGATGGTGTAAACTACTTGTCTACTCCCGGATTCAATTATCTTATTACAGACCAGCTCCGAAGAACGAAGGGGATTATTTCTACGCGGACCGAGGTCATTGTTGGCACCCGAGACAGTACACGACGTCGTGGCAAGCAATCTACGGACAGAGTCCAATTTGTAGAAGACCGATCCTTCAAAGGCTCCTTCAATCTTGGCCGTGAAGAAGAGCCCGATGAAATACGCGAGGGCAGGGCCCGTCACAGGAGTATGCTCGAAGCCCAAGGAGAGGAACAGCAGTCTTCCAACAGTGCCAACGTTTACCAAAAAGCTTTGATACCACTTCCGGAACCGGAGGAAGATCTAGACGAGAAAGCTCAAATGAGGAGAGCCGAACAAAGATTACTCCCTAGCGCGCCACCACAAGACGAAAACGCACGCTCATTGACAGCCATTGTACCATCAGCTCCTCCCGCGATCGACGAAGAAGACTTCCTCTACAGATACGGCCTCAGAGCTCCAGCACCAGCCTACGAGGGGCCGTCCGGGACCCGCGTGGAGTTTGCTAGCGATAATGCTCCAAACGATAACGCTATAGGCTCGCTTCATGTGATTCGGGGTACCGCAGGTCCGCAAGACGATAAGCAGGAACTTGAGTATCAACGTCTTCTTGCACTTGCTAGCTCCCCTGATTATTCGAACGCAGATGGAGCTGTGGAGGGCCATACGGCTCAAGCTGTGGTACCGACAGCTCCGGTTTTGTTCGAGGACGACATCTTCAGTATCCATGACCCTAGGATTCCCGAGTCCTTACCCACTGACTTTGTTGATGATCGCATGACGTCTGAAGAGCACTGGCGATCTACTAGACCATCGACGCCACCTATAGATAAGGAGACTCGTCAAATAGCAATTACTTCCTCCGGGATCGAGCCTGGTCTTGCGGAGGGCTCCGGAGAGGCCCATTTGCAAACTTCAAATCTTACAGTACACCAGGTTCCCTCCTCTAATGATAACGACAATGGCAACGAATCCAACGATCGGGATGATTTGGGTGTACATGATGACAATCTACCGCTGTATAGAAGGTAATTACGCTTGGTGTTCCGGATCTCGAGATGGCGTTTACTGTTTCAGTACCGCAGTTTCTTATCAATACCCAGGGATTTCAGACGAATTGGGCGGTAAGATTACCTTTACAATGCAACTTGGTTATGTAATGTTTCTTAGACTATCATTAATAATGGGAGTGTATCAACGATAATGAATCCTTTTACTTGTAATGGTTTTCCACGTTTTCATATCAATCCTTTAGTCTCATCCTTGGGTCGGTCTCCGAGACTAATAAGTCCTAACGTACCGGATATGAGCAACGGGTATATCTTTGCGGACCGGGCAGATTGCAGCAAGATTACCTGCAAGATAATGAGCAGACAGCTCCTGTGAATATCAGCGTGACTGGCTGGCTGCCGTGGACACCATGGATCGGAAAGGCCATATTTTAGGACCTCACAACTTTTGAGACGTAGGGTATATCTAGAAGAGATACCGAGTCACATGAAGACCATTTTCGAGGAACAAGAAGTAGAGGCTTGAAGGTGAACTTGTCCATTTGCTGCATCATACTGAACAGTATCGTAGCCGGAAAATCCATCCCCCTAGAGAGAGACCTACTGGGCCAGTAATTAGAAGAAGTGGCAGATCTTTAGGTAAATGTGCGTAGAACTGTGGAACTTGCTGGAGCAGCTGTATTTCCAATTCGTTTATATGACGAAGAAGTTTGGCACGATGAGTTTAGTGCAGCTTTGATAGAGTACTGAATATACGGATGTTTCGCTGACTACTTATTGCTGGGAACCATGCCCTTCGAATTGCTACTCTAAGAAGTTCGTACTCGGATCCAGATGGTAGTTTGCGGTCTCATCGAAGCAAATCGGTTTTCTATCAGATGAGGATGTAGTTTTCGGTCGGGATTTATGCTAGCGTCGGGTTTAGCGACCGGCAGCTAGTTCGAATTCGAACTCGAGGTAAACAAACCCCAGACCACCACAATTTCACAAACAATCACTAACATTGCATCAATCATTGCATCATAATTGAGGGACAGAGCCTGACAAGACTGGAGGTTGGTGTTGACTTATTGAAAGGTGCTTCGCGCCATTCGTCTTCAATCTCGCTCTCGACCTGATATCTTCTGGGCTCGTCGACAACAAGCAACAATGGCTGCAGCTACAAGCTCACAGCAACGCGCCGAGCTGATTCGCGAGATGTCAAAAGATATGAATAGGACGCGCAACTCGTCGGGATCTTCGAAATATTCACAAGGTGTCCCAAGCCCTGAACCCACGACGTCGGACTTCGACCCTGAAAATGAGGCCATCATGTCGACTCGTCAGCTCGACAACCACTCACAGCAGCTTCCGCAGCTACATGCCAGCGCACGAAAACTGAGTCGCTTCTCTCGACCAGCAGAGCCAGACTTCGCCATCAACACATCCGCAATTGGTCGCGCGTTCCCAGATTTCTCTCAGGGCGGTACCTCATCTGAGGAGGATAGTATATCCATCGAGATTGGCCGAGGTGCCAAGAAGGGAGGTAGTGGCACCATAGGCAAGCTTGGGCGCTCAAGGGAGTACTCGTCGAACGCGCAATTGAGCTTCGACGGCGACAGCATGGACTTTTCTGCACCTATGATTGGGAACTACGAAGTCACAACTACACCGCCGCTCACACAACGATATACATCAAAAAAGGCAGAAAACAATTCACGTGGGTCGATAAGACGTGAATCGCAGATCCGAAAGCCGTCAGGACTGCAGAAGGAGACATTCGATCCGTCACCGCCACCATCTAAGATGAAGGACTACGGTTCCGGCGAGAGTAGGAAATCAAGTAAAGACGGCCACCGTACACTGTCCGCGATGCACGCTCGTGTTAGAGAAGAAAATGATCACTCGCACATCAGCGAGGGGAGACCACCAACGGTCGACTTAACAGCAAGGAACACCCGATTCGGGACTACCAAAAGCGTGCAAGCCTCATCGCAAGGAGGTTTGCCGACCCGTTTCAGCTCCGCGCAGACTCTTTTGAACTCTGTCGCCCCTATCAACAAGCAGAAACTGCAATCTACAGCAACGCTAAATCATGGAACACAACAATCCTTTATGTTACCAGATCTGCCTAACATCTCGGAGCTGGTCTCTGGAGTCTTCGAAGATGGTACTCCCGTGTTTTCCCGCCATGGCAAGTCACGAGCGTCTCGCTTTGTTTCAGGGTCACAAGACGGCAGAAGCAAAGGTCAACAGTATGCAGGAGTCAACGAGATACCGGTCCCGGATGACGAACAGGCTATCTTTTTATCCATTAAACTCCTTCAGGATAAGGTTCTGACTTTGGAGAAGGGTAATGCTGAAGCTGCAACCACAATAGAAGAGCTGGAGGAGAAGAACAGGGTGCTGGAAGGTGAGAGGAAGAGTCGGAAGAGGTCCTCAAGGAGCGATAGTGCTTTGGGTACTACAGACAGCGATGGTGGCCATGATGCTGTCAACGGTCAACGCAATTTGCAGATCGAGAAGAGTCGTAAGTACTGTACCACGAGGTTCGACTTACTGGGCTGAACATACTTAGGATTGGAATCGTCTACTCGTGTATTGCAACAACAGGTTGACGCTTCCAAACGCAAGTATTCTACTGCTGAGACGATCTTGAAGAACATTACTCAAGAGCGTGACTCCGCGGTCTCGCAATTAGTCGTCGCTTACGGAATAGTGGAGCAGCTAAAGCACGAGAATGAGAGTCTCAAAGACGAAAACAGCGAGCTCAAAGCCCGCATCGTCCACTTGAGCAGCGGTCAGGAAGGTGGGACTAGAGAGTGGACAGCTAAGGAAGGCCTCCACCAACGTAAACCTAAAGCCACAGCAAATGCTGTTGAGAACATGAAGCAGAAGTTCAATGCGCAGATAACTGGAGCGCAGCAGGTGGGTGGACCTACGAAGGAGCAATACCAGAATTCCAAGGAAACGCCTAAACAGCATCCAAAGGCTTCAGCCAACAAAGATGCGAACACCATGTTCGACTTGAGCTCAAAGCAGTGTCCAAAGAATATCTCGCCTAGAGCATCGCGACAGGATGTTCAGACTGACGACGAGCAAGAGAGTGAGGATTCAATGTACGCGGCTCCTGTGGGAAAGGCAAAAGGCAAGGGTCCTACGAAGCCGTCTCGCCACTCACACAGCGCTCAAGAAGACGAGGCTTCACGAGAGCTGACTTATCTGAGCTTCATTGATGTAAGATCTTAGATATATCTCTTTCTCATCGATACATCTTACTGACTTGCCCAAACAGAACCAAGAGATAGCCCAGCTTAGAAAGACTCTAGAGCAAGAGCGCATCGAGCGTCAACAACGTCAAATCCGTAACCGTGGCCCCATCAAAGCAGACGACCCGGTAACACAGTCAGGTTCGGTAGAGGCAAGGACTCAACCGTCACAGCAAGCTGTGCCACGCAAGTCGTCTATGAAAGATCTGACGACGAAGTCCGTCCATGAGAATGAAGCTACTCACACAAGTCTCCAATTTAACGGGCAAGTTGAGCACAATCGCCGTCACTCGGAGAACTCAATGTTGAGTTTACGTGGCCGACGTCGTGTCTTGGATGCCGAGAACATGGCTTCTGCATTTATTGTACCTGATATAACCATTCGCGCCGCAGGAGTCGCTTCTGAAGTACCTGAACTGACCAAGGAGGCCCAAGAAGTTCTCGATAGACTGGCAAATCACAATAGTCGCAATTGCACAATCTGCAAACGTGCGGTTGGCGTTGACGACCACCACAATCATGACGAGGTAGCAGAGGAAGAGAAGAAGATCACTAGACCAATTCGTGTTTCCAATCGTATGCCCAAGGTTACTGTGGATGAAGGAGATCCAACAATTCGCCCATCTCAAGCCCCAGATCTGGCTTTAGCAACAGTCTTGAATGAACTAGAAGACGAGCTCGCTCATTTGAAGATTCGACTCGCTCAATACCAAGCTCTATACAACGGCCACGATCCCGCTCTCAGCAAACGTAAACGCAAGTCGGTCCAACAGCAAATCGAGACCATCATGAAAACTATCGATTTGAAAGCAGATCAAATTTATGCGCTCTACGATGTGCTTGAGGGCCAGAAGCAGGATGGCCATGAGATCAGTGAGGAAGAAGTTGAGATTACGTTGCAGTCTATTGGTGTGAAGGCTCCAGAGCTCCATTTGCGTGGCGGCGGTGAAGAAGAAGGACAGATTGCAAACGAGCGCCACCATTGGGACTTGGAGAGTGACGCAGAGAGCGGCGACGAGCTGCCATGGGAGGGTATCGAGTCGACTGTGGAAACCACGAAAGCTGGCTTTGCTCGTGCTGCACGAAGGAAGAATTCGGATGCTTGACGGTCTGGAGGAGAATGGGGAGAGCGACCGGAGGACCATGGAGGGAGAAAAGCTATCTCCAAATCGAATTAAGCACAGTCCTAGTCCTTCCGCATGCATCCCAACGAAAACCTCCATCACTCAAGATCTCAAACCCTCACAACGGTCCACCTTTCAAAGTCCTCACCTCAGTTCCCAAACTTCCACACTTCCACACTTCCACAATCCTTTACGACCGGGCGAATGAATCTCCCAGTATCGACTGACTTCGGTGTATGTCTACTGGTCGAGACTTGTCTTTTTGGAAGGGTGCAGTGTGGGGTTTATCAACCAACAGCGACAATGAAGCCTGGCATAGAGAAGAGATCTCTGTATTGACTGACTTGTTGGAGTGTATGTCTACAGATCGAGCTTTTTTTGTGGTCGGGATGGACTCGTTGGTGAAGATGGTTGGATCGTTAGTGTCGTTTCTGACTCAGGGTTGGGCATGTCTTTTTGGATTCGTGTGTTGGTTCTCTGTATTCCTCTATGTGTGGTTGGGGTGTCAGCAGGCAAGGCGTGTTGAGTATGAACGTGGCAACGATATGGCTTGTGCAAATGATAGGGGTATGGCGCCTCTCAAAAGTTTTCGTTGTACACACGATGGGTTTTGCATAGCACAGGTTGCGAGTGCAGTGTTGAATATCATTATACGAAACGAACTATGTCAATGCTCTTCCACCGTCTATCGTGTGGCACTATGCTCTCTATACATTGGGTATCATGCCGGGTCATATGTCCAAAACGCAACGCCACCGCTATGCAGATCCACAATAACCCTGACCCCATTCCCCGATCAATCACTCTCGTCCCCATCCCCATCACCAGCGACCGCGGCCGCAGCAGCGGAGACCGTCGCCACCTCCCTGCTAGCAGCATCATCCCTCCCAGCAACCTCCTCCTCGATAAAAACCCCCAAGCCCGCAAAGCCCTCCACCGACGCCCTCGCACAATACTCCCCAAGCTCATACCCACCAGCCAATATCTTAGCATCGGTCCTGACCCCCCTCTCAAAATACGGGTTTTCGTACCGCGTTTGCAGCGTGTAATACTGGTTCTTCATCACATATCCGCCGAACGGATCGTAGACCTTTTCCGGTTCCGGTGCGAGGACAGGCTTCAGACCTGCGATTGTGTAGGTGGGCGCGGCGCCGTTGTCGACGTTGAGGCCGTCGTGTTGCCGCATCGCGGTCTGACGGGCTGATGATTTCTTGAGCACGACTTTCCTCGAGTCATGAGCTATTCGATCCGGGTCTTCGGTTGAAGTGGCAATCTTGTCGATGATCTCCCTTCGTCCCTCCTCCCGCTCTCGGCGCTCCTCATCTTCTTCTCGTGCCGCGGCTATACGCCGTAGTTTCGCTTGCTCTTTTTGTGCCGCTGCTTGTGCTTCTGAGGATGCGTGTTCTTGCGCCGAGATGGCTTTGTTTTGGGCGATGTCTGAGGAGTTTTGTTTGGCGTAGGCGGCGAGTTTGGCTTCGGTCGCCGGGACGTCGATGTTGTAGATCAGGTTGAAGGTCATGGCTTCGACGTCTTCGAGGTAGTTGTTGTAGTCGAGGAGGGTGTTGAATTCGGACTCGCGGCGGTTGAATCTGCGATCCGATTTTCGTAAGCTCGAAGACCATAGCCGGTAAAGCCTTCGCAGTCAGCTTACATGGTAGCTACCCTCCGCCTAATATCCACCTCCCTCTCGACTCGCAAATCTGCGAAAGTCGGGCTTCGAAATCGCTGTTTCCGCAACGTCTTCGCACAGCCGGCCACGGGGCAGGGAGCAGGGCCTTGAGAAAAGATGCGGTCGACGCAACTTTCGCACATCTTGTGATAACATTCTGGATTGACGAGAAAGCGTAGATCTTTTTTGAGATAACGAGTTTGTTTGCAGACGGGGCAGACATCTGGAATGTCAGTAGATGAGTTTTGGTCGAGTACGAGAGCCTGTAGGCGGTTCTGCAGCTCACCATTTTCTTCGCCTGGGTTTAATGCGACTTTCTGGGGTTCCTTATGTGTGGAGACTTTCGACATCGTCGTTGGCATGATGAACCTACTCCAGAGACGTTGATATTCATAGGGCTGAAAGATGGAATATCTATAACGGTGCGGAACCCGTTCCGCTCATAATATAGTGACAACTTCTTGGCAGATCACCATCAGTGTGGAACTTCAATAGGGTCATGACAGGTACCGTTAGAGACAGCTTCGCGGACCTCGAACGGCAGCGTCTGCAATTGGAGCAGAATGTCACCAAGCTTCGAGCATCTCTCCAGCACTGGCAGGCCTGGGAAATCGAATATGAGGGCATGAAGGAAGATATCCTAGAACTTGCAGATAATCCTTCGCAAACTAAACTGGTAATATGATGAGGGAAGTCAGAGTAGTATTGGTACGCTGACTGGCTTGGCGACAGGAAGGCGTGGGCAATGACTATGGAAATTCTCTGTTAACTGCAAAAGGTAGGGCTGTAGATTACCGATACCAAATTCTTTTGCTGAAGTAAGGTACATAGAAAGAAATTTACTTCTCCGGGATGAACATGGAAATACGCGTCAGGGCCAGCAAGTAATTAGTCTACTCTCTAGGCGCGTCGACTGTATGTTGGGTCCTTGCATTATAAGGCGCAAGAACACTTATCCGGCTCAGACATTCAACAGAATATTAAGTCCGTCACTGCTCTGCTGCAAGTAGCGGAAGAGAAGTCTACTGCGTATCAAGTCCTAAGCCAACCAGATGTACGAAACGAGGAAGGCTTGCCTCTAACTGAGATTCACGAGGAGCTAGACGAAGAGGGCAACGTGATATGTAAGCTCGCTTTTGATACCATGTTTGCTAGTCGATGTTCTGCCTCATGCTGAAGCTGTCTCAGCTAGTTCGACGTCTGAACCAGGGAAAGCGGCGCCCCATGTTGTGGAAGCATTACGCAAAGCGGGTATCAAAGAGCTACCGGAAAAGGTTTTGTCAGATGTACAGTCGACTCAATCAGTCAATGAACCCTTAGTATCAGGAAGACTCACCAGAGCAGAAACGTCTACCACGACGACAGCAGTGATCGAGCAAACGGCCCCATTCACCACCATCTCATCTGTACCTCTTGTCAGTGCTGTAGTTGAAACGCCCTCCAAAGCTAAGAAAAGTGTCAGCTTTGCAGACGATACGAAAAACGAACATGTATCAGACCACAATACCTGCGCGACCAACGGAGCCCAGACTCGACTGCAGGGCCCCTGGGCCACTCCTGCCAAGTCTGACAACTCACCCAATAGTCAAAGGTCTAATATCACATTGTACGATGAAGAAGAGGACACACCCTTTGAGGCCGTAATACCAGAGAAGGAGTCCCCCGGAGACGCTGCTTTGCGCCGCCAAATGATCGATTACAACATGGGAGAGGTTGGCGCAATAGTCGCTGAGCTAGACTTTGATGAAGATGATACACCCTATTCTGATGACGAAAGTGAGCTCAATGACAACGAGAGTAGCAGTGCTGAAGAAGACGAGGACAAATTTGGACGGACAAAGCGACGTGTACTCAGCGATGAGTATCTGGCTGAAATGCAGAGGCTAGAGCAAAGGATGAAGAACATTGGCCCTGACGTAGCTACGGGCATTTTGTCTGCGAGAAGTGTCCTTGGAGAGGAGCAGCACGCCGGGAATGACATGGGTCTACAAAATGGTCCCGAAAAGTCGACACCTTTTACGAAGAGGGGCGTCCACTTTGCAAATGATCTTGATATTCTAAAGGCACCAGATACAGGGTTATCGAAAAATCTACCAAAACCTCTGCCGTCGGCCACCACGCCAGAATCCATACCTGTCTCTCGTAAACCCATACACGCTCCTACAGTCGTTGAAAGGCCACCGTCCGCCATTGCTAAGCCTTCCACCATTCGAGAGCCTGACGAATTGGACCCTGCATTGGTGCACCAAGAGGTATCAACGGCCTATCATCGCATGCGTAATCATATGATACAGCGGCAAGGCGGCTTCATGAATATCGATGATGAAGATGAAAAAGGTGAGGTACCGCTGATCGAGGCAGAGGGAGGGCAGAAGAGGGTGAGTAGATTTAAAGCTGCGCGCTTGGGTAAGCTTGGTAACTAGATATCTAATGCTCGTGCTCCCCAAATATGTCTGTTTGCATGTTCTGTAAGACTTTACATGTCATTTCCTATCTCATTGCGGTTCTCCTGATCACTTATTGTACATCTCCGATGTGGCGGGACTTAAAGCACTTGTCTTGGATAGAACATCGGAACGGAGCCTGGTGCATTTAGCACTTCGTGTGACAGGCCGACTCTCTTTAGAGAACCACATGTTGCTCCTTCATACCGCTCACGTTCCAAGATTGAGAGAACAGGAGAGCTCTCTGACGCCGTATCCACCTTGGCAGGTTTTCAAAGATATGGCTATTCGTTTCACTCTCTACATTAGCATTTTGGATAATGTAAGCATTTGTTCCATGTTTGAAGTTTCAAGAGCTTCGTCCATTTTCCATGTAGAGAGCACTCGTTGCGAAAATCGAACTTGCTCTTTCCCTGACGTTGATCTTGCAAGCATACATCGTCACAAAGAGCTACATGTAGACTAAGGACTCCACACTCCCGGTTCTCTCATGAGGCGTAACAAACAAGCGCAGGTAGCTCAATGACTGCGTAGAAGCGAAAGAGCGCGAAGAGACGTATACCACGAGATCCCAGCGGCCATGGCCGTTCATTTTCGCCCGCCAGAAGATTGTTCAGCTCCGTTGTAGCATATCCCATCAATTCAATTAGTAACATGTTCCACGAGACTGTCCAGTCCAATTCTAGACTCCATCAGATGATCACATACTGTCTTCCACGTCTTCTGAATCGCTGGTTGCTGTGGAGCCGTTGTCTTCCTAGGAGGCTTGAATCGACACTATCTTTATAAGGCAAAGCTTTACCGCAATTTCCTATCGCTAAGGTATTTTCATGCTATCCATACAGATCCACTTTGTAATTCCCAGTAACAGATCCGTCAATCTCCACCGGCTCTGGGCTATGAAGAAAGCGAAATGATTGCAACAGCTGGCCTATTGTTGTTTCTGTGGAAGTCCCGCCAGGGATACTGCTCCTTTGGAAATCGGGCCGACACAGATATATGTGTCATTGCCTCTTTGAATCACATGATGTTGTTGCTAGAGATTGAGTTTTTAACGGAACATTGGCAGTTCATTTCAGGCGAAAATAGTAGGACCGTCTGAAAGACGCTGACAGTGTTCTCTGTACGAAAGTTCCGAGTGAGAGCATGTATAGTAAAGGAACAAGATAAGAACAAAATTTCAACCAATTTGTACTTCAAAGCATTCAAGATATGGAGCAATATGGTACGAAGGAAGTGACTCGGTGAGTTCACACTTGTCTACATGTTGCTATCCGTTCGGTAGACAAGACAAAATGAACAATGCTCGTTTTTAGACCTAACTCATTGAAGTTGACAGTGGACATTGGGAATGTTGCGAGAGGCTACCCACAAGAAATAGTTTAGCTTCAGACCGCTATAATGGATGACTATTCAAAACAGTTGTTCGTGCGACGTGGATGGTACTCAGATGAGCTCATGTTTGGCCAAGTACTCCATGATTGTAAGCCGAAGAGTACCATTTCTACGAAATACGGTCGAGACTTGCCTTGCACGTGACCGGACGAGATCCGAGGTTTCTCCGATAGGACATCCATTGTAGATCAAATATCGGCTTCCATATCGCACTTTAGATTAGATCATGGGCAAATACTCAGACTCCGAAGCCTGGGAGGACGTCATACCGATCCCTCAAGATGATGGATGTGCTAATCCGTTGGCCGCTATTGCCTACACAGACGAGTACAGCGAAGCCATGTCCTACCTCCGAGCTGTCATGGCCGAGGACGAGAAATCTGAAAGAGTGTTGGGACTGACAGAAGAGATTATTGGGATGAACCCTGCTCACTATACCGTTTGGTGCTCCTCGATTTTGATATCTTGATGCGCAAGGTCGCTGATTTGTTCGGTAGGCTATATAGAGCAAATATACTCCTCTATCTGCAGAAAGACTTACTCCAAGAGCTTGAGTGGCTGAACACTATCGCCATCCAAAATATCAAGAATTTCCAGATATGGTACCTCTCCAACTTCAAGGTGCCACTGCATAACTAATATACGTACTCGTTCAGGCACCATCGTCAGGTAGTCATGACCCACATTACGACCTTGCCTCCAAATGAAATTCCCTTCCTCGCCAGCATGTTCGCTATTGACGCCAAAAACTACCATGTCTGGTCTTACCGCCATTGGCTTGTCCGGCACTTTTCACTCTGGGACACTGAATTACCCTACGTCGATTCGCTCCTTCAAGCCGATATCTGCAACAACAGCGCATGGAATCACCGGTGGTTCATCATTTTTGCACAGCATACCAATCCCGAAAGGCACAGCATCAAGAATAACGATGCTGACAGTGAAGTACCATACGAGGTTATCGAGGGTGAGATTCAGTACACGAAGGCAGCAATCACAAAGGCACCGCAAAATCAATCGCCCTGGCTGTATCTACGGGGAATATTAAAGAAGCAAGGCAAGGGACTAGTAGGGATGAAGGCTTTCGCGGAGCAGTTTGCGGACTTGGAGAACGAGGATGAGGTCCGAAGTAGCCATGCATTGGACCTCCTAGCCGATGTGTATGCTGAGGAGCAGGAGAATGGGAAGTCGGCGAAAGCGTTGGAGTTGCTGGCAAGGAGATATGATCCGATACGGAAGAATTATTGGGACTATAGGAGAAGTCAATTGGGTTTGGAGCAGGTTCGGGCATAGGAGATTAGGGATTGTATAAGATGTTTATGGTTTGGTGTTATTCACGGAAGGCCGAGATACCCAAGATCTTACACGGAGTCTGTTTTGGAGAATTGTATTAGTCTATGTCTACATTTCATATTCCTTGAAGTTGTAGCCTTCTAAACCCCAAATTGTCAAATCTCGGTCATCACTTAGGTCCAAATGTTGCCGTTGCAATCAGACTGCTGTCTGTCGAAGTCTATTTTTGTAGTCGGCTTCCGTTCGTATTCCCGACCATGTCTCCGTTGATGCTTCCATTCGGTGCACTCAATGTACTTGGAACACCCCGATCATTCGTCGTGCCTTCTTCGACGTCGCCGTACTGCCTTCGAAACGCGCAGAGTCTGTCGAGTGTGATATCTGACCCGCCGCAGACAATCACAACTACCTTACTCTTTTGAGTCAGGTTCGGCAGCAGATTCTTCAACTTCCCGTCGTAGCATAACGCTACACTCACACCACACGCTGGTTCAACGATTAGTCTCTCGTCGTCTGCCAATCGCCAACATCCCATGGCAGCCTCAGCATCAGACAGCACGACGCTCCGGACGTTCTTCCTCTGTGCCAGCTCGAATGTCTTCTCTGCAACCCTCTTTGCTCCGAGGCTGATAGCCATGCTCGTAATTTCCGGCAGCGTCACCAACTTCCTCTCTTCCAGACTCGTAGCCAACGAATGTGCGCCCTGAGTCTCAACTGTCAAAACGCTTACGTTTCCCCACCCTCTCCTCTCCAACCCTAACTGCAAGCCGCAGAACAGCCCACCACCCCCGACTGAGCAGATCACGGCATCCGGCTTCTCCGTTAGCTCCTCAATAATCGTAGCAGCCCCATCCCACACATCCCTGTGATCAAATGGCGGTACATACACGCCATTCGGGTTCTTCGCAAGCAGCTCCTCTCTCAGATATTGATCAGCTTCGGCCCAGCTAGCGCCATGCTGTATCACCTCCCTCGCACCCGCAGTCTTTATCTTGGCGATCATCAACGGCTTGGTGAGCAGTGGCACTACGACAGTGGCTGGGCGCCCTAGCAAATGGGCAGCAGTGGCACAGGCAAGGCCGGCGTTACCGCCGGAGGAGCAGTAGAAGTGCATCTCTTCGCCTCCATTGGGGTGATCGATGAGAGCGGTGCGGATGAGATTACCGACACCTCGTGATTTGAAGGAGCCGGATGGCTGGAGGTTCTCGAGCTTGAGGAAGATGCGGCAGCCGGCGGCTTTGGAGAGGGCGGAGGACTCGATGAGGGGGGTTGAGATCCATGGTGTGGGGAGGTCTGGAGAGGCCATGGTGGCTGATTCTGTTCGTGTCATTTTCCTAGAGAAATGCTGCACGCTCACTGTAGTATGTATGTATATAATGTATAGAAGGGATTATGGATCTAGATTGTAAGTAAATCGGAAGTGAGAACGGGAGAAGCCCATAATATAGTAATACTGTAAGGATTCGACCAGACCTTCGGGCTAGGCATGATTAAGAGGTTCTAGTGACACTGGAAAATCTTGTTCCATACTTCCTTCCCCATGGTTATGAATCTTCGGAATTGATGAGTGGATTGACTTTTGCTCCCAATGGCTATCCTCGGCATATAGAACATGTTGGTCGCACTAGAATAGAATGCAGGCGTCTTTTGGCGCTGCTCTAGCTTGGCGTATAACTCAACGTCAACCCTTCGGAGATGAGTCTTGCTACTCTATTTAGACCATAGGACAGCTTTTGTGATGCTCTGTTAGGCCGTCTCATCTTAGCACTGTGCAACTAGTTCACATCTCCCTACACTTGCCGGTCGGGAGCTCATCCTTCATCTTGCAATGAATGATATCTTTGTCTGCTTTTCCCAAGTGTGTGTGTCTGATCGTTTTTCCCTTCAAGAGATGTAGAACTATCGTTCTCTGTCTCTTCCACCCCATCAAGTGATAGGAAGGGGTCAGTCCTTTGCACGTGGAGCCTCCTCCGTTCCGAACCCTCTTCGACGCAGAGGCCCCGTCACGACCCATAAGATTGAGAAGGAGAAGGAAAAAGGAAGCTGACAATACAATACAAGCCTGTGCAACGCACGATATCGGCTGTACCCAAGACCATGATGCTTGAAATGTCGAAACAGCTAAGCTGAGCGCTGTTCAAGGATGTCAAAGGCTTATTAGAAAGGTACGACAGGAACTAAAGAAGGAAATCGATATACAGGTCGACTCCAGACGACCGTCGAACCAATGCCTGGAACTCCCCATGGCTGTAGGAAATTGTTGGCAAGGATCACTGCCCAGCAAGTAATGAAATCTGGCGGGCAAACCTGCAAATATGCCAATAGAAGAAGAATGATAAGAGTTAGAGAATCCCTACAAATGCGCAAACACATGGCCCTAGACCAGTCCCGATGAGAAGGTCACTTTTGTGATTGTATCGTGATGACCAATCATGGATTGCAAGAACACTCGACATAATCGGACCGAGAAATTGTCTTCTACCAGAACCACCCACGAAACATTGCCTCCATAAGATTAGCACTCAGGATCAGAGTACATGATTGCAAAGAAGCCTTATTCCGTCCAATACAACAGGTTCAAGCACAGCGGTCTTGGTTTGGAGTTCTGATGTTCTTACCCGAGTTGGTGTTATATATGCAAATTAGAGCTAAATTCTCCACCAGGAACTTGGCGCAACATGCAATGGCTGCAACTGTAATAAAATACAGTTGATGCTAAGGAGGCTAGCGAAGTCCGAGGAGCATTACACAACGCTCCTCGATCCCGCAACACATTGGCAAGCTAGAGCCCCATGGTCAGCGCTACAATGATGCAGCTATGTCAGACATTGCATTGTCAAAAGCTAAGTTCCGTTTTTTGTCGAGGCTTTGTGTGTCATGTATTTCATGACAACACACGCGAGGCCGTATTGAAAGTCTCTTACAGTCGCGTCACATCTGATGATCACGGTTCGATCCCTACCTGGCATTTGAAAATTGAGCTAAGCCAATAATTTTATTTCAATTATTCCCGGAGAGGGTATCCCCTCCTTTTCTACTTTTCGCCGTGTCTCTTTATTTCAGCCTCAGCGGTCATTTGGATCTGACTGTTGATGCCGAGCTTTCAATATATTGATCCTCATCAGCCGTGGGCTTTACTATTCTGCAAGCTGCTGTCTCCAACGCCATCACCGTGTGCCCACAGCTCCACCAATTGTATTATTCGCCTCCATTCTAGATTTGTGGCGTCCGATCCTCCTTTAATCCGCATTGATCGTCAATATCCTTATCTCTCATCTTTCTAGCAAGGGCTAGCTGCGAAGCCCAGATGTGGATTCACTCCCAGCGAGGCGAGTGTACATCCGCATTGACGATTTGTGAAGCAGTCGGTACCATCGAGGTATGCAATGTCGACGTATCTCTATCCTGGACTTCGCAAGATATCCAGAATTGCCTCTGAATCTACCCTAAAATCGTTGTTCACCTCATCATTACAGCTGCAGAGAATTGCAACACATGATGGCCTGAGGAGACACGGAGGATAATCAACGGTAGTCAACCATTGTGTCCAGATGTTAAGAAGGGAAGTAACATACGCAATGCGCCGGGAGCAAGTGGAGCTTCGATAGTTTACTAGCGAGACTTCACAACCGAACAAACATATTTCTGAAGAGGCGAAGAGCGGATTGACGTCCTTGCTCGATCCCGTATGCTACGCGATCACTCAAGAAGTGGGCTTTTTCGCGCTCTGTGTGCAGACGGAATTGGAATTGGAAGGGGAAGGAGAAGGCAGAGGATGGGAACGATCCAGAAGGGAAGTAAGGATAAGAACCCTTAGCCAGAAGGGACTCTTCGATTCCGGGTCTATCTTAGACTCCGTACTAATCGAAGCAAGAAGTCCTTATCAGGCCTCGTCTATCCAAGGGAGCACAGAATCTGCCGGGAAAGCGACAGAATTCGCAGATCCAGTAGCCCTCGGAGGCTTCCCTGTTGCTACGACTGGAGACGCTGAGCGCAAAAGTGCATCGTGGTCTAGCTCCAGATTGTAGGCCTTTGCTTCGACCGCAAAGACAGGAGCTTAGCATTGAGAGCGAAGGGTGCAGAAACGGTCTGAATTTTGTCTGTGATAACGTACGATGCACAAGCGCTGTAGTAAGATCAGGGAAGACTCGCTAGGTCCCCATGCCAGCAGCTACAGAAAATATCATTGACATTGACAGCTTGCTTTCTCCTTCGCAAGAATTCTCTAGATTTTTTGTAGCTGAATCCTTCGTTTCTTCTGTCCCTCCACCGATACTACCGTTCACCACAGCTTACAATTCTCTCAAGCCCTCCTCCTCAACATACTCATCTCCATACACTTCTCTCTTCATCCCATCCAACTTTTCCCTATCACCCCCCATCGAACTGAGCATCTGACTCTCAAGAACCTGAATATTGTCCGTCCACCTCTCCGCCTTGATCCGGTACGCCCCAATCTCCGTCCGCCTCCTCTCAACCTCCCCCGGATCCCCATCCCTATACCCTTCCAACTCCCCCCTCAAACCCTCAACCTCACGCTCCAACCCCAACCTCCTCTCAACCAAGCCCTCACGACCCGGATCCTGACCTCGAAGTGCACTAGCCTCCTTGACCTTGCCATCCAATTCGCTCAAAGACGCATCGACCTTCTCCTTCTCCTCTCGTAATTTGGCCATCGTGTCGGTGCGCTCTTTCTTGGCTTCAGATGCGAAACTCCAGTACCAGTTCCCACTGCCAATCTTTTCGACCCGGATCTGGCCTTCGTCGCTGAGGGCTTGGAGGAAGTCTTTGACTTGCATGCCGTTGATGCCGGCGACGGAGGGGAGGGTCTTTTCGAGGTCTTTGATGCTGTGGACGGTGAGGGAGGATTGGAGGTAGGCGAGGATGGTGTTTTGTTTGGCTTGGTTTGGGATGGTTTTGGGTGCCTGTGTGGGAGGTTAGAGGGAGTTTTTTGGGAACCCATTAGAGGGGGGCCCTGCACCATCCTTCCGAGTGCGCAAGGTCTCTGGTCGTGTGGACCGATATGCTACGAGGCAGTGAAGGTGTGTATGCGTTTGAAAAAGTGAAGGTTGGTGTGGGAAATGCCAAGAAGGTTATGTTACCTTCACTCCACTCCCAGTCATATTCATACTTGACTTTGGAACCCCGGGTTTCTGTACTCACCTCAAAGCTGCAAGCTTACGGAATCTATTCCATTAGATCGCTGGGTCATATGAAGTGGCACTGTGTGCAACGGAACTCCCATTTCGTCCCAAATCTATCAACTACATCTTTGAAATGTACAACGACGAAACAAGAGAGCAAGATACAAAATGAACTAGTCCACTCTTACATTTGGTCGAGGTATTTCCAGCTGTTCCTACCTCCTCTGATCTCAACAAACGCGCTGACGTCCGCGACCCTTAGTCTGCTTGCTTCTGTCAACCTGCTTCATGTTAGCTGTGCTCTCGATTACGTCTATCAAACTGATGATCGCTCATGCTAGACTCACAGTTTTGTCCACCCTTGCAGGTCTCGAACGCAGGGTTCGCCCACTTTTTGCCCGATCTGAGCTATTATGCTCCTGGCTTGCAGATCTACTCTTGACTGGGATGACTCCGGTGCCTGCACTAGAGCCCTTCTGCAACATTGTCAGAGTCACAGCAGCTTTTAACTCCTTTGAGGTGTAGATGTTACCAGCTCGCATGTTCGTGAGGATGAAGGCTGCCTCGATGTCGTTAGCGGTTAGTACGCTTGTCTTCTGCACTGTTGGTACTTCTTCGGGTGCGAAGGGTAGATGACTTGGGCTTTCAGGAGTGCCTGAGATGATGTTGTCAGTTTCCACATCAGAAGTCTCTTCTAGGTAGGTGGCAATACGCTTGAGGTACAAGGCAGTGTCTCGAAGGTAAGTTGCAGCTTTCTCAAGGTCGTGTAGAGTCGCTTCGGCTTTCGACCTACATTTGACGTTGATTTTGAGCTTCACCATTTCTATGACGTGTTCGACGTTTTGCTTGTGTTGATGGGTTCCGGAAAGTTGCTGCGAAGAATGGTATCAATTGGTGCGTATACTGACCCTAATATTTGGAGACTACATTGGAAATTTGCTAAGGGCTGCACAAGACTTTCGTCTTTTCGAGAGACAACCTCATGGAGAACCTTTGTGCGTGGAGAAAGAAGGTTGTCTGTGAAGCATTAATTGTTGATTCAAATGAAAATAGCAGACAAAGCAGACTCTGCCAGACAACGAGCCGAATCGACATTTGTGGACATTTACTGCTTTGTTCTATTCCATTTTGTCGCTGTCTTCTGGCTTTGTGGGCCCGATATGGACATTGAACATCTGAGACCCAAGTTATGCTTGATGATCACGATGATCGTAGCAGATATAGCCGTTTCCCTAGCAGATGCGTACTACCTGCTCACTGGCTCCAGAACGTCCATCGGACCCGTAGCATTGCTGTCAGGCGAAAAGAGGACGACCAATAACGATTTCACCAAATCCATGGAAACCAATCTCGGCGCCTGACTAGGTTTTATGTCAGATTACGAGAGCGCTATAACCACGTTTTTCCATAAGGTCTTCCTCAGAATTATTGTATACTTTGACTGAACAAGTGAATTGCAATGATTGAGGATGCAGTATCACAAGAATGTTACGTCTGCGGGAAACAGATGTGTACGAGAGATCGCACATTACAGAAGTCGAACAAAGAATTTTATATTTTTGAATAGTAGCGTTATTACTACATACGGCCACAGACTGAAGAATACTCGGCATCCCGTCCGCTCTGCCATTGACAAGCTTCAGATCCTACAATTAGTAGTTGGGTCGGTGACGACCAGCGAATCCTGTTTGCTGTATGTTTTTGAATTTTTTCTCATCAGAAGATGTGCTTTATTCGCAGGGCATGGCTGACAGCACAATTGAGTAATTCTCCCATATCTGCGCTCTTAGAGCGGTCGCTCGGAAGCGATCGAGTCGTATCTGCCTTTTGTCTCAGGAAAAGACGACTGCAACTCGACTGCAGCAGGCGCTGGAGGCCCCACGTTCTTTGTGTCTCACAACAAACAATCATGGTGCAATAAGCGGCTATAGCCATGCTCAGACCGTCAAAGTACGGTTATCGGAGGATTCTCCTCGAAAGATCCCTCTTTCCTTGAAGTCTACTCCCTCTCACAAGCAAATGAGCCCCCAAATACCAGAGCAAACCCACAACCGAATTCCATCGCCATGAGTCCCTACTCCCTCCCCCAAACCCTCGCCGCATTCAACTCCTTCTACAACTTCCTCACAACTCTTCCCTCGGACATCACCCCCGCCTCAATCCTCACGCCACCCCCGTCTGCCCATGGCTGGCCATCCCTTTCACCCCAGTACCTCTCTCCCCTCCGCAAAACCCTCGCCGTAATCACCCTCCTCCAACATCTCCCTTACATCGCCGAAAACCCCGGGACGGCCGGCTCCACGCAAACTGCCTACCAGACCGACGCCATTGACTTCCGCGGTCCCGCCGCGCGCTGGAGTATCGAAAACGACAAGATAGAAGGGACGATGGAGCCCGTGGGGGCGGGTGTGATACCAGAGTGGGTCGTCAGTTTAAGCGGTGGGGGAAGGGATGCTAGTTGGTTGCTTTTAGATACGCGGGAGGGGACGATTACGGATTTCATACAGCAGGAACGACCCGAGAGGGATGAGCCGAGGCAGGATAGCCCTGATTTTTGGAGGGCGTATCATACGAGGCCTGTTGTGGAGTTTTTGGAGGAGTGGAAGGAGAAGTATCGGAGTTTGGAGTGGGTGGTTGTGCCGGAGGATGTGGATGATGCGGTTATGATAAGGTGGGATAAGGAGACTGATGTAAGTTCTGCGATTGGAGTGTTTTCGCCGAAGCCGCTTTTCGAGAGGTCGACCGCTTGCTGACATTGTGTTTCATTTTTGCGGTAGGAGGTCCGAGCTATCTATCGTGCCTACGGCTGGCCTGACAGTTTTCGTCGCGATGGGTGCAGACAGGCATTGTTGGAATGGAAGCGGCGTCAGTTTGCCACAGCATCCGCATGACATCCACGCCCCAAAATGGGGGGGGCCGTTGACCTCAGCATCAATCTTCATCATACTCACCATTTTGGCAGCCCAAACCTTGTGGCGGTTCCCTAGCTGACCCTGAAATGGTTAGCTCCATTCTTCCACTGGCTTCGCACTGTCGCTTGACTCACAGGTTGTTGCCCTAGCTATAAAACCTTGACCTAGAATGGCAGCCAGATCTCTCTCAGTACTGTCGAGCTGCCTATATGATTTCGAAATCAATATTACTCTTTCAGAAAGATTAATGAGCTTCGAGGCGGATCTGAGCAGTAAAAGCTCTTGGGGATGTGTCTCAGGACTTCCTAATGGGGCAGAATAACGAAATCATTCAACAGAAATCATGACTGACCAACCGCTGATATCTGAGTCACCACCCCATTTATACACGTTAAGCTCCGCGTGTTTCAATCGAAGCAGTTGCCCGGCTGTTTGCGCAACATCCAGCCAAGTATACGGGGTATTAAGCTCGACGCTGACTTTACTGAGGAAGAGCATGGCAGTGTATCCTCATGTCTCGCGAAAAAATCGAGCAGTGTGTTAGGATCGACACGCAAGTATCGAAGCCTATTTTCGTAAGAGCAGGCCAAGCAATACTCAGTGATCGTCGAGTGTCATGCACATTAAATGTGACCCCCGATTAAGCCACTCCCAAACTAAGGCGGTTGAAGTCAGTCGTTGATGACAGTATTTGGAAAGTAGACAAGATACTTTACACTGTAATCAGGAGCTTTGACTCTGGGTTTCAGATCAATCTACATGTTAAGTTCTTTGAGATGGCTGAACAACTTTTAAGCATTCGTCGTGAACCTTACCTGATCTATAGCGTCGGGCACCTTGAGCGAACACAAGGACAAGCCTATCTTCAGTGGTCTGTCATGGTCTTGTCAATCGCCGATACACAACTCTGTGATACGTATTTTTGCGGAAGAAAGAGCCTGGAAAAGATATTGAACGCGATAACTGCACCATGACTCGTAAAACGGCTTCCTTTCCTGTTGGTAAGACCAGAATAATACAGCGACCTTAGTATCAGGCAGGTGCCGAGCGTGAGGACCCGCCAGAATTAGAGGACAGTGAAGGTGCGAGGGACCTCCGATCACAGATACTTTTCTCAGTCTCGAAAATTTAAGAAGCTCTTGTACGAGTACAGTGAGGTCCTTTGAGGTAGCCCTTATCTGCTTCTAGTCATTGTAACCCCGGCAGAATGCATCGTGTGCTGCACCTTCTTCGAGACGGGACAACGAGCGATTTTTATCCAGTATTAAGATTGCTAAGCCTCGTGAATCCTGCCGAAACAGCCTTCTCGATAGCTGAGTGTCGTCGAAAACCAGGTATTTTACACACTTCGCAAGTTGGAGATCCCGCATGATATGTTCGAACCGCCTGATAGACTCAGAACGAGGGGTAAAGTATAGTTATTCGAACATGTGTTCCGTGCTGACGCTGGACCAGCGCCTGCAATATCGTCGAACGAAAATTAGAGACCTAATTGGGACTCCTCCAAATAATTGAAAGAGTACCTTACTTGGCAGTTTATCGACGTAACCTAATATATAGTTCAGTATATAATGAATCAGTACTTGGAGGCAGTGATATAGTGTGTTCATTTATAGTGATAGGACAGACCCGGAAGACGTTAGCAGGCAGAGTAAATACCGATTCCTACACTTTTGTCGACCAACGATTGAAGCATTGAGCACGAGAAAAGTCAAATCAGCAACTTCCAAGTCAGAGTAGGAACTGGTAAGCTGCCGGCAGAAGCCATACTGCTTCAGGTAGCTTTGTGTCACCAAGCCCGCATTCGGTTTTTCGCACAGGAAAAGAGTCTGCCACGATCGACTTTAGCTATAAGAGACTTACGCCATATAGGAAAGGAGTGATCTGATGCTAATCAGTCCTCTAGAAGGTGAGAAGGAGGACTAAAGGGGCGGATAATGAAACAGTACCGGAGAAGCATTTCCCCGTCAACAAATATGAGAAATCCCGTTCATTGATTGAATTCGTCGACTTAAGTTGTAAACAAGATGGCTGAGTCCCGTAACAATCGAGTAACAGTCTAGAAATACTCATTAATAGTTATGATTAAAACATCGATGGAGTATTATTATATCAATTTTTCCAAGTAAAAGGAATGTCTAACAAATACTAAATAGAAGAAGGAATTAGAGTATATTATTGTAATTATATAAGAGATAAAGTAAATAAAAATATTAAATAAAGAAATAGCTTTATAATAATTATACAGGAAGCTTTTATATCCTTTCTTCTAAATTCTCACAAACGTTCATAGTGCTCAGCTTTTCCATCAAACTCCACCGACATCTCGAAGGTCGACGAGAAGTTTGTCAGTGCCAGAGTTCACTAATTCTACGTTAATGCATTGATGGAAAATATGCTACTACAGGAAATGCAAACTTACGCAGGAATACCTAGCCCGTCAAATTCGCGTAGCCCCTCCATCTCCATCCATCACAGCAAGTCCAAAACCTCAGCCAGCTCATAATCATACCGACGAACCTGCGCCTCCATCGCCGTCCTGAACTCATCCACATTTTGAAACGCCAAGTCACAACATGGACAGAACGAGTGCTCGCGAAGCCAACATGTCATACAGCCATGGCATGCCAGATGGCAGCAGGGGAGCAAGATTGGCAATTCTGACAGCGATGTCAGACTTTCGACCTTCATTCTTTCGTCCTCATTCACAGCATTGCCGAATGGTGCTAAACAGATGCCACAAGCTTTAGTACCAATCGACAGGTTCAGAATCTCCGTACAGTCTTGTATCGCAACTCGTTCCGTGATCCCTTGCTTGATCGCGAGGTGGACTAAGCTCGAAACATTGGAAAGTTTCCCCATGGCTCTCTCGTAGTCTTTGTGGGTTGAGGTAGGAGAATTGACGGCTTGCCATAGCTTGACGACCTTTCTGAATACCTGAACTTTGCTGGGTCCGGGTAAGGTGAGGAGCTGCAGGATGTGCTCTGGCCTGACGAGGCTGTCGAGGGGAGGGAAGGTCTTCTTCTGGGTTTCAGGCGCTTCCCTCTTGCTTTCTCTCCACCTCGACTCCGATCCGGATCTATCGATAATGAAGGTATCGGGGATGAATTTGATATTTTCTCGCGGATTTTGCGGTCCTGGCTGCTTCTCAATGTGAGCAATGACGAGTTTGGATTTGAGGGGGTCTCGGCAAGGCATCTCCCAGGATTCTAACGTTCGTCAAGCCGCTCTCAACCCGTTATATATAGAATTCGTGTTCGAGAAGTTTCAAGATCTACAAGCAGGAATTATCTTCGTCCGAAGAAGTCGCGGAAGGGATTCAATCACATAACGAGGATGAATGGCTATTGTCCACGATGGGATATATTGCTTTATTACTGAAGAATGACAATGTGCCTCCAACAAAGAAACAAGAACAGGGTACCTTCGGTCGACGTTGCTGGCAGTTGTACGACATATTCCTGTGCTACACCGATAAAGAAACATACTGTTACCTTCGGTCGACGTTGCTAGCACTTGTACGACCTACTCCTGTGCTACACCAAAAGTCCCACATAAGACCAAAAAAAACATAGACGATTATAGATAAAAATAAACGACACATCTGATTACCAAGGAAAATCGCTCACCTCTCAAAGCGCAGCCCACACACCCACCTACAACCCCATCTCAAAAACCTCATCAAAGCTCATCTCCGCCGTCTCATCCCCATCAGAGCCCCCACCGAAATCATCCGCATCCTCATAAAGCTCCCACTCACCATCACCATAACTATCTTCATCCCTTCTCCATTCCTTCCCAATCCCCATCTCCACTCCACCGCCCTCCCCCTCCCACCCCAACAACCGCCTCAACACCGCTTTCTGCTCCGGCCCAAGTCTTCTCTCAGCCCCATGAAGAGCCGCAATCGCAGTATGATCTTGCTTACCAGCACCATTGCAAGCAAGAGCGTCAGTGCCACAATACGGACAACTGATCGCCGCAGACGACATGTCTGACGGCGTACGCTGGCGATATTCTGTTTGCTTGCCGTGATTAGTTTCTCTCGAAGCACGACATCCGAGAGAAGCATAACAGTTCATACACTCACCCACGATAAAGCCACAGGGCAATGCCACTCCGTGCATGATTCCATAGACGCCGTAGGGAGAGTGGCACATGAAGCATTTTCGAGGGGATCTTGTTAGGTTTGCGAGCAGCTCTTGGGGGAGGAATGCGATGGCGTGGAGGATTAGGGACATGTTTGTGTTTTGCGTTGGCGTGATGATGGAATTTAAGTCGTATATTGGTTTAGTCGTTCGTTAGTAATTGTTTCAGATTCTTTTTGTTGTATTCTTGTTTTAGGGGAAAATGGGGAAGTTGGAATAGGAGATAAGGTGCAGTGACTGATATATAGCCTGCGATTACTTGTGGGGTGTGCGCGGAGAAACAATGGAACAATAGCCTTCAAGGCTGACAATAAGACAATGGCATTTTGATAATGGGGAAGATAGCCGATTACAGGTTTTTGCGCAGGCATTGTTTCACGACGGTGTATAGAGACGAAGTTAGAAAACAGCATCAATGATAAATGCAATGTAAGCAGTGACTCGATTGAAAATGACGGAATCCATGTGTGGGCTTCCGCAAAGCATATTGCGTCTTCGCCAACAGTAAGGAGTAGTGCTGCAATTTCTTTTTGGATTATAGGGGCAGGGACAGCGAATGGATTCATGGCTGAATAGATAAAGAGATATTTGACGACAGCATGAAGGACGACCACTGCATAATCGGCGGATTGCCAAGTTGATCGTTGGAGATCATATTTCAAGGATTATAAACGAAGAGTAGGGCAGATGCATAATATGAGAAAAGCTTTGGAATGAACAAACTTAGCTACTGGATAGCTCCAATTATGACCAAAGCAAACCAAACGATCAAGTTACATTCTTACCACTCCGTGATCCCGACAGTCCTCGTACTCGATGATGAGTACGTGACGCAGCTTTAGCCGCAGCTAGGGCATGTGACCAGCCTCTGAGCTTGAATTTCCCAAGCTTCCTCTCCTCTCCAACAGGACTTTCGGCGATTGCTTGACTAGAGCTTTCGACGACGTCGGCGTTCGTTATATGCTCCGCTATCTTCGCTCTAGTTCCTGGAGAGAGTCGGCTTTTGGGATCAGTCCCCGAGATGATGTAGCTTCTAGGCGGGCTGGTGATGTCGTGGACATCTACATTCGATGAACCGGCGCTGAGTATCCCGTCTTCTCCTGATGCGTCTGTATCGATAGTGGATTGGGGCGCTAATGTGGCCATACCTGATTCTAGCAGCTCCTCCGTGGTCGACACGTGCCACTCGAAAGCTCCTGTACTCGTTTGGAAGCCTTTCTCACAGAACGGACAAAAGTCAAAGCTACCTTCGTGCGGCAGCAGCCAATCTCTAGCACACTATATGGTTTCACAGTCAGCACTTTCCTCGAGGCAAGAATTCATGTCGATATTTGGGGGGGATCGAGAGAAGATCATAATTTACATGGAACCCAACGACCGACCGGCAACACGGGAACATCGTGGCGGTCTCGTGGCCTCTGTGTTCGCCAGCTACTTCGAACCTGGGGTTGTAAGGCGCTGAGCAGAAAGGGCACATTTTCGCATGTTCGGGAAGAATCTCAGCATCCATTATGGGGAGCGAGAGAGCGAATTTCCAACGTTCGAATTCGGTAACAGGCTTCGTGCATGAGGTGTTTCTTCCGGCCATAGAGGCCTTCTTGGCGGGCAGAGAAGCTGCGAGCTGATTGAGAACTTCTGATGGCATGTTCTACCCGAACTTTGCGTCTATCTCGATGTAAGGGTGAGACTTCGACGGTGTGCCTTTGATTGAAGTGTGTTGTAGCGACTTGATGTTCGACCGGGGTGCCAATGTTCTTGAGAATGAAGACGAGGGAGCGAGGAAGAGGCGGATATAGGTGACTAGCAAAATGCTGTGTTCTGAATGCCTACGACAAAGACTTTGCACAATTTCGTAATCATAGCTTTGTACCGCCTTTTATTTTCCTTCCAAAAGAAAGGATTGACTGCGTTGTCTTACTTGGTCTCTGAATCGTGCAATCTCCCTTTGTTGGACGCAAGTAAGTTTCTTGTGCCTTTGAAACACCGCCATCCTATTTCAAGCTCCCACGTGACACATTGAACATTGGCAAAGTAAAGTGGAATCTGGGAATACTCCCTGTATTATCCGTTGATCCGAAATAGTCCTCCGCGCCTTGTGTCCACCATAAAATATATGGAAGCCCACCAGTACATGCGCTGGGAGATGAGCGCGAACCCCTTTGCTGTTGCCGCTCATCCTCCTGTATTGCTGACCTCATGCTTGAGCTTCCTCCTCTTGCGTCCTCTGCTTTCTCCAGGATCGCCAACGGGTCCAGGTCTTGCCTCCGAAGTAACGGATGTAGACGAGCCCTCTGCTTCCCTTCCCTCCGACTGCAGTCCCTCCTTGGTACCCTCGTCCTCTTCCTGTTCTTCCACTTCTTCCCCTTCTGTGAAGGCCAGATCGCCGGTCTGACCAAGAACATGCCCTGCCATCTCCTCAAGAAGTATACCCAGAGCCAGCAAAGCCGTCTCGTCAAGGCTTTCGAAGTCCGCAGCGCCTTTGTTTGGTGTAGACCTTCCATAGTAATCTGACGCGTACGTGTGGATTGCCTTGAGAAGATCAGACTCGGGCAACACCTGCCCGTGCTTCAGGTGACGATCGGCCCAGTAGACGTCATCTTCTTCGTATCGCACCGGGGCACCTTTGCGGCGAAACAGTACCTCTTCCGGTGGAACGGCGACTTTGCTGGAAGAAAGGGTGTCGCGGTTTTTGGAGACGCGGGGCTCTGTGGGGAGAAAACCAACAGAGGATACGCGACCTATGCCATCTTAGAGATTGGGTGATGAAAGGTTGTACTCGAGGTCATTCACCAGCGACAGCATCGTATACAGTAGTTTGACGTTTTTGTCTTTCGGGAAGTCTGGCCTGACGGCTGCAATGTTGGCGTGACCTACTCCGGGCTTTCTCCCCCTCTGACTTCGCCATATCTCACGCGAGAATTACAACGGTTTCCGGGCATGTCCGAGAATTCTTTATAGAATAGTCGTGGTAAGCATCTGGGTGTTGTCACGCTCTGGATAAGTCTCTAGTGTGTGTACTATTATATCCTAGTGATGAGGGGTAAATGGACTAGCGTTGGAATCATGTATTTAGAGAGGCGAATACCCCTATTCTTCTTACTCCTTAGCAACCCCATAGTAGCAGAAGACGACAAGCCAAATCCTACCTTTTCTCCTAGTGTATAACTAGCGTAGAACTAGCTCCCTCATTTGTACGGAGTATCCTCAGGAGATTCAACTTACATCCGAACAGCAACGTTCTACGTAGTTGTTATTCGAACAAGCTCCATAGTCACCAGGCATTCAATAATTTCAATTGCATTGTCCACGTAGTTCCTGAGCAGTCCAGATCTGGAGATGTTTCCACCCGTTCGGATTCAACTTAGACTTAAAGCTACATCAAATACACATTGTTACGAGCCGTTAATCCTGCTTCAGGAAAATAAACCTTCGTACACATGTTGAAAAGCGTTCGTTAATTTGTTGACCAGTCGCATATCTCCATGAGACATTCATTGGTGACTTCAATCTCGCTAGACAAGTAGGCTTTCTGGAGACACCTCATATTGGGTCAGTTGCAATATCATCTGTTTGAGTAGGGCTATCAAATCCACAAGCCACCACCAAGTCGACAACATAATAGTAGCACCAATCTCTCGAAGTTGTGGCTAAACCGAGTTTTCTAGACTGGAGCCAGTTGTTCATATGCCTGCCACGAAATGCTCGGCAGAGCGATCGAAGCAGGCCGCAGAAGATAGTCTTTTGAGCAAGAGGGGCTGACAATGGCCTCGGGAAAATCATGATAAGGATAAATATCTACATTGGTATCAATAGGGAGCCATCGTCTGGTGGACAATAGACTTGATCCACGACAGACGGTCAAATCAAGCGACCTCTGCAATGCTCTTACCCGCATGCTCTATGCACTCCAGCTATCGAAGAAGCAGTACTGGACTTACCAGGGGCTAAGCAAACACACTCCAGATACCGATCACCACGGCATAAAGCACACAAAATGTATGATTCCACTCCGGGAACCACCCGTCAGGTCCATGGCGATAATCTTTCTTGGCCTCTTCAGTAGGGTAATCTGCACCCAGCGCCGGATTATCTCTGATCAACCGTCTTTGACCGGGCACTGAGGGTGGGAAAAGAGCGTAATGCACTGGTACCGCAAAGCTGACACAAACGATACACCAGAGAAGAGGTGGCCAGCCAATATTGACAAGGAACGGAGTTCTGACTCTATTTGCGCCTTTCAATATGGGATTTCCTTGCAGGCGGCATATTGATGGATCATTGGAGATGCGTCTGAGGACTCCAATGCCCATCAGGACAATATACGCAAGGTGCAAGATGATGGCGTTGTCGCAGAGAAAATGTCGAAGCCGACGAAGCAGCGAGGCACGCTCATGGAGATCACGCTCCTTAATGGCATCAGCGATGCTGCCGCTTGAGGTGAAACCCTTGGCATTCCCGCCTAACCAATTCGGCAACAAGAACGCTCTGATAAGACCCAAGGCGTTGTCTGGCAACCGAAATCTTGGTCAGTATAGATCTGAAAGCTCGAGAAGAGGAGAGGCATACATGGCGCAATCCATAGGTTCCCATAGCTGTCACGCATGGCGATTCGGTAGCCTGTACTAAAGGAAACCACATAGGTGTCCAGCCAGTCAACGGTGATCAGGACAGATAATAGGGTCACGAGTTTTTGCGTGTAGCCTGGATCTGAAGATGCCACAAGCGGTTGATTTGTTAATGTCACAATCAACAGGGTAAGGAGACCGAAAGCTGTGATGATATTTCCAAGGGACACACATAGAATAAGAATGCCAGCGGTGCGCTGCCGGAAACTCATCATCTTTGCTCTTTCTCCCCATAAGTAGAAGCTCATGGCCATCGCTGTCTGGACAATACCTACGTGCTGACAAGACTAGTTTAGTAGATCATTCTCTAGTCAGAAAGATGATACTTACCCATCGTATTTGTTGCGTGATGTGGGCACTAAAGGTTCCGGGGACACGACCATATTGCAGACCCTCGTTGACATAGATCGATCGATACCCTCTGCCCATCAGCCTGTTACTGAGACACATGTCTTCGCCTAGTACGCCTGTTGGAATTCCTCCAATTTCGCGGAGACAAGTCTGTCGTATCATGTAGCCTGTGCCATTACACCAAGTGGCGCCTGAAGCTTCTCTCACAGGTGATAGCATCTCGAAGAGGATCTCCATACCCTGGAGGAGTGGATCATGTGAAGGTATGTCGTAGAACCGCTGCGACCTGGGTCAGGGCACTCTGGAACCCAGAGACCGGAAGCACTCACCTGTGGCAGGGTTGCAAGCGCAATCTTGGGATTTTCCAAAATATGCGGAAGCAATGCGCGGAGCCACTCTGGTTCGGGAATCATATCTGCGTCCAAAAAAGCGATAAAGGCGGCTGGACCTCCTGGCAATGACTCCGCGTATCGGCAGCCATCATTCTGGTTGCCAGCTTTGAAATTTTGGATTGGTCCTTTCCTTCGAGCGTAATAGTATAGATTCGAAAATCTCGGATTGTTCTGTCTCAAGATTGAAATGGTGCTTTCGAGCTTGTGTGATCCACCGTCGTCCAATAGAAAAACTCGAAGGAGGTGAAACGGATAGTCAGATGCACAGGCTGCTTTCACAGTATTCAGCACAGTATAATAATCCTCACCACAGCAGACGATGAAGATGTCTATGCGAGGCCCTTGATCGCCCACATAGCGGAGGCAGGGCGCCTGTGGGCCACCTCCTAGAGCGAGGATCCGGAAGAGATTGTTGAGCAGTTTTGGCAGGAAAACTCCCAACTCTGCCAAAAAATACATCCAGGCGACTAATGCTGACGAGCTAGACTCATCCTGTGGATTGATATTATTGATACCATGGATACGGTAAACGAAGTAGGCAAGTGTTAGGAGAAGAGTAAGTAGAGAAGAGCTTGGACCTATCTTCAAAACAGGCTGGCTCTTGTTGCAGCCGAGGTTTTTGATAGCCATTTTGTATGGAGTTAGCATTGTGAGAAGGTTATAAGAATGTGTAGAGCAGAGAGAAAGAAGAATACAGCGATGTGCGAGACCTTATTTACAGAAGGTCTTTTGTCAATGCCGCCTTGCACCTTCTTCACTGCAAAAATCTCAACACCTGCCTGAATATAGACCTTGTGTCTACTTTTGGTAACAACGCTACCTCCAATGGGAATCGTCGGCTTGGTAAATGCTACCTCAGAATCCCTGAATCTGAGTGAATCAAGAAGTCTGAGTCATGTCTATAGCCGCCTCCGGATTAGCTGGCAGCGGCCATGTACTTACGGTCACACAGATCTCCAGTTCTAGTACAGAATCTATCTTGTCAATTTTATGATGCTGTCTCCGGAATAGACTCCGTATACGCTGACAGTGGCTGTACCATTCCGTCATATGTGTATCGTTGAAACATGTGGTATTCGGCCTGCATTAATCTTTATTGGCTTTTGATGCCTGTGTTACTGCCTTAGTTTGGAATACTAATGCATGTCACCAGGCGGTACAGAATTCACTAAGCTGCACGGAGTGTGACAGCATACATCTTCTCCCAACAACTTGCATCAACAGGCTCGTTACATCATTGTTTTCTATATCGTTAGTGAACAATGTCAGAGTGGCAAGAGCAAGGTCACGTCAGCAGGGAAATTGGACTTTTGTGAACAGAGAGTCTTCAGGACCATAAGTACGTTGACGAAGCGTCTCGAACTGTCCATGCAGCGAGCTGCAGATAGCGCCTCATATAGTGGTAGTAGCACTTATCTCAATGTTACAGCAACTAATCAGACGCCACGCCAATGATGGTCTAAGACTGGTCTCCACAACCTCACTGAGATCAGCAGCGAGCACGTTATCAAAAGAACTATCGGATAAGCAATTGTTCTCCTTCTGATGGCCGCGAATTTCCGCGCGCTAATTTTAGAGAATTTTCACGACCCTCGACCGCGGTCTAGGTAAAGTAAAATAGCATCTGCAACTATGAAGTGATGCATGACTTCCAACCTGTTCGGCCGTGCTCTTGGTACCTTATCACCGCAAACACTGCAGCGAGCTGAAACATCCCGCCTTCTTCTTGCCCTCCAAGCTGCTCCCAGCATTCGATTCGATAACACGGATGGATTGGCGCAGGAGCCCAGTAGGGGGGAGAGGTCCGAGAATAAGGATGAAAAGGTAGTATGGGCACATCGAGCAGGGGTAAACCATCTCGCCATTGATCGCTTCGAGGGACGTTATATGCTATCAGGAGGGGCTGATTCCTCGATCATCGTCTGGGACCTGGAGAGTGTAGAAAGCACGGTCAAATGTTGCACCTACAGTCCAGCTGCTAAATCTAGCAAATCATCATCATCCCACAAGTTTGGCATCACACACCTCTCCTTTTATCCTTTTGACTCCCAAGCTTTCCTTTCTACCTCCTACGATCACACTCTGAAGATCTACGCTACGGAGACGCTCACGCCGTCAGCCTCATTTGATCTTGAATCCGTTGTATACTCCCACGCGCTTTCTTCAATTGGAGACCATCTCCTCGTGGCATGCGCGACCCAAAATTCCGTCGTTCGACTAGTTGATCTAAGGTCAGGTGCTAGCGCACATTCGCTGATTGGCCACCAAGGCGCCGCACTCTCAGTTGCGTGGAGTCCGAACGATGAGTACGTCCTAGCCAGCGGTGGTGCTGATGGTACAGTCAGGCTTTGGGACGTTCGACGCAGTGCCGGTAGTTTGGGGGTTATGGACCTCGAAGACTCGGTGGGCGTTGAGGGAGAAGATGGTTTGGGCAAACGGGCACGGCCTGTAGGCCATGGGAAGGCTCACATTGGTGCTTGCAATGGAGTGGTCTGGACCGATGATGGTGATCACCTTGTGACAGCAGGACATGATGAACGGGTCAGGGTCTGGAATGTAGGTTTGGGGGCGAACGCATTGTCTCACTTCGGTCCAAGGATCAAAAACACAAATCTGTCGTGCTTGCTGCCTCTCATTGTACCGGGCTATATTGGACGGCCAGGTGATCAAGTCATGCTCTACCCGAATGAGAAAGAGATTCTAATGTTTGATCTGTTCGAGGGCACACTGCTCAAACGTCTCAAGGCCTCAGGAGTAGCTGTGGGTAAGGCTAGTGGAGGTGCAGGACAGCGCAGTATGATGAATCGAGTGACATCCCTCGCTTGGAGAGCTGGCGATGTGGAGATGTATTCTGCGCATTCAGATGGTATCATAAGGGCTTGGAAGGCCAACACGAAGGAAGAAAACGAAATAGAGGAAGATGGGCCTGAGCGATATGACGATGGTATCGATGAAACCAGGAAGAGAAAGCGACAGGCCTTGGATGAGGCATTCAGGAATTTGACTAAGCAAAAGATTACCTTTACGTGAATGGCCACATACACGATCGTTTCCGATTCTTTGATTTGTGACAGGTATGCCGGTGACAAAGATTGGTATAATGCTGGATCTTGCGGAGAAAGCTCAAGCGAATATAGCTGTATGCGGTTTCGGTTTATTATTCGCCACTACGCTTTCTACCCTCAATTTTAACTGCAATCAATCGTTCTCAAAAAGTAGCTCACCCTGTTCCACTCCTTTCGATCCTCCCCGTCCTGTGTTCAGCAAGCTATATTCGCGGTCCTACTCCTTTCGCGCGACGGGGACGTATCCGGTCTCGAGATATCTGCCGCATATGCGCTCCTTCCATATGGATCGGTCTTTGGACGGCTATACTACGTCGGCCGTACAGTCAACGATTGGTATCTCTTAGCAGGCAGCTTCCTCTGCTCCTGGCTCTAGCTACCATTCTATCCCGAGCTCAGCAAGCTATCAGTGCGTCCGTCCTCGGTTTTAGTCAAACGACCAATACACCGATGTGCTAGGAAATCATCCCTTACAGACTCGGAGATCATATTGTACGCTTCACGCAAGCTGGCTGTCCTATAGCTATCCAAAACAGGATGGTCCTATCTTTCCTCTGAGCGGCAGAAAGTGGGACGGGATATCCACCAGCGAACAGTAACCATGCGCAAGCGCATGTGGGAGAATTGCTACTCGTAAACGGCAATATGCGTCCATAACCCACATATTGCCTCATCAAGTACCGTTGACCTGCATGACTCCTTCCACCACATCCACGTCTACGCTATGCTTCATCCCCTTCTCCTTCCCTCCCTTCCCTCTCTACTCAACGTCTCTCTCACAATCTCGCCCCCAACCCCACAACCCACCGCACCTTCAACCTCCATATACTGCTGGACTCAACAGCCACCGCAAGCGCAACAACTAATACCCACAACCTACCTCCCCTGCAAAGAAGCGCTCAAAGACATCCCGCTCGGCGACGCAGGCCTCAAACCCGTCTCCTTTGGCCGCAGCGAAAGGTCCGGCTTCCAAGTGCCGCATTTATGGGAAAAAGGAAATTGCGTTGTAGAGATCGACGTGACGGAAGAATCGATAACGGAAACGACAAATTTTGCGGAGCTGCTTTTGGTGGCGTTTGAGATTGCGGTTGAGTGTGTGATTAAGGGGGAGCATTTGGGGGGTGGGGCGGTTGTTGGGGAGGAAGGGGGGTTGAATGTTTGGATATATGGGTTTGAGCATGGGAGTGTGGCGTGATGTGTCTGGAGGGGATATGCTTGGAGGTTGGACTAATTCATTTCTTGAATTGTAAAAACCGCTAAATCTTGAAGAGCTTCTAGTATTGCAATAAGCCTGGAAGCCTGATGATTCTTGACCTTCGGCAAGTTTTAATAGCTATCATCATAGCGTCGGTGATAGACGGATGTCCGCTCTCTATTTAGTCGTCTAGGAATGCAGTCGGGGAATATCAGGATATATCGATATCAATACGCCGTGCCGAACCTCAGAAAGCCTCAACGAATTCTGAATTCATACACAATCGTAGATCAATCAATACCTACCAAAATTTTAATTACGATGAGCTCTAGAGTACGATTATAGAGCCAGTCGGTTAATAGGGGCTAAGTATGGATCTAAATAATGAACCTTTATTGGCTATGATATCTTTCGACCTTGAGCCGCAATTTCCACATCGGCTACGTAGATTAATGAAAGTACCTTATATGACTGTTCTTACAGAAAAATAATGTTAGGAGCGACTAGGAAGAGGCTTGCGTGTTGTCCGTTGTGGTCTACCGTAGCAATGTACATGCGTTAGCGTTTTCTCCGACGACATCAAGTACATCGACAAGTACAAGTGTCTCCTTCAGCAGTACAACGGAGTATCCAATCCACTGATTTGCTCGAAACATCACAACTATTCGCCCCTCGCATCTTCAGCAGTTTTTTAACTTTGGATCCCGTTCTGAAAATATTCTTAGTGGAATACGTCTGGAGAAGCACTGGAAGCTTTAGGACATCATGAAAACTTCGCCCCAAGGTTCCTGGGCAAGTCTTTACTACTTCCAATAAGATGGATGATTGTCTGCTGTTATCTGCCTTGCATCATAACAGTGGAGCATTACCTTCAGAGGGTAAATCCAACATGACTGGGAACGGGCTTAACCAGATTCAACTGCTGAGAGTCTTTGCAAGCGTGAGCAGTACGAGAACCATCGTCCAGAAGCTCGTGTGATCTCGGCTGATGGTAGAGATGCTGTGATGTATGTCGTGGCTCAGGATCATCCGATTGCTCGTCCTGCATCGTCTGATACTCCAGCGCACTCAGCATGTACGGCCGTATCAGCAACCAATGCTTTTCCCCGGCCATGTTCGTAATGCTTGAATCCAATGGCGCGATACACCAGACTCTGGCAATGTATGGACAGGCCGCTGCGTCCACATCTTCTCGCATCGTTGCGGGGGGAGTTCGCGACTTAAAATCCTTGAACGATGGTGCTGTACTTTGACGCTATTAGCTCTTGATCAATGGATGGTTTGAGGAAATAAGAGCCTTCAGAGAGCACAGCTAGTCTGTTTACATTGGTCAGTATCTGTTGAGGAATTCGCCTCCATGGCCAGTTGCCTGCCGGTACGAGAGGCACGCGCCCACGGTTAAGCCAGCAAATCCACTGTACCATCCAATTGCAAAGTTCTCTCGGGTGGTGTGGATTGTCATTCGCGTTCGCCAGACGATTGCTTCTCAAGTCAGGAGGGGACCAACACGATCCTTAGTGGGTGGTTGCTGTTATCGAAGAAAGCGGTGTTGAAATGTTCCAATAAAGCAAACATTTCCAAGTTTCATCCCACGCGTGCCTGGCTGATACAAGACGAGAGAATAAAAAGTTTAGATAGGGCGCACCCTTCGGTAGGATCGACTGAGAAGGTTGTGCTCGGCTGACAGGAACGAGGGTACCCCGGATTTTGTTCAAGAGCTTTTGTCGATGATAACTCGGACCTGCGCCCTAATGATATGTATGTCCTTCTTGTTTCTTACTTCTTATCTTCGGCTGCCTGCGCGTTGTGGATGTTGTGAGACTTCGGAGTGTTGAGTAGCGAATCCGACTGTTGTTTATATGCTACCATAGGGCTATACGGTAAGTCTTCGCATCCCCTAAAAGACATGAATCCGAAGGAAGTGATCTTTCCGACCGTGCCGTGTGTTAGCGGGCTTTGTTTCGTTGATATTTGATGTTTAATGTGGCTGTCTGGCTGTGGAAAGGTATGCCGATCGGAATATTCACAATCGACCGGTCCTGCGGACAATGGAGTGGGAAGTGGGTGCGCATTGAACTATTTGCGAAGAATACATGAGAGTGATGTCCTCAGAGAATTTCTGAGCGGTGGTAAGTGTGGGACTCCTGTGGTGGATATATTATTAGATAACGCCTAAAATTCATATCAACTCAAGGGCTCATGGTCAAGTGGTAAATCACTCGCTAATTGATTACAGAGCCTTGTAGAGGGCCTTAGCGCAGTGTGCCTGTTTCCGCCAATGGTAACATGCATGCATGTCTTGAGTGAAGCAACAGGATTTGGAATCGACGGGGGCCACGGTACACCAAAACATCCTCCTCCCTCACCTACTAACCCACAACCAAAGTTTCTCATCTCGACAATTAAATCCACAACCATCCAGCAGATTCAGCAGACCAGCAAACAGTAAGTTCAAATCCCTCCTCCTTCCGAAAGACCATGAGCCCAAGAACTTGATATATTTTTTGGTTTTTTTTGGTATCAAAATTTCTAGAATTTCCCCATCTGCGATTCAAACTGTCATCCGAACATGCTACGTATGCCTTAGCACGTGCTATATGTTGTGCCACACAATGCCATATGCAGCGAAGTGAGATATCGCAAAGTCTTCGCACCGCCTATAGAACGTAAGGATAAGATAGGTCCCTTTCGTTCATTCTCTCCCCACAGGTCTCTTGAATTTCTAGTAACAGCAATGGAATCTCATCTGCCTCATGAGAGAGCACTGCATGCCGAGCCTACTAACAGCTTTTCGACTACACAATCGGCAGCATTAAGAATGCGCCGACCAATGTCTGCACACCAAGTAACGCACTCAGTGCATCATCCTAATACAGACCCCATATTACCATGCTATACACCTGTCAAGAGTCAACCGCCGCCCTTGTCGCATGGACCCACGTTCTCTATTACGTGCCGAAAGTGCAGATGAAAGACGGCCAAGGACTACAAGTCATTAACGCGTGGAAATACTACGAGAAGCTGACACCGGTATGCTCAACATGACGAACTGTCAATTCAAGTCCTGAGTGTTATTCAACATCGTTACTTGCAGGAAGCAGTCTCAGTGTAAGCAAAACGGACACTGGAGGTCATCGTGGGACTTGTGAAAGATTGAGGTGGTAAGGTTCATCTCGTTCACTGCGGGGACTCTATGAATCAAGCCCCATAATGTTGCACGATAGCCTTCACGAGAACGAAGAACTGGACATATGCGTGAGCGGGTGGGAGCGACTAGAAAATGTCGGGTCTATGGATTGGCTTCGACTTCTCCAGGATTAAATGGTGGTGGTGGTCAAAAACCGACACTTGCTAGGGAATAAAAATAAGGTAAAGTAGATATATGTCTCCCGTCTTCAAGCCAACACAGACATTGGCTCATATGCATATGTGAAATCTTAGTTCACTAGCGCCAAAAGGCCTTCATTTTCGTCTTCCACCTCACAGTACGTACTCCTCTCGACGCACTTCATCTTTCTCGACTTCACGAGAAGCAGGTAGCAGAGAATTGCCTCTTACCCCATACCGTCCGTGCCGGATTTCGGTGGAGCTTCGATGGGGATCATCCCGCATGGTATTGCATTCCATTGGGGTGAGCAACGCAACTCCGCCTAGCCTTAAAAGTTGTAGACTTTAAAGAGCCTCAACAGAGCCTCGTCCACGTCTTGGTCCCTCTTCCTGCACTGACCAGAGTCTATGATCTCAGCTTAGTATTACAGCAGAGGGCAAGTAGTGGTCTGATTGCTGCCTTAGAGACCTTCGAAGTCAGCGGTGATGTATGGATACTTGGAAAGGGCCTTGGGTAGTCTCCTTCTGCTTGAAGAAGCTTTCACAAGATCCGGCTGATTTGTAGCTGTCCGTTGGCTTCACTGTTCTCAGGCTCAACATAAGCTTGAGTCTCTATTCGTTTCTTCCATTTGTTGGCTTCTCCGCGCGCGAGAATGACGGTCATCCGTACCAAGGGGTCGATACGGAGACCATCTGATACTTCAACGTTCGAGCCACTCTTCGAAGTGTTCGAAGATGGTCCGCCGCCTACCTGTGGTAGCTTGAAGCTCATTGGGGTGAAGGTCCACTTGAAGATTCCGCAGTCAGCATTCCTCCATTGAGGCAAGACTTTTTATTTTGAGACAGAGCCAGAGAGGACACGTTCCTAATACATGTCTTATGATCCACAAGGAAAGCAGGACAAGGAAGGAACGAAGAACGAAATGGTAACGTACACGACCGAAAGCCCAATTCAGGATATACTTGGCGGTGGCTTGTCTCTGGTGAAAGACTGCTGGGTCAACTTCTCCCTCAGAAGAAGCTGGTGGCTTGGAGGATTTGATGATTGCTTTAATGCGGTAGATCTCATCCTTCGGAGCTGAGCGCAGGAATGTCTCGAGAGAGTCAGAATTGACGCCATGGGCTAGGCTATCTTCGGAAGAAAGGGTGACAGAGAGGACTTCGACTTCGCTCTGATGGTCATTCACATGATCATGATCTGCATGGTGGGTCCGATCTCCATCGGACGATAATTCAAGGTTGTTGGCAAATGCGCTGTCCAAACCCAACAGGATACTTCGATCAACCCTCCCTTTGTCGGACTTGACGGTAGCGATCTGCAGCTCCAGATCCCCCACCCGATCCAAGCAGTCTTCATATCTCCTCTCATCGACGATTTCCCACTTGTTGAATACAATCAGATCCGTATATCTTGCCTGCATCTTTGCGGTGTATGACGTGTCTTCATAGCCTTTCCAATTTTCCACATCAACGACCACGATGACACCATCAAGTGCATAGTTTCCAGAATCTCGTCCAAGCCTATTCACTTCCATAGCGAGCGTGGCAGGGAAGGCGGAGCCACTTGTCTCAACGATAATGCGGTCCGGCTTGACATCAGTGCGGAGGACGTCGAGCGCATCACCAAGCTGTCCGACGAGGTTGCAGCAAATGCAGCCATTGAGTAGCTCCTGCACTCCTCCGATGGCTGAAGAAGAGGCCAACTCGGTATCAATAGCAACGTCTCCGAATTCATTTTTCAAGAGGGCTAGCTTGTAGTCTGTTGGTAGCTGTGGGATGAGGTTCAAGATCAGTGTTGTTTTCCCAGACCCTGTATTGCAACTTAACAAATTACCAATTGTCGTGCTCGATTACGAATGTATACCTAGGTAGCCTGTCACAATTGTAATGGGAATGGGCGGCATGGCAAAAGATGTCACTTTAGAACATTTGCTGGCGGCTTCGATTGGGCGTGGGGATTTGCCCCGCCAAACCCTCCCCGCTCTCTCGGCCGAGCTTTCCGCTATCAGTTGATACTGCTGGATGAGAACATAAAGATCCAATTAAAAATTAAAATGGAAGTGACGGAGTCAAGCAGTAGGAGCCTTCCGTACGCCACTTTCGTTGTGTATCCTGTGGTAAAAAGCCGCGGAACACAACCTTGCGGACGTTTGCTACAACTACGAGACCACCAAATGCCACTGCTCCCATACATTGATACCTACCAAAGAAAGAGATAAAAACACCTCTCCGCGCTTACTGCCGTAATCTACGGCTGTCGTCGATTTCAGCAGTCCTCAAAAACACCTTCACCCACGCAATGGCTAACAATCAACGAGGTCAGCCAATAGGCTCTGCAGAGCCAAATTCCAGCAGCGATGGCATGTTGAGTGGAGTGACCGACAGGCTGAGCTCAGTGGTGAGTGGAAGTCAAGGCAATGCTGATAACCAAAGCTACCTCAGTGAAGGTAAGTCACCAAGCTCGAATTCCCGCTACCGGGCCAATTGCTAACAGCTTCAGGAATCGATGCAGTACAGCAATCAGTCTACGGCCAAGGCAAACAGGCGGAGTCGGCTGCGGAGAAGACATCCGGGTCAACGAGCCAAGAGAAGCAGAATGTACATGCTGCAGTCGATCAGGCGGATCCTGAGAAGATTTCTGAGTTCTTGCGTGATAAATACTACAGCAGAACCGAAGAGCAGGAGAAAGAGGAAGGAAGGGGCTGAGAGGGTATTCGTGGTTGATTCCATTATGAAGGCGTGATATGAATCGAACGGCTCTGGAACAGTGACAAGATTCGCTCAGGAAGGGACGAGACCTCGCAAAGTTAGCGAACGTAGAGGTTGCACTCAGATGTTGCACGAAGAGCCTACTGTACTTGTTCTATTACAACATTGCTCGCCAGCCACCATAATGGATGGCTCAGGAAAAGGTCTCTTAAGTCGCAGGTGATTTGTGACTTGAGCTATATGATCGAAGCGCTAACAAACTCCTTCCCTCCTTCGACATCGACTGCTGCAAGTGTCAATCAAAAGAAAGTCATGAGGAAGGGAATTTGGACTGACCAGCGGACCAAGGGAGCCCGAAGCTGCCTTCCACAAGAGCTTCATCAGACTTCTCTGTCCGAAGCTTCTTGAAACCATGGGTCGTAGCATTATATCTACTTTTGCCAGATTTGGTTTTGCCTCTTCTTCAATCTAGCAATTTGCTCAACATTAGCATCAAAGCTGGAGCGTGCTAATTTCTTAAATTTCGACGAAGAGGGTATGGAATAGAGCCATCGACATAGGTTACCTCCCGACCCTTTGCCTTTGTCTAAAGCGAACAAGTCACTTGTTGTCATAACAGTGCAGTTCAGAACGCACTCTTGACCTGGGGAAGTTGTGTGTTTGCACAGGCTCTCGTGATTCGACCTAGAATAGAGATACAGGCACGTAGGTGACTTCGCAGTCCCTAACCACGTGTGACTCTTGCACCAAACTCAATGATCACACACAAATGGACCCAATAGAGAACTGTTTGATGTCATTCTATGAAATGTACTTGCGCAGCGGGAAGGATAACATCAAGGCAGAGAATGAGCTTTGGTGTCGCAATTCTAGCGTACTAGATTATCTGTGGCGTTCATGCGATTATAAGTTGTAGATGAAACGGAATTTCTGCATTGCTGAAGCTTCCAAGGAACAGCCATGTCCATTGCGCGGGACGGTGGTCCCAGCAGATGATGGTCCCACGAGCAGAGCTTTGGTCTGAAGATTCGGGAACTTTGTTGGCTTGTGAGGGGCCCTCCAAGGATGATGGCGTTCGCATCGATTGATTGAGCGCTAACTGTATTCGGCAACATCACTGGCAATCATGAAGTTATGCCGCGAAGTACGGTCGAGAGACTCCTTTTCACCATGGCGACACATGTTTCTGATCCCCCATCACTTGTTGCATTGCGTACAGTCGGCGTTCCATTCTTGGTCTAACGTGTCTACTATACTTGAATTTTGGCATTTCTACAGTCACTGTCTTGACATACCCCACAGTCTGGATTACCTTTGGGCATACACATCCAAATGAGCGCAACATTGAGCAAGCGCCACCTGGCGCGGAATGAGAGAGCGTTACAAGATCTGATCAAGACAGTACCTGGCAATGACAGGTGCGCGGACTGTGGAGCGAGAAACCCAGGTACGGCCACAAGTCCGGCAGAGCTCTTCAATTAGCCAGTATGCTGACTGTACTATCATATAGGTTGGGCCAGTTGGAGTGTAAGTGCACTGTGGTCGACAGCCTGAACAGAGGATTGCTGTGGCTGACAGCAAGATCGAGGAGTAGCTGGGCATATTCCTTTGTATGCGATGCGCCTCGCTCCACCGCAAGCTTGGCACCCATATCTCGAAGGTCAAATCGTTAAGCATGGATAGCTGGTCGAATGGTCAAGTTGATGTAAGTGTTATCTGGCTAGATCCTATTCAATTGCTTATGGCAACACCAGAGTATGAAGCGCAATGGCAACGTCAATACCAATCGGACCTTCAATCCTCAGAATACGAAGCCGCCGATGCCTCTAGACGTTGATGAGGTTGACGCAGTGTTGGAGAGGTTTATAAGACAGAAGTATGATCAGCAGCTTTTCTCCAGTGGCCGCTCCCGACCAGCAGTGCGGAATGATAGTGGAAGCACTCGAAGTTCAGATGACCAGCCACCACCTTTACCACCAAAGCCGGGGAAGCGTTTTGGTTTTGGTCTACGGAGTGCATCCTCGGCCCTTCCATTACAGCGAAGTCTACCGGTCTCTCCTCATTCACCACCTGGTACCAATGGCTTCAGTGGGCCACCCTCACCAATAAGGGTTAACAAACAATCTAGGGTGTTTGGTGCAAGCGTGGGAGGCGGAGGAGGAGAATTCGAGTCGAAGCTGAACCAACTGAGAGACATGGGATTCCACGATGAAAAGCGAAATACACAGGTCTTAACAGGATTAGGTGGTAACTTGGAGAAAACAATCGAATCTCTGGTCAGACTTGGGGAAGGCAGCGTGCCAGGATCGAGGTCAAGGACGCCGAATCCGCCCAAGCATGTCGCTGTTAGTCAGACCTCCCCTCTACCACTCAGTACACAATCGACAGGGGCTGTGAACGGGATAAGCTTTGCGGCAAATGGGACTGTCCCTCGGACGAACACTGGCACCCAGGGACAGCAGACGATTCAGACCATCGATCTGCCACAGATTCAGTCTACCAGGAATTTCACATCGCCGAGCCCTTATCCACAGCCGTCCCAAACTTACAATCCTTTCGATACTTTCAGTCAACAAACGGTCAATATCCCTCTAGAGAATGCGTTCCAGGGGATGCAGATATCGCAACAGCCTCTCTTCCCCAACGCGACCGGAGGGTATCCAAGTCAGCCACCAGCTCAGGAAGCACGCGTCCAGACGATGACTCCGCCAGTGCCCCCAATGCCTCAACAATTTATGCAGAATAACCCGTTTACGCAGCAAAATACTATGCATAATGCTAATCATAATCCATATTATCAAGCGACACAGCAGCATATACCAGCATCATCAAATCCATATGTATCGAATATTCCGCAGCTAGATACACGGAATCAGTACAATCACTTTCAACAACCATCTATGCCCCAGCCGTTCAACAATGGCTTTTCGATCGAATCCCCTCAAACCTATTCTCCTCAAGTGTCAACGTTCCAGCAGCAGCCCTCTCAGCAACAGCAGATTCCTGAAAATCCTCAACCCGCTCAGCAGCAGCAGCAGCAGCAGCAGCAGCACCAATATACGAACCCTTACGCGCCTCAGTATTCTTTTACCGACCCCGCACAATACATGGGGCAGAACCAACAACAATCGACTCAGCAATACAATCAGTTCCAGCCACAATCATCGCAATCCTTCAATTATTACCAACCGCAGCCGCTGCAGCCTCAGCAAACGGGACGTATCGACAAATCGAGCATCCTTGCATTGTACAACTATCCTCAAGTAGCGCCACCTCCACTGCCCACAGATACAGCCTCCACGCCATCAGCTGAGCAGCCCATACCCAACGTTCCGCTCCGTGTGAAGCCGACGCAACGAAGTGTGACTATGCCTGTGCAATCTTCGTCCGGGAGCAGGAATCCTTTCCAAGTGGCTACGGCTACTCCAATAGCTGCAAATGGGAATACTCAGGGTATGTATAGACATGCCAGTCAGGAAAGTTTGGATGTAGGCGGTCTCCAGAATGGGCGGCATAGCCCGGACGCTTTTGCGAGCTTGAGCGCACGTTTTGTACGATAAGCTGTACAAAGTACACGTTCGGGGAGACATAACTTTTCCAAAGATAGGAAATTGTCGTGTGCTTTCATTCTTTGCCACGTGGTAGGCTTGGTGCTGATAAGATACCCCACATTTCCCCCAGATCTTGGCGTTCGCCGACGGCTGTTGCTTCACACCTCAATCACGCAGTATACAGCGACCCTGGAGGGGCTGTACCACCCTCAAAGACAACCCAATGGCGCCGACTGCATGTTCCAACATGGTCTCCGGGAACGCCAACCCCAGCCTCACCACCCCCCTCACCACCCTTCTTCACATCCACCATCCGATCCTCCTCGCAGGCATGGCCCACACCGCCACCGCCCCCCTCGCGAGCGCGGTCACAAACGCAGGCGGCCTCGGCGTCATAGGCGGCCTAGGCTACACGCCCCCTCAACTGCGCGCCATGATCCAGGAGCTCAAATCCCTCCTCTCCTCCCCCTCCCTCCCCTTTGGCGTCGACCTCGCTCTCCCCGCCGTCGGCGGCACAGCGCGCAAGACAAACCACGACTACACCAAAGGCCTGCTGCATGAGCTCGTCGACGTGATTGTCGACGAAGGCACTACGCTGTTCGTATCCGCGGTCGGTGTGCCGCCCACGCCGGTCGTGGAGCGCTTGCATGCTGGCGGCGTGGTGGTCATGAATATGGTGGGGCATCCCAAACATGCCGTCAAAGCCTTCGATGCCGGCATGGATATCGTGTGTGCGCAGGGTGGCGAGGGAGGCGGTCATACGGGCGAGATACCGGCGCACTTACTCGTACCGGCATGTGTGGACGTCGCTCGGCGTTATCGACCGCCGATGTTGAAGGGAGCGCATGGCATGGTCGTGGCGGCTGGAGGTATCTATGACGGAAGGGGATTGGCCGCGTCGCTGAACCTCGGCGCGGTGGGCGTGTGGGTCGGGACGCGGTTCGTGGCGAGCGAGGAGGCGGGGTGTAGTCGGGCGCACAAGGATGCTGTTGTGGAGGCTGGGTGGGGGGATACGACGCGGACGTTGGTGGTTTCGGGAAGGCCGTTGAGGGTCCGGCGGAATGGGTATGTTGCGGAGTGGGAGCGGAGGGGGGAGAGGGTGAGGGAGTTGACGGAAAAGGGGGTGGTGCCGATGGAGTTGGATATGGAGGAGGATAGGGAGGTGGATTTCCCACATTTGATGGGCGTGGTGGCGGCGTCCATTGATGCGATCAAACCTGCCCAGGCGATTGTGGAGGATATGGTGGTGGAGGCTGTGGAGTGTTTGCGGGTTGCATATGGATATGTAGGTGCTTGTGGGCAAAGAGGGGAAAGTAAATTGTGATGATCCGAGTGTGCGAAAGGATGTGTAAGAGTATTTGTGGGATACCTTGGTTCACGTAATCTGTGATCGCAAACTCTCCGGCCTAGATGCTCCCAAGATTCATTGCTCACTCAATCAGACGGTTGCTAAATTCTATACAACGATCGACTTGACACCATTGACTTCGCCGTTCACCTTCCCGTTGACCTGTGCCTGCTGGGAAGACGGTAGCGGCGGAGGCACTGGACCAAAAGTTGGCAAGGCCCCAACTTGCGCTTGGAGTGCCTCCTCCTCCGTGTCATCGTCGTATTCGCCCTCTTCGCTTCCTTCGTCCTCATCATAGTCCTCCTCCTCGTAATCGCTCTCCGTACCCTCGTCGTCACCTTCGATGGCCCCCGCGCCTGCGACAGAACGACCTTGATCCTGCATGCGGCGGGCGAGTTGTTCAAGTGTATTGTTCTTTTTCCGAAGGCTTTCCATTTCTTTATTGACTTTGGTGCGCTCTTCAGCCATTTCGAGGATGTTGCGATTGGTGAGGTCGTGCTTGCGGGTCAGATTGAGGTTTTCCTTTTCGAGGCGTTTGGTTTTCTTGGACATTTCTTCCATTTCTTTACGGAAGGTGAGAAAGAGGTCATTCGAATTATTGAGAGTATCTTCGACCTGCAGACCATACGTCAGATCAAGAGATGCCAATCAATGTACTCGAAGATGAATCGGATGCTAGTGTATGCAGGGTGAGCGGCGAACGCCTGGAGGTTTGATTCAATGGTCGGATTCGATGAAGGCTCTATGCGTGAGCGAACAAAGTAGTGGAATGGTAGACCGACAAACTTCAAATATCTCTCGGGCCATAGGACAGAAGTAATAGAACGTTGAGGATATGAGGGTGCTGAACGACAGAAAGCCTACCTGTTTAAATTTCTCAACGTATATGTTCAACTGACTTCGAAGCTCCGTCTCCGTCTGTGAAAATGTAGACACTTGTGCGCTCAGTGTCCGAGCCTTTGTTGTCTCTATCTCGGCCCTCTTCCGCTGGTCTTCTGCACGGGCTAGGCTGAGTTGTACGTCACCCTCCTTGGTTCGCATTAGGGCATGGAAGTGTAGTTCTCGTAGCTCATACTGCTCCACGAAGGATTTGAACTTCTGCCGAAACCTTTACGGAGTCAGCTGTGTGACGTGAGCTCAAACTGAAGTTGAGAACATACAGTTCATCTAGCTCAACGTTCATCCTTCCGCTTTCTGGATTTTCTGTCCGATTGATACTGTCTTCAATTTCCCAGTAGAAAGCCTCTGTCCGCTCACTATATTTCTCACGGCTTCGCCTTTCATTATCTTCCATCCTCTTTTGTTCGTCCTGGGAGATATGAAGATTAGCTAAAGTGGGCTATAGTGATATTATACATGGTAGCTAAGCCACCCGGACTCCTCTTGCTTACCTTGAGCTTTTTGTTATCGCTTTGAAGCTGACGGCACAAGTTCTCTAGCTTCTGTTTCATCGCCAGAGTTTTGGTAAGCTCGGATCGGCTTGAGTCCTTCTCCTTCTGTAAGATATCCGAACGCTTTTTATTCTTGGTGTTTTCCCTCATCACTCTGTTCATCTCCGCCAGCAAGTCTGTGTACTTCTTTTGCACGGCATCAAGTTTCGAGAGTGGGTTTTCCATGCCAGTCAAAAGGTTTGACAAATCTCGTGTAGCCTTCTTGACTTCTCGTTCTATATCCGCAAACAGCCCAGGGGGCAACTCTGTCAGCTTGTGTTGATCCATAGCATTTTTGGGCAATGGTCTATTAAACAGAGATTCATATATGCGAGGTATATCGAGTGCTGGAGAGGTGAGGGAGGAGAAGTTGGCGAGGAGCGATTCCATAGTTTCAAGGCTTGGGAGACCTTGCTCAACCATTGAGACTTTGGCTCCCTCATCGAAGGCTTTTGCCACCTCAGCAATCATATCTTTGGGTAGATCATGCTTTCTCATCGAAGCAAGTACGTTCTCTTTGGAAGCATGAGTAGAAGAATACCCACCGATTTCAGCCTCTTGGTCCTTCTCCCCTGCAGCATCCAGCTCCAGCTGATTGATCTTTGCTGCGAGCAGCTTTCCTGTTTCGTTCGGATCTGCTGCCTTTCTCCCCTTGCCCTTCTTCGCGGGAGGGACTGCCAGACCTGGAGCGGCGCTGGGCGCCGGTGCATCTGGCAGACTGCCATTGCCGTTGATGTAGTCAAGAGCGGGAGCATTATTGACAGCCGGCGACGAACGAGAGCTCTCAGAGGCGTTGGCTGCTTGAGACGAAGGTTTCGCCATTTGATGGAACGACGGCCAATGAGCCGACAAAGGGGATCAGCTTTCTGCTGACCAGCTCTGACAGTGCACCTGCCTCCTCCTCGAACAGAAGCTCATATATCCTAGCAGATGAACCACCCTGCCGGCGCCAATTTAGATTTGAGTATGCTTTGTGCCCCTGTCTCGGCAATCCGATTGCTGGGATGCCTGTTATGTTGAAGACCCAAAGCCTCGGCTTTATCGGAGGCTCAGACTCTGTACATGGAGGACAGGAAAGAATCTTGTCTGCTAACGTGCGCGATCGGTGGAGCGGCTTTAGATTGACGGTCGAATGAAGCGCGGGAAGCGGTTACGTAGAGGAGACGGTTGTAAATGTGACTTTGAGCAGGTTGGTAACGACGGTTGGCTTATGGATATGGGTAGACCTGAAATTGTTGTCACTAATTCTGCACGGTAGATACTATAATGTCAACTGGAAAGAGTGCCAATGTCATGTGCAATTCCAAGAAGTCATAATGGCTTAATGCCTCGATTCTGTCGCCCGCTACTACATCGACCCGCCACTAGCCCAACTAAGATATCTACCGACAAGGCTCGCAACTTCTCCGAAATCTGAAGATCTTGCGGTACATAAGGTATGTGGCGTGCGGCCTCGAGATGGATCCCGAACGCGCAAAGCCGGCGACTACTATGGCGGCTTCGCAACTGTGCTACACGTCAGATAACACGAGGTCTTGCCTCTGTGTCAGACGTCCACAAGCACCCGGAGCCGGGAGAGCACATGCATGGCTTTACGTTGAAGCGTGCAAAACATGTGCCTGAGCTGCATTTGACAGCATTTCTCCTAGAGCATGGGAAGACTGGAGCAGAATACCTGCATATTGCCAGAGACGACAAGAACAATGTCTTCTCTATTGGGTTTAAGACCAATCCTCCAGATGACACCGGTGTGCCCCATATCTTGGAGCACACCACACTATGTGGGAGTCACAAGTAGGTTGGTCAGAGAGTCTACTAGGAGATTTTGACTGAAGCCACTATAGATATCCCGTCAGAGATCCCTTCTTCAAGATGCTTCCTCGATCACTATCAAATTTCATGAATGCTTTTACAGCTTCAGATCATACGTCCTACCCATTTGCAACTACTAACAGACAAGACTTCAAGAATCTCCTGTCTGTATACCTAGATGCTACTCTTAACCCGTTGCTGAATGAAAATGATTTCACACAGGAGGGTTGGCGCATCGGACCCGAGAACCCATTGGCAGTCGCTGAGGGTCAAGATGATGGTATCGCAGACGGGAGATTGGTCTTCAAAGGAGTGGTTTACAATGAGATGAAAGGGCAAATGTCAGATGCAAGCTACCTGTACTACATCAAGTTTCAGGATCACATCTTTCCCGATATCAATAATTCTGGTGGTGATCCCCAGAAGATGACCGATCTCACATACAAAGATCTAAAAGACTTCCATAGGAGGAATTACCATCCAAGCAATGCGAAGCTGTTTACGTACGGAGATACGCCACTTACAGATCACCTGGTAGAAATTGATCGACAATTAAGTAGCTTTGAGAAGATAAGAGCGGATGGAATCATCAAAATGCCTATTGATTTGAAGGACGGCCCTCTTTATTTCACCACCAAAGGTCCTGGTGATCCACTGGTCGACAGGGATATGCAATACAAGACATCCACTTCTTGGTTGATGGGTGACACTTCGGACATCGTGGAAACATTCTCGCTGCAGATCATGGCCTCGCTATTGACAGATGGGTACGGCTCCCCTTTGTATCAAGCCCTTATAGAAACCGGCTTAGGTCCAGATTGGAGCCCCAATACTGGGTTTGACAGCGCTGGGAAAGTTGGTATCTTTTCTATTGGGCTCAGCGGTGTAAAAGAAGTCGACGTTCCAAGGGTCAAAGCTGCTCTCCAGTCTGAATTACGTGAAGTACATCGCTCAGGGTTCGACAAGATAAAAGTAGATGGCATCCTCCACCAGCTCGAATTGGCTCTGAAATACAAGACTGCCAACTTTGGTATGGGTCTGATGCAAAAGATACAGCCAGGCTGGTTCAATGGAATCGATCCATTCGATGCGCTTGCTTGGGATGACATTGTCACATCATTCAAAAGTAGATTTGCGCAAGAGGGTTATCTTGAAGGTTTACTGGAAAAGTACCTCTTGAATGACCGTACTTTGACATTCACCATGGAGCCATCCGACACCTATGGCGAGGATCTAGCTACCGAGGAAGCTACTCGTTTGGCCTCGAAAATATCCGATTTCACCGAAGCAGCAGGTGGTGAAGCGGAAGCTCGCAAGCAACTTACGGCGCGGGAACTTGAATTACTCAAAGCCCAGCAGAGCGCCAATGGTCAGGATCTGAGCTGTCTTCCCTCTGTCCACGTGAAGGATATACCACGACAAATGGAAAAGAAAGCACTGAGAGACTCATACATCGGTGACGTCAAGGTCCAATGGCGAGAAGCAAGTACCAATGGGCTGACCTATTTCCGGGCTATCAACACACTTATGGGTCTGCCAGCTGAACTGCGGATGCTCATACCTCTTTTCAATGATTCAATCATGAGGCTCGGAACAAAAGACAAAACGATGGAAGAGCTTGAAGATCTGATCAAATTGAAGACTGGCGGCATTAATATATCCTATCATGCTTCGCCTTCCCCTGTCGATTTGGAGTCGTATACTGAAGGATTGTCTTTATCCGGCTATGCTTTGGACAAGAATATTCCTGCAATGTACGAACTGCTTCGTACTATCATTGAGGCAACTGATTTTGACGGACCTGAGGCCGAAAGCAAGATAAGACAATTACTTTTGGGCGACGCTAGTGGCGCCGTAGATGGTGTTGCAAGTTCTGGACATACTTACGCTAAGAAGTTCGCCCAAGCTGGGCTAACAACTTATGGTTTGCTCAATGAACAAATTGGAGGTCTGACCCAGGTCCAGCAGACGGCGAATCTGGCTAACAGATCACCTGTTGAGGGGCTTGGAGACATCATCATGAAGCTGAAAGCTATACAACGAAGCGCAATCTCCAACTCTTCAAGCTTTCGGGCCGCGCTTACATGTGGACAAGAAGCGGTTTCCGCCAACGAAGTGGCGCTGCAAGATTTCCTTTCGAGTTTCTCTGCGTCTGCCGACATGGCCATCGGTGGTAACACAACTTCAACGCTCTCGCAAGATCGTAAGACTTTTTTTCCTTTGCCATATCAGGTATCCTATTCTGCACTCGCGCTTCCAACCGTATCGTATAGTCACCCTTCAGGCGCGCCTTTACAGATTTTGTCTCAACTTCTTACACATAAGCACCTCCATCACGAAGTCCGTGAAAAGGGTGGCGCTTATGGCGGAGGAGCATACTCACAAGGTCTAAGCGGCCTGTTCGGCTACTACAGCTATCGTGATCCCAACCCGCAAAATACCATGAAGATAATGCGAGATGCTGGCCGTTGGGCGCGTGATAAAGAATGGACTGATCAAGATGTCGAAGAGGCCAAGTTGAGCGTGTTTCAAAATGTCGACGCACCTGAGAGTGTGAGCCAGGATGGCATGACTAGGTTCCTGAGCGGGATCGATGATACTATGGAGCAGACGAAGCGCGAGCAAATGCTTGACGTCAAGAAGGAAGATTTGCGAGAAGTGGCTCAGAAATATCTCATTGATGGAATGAGCAATGCTAGAATTGCGGTCTTGGGTGAGAAGAAAGAGTGGGTGAAGGAGAGAGATGGCTGGACAATCAAGCAGATGGAGTTGAGTAAGCCATCCGAGTCAGTCGGTGCGAGCGACTTAGGCGAGGGGGACCTTGAGAGTACTTGATCTGGGCCGAAAGCATGTATAGTATGTACTATGTCTGTACACTTGGGCAACGGCGGCATTTGCATAGCGTTGGCGTTCGGAATATTCTTCAATCTATCAATTTTCACTCGCAGGCTACGTGCCATGCCGTCAAGGTCAGCGCTACTGAACAGAATACACAACGTCTCCAACGTCCTCCCATCGTTGGCAGATCACAAGCTAAGCGCAAGAATAAAGCCAATGCGTTGTTACTCGGCACGCAAGAACCTGCTTCGTATGAGGTGTGGTACTTTGTGCATGAACGGGTGCGATGTATTCTCCATCCTTCAGACCTGCCTGTGATTAAGTCGTGTCCTGGCAGACTATTGATGAGAGGACATGTTTGTTTCCTCAGGTTTCGTTATTTTAGTAGTTAGGATCGTTGAATTGTGGGCTGAAAGATGATGAGGTGGGAGATGGAGCTGCTTCGGGACGCAGAAAAGGGGGTTTAAGATAGGGAGCAGTACAATCCCCTTACCGCTACCATAAATAAAAAGTAGAGAGCCACAATCGCAATGGTCTAGGAGGGACTTTCTAGCACAGCCAGGATCAGGAAACCTACGTACATACGACCATGTGGTGAAGACTAGCAAAACAAACCAAGATGCTAGTTCAGGACAGTGCACATCTAACCTAGAAGCCTTACCATTCAGAAGGTTGAGATAACGTTGAGTTGGGAAGCCACAAGATTTTATTTCCTCATTCTACGAGACGGAACTTCGAGAGTGTAATTGGACGTTCTCGATTGGCGTCTACAGCCTGTTGCGTTTCTCGCTGGTTATATTGATGCTCTCGAATATCGTCACGATGTTGTTAGTCTCCGGCTGGAATTGTATTGATTCATAAACATCATGTTTGGGTGATATCTTGACATACCAATATCATGCGGGTCTAAAATAATCTATTGTTACAAGGTCTGAAACCGCCAACATCTTTCATGCAAAGTGACATTCAAAACTCAGATCGACTTTCCAACATCCTTTCCCCAATCCGAGCACAGCTTCGCCGTATTCCCTTCCATCGCATAGACACACTCTGTACCACCACCGCCAGGTTTTGGGAAGGAAAGACCAGCGTAGCCGATCCCCATCTCGCCATTATGCCCGTCGTTGATCTGGAAAGTCATCGGAGCATTCGCGGAATTGTAGTTAGTAGCTGCAGTGGTCAAGCCGGTCAATGCAGCCCCCAATACGCCCCAAGTCATTGTTCCGACAGAGCTTTGTACCCAAAGCTCTACGTTTGTATTCGGCGGAGCGAAATACCAGCCTTTCTTATCTATCGGGCCGTCTCCGTTGGCATCGATATGGGTTTGGACGTCAACAGCGGCTTGAGCAAAGGCTTGATAGACACTGTAGTAGCCTGGAGGGAAGGTTTCTATGTGACCGTAGTCGAAGAATGTGTATGTTCTTGTCCCGAGGGTGCACCAGAGGTACTTCATCCATGGCGAGTCAGAGCCTGAGGGTGGAAGGGTTGTCTGGAGGACCGCGTGATCTCGGTCGGCATAGCTCTGTTGATAGGAAGCACTGATAGGGTTCAAGTCAGCTATGGTCTGTCTCCAGCCCTCAGACCTGATCGAAATCCTGCAGTGGATAACCTACGCGCCAGCAACGACCATAGGTGCATTAGAACATCTTAATGCGGCATGGTTGTCTCGCCGTAGCTTGTTGGCTTCTTGAGCAATATCGACCGGCGTTGCTTGGATGGCACCTGTAAAGAAATTGATAATACAAAGACTACTGGGCAAAAGTAGCTTTCGGAACATGTCTACGGATGGTTTAGAGAACCGCTTGCAGAGACTCAACAATCGAAAGAACTGAATCTTTTGTAAGGAATGGTTATGCCGAGCGACGAATGGAAAAAGGTAACCTGAAGATATATGCCAGAGATATATTCACACCATCTGCGGGAAATACTACGTTATGATAGCGCAATTCGCCTGAGAGTCGCAAAGATACCGAAACTGGGACGTATATCCGCAGAGCCGCGTCTGGGGACACTCATGTTTTGGACAGGTTTGCAGCGCCAGCTAGGAGGTTTACTTGCGTGCCGTCCCTGCGGAGTCACTGGACATGCCACCTGTCTCATAGGCTGCCCCCAAATCTGCGCAATTTCCTGGCGGCTTGGCTGTGCTTCTGGGCATAATGCCAATATCTCCCGTCTGTCACCACTCCCAATTGTTGTTTTCATCTCGCCTATTATGGATAGTGAGACTAGGGACAGGCGATATCGTGAAGCGGCAAAAGCTTCCATCTTGTATCGGACTTGAAACTGTTGGGGTGACTCAGCGAGCTGGTGTCAAATTTCTTCCTGTGGTCCTGGTATATGCTTCTGCACCAGGCCTGACTGTCTGGCCTTTGCCTCTGTCCTGTTTTGGAAAGGTTGGCCACTCAACGTGTGCAATGCATGTTGGACTGCTGATCTTGGCGGTTAGATGTTATTGCATGGCGTTCGTTGAGGCATCTTATTGAAAGCTTGCCAGATCTGGAATTGTTGTTGGGCCTTAAAACAATGAAGGCGATCCATATAGCAATCAATCTTCGTCTTGAATGTGTTTAGTGGCAGGCTCTGTAAGCAGGAAATCTCAAACGACCGTGTACTAGTAATATAGTTGTTGTACTACTCCGTAATCGAAGAGCGAAAGCGCTAGAATAGCAGAAGCAGCTAATCCCAATCGAGCGCGTTTACTATGTAGAACTAAAGTGCGTCGCGTCAAAGTACGGATGTTCCTTGAGATTTCAAAGTCTGTTACTGCCAATGGCGGCGACGGTGGAAGCCGTTGTTGACGACCTGCTCCGGAGTCCTTCGTACGTTCTCTACCCTGTTGGTACATTGCAATATTGACCGTATTAAGGGACATTGACTATCCTACGATTGAGCGTCTGGCTTCCTCATACAACCCACTTCACTCCTTCAGTCTTGCAAAGGGCGACGAGAAACACTACCAGCAGCAATATGATGACATTTATTTCTTACGGCTGGCGATGCTCAAGCCTGCGGTCGAAGAGATCGCGGCGGAGGCGTGGGGAGAACTAGAGGTACAAAATATACACATTCACGACATACAGGAGGTGATCCTCAGAATGCTGAGCGTATCAGATAGCAGGGGAAAGGGTTCGACGCGTCGATCGCGTCCTTGACGTACGGCAGGGTGAGCTCTGTTGGGTTGCTGGAACAGTGTACATGGACATGCCGTTGAAGCCCAACATCCTCGATGACATCTCAAAAGATGTGGGTTCTGCTCCCCTCGAGTGCACGTTCACTGCACTCATACTTCAATAGAATTGGATCGCTGCACCTCCACCTCGTGAGAAATATATCTCGCCATCAGGCCAGGATCAGACCATGCTTGAGGATGAATCAGGGCGGCTACGCTTGATCGGTACACCTTTACAGATATCTATGTTAGTGACTGGCTGCGTCGTTGCGGTAATGGGCACCGAAAATGCGGATGGCGACTTCGAGGTGGTGGACATGAAGGTTCCGGATCTACCTCGACAACCACAACGGTGGGAACGAGACGAGGGAGATGCAGCCTTGGCAAATGGGAATGGGAAGTCGCATAGCAAACCAAATAGTGGTCGGCAAAAGGGCGGCAAGGTAGCCATAGTTAGTGGACTAGGCATAAATGGCGATGAGGGCGATACTTTGACCCTGGATCTGCTTATGGAATTCCTCATAGGGGAAGCCTGCGGTCCCTCAACACAACAGGAGGTGGGAACAATATCACGATTAATCATTGCTGGAAACTCCATCTCCGAAGGCTCACCGTTACATGTTCGAGACGAGCTTGATGGCAAGAAGTCCGGCAAGAAATACGGCTACGACTCATCGACCTATAATCCAGTCCCAACGCAACGTTTCGACGAATTCCTCGCAACTCTACTCCCTTCGATTCCGATCACACTACTTCCTGGAGAGGACGATCCAGCCAATGTGTCTTTGCCCCAACAGCCAATTCACCCTGCAATGTTCCCGCGAAGTAGAAATTATGGGACGACGTTAGGATCCGAAGAGCCAGGTTGGTTCGACAGTGTCACGAATCCGTGGGAAGGCGATGTGGATGGATGGAGGATGATGGGGAACGGAGGGCAGCCGATCGATGACATATTCAAATATGTTGAAGGTGACGAACGATTGGATATGATAGAGAACCTCTTGCGGTGGAGATGTGGTGCACCTACTGCCCCTGATACCCTATGTAAGATTTCCCAAGATCCAAACGAACTCATTGCTGAACAGACATTGTAGGGTGCTATCCATTTCAGGACAAGGACCAATTTGTAATTGAAGATTGCCCACACGTCTATTTTGTAGGGAGCCAGCCCGGCTTTGAGACCACTGTCATCGAGGGTACAGCTGGTCAAAGCGTCCGACTGATCGCCGTGCCAAAGTTCAAGGAGACAGGGGAATTGATATTGCTTGACACAGATACTCTGGATGTCGAGTCTGTGAAGTTTGAGATCTTTAATGAGAAATGACAAAGAATCCGATGCAGTCAGTCACAACTGAATACTAGGGGCCTTGTCCCCTAAGCTATGAGGACATGCGCCTGGAGGATCGCCTGAAGGGGAGTCAAATTATTGTTCAGGCTCGATATGAACACAGTATATGGGGTGAAGTAAACCCCAGAGCTTTACAAGAAGAGGGTAAAGTAGAGGCAGTACGTCTCAATGAGGTTATGATTAGAGGGAAACCACGAAGTACTCTCAATGCGTCACAAAATCGTATGATAAGCGATTGAATAATCGTATGTTGCACCACGTCCACAGAGAGGATACTCCATTCTTCGGGCACATTGGTCTTGGTGGATGCAATCTGCATATGACATTGTCGTAGATGCTCGCTGCTGTTGAGACGTAGCCTCCCAGCTGATGCTTTTCATTCACCCTACTCCGTCCTTGATTCATACGCCACGCTTATGCAACCCTCTTCCCCTTCTTATTCTTCTTCGGGACGTCCGTCATCGTCAGACCTAAAATGGGTTGATCCAATCAGCCATCGCTCCTCGGCGTACCATCATACCCCAGGCGCCATTGCATATCCCCACCACCAAAATCAGTTAATCGAAAACGTACCAGGAGGTAGACTCTGCTTCAGCTTATCCGCCTTCTCTGAATCCTTCAAGACGAGAGTGTACAGGAATCGCGAACATCGGACTTTGAATTTGATCTGATTGTGGGAGTTGCGCTTGATGTGGCCAGCTAGATATCAGCGCCGTTAGCGATTTGTTCTTCGGAAGTAGTGTGCTTCTGGTAGGAGGCCAAACATTTGGCATCCTTTCTCCGGCAGATCTCGATGAATTGCTTGATGTCTGATACTTCGCGAGGCATGACGAGCAAGGTTTACGCAGGAATGAGGAGTTCTTTGCTATTTGTTACGGCGCATTTGTCGAGCTGGTTTGGCAAAGTAGTGGGCTCTGTATAAGCGAGGCGTATCGCAGGGAAGACCCGCCGCTAAGGCTATTGACGCCACGTGGCTCAGTACCTGCGCTGAGGCAACCATATCGTGGTATATCATTGCTGTCAGTTCACGTTCGCCCTTTAGCCAAGTACATAGACAGATCAAAATTGTCCACTTTGAAGCTGCTGTCCGTTGTGCGAAGGAAAACATCTAAGAAGTATAATCGCTCATTGCATTCGGCATGCCCACGCCTTTAGACAGAGCCATGACTTCGCGGGTGAGCTGTCATGTTTTGAACATTGAACACACGAGCTTATATATGCACCTATTTAGTCCGCGTTCCTCGGTACGCCATTCATTGCCAGCTCGCCTTTCCAGGCTCTCCTCACATTACTACAGGTTTCGCAGGCATAGTCACTGCAGTAGCAGCATGGTCAATTTGGGGTGGTGATATGTTTCCAGGGGTAGATCCACCAGGAGGTAGAATTCAATGTTCCTGTCTCTTTGAATCCATTATCATGGTATGCTAAAAGAGCGGATCAGATCCATCGATGTGGTCAGACTCGGACTTGAAGTCGTGGCTTGACAGAGTTAGCGCACTTTTTCATACTTGAAATGTGTTTATGAATGCGTCTGGCTAGCACTGACCTCTTTATGCCTGAAGAGAGGACTGCTTCCGGCCAAGAAAGCTACGAGAGACGACCTTCTCGAGCGTGTTAGGACGAATATGAGGCCGCCGCCTAGGGTTTGAAAGAAATGAGGAGGGAAAGTGTATTAGTATCGGAGCGGAAGGTCCACCATTGCATGCACGTCACTCATGAAGCATGTACTAGGAACCAGTATCTTTGAGGAGTGGGACGAGATCATAATTTGGATTCCGAGGGGCGCTGTGATCAAGAGATGTCAATATTCGTTGACAACATTCCAGCATCAAATCAAACGCCTCAGGGACGATTAAAAGACATAAATCAGATCGTCTAAGTGAAGCTACTCCGGCAAGATGTCACAAACTTTTGTTAATCCTTGACCCTTGCACCAGGAAGGTAGACCAGCACCGTACTCTCACTGCACTGCCTGAGCGCTGTAAGGCGGGTTTCTGTTGCTATAAGTTGCGTTATCATGGACCATAGCAAGTATAACAAGACTGATGGCACTTTCGGTGTTTGCGTGCTGTAATAGCAATGTAGGAGCTGAAAGTCTCATTCTCGCATACTAGAGTAGGTGTTGGCTACCTTTGCAGAAGCATATAAAACGTCGTCGTTGCAGATGATGGTCGCTAGAGCTATTCCTTACTCTACAGTACATGGCGTGTGGAAGGAGTTCATGTCACCCGCGAAGACCTGAGGGTGCAATATGAGTTCTGATTGAAGTTGCTGGCTGCTAATCGGAAGATGATTGTGGGTGAGGCAAGGATTCCCCTTAATATTCACTGTTTCGTTCGCGCTTAAGGTCATCTCTTAGTATGGTATGGAAGCGTCTTAGTAACATTAGCTTAGGGGGCTTCCTCCCGATACCTTTTGGTCATTCTAATAATCATTGAACGTGATATGAGAGTGTCCGAATTGAGATAGAATAAGTGCGGAAAGAAGCCGCTATCACTAGCGCGGAAGCCCTCATCTTCGTTCCGTGTTTACAAAGGTGCCTGCCAATTGACATGAGATCAAGGCTTTTCAATGCTTTGAAGGCTACTTCGATACGACAATCACGAGGATGGGTGTGTCACGAATGCCGTGCTCGGACCACAACACGCTGGCAACACTCAGCGTCGCTGCCTTCACTTATAGAGAAACCATATTATGTTACAAGCCCCATCTTCTACGTTAATGCTGGTAAACAATCTCTGTTGGACACTCTTACGATACGTCTAATGACCGTACAGCGCCCCATGTTGGGCACCTATATACCATGGTCCTCACGGATGTCTTGAAAAGGTGGCATGCTCTCCTGGGGAAAAGAGCCATATTATGTACCGGCACGGACGAACATGGCATGAAAATCCAGCGAGCCGCTGCTAGAGCTGGGAAGGATGTGCGAATCTTTTGCGACGAGAGCTACAGACCTTTTGAGTCTCTGGCTAAAGAGATTCAGGTCGACTGGGATCACTTCATACGGACCTCAGAGCCTGATCATCGTTTCGCCGTGCAACATTTCTGGCTGATGTTGAAAGAAAAAGGTTGGATATATACCAAGAGACACGAAGGATGGTATTCAGTCAGTGATGAGACCTTCTATCCAGAATCCACTGTGCAGTGGGCCTTAGATCCAGCCACAGGACGGAAGTTTATGGCTTCAAAAGAGACGGGGAAAGAAGTGGAATGGACTTCTGAGGAGAATTACCACTTTCGGATGTCAGCACTTCAGGGGCAGCTGCTGGAATTCTACGAGAGAAATCCACGATTCATAGTCCCAGAGACCAGGATGAAAGATGTTGTGCGGGAGGTCGCTGCCGGACTTCAAGATCTCTCGATATCTCGGCCTGTGGAAAGATTAAATTGGGGGATACCCGTCCCAGACGACCAGTCACAGACCATCTATGTCTGGCTCGATGCGTTAATCAATTATTTGACGAAAGCGAACTATCCTTTCCAAATTCCGGGCCACGAAAGTGCTGCCGGATGGCCTGCAGATTGCCATGTCATTGGGAAAGACATCGTTCGATTCCACTGTGTATATTGGCCTGCTTTCCTTATGGCTCTCAACCTGCCGTTACCGAAACAAATATTGACTCACGCGCACTGGACGCTTGGCCGAGAGAAAATGTCAAAATCTACTGGTGTCGTAGTCAACCCGTTCTTCGCGATCAATCGCTTTGGCGTTGATTGTATGCGATATTATCTCGTTCTTGAAGGAGGCATTAAGGACGATGCTATGTATGACAATTCTTTCATCATCGAACGCTACAAGAAAGGCCTCCAGAGCGGGCTCGGAAATTTAGTCAGTCGGGTTACTCGTGGCAAAAGTTGGAATGTCCGAAAAGCTGTGCTGAATTGCCAAAATTCAATCGAACAACTTGACAAGGCAGGTGAAGCCTCAGGACCTCTATGCTATCGCCTTGAAATCCTGCCAACAGAGGTCTCGAAACTTATGGAGAAGCCAAATCCAGGCGAAGCATTAGCATACATCATGACTACAATATTTCGGGTACGAACCTGCCCCGGCAAGCTCTCTCTATAGTATCATTTCTGACTCGCCCTACAGACAAATGCATTCATGCAGATTAGCGCTCCCTGGGATCTCACTAAACCCGAAGACCAAGTGCTACTGGACCGTGTGATCTTCATCTGTTCGGAGTCAATGCGGATCTGTGGAATCCTGCTGCAACCTTTTATGCCATCCAAAATGAAACAACTTTTAGACATGCTTGGCGTGGCTGAGGATGCGAGGAAGTATGCCGATACTGGCATAGGCTCGGACAAAGACTATGGAATACCCACGCAACCACTGGGAACAGGAACTAAAGGGATATTATTTCCGCCTCTTAGCAGTGAATTCTAATGCAAGCTTTAACAGGCGCGCTGTCTAATGATCCGTATAAACGTATGGAAATCTAAGTCTTGACGGCTCTTCTCACAATCGGATCAAAGTTAAGCTTTTGCTGTAAGATCTCGAACCGTTGTGGGAAGAGCATTCTCATATGTACCAGAGAATTGCTTTCAAGTGCGCTCGACAGCAAGCTATCAGATGGCACAGTATTCAGACGTTAATGTTTGCTTCTGCCCTAGCATGGTAGGGTTTTCTCCACATGCTTTCCATGTAAGTTCCAGCGCGGAATCGGAGGGCAGTGATGGAGAGTCTTTGTCCATGTAGTCCTCACCCAGTCGCATACCAATTGAGTAATACTCTATCGTGAAAACGACGATAGAAAGAAACCAGCTGCCGACACTACGAAGGGACCAGCAGAGAAGGTTGTGATGTAGAAACTGCAGCCGGTGTCATAAAATAGAATAATGCAAGCAGCCCACCACACTGACCTCAATAACTATCCATCGTGCCTCTCCAATTTCGGTTTTTCCAATTTCAGTTCTATTCTCCATGTTCCTGTAGGATGGATCACGAACGCTCCCGATCATACTATTTACATCCAATCGGAATAGCGAGAATAGACTTACACTTCGTTCCTGTCATATTCTCCAGTGTTGACTCGAATCGCTGAGCAACTTAGTCTGTTATCTCACACCAAACATCCAATGTATTTCCATTGCTACTACTACGATCATGCCACCATCTGACCAGACCCTCGAGTCTTTGTCCCGACGTTCTGGAAGCCCCTCATCTGTTCCCTTCGATCCACTTGCTCTTAAGAGATCCCTCGAAGCAGCAAGTTACGAAGGAGACCTCGGCCAAGTAGATACAATCCTCCGATCATGGACTTCCGCACCCTCTCTTCCCTCTCCAACCCCGGATGAGATAGCATCTGCGCTGAACTCCGCCGTTTCACACGGACATCTGTCGGTTGTGCGGCTACTCCTCGACCATGGAGCGCCTATAACTATTTCGACAGCAGCCCTGGCCTCGCACGATGACAAGCCGAATACGCTCGCTATCTACGAGAGCTTTCTTCAGCATGGCTGGAGCGCACAGAGTCCCGCAAGCAAAGATGGGACCATGGCCATGAATCTCATAATGTCCCACACCGACAGCGAAGCCCTTGTGCAATGGTTCCTCGCCAACGGCGCTTCCGCAAATGGTCTTCCACCGGATCCTGGCTCCCCAATTCGCTACGCTGTCATTTCGGCCTCGAGTCCAGTAATACCGTCCCTCCTCATTTCTCACGGTGCAACGCTCAAGCACACTAGCGCGCTCCACGCAGCTGCTTCTCGTTCCGGTGACGACGCTTCTATTGCCATGATGAAGTGTCTGCTTGAAGCCGGCGCGGACATCAATGAACTGGAGTATGAAGGTTGGGAGAAGCTACCTCGGGGGGCATCCCACAAGGATTGGGGGACCGCGTTGCATACAGCTGCGAAGGAAGGATCTGTATCAAGGGCGAGGTTTCTGGTGGAGAAGGGGGTTAATTTGGGAAAGAAGAGTAGATGGGATTATACGGCTCGGGATCGGGCGCAACTATCGGGGAACGAGGATGTGAAGAGATACCTAGAGGCGGTGATGAGGGAGAGGGGAATAGAGATCAAGGAGCTGCAGATCAAAGAGCAAGGATCCGAAGACGAAGACTGAACAATTGAGAGACCAGAAGCTCCAGTAAGCCAATACCTGCATCCATTAGACTCACAGGAACCATGGGTCACTAAGACCATCTAGATTCATGACCCGAGTCTATGCAACAGAAAATAATCAATCTCATCGACTATCGCCAGTACTCGCCTTAAACCCCAACGGCTCCAAAGGTACCAATTCACTCCCATCCTTCAATCCAGCCAGCATCCCCACCTCCCCATACCCAATCTGCCGCTCTCCCCCCTCCTCCAATCTCATCCTCACATTAAAAGCGCACGCCCTCTCATTCCTCAAGAAAAACAAATAAGAAAACAGCCACTCCGTCACCTCCCCATAAGCCTCCCACGTGAAATGGTTGAACGCCCTCACATTCGGCGGCTGAACGAAATACTCCAGCTCCCCTTCCCGACGCACGATGCGGCCTGGCAGTGTGGCGTTGGGGCCGTGTTCGGCGATGCTGGCGTGGGCGAAGGCGCTGGAGCGGTTGAAGAGGTCGAAGACGGGGGAGGGGTTGGGGAGGGGGTAGCTGAGGTCGATGATGATGATTAGGGAGGGGTTTATGTCGATGCGGTCGGTTAGGATGGGGGTGGGGCGGCTTAGGTTTGTAGGTTGGAGGTGGGAGGGCGCGGGTAAGGGTGATTGGTGTGAGGGGGGTTGGTTCTGGATGTTGGTGGGTGGGAGGGGAAGAAGTTGTGGTTGTGCTGGGGATGCTGGAAGCGCAGTTGTTGTGTGAATGTAGAGAAAGAGAGAGAGGGAGAGGAGGATTGGGAGTAGTATTTTCTGGATGATGGGATACATGATCGTGAATATCCACATGCGGAAACAGGAGAGGCGCATGGACGCCGATATAAATAGGCATGTTTTTATATACCTTACTGGGGGTATTTGAATAATGGTGCGGTGCTCTCGCTCGGGGCGGGTGTATATGTGGACTATGCGACTCGCGACATCGATCCACTCAACAAATCGAGTCTGGAGACAGTTCACAGATAGTTTTTGACTACGTTTGTGATGTCGAAGCAGTCACTCTTGTGCGATGATTTTACAGAAGTAGTTTAGTTATAGAGTACCAAGACGAAGGAAGCGATCTGGATTGGAAAAGTACCTACCTTACCATTGGTTCAGATTGGTCGACCAAGGTACTTTCTATGAAGATGGCTAATGCTTACCATGAAAAAAGTCAGTAGGGGATTGGAATGAGTACGTTGATTTTGCATTCTTTGATAAGTTACTAGATCATATTTATGTCGTAGAAAGTAATTCCTCAGTACGTACGACTATGTATATACAAACGCCGGCCAACTCGTTACCCACAACATGGAGTCCGGACTCCTCCTACGCCATTAGTTTGCAAGAGAACGAAATCAGCAGATCATATCATTGCATAATCTTACTACAACAAAGCAGCTGGTAAGAAAGAAGCAAAAAAATCATGTACCCTGCGCATTTGCCAAAGCCGGCACAGCAAACGCCGAGTCCCACTGATCAGCAAGAATCTGTTCCCTCTGCCAAATATCCCTCCACGCCGCCAACGGCGCCCGTCTCATCGACCCCGGTCCCCCTTTCGGGTCATAATCGAAAATCATATGGCCGGCCGCGCTAACGCTCAGCGCTTGAGTATCCATCTTCTTGTCGACACCCACGTAAGTTTCTTGGATGACGCTGTCGGGACTTATGCCGAGGATGGCGGCGACGGTCGCTGCCATTGATTTTATTTTGTCGGGGTATTCGAATATGCCGTGCGGGTGGGATGGGTCTTCGCTTGTGTCTGGGGAGAGGATGACGGCGTGGAGGTTCGGATCGGATTGGAAGTCGGCGGCGTGTTGCTGGAGGCTGTCTTGGGCTGGGGGTGTTTGTTAGCTGCTCTTCATCTTCTTTCGCAGGCTCGAAGAGGAGGTTTTACTGCCGATAGGATGCCAATTGTGCTAGTCCTGCTGGAGGATAGGGTTCGCATAATTGTCATCCTGCTTACGGCAAAAGGCTTCGCTTGGGTCTCACTTGGAAAGGAAGGATTACCTGGACCGCCGGGCGGTTTGTAGCCAGATCTGAGGAAGTTTGTCACTTGCGTCGCAAATTACAGCCTGTAATTTGCGCCTTCCTCTTTGCCAAACGACACGTCTTCCCAGTAATGGCCTAGGGATATGTCAGATCAGAATTAAGGCTGCGATATCCGGTGCCTTCAGGGGATTCCCGGCGATTTGAGCGCACTCACCGAGGTAAACACGCTTGCGACTGACCACGAATAGCATAGTACATCCGCATATTTCCTGCATACCGAATCTGAACTTTGTGTTGCTAAGGGGGGCGGTGACCGATGAAGCATACCCTGGGCCCGATTGCGCCCAGGGTGGAATGATCTCTTCTTCCGGCTTAAGTGCATTACAGGCCTGTACCATGAAATCGTCTTTCCCCTTGTCACCGCCTAAAGGAGGCCATGCATCGTCAAACCGCTTTTCTAACGTGCTGCGAGGGTCGAACCCTGTCCAACCACGCTTGACTCAGCTTCTAACTGCACTACATAATGTGCGACAGCCGATTCCCGGAGGACTGTCGTCAGGCATAGCAACGTCGAGATCTCTAACGACAAGCTCGGAGGCATTGCTAATCACGAGATCAGCGACGGTAGATATCTAATGGCATAGAGCGGAGAGATTAGACCCACCGTGGTTCGAGGGCTGAATTGTCATACTTATCACTATCGTAATAATAGCTGTCCGACTTTCAGCACTTCTTTGACTGCAAAGGGTCATGATAACGTTTTCTTCACCTGTTCTTGAGCGGAACACGAGTTCCATCGTAAATTGAGCGAGCCAATGAAGCCCACACACAGAAGCTGAGTAGCACCCCAAGATTTTGAAGTATCCGGAGCCGCATTGTGACTGCGTGAGTAATGACCGCCTTGTGACCGAGTCACTAAGTAATGAAGGAGATAATTGAGTCTATCGGTTCGGCCTATGTTTGCTAGGAAACCAAGAATAACGAGATTGAGTAAGGTAAACTGGATGGTGCACAGTGATGATGAAGGTGTTTTAGAGGAGAATGTAGTCAAGGCCAGCAGATATCAAGAATTGATAACATAGCTGCCAATCAAATCCACCTACTCAGTTCTACACAACTCCTCGGTCCCGATTTCTGCGGAATCATACGAGAACCACCAAGCACGCAGGTTTCATAATTGGGGAAAGTTCTGCACGTAATCCTTCTAGACGGTACCAAGACTGCATGATATGGGACTTATGAGTCTAAGATGAGCTAAGTAATGAGATGCTTTCGATGATCAGGAGCTAATGTACTCAGTGGGGGCCATGGCAGAGAAAGGAGGCAGTGCAGACGACGAGCGGAGTTTTCAAAGACGGAGAGGAACATGCTCGAGAGAAGTCCGCTTGTTCGGAATCACCCAGCTGTCGGAAAAGCAATCTTTCAGCTCACGGTGAACGGGAAGAGGAATCGAAATCTCAGACATCGTTTGTCGATTGTGGAGATGTGAGAGTGGTTGTCTCTACACTCTTGACAAGTGTTCCGTGCGGTACATGACAGCTAGTGAAAGAGAAGGGAGTCAAAGAGCAGAACGGTCGAATTATGGTTTCGGAGACACGCCGCAAGTACCACCCTCTCATCTCAAGCCTGTCGCGATGCCAGTCACTAAAGTGAGCTAAAGTACGGTAACGCGGCAAGTACCCCGCGTACCTTACTTTACCTATACCTTATTGCAATGTCCGGATGTACCTACTCCAGGGCAAGTTCACAATGGGCTGCTCCTGAAACATCGTCCATGAGGGCTAAGGATACGGGCTTCGATGTTAGGCCCGAACTAAAGTGGCGCTAGTTGCCGCTACGACATTGGCATAAAGTCATCCTCATGATATATACAACTTTGCATACACTGACCACCCAAAGTACGGCTCATGGGGCCCCCATTTTCCCCACTCCGTCCCGCCCATCTGTTGAAAGCAGAGCGTGCGAGTCAGTCGGACATCATGTCATACCCTTCCTCATCATCGGAAGCCAAGCTGGTGAGGCAAGCCAAAAGACGCCATGTTTCTCCGCTACCTACGAGTACTACTCTCCAAAAGCTTCTATCACCACTGCAGGTTGACGTCGCCGATGCTTGGCCCGCGTCGGTATGGTGCAGCTTGCCCATTCTTCATACTCATCTCTGGATTAGTCTTCTGCTGTATCTCTTCTCCTGTTCAGGTATCTTCTCCTGGACCTTTTCCTTCATCTCAGGAAGACTCTTTTCAATACACGACCAACATGTTTTACCGTCACTTCCTCGCTTGTGCTTTGACCTGCCTGCTTCCTCTGTACGTCAGCAATGCTCAAGTTTCCGCGGCAACCCCGGTATGCCTTCAATCACGGTCCTCTACCGATCCAGTGGCTGCTGCCCTCCAGTCATCCGTAGACAGCGACAAATCCGTTAAGAAGGCTTGTGACCCTTCAACCCAACAGATCCGCGTCACACCCTGGACTCATACATTCTATGCACTTGACAACTACCTTTTCTTTAATACTTCACTGCAAGACCTGCCTAGTATTGGTACGTCAGCTAGTACACCGACCAGCTACCCAGGTAATCAGGAATGTGCATATTATTTCAACGCCATTATTTCCTTATGCCTTATTCAAGAAAAGTTTTGGGGAGGATGGATAGAATCAAAGGGTCTGAACTATTCAAGTGAGTATTCAAAATAGTAATACTCGTATGCAACTGATCTTGTGGCGGCCAGTCAACTACGTTCTGCCGGCCACGGGCTCTACATCAGCAGGCAGTATGTCGCCGTCGGTTCGCATGAGTTCTAATCATCCACACGGAAGCGCAATCGACTCTATACGGAAAGGAACTCCTACTGGGTTGGGGACACCTTTCAGTGCTTCCGATTCTAGTAGTTTACGCAGCACTGGCGCTACTTCTGTTAAAGGAAGCGAGACTGCTTCGGCGCTAGATGCATCTAAAACCTCAACAGACAAAGTTTCGGGTCTTCCTGAGGGCAGTACGACCGGCTCTTTACAAGATGGGTCTCCAACGACGCTAGGAAAACATTCTGGTGTTTCCAAATCTAAAAGTGTTGGTAGCACTGACTCGATCGCTGCCCAAGACACTAAATCTGCTTCTGCGCAAATCCCTCCTACAAAGTTGGTGGGCAGTAAGCTCAGTCTTTCACCAATCAGTACATCGGGCCCTGGTCAAAAGCATGCTACAGCCACTCCAGGCACACGTTCAGGGCTCACGGTTGCAGACTCTATAGCTACTCCCAACAGCCAATCTGATAGTGATCTAAGCTCACGGCCCAATTCTGCAAATTTCATCATAACTTCGGGCCGTCAACAATTAGATACCTCCAGCCATACCGTCCTGCTTTCTGCTTCAGCTACTGGCGGCTCAAAAGTTGTTGATGGAACTTTGACTCATCTGTCAAATCCAAAACTTGCCAAACCAAGGTCCAGTCACAGTGACATATTAGTTCCTGTGACTACTTCAGCTCCAAAACCCACAGGAGCAGATAGCCAAAGCGCTCTTGTGACTAACTTGAGTGGATCTGATAGCAAGAGAAATCCAAGTCCTAGCCTGAGGTCTGATCTCATCACTACGACAAACACTGTGCCGCCAAGTGATGCCTCAACTGAAGGGACAACGGATACCGCTTTTTCGGCCAACTTTTGGCTTACCACCCAGATAGCCGGGCAGACGACAGTCGTACCGGTCATTGTAGGATGCCATGGATGTGGTGGCAAAGGCGGAGGAATCATACTTTGGAACATTCCTTTGATACCCGGCGTGTCGTTTCAATTTCCGAAGTTTGGTCTTCCACCTATTTCATTCCCCTGCATCCCCATCCCTTTTATAAAGAGTTGCAGTAGCCCGCCTACAAGTAGGTCTATCAGGCTGGTTTACTACGTCAACATGCTAATTACACGCAGGCGATGACTCTAAAGACCCGAATAATCCCAATAAACCTTCCCCATCAGATCCAATACCAAGCGAAAAACAAGCGAAGGAGACAAAGAGTAAGACCGGCGCACACTCGTCGACGACGCCAGCTTCTACGGGGTCATCAACGGGAACTTCAAGCTCCCTGTCGTCCACAACAAAGGCAAGCTCGAGCTCAGCCTGCCCACTTAAAGCCTATAGATTCTCATTACCTCCCGGAACGGATTCTACGACGCTTTCATCAGCGACTGGGACGGACGCTGTTACCGGTCCGCTACCGCCTGGAAAGGGTTTCACGACTCTGAGTACAGCGTCAGGTCCAAAGGTCACTACTGGTATCAGCTTAGGCAGCGTCACTACAGACACCAGTTCAGCCATTGTCATTCGGACCTCTACAATTGCATCAGAAACCAAAGCTTCACTCAGACCCATTGCCGCAGGGGCGTTGGCAGCTGTGGCATCTGCGATTTCAATAGCTGCCGTATCTGCAGAATCGGTCGCGACAGCCTTCAGTCCAGACAAGACAACCCTATCTTGTGGTCAAAAATACTCCACCGACACCGGAGCGACCTACACCTCCGTCCCTCGCGCTCAAACCAACGACATCCTCCGCAACGCAGCCGACTTCTGCACACCGGGTCAGCACGGTGCCGGCCCGGCTCTGGTCTTCCAAAAGGGGGCACCGCTCTTCCACAGCTACCGCTTCAACGCGCCCGGTCTGATGCTGTATCAGTTCAACATGGTCTGGGACCCGAGGCCGGAATGTGCCAACGTTCCGGCACCGGTGATTCGAGATGCGGTGCCCATGGGCCCGGATGGCTGGTGCGCTGCGAACTTTGACGCGCTGACGAATACTTGCGATCCGTGGGATGTTCAGGATAGGAATGGGGGGACGTTGTATGCGGGGTGTGTGATTTGGTCTTGGGAGGCGTTTGATGGGTGTACGGGTACAGGCGCTAATCCGGCTGATTGTTAATCTTCCAAATGGCCGAGTTTTGGAACGGATCTTTGACGATTTTTTGGTGTTGAGGAGTAGGATGTGTACAAATTTGGGGAGTGTAGAGGTACAATGAGTTGAGGCGTTGGTGTGTACTCTGTACCCAGTCGCTGGGTTCCGATTAGTATCAAAGTCCTCAAACTTCCAGGCCGGTAAAAACTCCCATGAATTAGGCATCAGTATCATATAATAACATTACGCTATAAAGATGACTCCCCTGAATATCAACAGTATCAACCTGAACCTCCACCTATCGTACTACATAAAAAATAAAATATATACCAGACCCCATCACATCCACCCTCCCCTGGACCATTCAGCTTTCACCTATAATAACCATCGTACACCTAAAAAGGGTCTCGATCGTATATTCCCAAAATTGGTCGAAAACACACCTACCTACGCAGTTTCTGAGATCCATCTATGTTGTACACCTCTTTTATTCACGAGAAGGAAAGGTGTCTATTATTCAATGGCTGTAGATAAGTAAGTAGTTGGATTTTGAGTGTGGGTGCGTGAATTGGGATTGGTAAGGTAGGTCTGGGAATGGTCTGTCTAGCTTTTATCTTCATTTGAAATTATGCTGGGAGGAAATGTCGCGAGGTTCTTATACATGTCTATAACCCATCTCATACCAAACCCCCCATAATCCCCTTCTTCCCCCTCGTAACCCCCTCCATAGCCCCCTCCTCCCCCTCCCTCTCCGTCCCACTAACCCGCCCCCTCCCCTCCCCCTCCCCAAACATCTCCGCCGCCCTCTTCTCCATAGCCTCGATCATCATCCCCGCAACTTTCGGCGCCGCGGCCTGGCTCAGCGCGCTGTACACGGCGCTGGCGAACTGCACTTCGATCGTCAGGGTGATTTCGGTTCTGGGACTGGACGGCGGGGTCGCCGCGCTAGGTTCTTGTGGTGATTTGCCGTCCGGAGGTGCGGGTTTGAAGGGGAATTCTTTGAAATTCCAGCGTGTGAGGAGGCTTGTGAAGATTTTTTCGTTGCCGGCGGCGTTTTCGTTTTCGTCTGCGGTGGGGGGGTGGGAAGGGTTTTCGGAGTAGTAGTGTTGTAATTGGCTTCGCGGTATTGTTGGTTTTGCGGCTCCGGCTACGGCTTCGAGGACGGTGTAGGGGAGGCAGTAGACTGCCGAGCGGAAGCGTTCTTCGTAGCCGGCGTAGCCGATCTGGAGGTCTGCGGTTCGGGGCCAGCGGCGCTTGGTTTCCTTTTCGGGGGCGGAGTGGGAAGTTATGGAGCTGGAGGTGCAGTAGGGGATGAATTGGGGGTAGGATTGGATGTCGGCGATTAGGTTGTAGAGGGGTGCCGAGTGGTAGGGGAGGATGCGGGAGGCGGTGAGGGTTTGGAGGGGGGTCAGGGGGTTGGAGAAGTGGCGGGTTTGGGGAGGGTGTCTTATAGGTACTGGGTGTGGTTTTGTGAGGTGGAAGTTTGACTTGGATGTCAGGGCGGAGGATGGGCGGAAGAGCGGTAGACGGGGGTTGGTTTTCATGTTGAAGAGAGGGGAGGGAGTGTTAGAGGGAACATGCAAGTCAATTGATTGAGAAGAAAGCTGTGGACCATGTATAATGTCGAATTCGAAAATATACTGGATGGAAATATCTCTACATTTTTGGTATGACGCCTCGATGCTGTCAGAGCCGAGACATTTTGATGCCAAGGGATTACCGAGGCTTGTTTAACAAATAGGGTTCAGACCCTAATGCAAAGTTCAACTCACTTCAGTTCGTTCGCCCATCAAGAAGGCGTACCGTAGACGTTGAAAGAGATTTCAAAATCTCAGTATATCGATGTTATACAGGTAACCTCTATTGGATCAAGTTCATCGAAGCTGCAGTTTTCACATGTGTCAAGCATTACCCAGTGCGTTGATGGATTTCTACATCGTTCATACAAGAAAGAAGCAGCAATTTCATATTTAAAACAATGGCAGGCCCATCATTGGGTCTAAGTACTGCACCTACTCTAGATCTAACTACACTTTCTATCAGCACCCTTCAATCAACAAAAGGGCCAGATCCGAACACCACATCTCAGCCCATTGAAGAAGTCGCTGAAGTCCCACCTCATCGTTCGCATGATCCAAACAACAACCTAAAACGTACAGACCCTTTCAGATTCGGCTCCCGCTACCTTCGAGAAACAGATAATGTTTTCGAATTCAATGCCTGGGATCACGTTACCCCAGATGCGTCTTACTATGAATACGCAGAAACTCAATATACGGCGCAACGCGCAGCTCCAGTCTCCGAATTCGACAAGAAGCGCTTCAATAACCAGCCGGAGAAGTGGTGGAATAAGTTCTACTCCAATAACACGAGCAATTTCTTCAAGGATCGGAAATGGCTGCATCAAGAATTCCCGATCCTGTGCCAACTGACAAAGGCCGATGCGGCGCCCGCAGTGGTATTGGAAGTTGGTGCGGGAGCAGGCAACACTGCATTTCCGATTTTGAAGGCAAACGAGAATCCTCATTTGATGGTGCATGCGTGCGACTTTTCGAGCAAGGCGGTCGAACTTATGAATTGCAATGAGGCATACGATCCCGCTCACATCCAAGCTTCGGTATGGGATATTGCTGGCGACGACTTGCCTGAAGGCCTAGCAGAAAGATGTGTGGATGTTGTTCTTCTGATTTTCATCTTTAGTGCGCTCAGCCCGAAGCAGTGGGATGCAGCTGTGAGAAACGTCTGGAGAGTCCTGAGACCTGGCGGGGAGGTTTGTTTCAGAGATTACGGAAAAGGGGATCTGACGCAGATCAGATTCAAGAAGGGGAGGCTGATGGAAGATAATTTCTACATTCGAGGAGACGGAACGAGAGTGTACTTCTTTGAAGAGGACGAGTTGAGAAGGATTTGGAGTGGTGCAGCGCACGACAAGCTCGAGAAGATGCCGAGAAACGAAGAGCAAGCAGAAGCCAAAGATCGCCGCAACAGCAGAAGAGACTCTGAGAAAGAATGTAACCCACTACCGCAGCTCGATGAATATGAGTATCCACAGCATGATGCAGCAAAGTTTGAGATAACCAGTCTCGGTGTAGATAGAAGGATGCTTGTTAACCGCCAACGCCAACTCAAGATGTATCGATGCTGGATGCAAGGCAGATTCAAAAAGTCAACGAACGACACCTCGCGCTGACACTTGATTAGCCAAAAGGATATGTACAAAGTAAGTATGCAATAAGGCGACTATATACGCCAATCTAGGCATTGCAGAATTCGACGATTGGACCTCAAAGCTTGACGTGTTGCTGCACAAATTGCGCTGCCGGGTTCGCATCAAGCGAGTACGACAGATGGTAGCTGTCCACAACAATAGTATCCTCGCATATCAGATCCAAAGCGAAAAAGAAGGTCTTGACTTTGTTCGAGTCGATATTGGGAAATGGTCTTCCGTCGAATGGGTCGCCGAAGACGACCTATCTGCTCATCAGTATATGCCAGGGACAAGAAGGACTGTTCAACTTACGCCTGCAGCAATCCTCGCAGCAACGTCCGGGCTGATCTCCGCCTCACCAAGGTGTACCACCTGGGCACCTTGAGAATACCCGCTCAGCACAATCTGCGTGTCCGGACACTGAGTCGCGGCCTGCGTCAATAGCCTGGCCGTGGTCGCGGCTCCTCCTGGATTGCCACCCTCCAGGTAACCCAATATACTGGCAGGGTAATCAACGCCTTGCACTGCAAACTTGTCCGCGCCGATGAGACGTTCCAGAGCGTTAAAGAAAGGTGGACCCGTGATTGAGCCGACGTTGCCAAGCTCGATAGTGCCTCGGGCGTAAATAATAGTTACCGGTTTGCATTTGCCGAGCTCGTTGCGAGTAATGGATCAGTTGTCACGCTTGCTAACAGAGGCTCTCGCGGCGCCGAGGGCATTCAGGGCTTCGAACCCTTGGAGCTTCGCATTGGGCACATCGTCTATAGGAGAAGATAAGGCGCCGAGGCCAAAGAGGAAGAGGGACAAGAATGAAGGCTGCATGTCGAAACGAGGTCCAGTCTGTGAGATATGAAGGACAGAAACTGCATGTAATGCAGGAGATAAAGGAGAATTGCGGTATATCTAGGAAACCCCAGGCCCCTCGAAGAGCAGAACAATCCGCCCATTTTGGACAGCATATCGTTTGTCCCCGCTTCTCACGGACGTAGTTCATATGGAGTGATGGTATGCGGCATCATTACGGATGATGTTCATCCATGCGGAAAGGAGGTTAGCAGATGATTCAAAAGCTACCAATGACCCAGCAAAGGCAGGAGAAAAAAGGTCGTGAACCTTGGTGCTAATAGCCGCTGCATCAATTCAACACAATTTAGACGAAGATTCGGCAATGGTCTGCTTGTGGGCATAGTCGAATCAGGTTCACAGGACATAGGACGAGTGGTGAATGATATGTCTTACATTGCTAGCGGCTGCTTCCCCGCAAATCGAACTTGGTATGGCTTGCCAAGAGACGTTTTGCTGAATAAAGTTGGTCTCGGAGAAAATTCGGCCGTTTTCCGTTGCTTTCTCCCCACCCTTCGCTAAGCCTCTTTCCTCAATTGCTCTCATCCACCTGCACGCTCATGACTGTCAAAAGCACTTCCAAACATGTAAGTACTTTATAAAAGCAATTCAATAATTTCAACTAACTGCAATCCAGGCCTACTACACGTCCGAATCATAGACCTCCGGTCCCTAGCCCATATGCTTCAGCTACTGAAGCCCATGAATTCCTGACGAATTTCCTGCTTGCCCTCAATTATCGGATGACTCAAGAGGAGGCTGAGAATGAGGCGGACAAAATGCCTGTGGTAGACGGGAAAGCTCTATACAACAAGTCAGAGAAAGAATTCCAGGACCGTCTCGGTGAAGCCGGCGTTCAGATTTATAGAGACCTCTACGAAAGTGGATACGGCTATGTACGTAAAAATTCTTCTTCGATTCCCTCTCTGTTTGAAACCTCTTACTAATACTCGATCTTCAAGAGGAACAGGCTGGATCGTGTTGGGTCTACTTTGATAAAATTGGGCTGGTTCTTGGTTTGGCCACTTTCGGGACCGGACTTTATCAACCCTTCCAAGATAAAGGCCAAAAGAGTATAACAGCAATCATTGTACTCCTATGCATATGCGTGGTCTTCCTATGCCTTAGCGAATTGGCAAGATGTAGCTACATTAAAGATAATCCCAAGTTCCCTGAGATACTCAAGCTACGAGGAGCGGATTGGTGGGTGATGAGACTTTAAGGGCCCACAGTATCAGAAAACGGCGTCCTTTTCACCAAGACATGAATTAAGATAATAGACTATGATAAGGCGTTTCCAGTGATTTTATGCCTTGATCGGAAGGTGTATGTTGTACAGGCTGTTCCCCTCTCCATACAATAACTATCACAATGCAGCAGGGCTTTCGCAACAGGCTCCATTTCATGTGCATCGACTCTCACAAATCAGGCGCTGACAACAATATGGTGCCAGTCTCGAAATGCGCGAAGGTGTTACGGAGTATTCTATTGGAACAACACGAGCTTTTAGGATACTTCGCTTATCTCAGGCTTGGCAGCATCATTAGTTCTACGATAAGCCGAGGTTGGCACGGTCGGCTCATTCAGACCCCCGTGTGTGCTCATCCACTTCTGAGGTGACCATGTCCCGTTTACCCTCCATGCGTCTTTCTCGGTCAAAAGATTGCTGACCCTTGGTATGGCGGGTGAGTGACGATATCGTTCTCAATAACTAATGGGGGAAGGAAACTAATCATCTACAGTACCACTCGCCATCGCTGGGCCGGCTGCTCTCGCAGGAGCAGCTTGGTTTTCCGCGAAGACCCAGCTTGGATATGACTGGACGCTCCTCAAAGCTCTATTGAGTGCTCAACTTCACGTCAGCTTGAGTGAGAAGCGCGACAGAATCAATCTGTTCTACACTCTTGAGCAACATGCTACAACCAAAGGCACCGCAGACCACCCATTTCTGGTGTACGAAGGCAAGAGCTGGACATTCAAGGAGGGTTACGACACCGTCCTGAGATATGGCACATGGCTCAAAACAACACATGCGATTGCGCCAAAAGAAGTTGTGGCAATTGACTTCATGAACTCGCCTCAATTTGTCTTCTTGTGGTTCGGGCTATGGAGTATTGGAGCTACCCCTGCGTTTATAAACTACAACCTGACTGGTGATCCACTTCTACATTCGCTCAAGGCCTCGACAACGCGGATAGTCTTCGTCGATCCCGAGGTCAAGCACCAGTTTACACAAGAGGTTACCGATGTGCTCGCATCGTCGAACGCACGGGATGGCAAAGGGCCCATACAATTAGTAGTCTTCGATACGGAGTTAGAACACCATATATCGCAGTTGGAGGGGGTCCGAGAACCAGACAAGTCGAGAGAGGCCGTGAGGCTTGATTTAGCTGTCCTCATCTTCACCAGTGGCACTACGGGGTTGCCAAAACCTGGCTTCGTGAGCTGGCAAAAGGTTACTGTCCTGAGTAAATTCCTGCCAGTATGGCTTGGCATGAAGAAGACCGATAGATACTACACCGTGAGCACCTTTCCATGGAACCCAAAATCTCGCTAATCCTTCCAGTGTATGCCCCTTTACCACACTTCTGCAGCCTTCCTCGCCTTCGGACCCTCCCTCGCCACATCATGTACCCTCGTACTCGGCCACCGCTTCTCGACCAAAGCTTTCTGGCCCGAGGTCCGCGAGTCGAAAGCTACAATCATCCAATATGTCGGCGAGACATGTCGCTACCTCCTCTCCGCCCCTCCCCAAATCGACCCCGTCACAGGCGAAAACCTCGATCGCGCAAACAGCGTCACCAAAGCTTTCGGAAACGGACTCAGACCCGACGTCTGGGAGCCATTCAAGGCACGCTTCGGCATCGAAACCATCGGCGAATTCTACGGCGCCACCGAAGGCGTCAGCGCAACCTGGAACCTCTCCTCCAACTCCTTCTCCTCCGGCGCCATCGGCCGCAACGGTACCCTCTCCTCCCTCGTCCTCGGCACACAAAACGCCATCGTAGCCGTAGACTGGACGACCGAACTCCCCCTCCGCGCCGGCGCCCACAACTTCTGCCAACCCGTCCCGCGCGGCGAACCGGGCGAACTCCTCTTCAAAGTCGACCCGGCCAACATCTTCGCCAAGTTCCAGGGCTACTTCAACAACGCCTCCGCCACCGAAAGCAAAGTCGTCCGCGACGTCCTCGTCACAGGCGACGCGTACGTGCGCACCGGCGACGTCGTGCGCTGGGATAAGGAAGGAAGATGGTGGTTCTCCGACCGCATCGGCGATACCTTCCGCTGGAAATCCGAAAACGTGTCCACGGCCGAAGTGGCCGAGGTCCTGGGCACGCATCCGAAGGTCTACGAGGCCAACATCTACGGCGTCGAGGTGCCGCATCATGACGGCCGGGCCGGGTGCGCAGCCGTGCTGTTCGAAGGCGACGTCGTGAGCGACGAGGTGCTGGAGAGTTTGGGCAAGCATGCGATGAGGGGTCTGCCGAAGTATTCGGTGCCGTGTTTTCTGAGGGTGGTGACGGAGCATAAGACTACGGGGAATAATAAGCAGCAGAAGGCTGTGTTGAGGAGTGAAGGTGTGGATCCGGAGAGGGTGGGTGGGGAGAAGATCTATTGGCTGAGAGAGGGTAAGTATGTGGAATTTGGGAGCGAGGATTGGAAGCGGTTGAGTGCTGGACAGGTGAAGTTGTGATGCAGTCTGGTGCACTCTTCGATCAATTGCAGATCGGTTGTGGATGGAGTCTTTGCATGGACTCATCACGGGTGTGCATTTCAGAAATCGTAGCAAGCGTTGGCGTTAGCTGAACTTATTCAGAGATCCTGAAATGCAGGCAATTAAAGCAATGCCTGTTGAAATTGCAGGCAATTATTTATCTGTTTTGTTACGACGGAGTACTTCCAGGCCGTTGTCCACACAATGACATGCTCTTCACATCTCAGGAGATCTCGGACTGCTCATACGCCCATACTTCCCCTTATTCTGCAGCGGAGGACTCCGTTTCATCATCGTCATGGACATATTACCGCTACCGCTACTGCCATTTCCCATCCCCACTACGTCAACCAGCTCAGTCTTGGGCACGATGTACGGTTGCACTTTATTGCGTGTCATTGTGCGCTGCTCATAAGCATATGCAAACCCAATGAGATCAGCTTCGGACCATGCCGCGCCAAGGAACGAGAGGCCAAATGGAATGTTTGGCCCCGTCTCTACCAAGGTGCCGCGCTTGTTCAGGATGACGGTCTCGTTGGCTGGGTAGAAACCTAGCGGGACGGTGATGACTGGAAGGCCTGCTAGAGCTGGAAGGCCGGGGGAGAAGTTCGTTGGCAGTATCAGTGCGTCGAGGCTGTAATTTGCCAGCAATCCGAGGATGCCTTCGGGCCCAGCGATCTGTAGGTTGATCTGGTAGGCAGCCCAGAATCTTGGATCAGTGTTGCCGTAGCCCCTGGCAAGCGCTTCATCCCAGACGCCGGTGTCACGGTCCGGATAATCTTCTGGGGGAAAGTTGTGCGTGAAATTGCTGACGTCTTGCAGGTTGTGCACATTTTGTGGGTTGTAAGTTAGCATGGAGAGATATTCACCTGGCAGGTCGGAGACGAAATCCTGCTCAAGCACGATGAGCTCGGTGCTGCCGTTGTTGTATGTTTCCAGGGCATAGGGTGTGATATTGGTGTTATCTACAACGGTGGCACCAGCTCGTGCAATGATTTTTACGGCAGCGTTGAACGCATCTATGACGGTACTGTCGGGCTCTTGGGTCGGGTCGATCAAGTTGCGTGGGATGCCGATACGTTTGCCTCGCAAGCTGGAGAAATTGCAGGCTGCAACGTAGTCCGGGGGGGTATCGAAGGGTTGGGCGAGGGTGTAATTGTCAAGGGGGTCTTTGCCGGCGATGGCTTGCAAGATGTAGGCTGCGTCCTTGACTGTGCGGGCCATGGGTCCAACAGTATCTTGGCGTTGACTTATGGGAATGACAAGGGAGCGGGAAGTCAGTCCTACTGTGGGTTTGATGCCGACTAGGTTGCTCACTTCGCTGGGGCTGAGGATACTTCCGCTTGTCTCGGATCCGAGAGTAGCAAATGCCAATCCAATTGCTGAAGAGACACCACTTCCACTCGAGCTACCGCTCGGGTCCTGCTCGGGGTAGTAGACGCCAAAGGTTTGGCCTCCGTATGCACTCCAGCCGTTGGTGCTGTTGTTAGACCGGAAATTCGCCCATTGACTTAGGTTCGCCTTGCCTAAGATGACTACACCAGCAGCTCTCAACTTAGTAGCTAGCGTAGAATCTCGCGGCACTTTGGCGCCAAATAAAGCAAAGGACCCTGCAGTGTTATTCATTTTGTCATTTGTGGCGATATTATTCTTGATGATGATCGGTACTCCGTGCAGAGGGCCTCTCGTGGTGCCATTGGCTCGCTCTGCGTCTAGCTCAGCAGCGATGCTGACTGCATCCGGATTGATCTCGGTGACACAATTGAGAGTGCCATTGACTTCTTGAATTCTCGCGATGTAGGCCTGGAGGTCGTCAGCTGACTTATATTGATAAGGGTGCTCTGCCAACAAACATTGACGAGATCAACGCTCGTAAATTGGCCATTCTCAAGGCCTGTCTCAAGCTCCTCTAGGGTGACCTCGATCAAAGCAGGAAAGCCCGATATTGTTTCTACTATACAAATGTCAGCCCCAACTGAAAAGTTTGTCACGGAGCAGATCACCCTACAAGTTGTGAATGGGTTTGCCGTCTGTCCATGTACTAGAACAGAGTGGAGCAGGAAACAAAGCAGGTACGCGATCAATAATCTCGAAGCCATTGTTACGAATTTCTCTATGACAGAAGCTTGATTTCCAGCTGAGAGCGTCGTGTATATGTAGCGGCACTAGTTCCTTCGTCATTCAGATGGAAGGAGCTACCATATCTCTTTCTCTCCACTTCGTCCATCTTGGGAAGCTGAGAAAGCCAGCTGTCAGGGACCAGCAAGCGTCATCAGTCTGGCCCCGTCGACCGAATTAAACATAGAGCTTAGCTTTTCATTAGATCTCTGGCCTAGGTAGGGCACCTAGGCATGTGATTTGATGATAAGGCTAGGGCCTTGAACTGTCTTCCCAATGAGGAAGCTCATTGTACGACATTGATGACGGATAAGCTCTGCCACGAGGTTCCCCGTCAATCTGACATTGCTAGTGGTCTAGAAAGGTCCTGGCATAGTGGGTGGAGAGCATGAACAGTCATACACGTGAGAGGCTCACCAAACGAAGATGCAAGCGGTCAGAATAGGATAGGACATGCCCATACTCCACTTGAAGACTAGGCTTGTCTGATGTTCCGCTGAACCCATAGCCTGATAAGCAGGATACGGGAATGGTTTAGGTAATGCTCGTGAGTGCGACGATAGGTTTCTGAGTTGATGTTGCTGTACAGTACTCCTTATCAAGCTTATCTACGCTTTCGGCGTCTCGGGATGTCCCTCCGTAGAAGCTAATCAAATTAAGTAAGTAAAGTAAAGTAGCTTTGGTGTGGAGCTTGGCAGGTACGCAGGGCTCAGATACTTTAGCGCCTTAGCATTGTACTGTCAGGTCCCGCTGCTCGTTAGTTACCTTACTTACCCTCGGTGAGGTTGCTTGACCATGGAGGACGAACCGAACCATGATAGTGAGGGCCAGCACTCAGGATTGGTCTCCACCACCAAGTCTCGGAAATCCCCCCCCTTGGAAGGTTCGGAGAGCATCCGCATGCGCGTTCTGGTCATCACCTCCTTCTGGGCCGTGGTTATTCTCCTTGGGCTTCCAGTATGGATATGGACCACGTCCATCCACCGGGCGCGTCTTCCATTACATGACATGTTAGACTGGGCTGATGGCAAGGTAAATCCCATGCATCCACGAACTTCACAATGAAATAACCGGATCTTCATCAGGCCTGCAAACCCACTTTCCCTTTACAAATAGCAATCGAAGCGCCGTCTTTGCAGGAGCCCGAGGCTACACATCTCGTGCGGATGACTCAACATGCGTTAGACGATTTGAATGAATTTTCCGCCCACCACTTGCGTCTACGATTGGTAGAATCCTCATCGGCTGTGAGGGAGGAGAATGCGTCTATACCAAAGGATAAGGAGTCCACGGGGAATACGGCTTTAAGGCTACATGGGCTGGTAGATGGTCAAAACGAACCGGCCTTGACTGTGAGACTTCAAACCCACGCTGGTGCCCTCTCACCTCGAGCAGAATTACAGTCTCACTCAACCGTATTCGACGTCTTCCATGCACCCGGGCAGGCTCCTTCTGTATCTTCAAGTTCGTCAATGCTAGCTACCTTCATAGCAACAGAATTGCAAAGTCTGTTCACAGAAGAGCAAGCCGTTATAGCCTATATCCTGAGTCAATCTAGCACCAATGCCCATCAGTCCATTGGCCTATCTTCCCAAGCATCTCAGTCTACGACATCTGCATCAAGAGAGCTTAAGCCGCGCGCGAACAGACCAACCAAGCCCGAACTTGCTGCAAGACTGGCGAGTCGCATGGCAAGGTCCCTCAAATACGCTCCAACTTACCATATCACTATTTCCATGTTCACGCCGTCCGCATTGCCTTCTTCTTGGGAGATAGAGACGGCTATCGCTGACCATCTCAAGCCATTGTTGGACTCGATATCTGTTATCAGTAATTTCACCGTGGATACTCAAGTACAGCTTTTCGCCACCCTTTCTCCGTCGGTTCATCCACCAGAATACGACACAGAGAAAGAGGTCTGGACAATTCGAGAAGAAGACCTCGGTGGGTTCATCAATGCCGCCGAATGGCCTCTAAGTCCAAGCATTGGAGCTGGACCAACATTGAATTTCGTGCTTTACGTGCCTGATCAAGCGAACACACCACTCGTCGTTAAGGGAAGCCAAGCCTCGAGCTGGCTGATCCCTCAGTGGGGTGGCGTGGTTGTACTGAACCCACCAGATGTCAACGCAACCGCTAGCGTGTCGACCCTCTCTCAGGAGGCAATCCAGCCAGTTCTTCTGACGTTCTCTCACCAATTACTCGCGTTCATGGGAGCACCACAGACCCCACCATCACTTCCCTTACAGCTACAGACTCTTGTTCGAATCCGCGCTTTATCGCTTTTACTGTCTGCATCGTCTACCATGGGTTCTTTGGCTCAGCTCACCGTGGCCCTTCCTTCTATAGCCATTCCGGAAACCGTCTCGAGTGCCGTCGATACAACGCTGAGCCATCTGCGATACACATGCACTGCTTTGAAAGAAGGGAGGTTCAAAGAAGCTTTAGAGAGTGCTCGGACTGCTGAAGCTGAAGCTGAAAGAGGTTTCTTCGAGAAGAGTATGGTCGGCCAAGTATACTTTCCAGATGAGCATAAGGTCGCTGTGTACCTACCTCTATTGGGGCCCGTTGGTGTTCCGCTAGTGATGAGTGCACTAAAGGAGCTTAAGTATCTATGGACCATGCGGAAGGCTAAGGGACCAACTCCATGACGCGACCTCGTCGTGCCCATCTCCCGAGTGGAATCTGCAAGTCTTCAGCTTCACGAACCAACTCTCGCAACTCTACAGTCAATACGAGAACACTCTGCGCGGGAGTTGTATATTAAACCCCATTCCGCAGAGGAAGCTTCATGTAGGAGAGGATGCAATCGTGGATTGTCCCGTGTTTCAAAGACAAAGCCAGACTGCTATGACCCACGCGCGTGCTCACGCGCTGCATGCACCCGGCTACGCTCACGATGCATACGAGGTCCCTCCTCACACCTATCTTTTGTGTCAATGAACAGCATTTTCTACCAACTTTCTGCAAAGACATGATCTACTGATTTGGACATACTGTCGCACTGGACAGGTCAGGCAATTCGGGCTTAACCTTCTGCTACATTGCACCGAGCACCGGACAATCAGTAATGCATTGGAAGGGGCATCGGTCGACAGGATGATTGAGGACGACTAAAAGCTTGAGGCTCCATTGGCTCTGCGGCGGAGCCATCCTCCCTGTCATCATCCTGGTTGTTGCGTCTTGGGACCATCAATCTTGGCCTTCTACTACAGACACATATTTGCGGCCCAGCAAGCTGTCAAGGCGAGAGCGGGATGCTGCAGCAGGTAATTCTCGTCTCTCGTGGAGCTTCTGAGTTTGATCTAGAGCACGGGTGTTGCAGAAACAATCCATGGTATGAGGACCCGGGGTTCTATCGATCCCAGTCATAACATGATGTTATACTTCAATCGTGGGGAACCGCTAAGGTACGGCTCGAGGTGCCTCTAGCACAATTGGGCGACAGATGGTTGGCCTTCCCCAGAATCTCCAATGTCGCCTGACTCGGAAGTATTATAGTCTCGGTTTTAGATGTCGCCGTGACCGAGGATTGGAGGGAGTATGGACAAACGTTGATGAGAAATAGCTTGGGTCAATGTGCCGAAACGCGCTGTGCTTGTTGGCGCGCTTGAAGGCGGACAGGGTGGGAGATGCAGTCAGGGTTCTTCGAAATCTTCTAGAAGGCGTGAACGGTTTTCCACATCGTAGGCTTGTCCAATGGACGATCAGTCCTCTCTAGCCGTCCCGGGCCCTCCTAAGTGCGTAATTCGGTGAGGTAGACCCCCTGGGGTCAGGATCTGCAAGGGCCGAAGGAAGGGAAGTGACATGTGAGGTGTCAGGCATAGGATGAAGCTCTGCGAGTCTCCGTCGACTACGACCACCGAGCGAATCAGACGGAGCGTGCGCCGTAGAAGTAAGCAGTAATCCCATGTTGGATGTCCCTTGTTTGGGACAGGATCATGAGGATCTAACGTGGCTTGCTCATATTATGTAAACGAATAACCATACTCTGACACTCCATCTTCCCACTGCGCCCTCCAATCTCTCCCAAGGAACATATTATCAACCTTCCACGCCCACACCCTTCCACTCCCTTCGTGTAGAATAGCAGACTTGGAAGTATTCTCCGCTCTGCATACACGCTTCCTTCCAACGTCTGCTCCGCTATTCTCACCCAACATCCAACATCCAACATCCTTAGACAGTCTTTCCAGCAGTCTATCTTCGAGCTCGATTCCAACGTTATCTCAGCCTGGCCACCCGCGCCGTCCTAATCAGCAACACGTTGCGGTTCAGTCTCCACCCAAGCCGAGGTTCTTCCGTTCAACACTGCATGGTATCATTGATTAGAGTCCGATCCAGGCACTCCACTTATTCTACACTCTGCCCCTGCTGCCAACTTACCTTACACGAACAACACCGTCACCTTACGGCCATCAATTGGCGACAGCTTTCAATCACGGTCGACTCAATCACCTTAGGTCGTACTCCACCACAACTTAGCTAAACTTCGCCCATGTGCTTGTTCCGCTTTGTGGCTTCGCCAGCGACGTGATTGTGCAAAATGTCAGGCAGGAGCGCCTATGTGCGCAAACAGAATCTTCAACAGGCAGACAAACGTGCATATAAAGATCACACCGACTATGGCTTCGACGACCCATATCTTTATGGTCTCTCTGGCGCACCAACTTCCGTTTCGAAACCTACCATCTCTACCAACCCATCCTACACCTTACAATCACGACGACGCTCAGCCTCCTCGGCTAGCAGCAACTATGGATATCCTTCACCACACGTTCCTGCGTACATGCGCAAGCCTCGACCCATCATCGTGGCGTCTGCCATTGAGAAGAGCGACTTCCGAACTCACCTTGATGGGATGAGTTCAAGTCTTCGAGGGAAGCTGGGAGGACTGATCAAGGGCAAGAAAGAGCCTCCAAAAGAGCTACCGAGGTTGAGGCCAGGGACTTCGACTGCAACTTCAGACTTTGGTTCTCGTAGTACGGACTTCACTCCATCAATAGGTGCTGTACCTTCGCTCTCTACAAGCACAACTCCTTCCGAAGGCCAAGATACGTACTCATCACGCCATCACTCCCACGCCTCTTCTGCGCCTCGTCAGCGACAACAGCAAGAGTCTGTCATTCATAAGATTAGGAGGTTTGAAGGCGGAGGGAAACTGCCGCAATTGGGTTGGAAATCGCTATCCAATGTAAGAATAGACCGCTGGCTAGATCCCATTCCTGAACAGTCAGCATGCTGACCTCCTTTAGAATCCTGAACTATGGGATGAAAACGGTGATACCTTCGTCTATATGTACATGCGCGGTTCCAGAACAAAGCCACCTCCTTCCTTCCGAATCAACTCCCGGGTCATAAGAAAATCCGCAGCGAAGGCATTCGTCGATCAGCTCTACCATGTCTCGGAGCCCGATGGATGGCCGAAGTTCTATCCACACGACGCGAATGAAAGGAGCGCTTCACCCGATGCTATGGATCTAGATTACGATGGCTATCGATCCCCTGCTGGAGTTCGCACTGACGACGAAGACATCGATGCCATCCGCCCGCTCGGTATGCCTAAAACTCCGGTACAGAAGGCTCCATGGGGCATCCAGCACGAAATCTATATATCGTGGCCAGGGGCAGAGACAGGAATCCACTCCACGATATGGCACATTACCACCCGAAATTACTTTGCAGTCATGTATGATGCGAGTGCACTGGTTGGCACGACACTACATGAGGCCATGACCCAATTGTTTGAGCGTGTCACGCTGTATCCAGACTATCTGGACAAGGGTACCAGTGCGGTCGCCTGGCTGACAAATTACATCGTTCGTCATGAATTCGATGATGTGCGAAATAACCCATCTTATGCGGCATCGTTACTGGCATTCAGCGAAGCTCCTGGCGTGCAATGGAGAGAGGGCTACATCGAGGCTTTTGTGCATTGTGTTGGTATGCTCGATCTGGGTCTCCAGACCATTCCAGAATGGCGCCACATCACACCTCACACGAAGATGTTCCTCCAAAACGCAAGTATGGAGATTGAAGAGCGCATTCACCGTGCTCAAGCATGGCTTTTGTCTTTCGATTTCACAGAGATGTGGCCTACCACTGCGGTAGCACCATCCGCTGCTCGGGGTTGCTTCGACAGGGCGAGGAAGTGGCTTCAGAAATATTACGAGAATGCTTTCTTGCATTGGCCGCCGTCTAACGATCATACTTGGTTGACCCGCGATATAGTTGTGCGGCTATCAAATGATTTCCATGGACTGTACGACTATCTCGTGGATCGAGATATAATGTTCGATGGTACCGAATATCGTCCAGGACAGAAATGGTCCATCACGAGTCGTTCTGGCCAAAATTTCCGTGCCGATACATTCGAGCTTCCTTTTACAGACATCCTTCTCGGCTTCGACAATCGCAACGGCTTCCCCCATATTCCTCATCCATATCCCATGTGTCCTACTTCAGTAGCCGTGCAATCGAAGCAGAAGTCTCCCTTCATCATGAAGAAGCCTACCTCCCCCTCCGATACACTAGCACAAAACCGCCGGAAGGCTCTTTCTTACGCAGAAGCCAGCAATGTTTATACTCTTCGGGATCAATACATGCACACCGACCTCGTCACAAACTTCATCCGCTTCGAGCAAAGTGACCAGGTCGAATCCCTCGATCCGTTCGAAGCTCGCCGAGGTCGCTGGCTCCTCATCTACGGTGTCATGCAAGTACTTGCGACCGTTTCAGTCGACAGCCCCAACCTTCGCTTCAAAGATGGCGCGCAGTATCACATGTGTCCGCAGATGAAAGGCGTCGTACCATGGGCCGAACGAGGGTCTCCACCAGAAGAAGAAGCGGAGCACAAACGCAGCCACTGCTGGGTAGTCCCCCGCACCTGGGGTCCCGTCGTCCCCAAGGCCCGCCCCAACGCGCATAAACCCATCATCTGGGGACAATTCGGCGACGGCCGCTCCCGATGCGAGAGCATGGATTCCGTACCGACGCTCAACCGAACGGCGATCAAGAAACAAGACACGGGCTCTATTGGCCGTAAGAGGGCGGAAGAATGGGTGCATACGAACGGCGGAGCGGGTGTTCCACCAGCTGGTGGCATGGGAGATCTTGCGAGCGATGCGGGGATGACCGTCGATACCGATGTGGGGATGCAGACGATCAAGAGCGAGAGCGGGGGCAGCAACGAGTACAGCACCGAGAGCCAGACGGAGGCCGCGAGGAGGCGGAGGGCACTCGTGCACGGTTTCACGGACTTTAAAGTCCCTGATGAATGGTGAGTTGGGGAATTGGGATATTAAAAAGGGGAGGGATAGATTTATGGAAAATTGTACGCTTTTTTAGCGGTGGTAGGAATTGTTCGTTTTTTTTCTTTATCTTCGATGATACCATGTTTTTGTTAGGGGCTACCTCATGTTGTATAGCGAGGGGTTTACGCGTTAATGTCTACTCCCTCAAAATTTCTCAGATATGGATATAGATGGATGTTAGATGGAGGGCCGGTGCTGGTATGGGCTGGCTGCCTCTTGATTAAAGTATGCACACGATGTGTGAGAATGCAGATAGATACCACTTTTTATGCCATATGATCCTTTGCTTGTGCTGTGAGATGAGGAAGCTTTCGGTCTAGACTGAAGTATTGTTGTATGTGTTTTTCGATAATGCGGTTATAGATGGCCATTGCTGTGGCGATGAGATGGTGAATGGATTTCTACTTGCGATGGTGCTGTAGACCTGTTTGATGGGATAGTAGTGATGACAGTAATAGTTTAACAAGCTTCAATGGATCATATACAGCACTGTTCGAACGAGTGCGCTTTCTGCGAGACTGTAAGCGGGGAGAAAGTGAGATCGTTAGGAATGGATTGCATGGAGATTCGTATACAAAGCTTGCCGTGGCAGAGGAGAAGTCCTTTATCCTTGGATATGCTATACGCCGCTCATCATGCTGTATGTACAATGATTTGTACAGGCACCAATCAATGCAGATACATATCATACAGAGACCGTCTTCATCACAAACCCAGTCTTCCACCCTTCCTCTGGACCTCCATCTGCGCATTATCCTCCACAACTCTCCAGTCCACCGACTCCCACCAATTTTCCAGATATCTCTTCTTCCCTCCGAACCCATAGTCCCGCAACCATACATGCTGCCACGTGTTCACCCCGAGCAGCACCTCGATGTTCGCTCCTCCCGGCGCGATTTTCGGTCCCTGACCACTCATTGGGCCCCAGCTGCCCGCTCTCAAGGCCGTGTTGGTATCCTGCTCCTGCTTCCTGTAATGCGCGCCCGGCAGCGGCGAGCCGGCGAGGTAGGTGGTCAGGATGGCGAACTCGGGATTCTTGCTGGAGATGGCTTCGGTGCGCCGCTTTACGAGCCAGACGAAGCCGGGGCCGAACATGGCGTTTGCGGTGGCGATCATGGTCGCGCGGAGGTTTTCGAGGGAGTTGTCGTTACCGAAGGATTTGGAGAGGAGGGTGGTGAGGTGTTGGGAGGGGGGGGTCGGGTTGGGGGAGAGGGTGGAGAAGAATTGGTGGTTGTTCCAGGCCATGGAGGCGTGGTTGAAGAGGGATGCAGCCGCGGGGTCTCGGGCGTAGGTGATGAGGATGTCTTTTGTTAAGCGGAATTCTTGCGGCGTGCCTGTGGTGGATGGGTTAGGACTGGAAGGGATCGATGTGGAGGGGGAAAATGTACCGTCCGTCATCTTGTTAAGGCATTGCAGGATGTAGCTCTGGTAGGATGTCCAGGCGTAATTGTAGGAGCCAGCTGAGAGCATCTCGCCGACGCCATGTTCGGTGAAGTGTTGATCATGGGTCAATTGGGGGAGGTGGTGGAGTCGCCGCCGTTGCGACTTGGGATTATATAAAGTACATTTTTTTGGTATTGTAGAACCCACTCGGACGACAGCACGAAATATACGCGGGGCAGGCTGCTGCCGCGAGAGACTTGACAGTATCATAGAATTGAAAGGCTGATGTTGGAGACAGATCTAAAATTACCATACCATGATGGACATGCCCAAATAATTCCCACGCTAGTGTGATCTAGACTAGCGTGTTCGCGGCGACCAGTGGATTCTCCGCTCCCCGAATAAGCTCTCCATCTCTCTTACATTACCGCCCAACCCCATACTCTTTCGTTTCATGTGATCAATGCTTCAGATCTTGCCACAGCCTACCAAAGAGAATGTTAATGTACTCATGTCGGAGTATCGTCACCCCTCAGCCAGTGGGCGTCGAAACAATTGGCCTCGGCACGTAGGTAGGGTCTATACCTGGGCGTGTTGCAAGCTTCCGCATGCTTCATGAAAGCATCCACTCCCTCCGCTAGTTGTGATGGCAATGACTTCCGGTTTGCCTTGTTCTTTTCTTTCTCACGTCGACGACTCTCTTTGATCATCAATCCTCTGCTGCGTGAATGCGAAGCTGGGCTTGCATTGTCCTCTCGCTGCCATCTTCCTCTAATCTACTGATCTCTTTGTCCTTTCGCTACTGCCTTTGATATACCAATAAATCTCTGCGTCACCCGTTCACATAGCCATACCCAAGGAACAGAATCTTACGCGTTACGAGCCTCAAGATGGTCGTACCAACCTTTCTCAGATTCACGGCAATATGCTTTCTCTCGGCATCACTCCCCTCTACCTTAGCACTCTCAGCAGTCAAACGTGCAGCTCATACATCCAGCCAGTCTGATAAAGCCGAACTATTTGGGAGGCAGGACCTCACATGTGCTTTCTCTGGCTATACAGCATGTAACAAGGCTGGTCTGCCCGGCAATTTCTGCTGCCCATCTTCGCATACATGCGAGCCGTTCAACAGTGGCCAGTCCGCGATTTGTTGTCCTCCAAACTCGAACTGCTCGACAATAGCGCCTATTGAATGCGACATCAATAAGCAGAACGCGACTGCTTTTCCGTCGAGCAGACTATATACAACAGACCTCTCTTCTACTATGGACACCTGTGCTGGCAAGTGCTGCCCATCAGGCTACAAATGCGATGGCACCAACTGCGTCTTGTCCTCTTCGCCAGCACCGACTACCTCAGCTTCGCCTTCCTCTACATCCACCACTAAATCTGATCCGACAACTTCTTCTGCTACGACTTCGCCGTCACCCTCCGCATCCGGCACCGCCGGTCATTCGGCGTCGACCCAGGCTCCTGCCGCCCAAGCCCATTGCAGCCAATTCACGACAGCGGGCGTTCTAGTCGGCTTTTTCTCCGGCCTTGCTGTGGGCATCCTCCTTACCATCCTGCTAATGTGCTGCTTCGGCCACCGCAGTTACAAGAAAGAGACGGAGCCATATCCAACCACACCAGACTTCTCCAGCAGTGTTGCAGCTACCGTCTCTGATCCCATATATCAACCCCATGACGCAAACGCCTTCCGTTCCGATTTTCTGAGGCGAGAGTCAACGTCCAAGTTTGCGAATCGTACTTCGAGGGTCCGCTCGCTCTTCTCAAGAACTCCTACTTTGAAGAGCATGAGAAGTCGCGAAGCGCCGGTTGACGGCATTGGAAGGAGTATACCAGTTCCTCCAAGGACACCAGACAATCAGCGATCACCAGACTCTACAGTGAGGAAGGAACCAAGTATGGAGAGCATCAGGATCTACAGTCCGCCGAACGGAGGATTGGGTAGGCCGAACACTACATTCACAGACATGATGGCCGACGCTGGATTCAAGCACGGAGAGCCATATTTGGGTAGTCCTGGACGAGGTGAGTATCCTGGTAAATTCCGGGATGTATAGCGCTCATACCTCCGACAGTCGATCCAAGAAGCAGAGGTATAGGAGGAGTCTAGTGTGTATATGGGTCAACTTTTGGTTGTGCATTTAGGTGGTGATCTCATTTTTTGGCGAGTGCTTTATAGCGAGCGAACCCTTTGGTTTTTAATATGAACAAGATAATCACAGTCGGAAGCCACTACAATGTGCTTGATACTTATCAATACATGCCGATATTCTCAGAGCAAAGAACTGATGCTATACTTTCCCGATGTCAAGTCAATCACATAATGCAAGTGCTCAATGGCATCGGAATTGGCAATGCATCCATGCTGTAGCTCTATAGTGAAACACCGTGGAGCTGGTCCTGGAGGACCGTATTGTCGCCTCAATCCAGTTTCAAAGACAGTCTATGAACACCAAGCGACACGGCTGCTTTAAGACGCGCCGTAGACCCTCAACGCGCCTCAGATATGCGACACGAGAGAGCCTCGAGTCTCGCGTTATTATCTACTTATACAATATACGGTATCTAACAACCTTATGATCAGCCGAATCGCCTCGCGCGCAACACACTCTCTCTATAATACTCCTGATAGTGCTGGTGACTGCTAATATTATTATTAGTGTGATGTAGAGAATTCCGGCCGCTAGTTCTATTAGTATCAGAGTGGGAGTGTGGTTATGTTGGTCTGGGATTGTGATGATGGAAGTGGTCTTTGATGTTGACGTTGATAGTGTGGTGAATGAATTTCTGTGTAGAATACCTCAATACTAACATCAACATACATTATCGAAGGAGCAGCACTCTGGTGTCTTCTTATTGGAGACGTGGAGGGAGGACATGCAAATATCAAAGTAATGATTTAGCTGGGTATATACAGCATATGATGTTCCATCGCGTCGGTGTACGATATCATGACCAGGACCAAGCTACCGTATTCTATCTCCACCCAGTGATCGAGCCAGGTCTGTGTATGGAACAGACTCTATGTTAAACTCTCGCACTCCAAGATCATCAGCAGATGTTCAAAAATTATGGGCACGCAGTTTTGCCCAAGCTGGCATCATGAAAACCATAGCTTGCAGTCATACAGATCGGCAGTGGGTTGATCATAGAGTAGGCAGGTTCTATCGACCTCGAAAATCATCTGCAATCCCAATGCCACAAAGCGTCTTCAAACGAACTCAAATTCTGACTCAACGAACGGAATCCGTCGCGATTTTAAGGATCCAGGTGGCGAAAGGGTAGTGAAGAAACAAAAACCCGACGACGTCTCTGAGCCATCCGAACGCTTCATGATTCGTCATCCTGCGATGCTCCGAGATTCAACTCGATTTTTGCAAGTCTGGTCTCGAATGCATATCGTGGTCTACAAGCCGTGCTGTATGCAATGGAGCTTACCGAGCAGTTCCACACCGATTTCGAGCGATGGAGTCATGGAGTCCATGGAGGATTTCTTTGTGGTTGGCGAGAAGAGGACTCAAGTTTTGATCTGGTTATTCCCTTCCGAGGGACGGAAGGTCAATGTAGATTCCGGTACTATGGCTTATGAGCCTGCTGTGAGAGGAGAATTGTCCAATATGTTGACTCCTCATCCACTTATTTTTCACCATCTTGATCTGTATGAAGCCAAAAGAGGAGACAGGTGGGCTAAGGAAGACCCTTTGCATGGGCTGACTAGAGGATGTTGCGTAATGCTCTGGAGGTAGCCAAGTTGGATAAGCAGAAAAACGGACTCAGCGCTCTGATGAAGCCCTTGCGTTGGATCGAAATTATGCCATCGATAGATGACAACGTTTTCCTTGCATCCGTTGTGTCCGCTTCCCTCAATGTCGTAGGTCACATGCAAGATTGGGTTCGCCGTCTCAACACGCTATTCCTTCCTTGATTTGTCTGACCTACAGCCAAGACTAGCTATCTGGCTCTTGAAGACCTCCACCGTGTCGACGATAGAAGTATGAAGATTCTTCCAAACTTCGTGTCCAATAGTGACCGTCCAGGGTGCTGGGATGCCTTGGTACACTAGAAAACAAAACAGACGAAGACCCGACGATAAGCACCATTGGAGACAACCATCCGAAAATCGGTGCATCATAAAGTAAGCGCAAGTCTTGTACGATGCTTCGATCATAGCGGTAGCCCATCGTACCAGAGACAAGGACGTGGAGGGTCTTTGCGGCTGTGAACCTAGAGGCAGATTCAATTCAGCTAAACGCGGAAGAGAATCTCCCTTGCAGTGGCTTTCCTGTTGCGAGACGTGGCTGGCTTTGTATGTCATTTTCTTCCTTAATCAGGAGTCCCTAGATTATCGACTTTTGACATGGTCAAATAAGCTTTGCCCATTTGAGCAAACAAGCGGCATCCAGGAAACGACCGCGAAAGCCGTAAGTTTTGCAGGGCTTAGATACTCAAGGAAGTCAGTGGTGTGAACGACTTATCACACGGAGTGGAGCGTTCATGGTGCGTGCCGACTGTGCGTGAAGAATCACAATCTTGATTGAAAAGTACTGAGGTAACTGTGAATTATTTTACTGGAAGCGTCTCGACTTCCATGAAAATCCAAGCTCGCTTGAAGCGATCAGTTCTCTTTCTCGAAGATGTTCTGGATGGGTTTTGCAGCCTGTGATCTGTCAATACAATGTGAATGCAAAAGACCATGGAGTACGCACGTCGATAAACGTCTCCAAATCCTTATCCAAGCTGGCCAGATCATCCTTCCACTTCTGGTTATCAGCAATCAGGCTCTGCTTCTTCTTGAGTAGTTCCTGTCGCGCATTTTCTAGCTCCTCACGCTCCTTCAGCTCATGGTGGATACGCGCGAACATGAGTGTCTTCTCGCCATCATCGCCGTGTTCGGGCTGCCCCTGAAGGAATTCCTCGACTGTGATCAGTGGCAGCTGTTGGTACTTATGACTACGTAGACGGTCAGTGTCTTGCTTTGCCAAGAGAATGATTATAAGGAAAACTCGTACTCGTAAGATTCGCATGCTGCAATCTCGCCCCGTAGATGTCTCTCCTCGTAATAGAGATTCTGCAATTGTAAATGTAGTCTGTCTATCTCCTGCCGTGCCTCCGATGTCGTCTGCTTTGTATTTCGAACTTTGGTAATGGCGTTGCGGTTCAGGCCTCGTAATTGAGCAAGGTATGCGTAGAGTAGTTTTTGTTGTTTCGATAATTCGAGTTGTACTTTGAGAGGGGGTCTTTCTTCTGCAGCGACAGCGTTTACTTCAACGAGGTCGATCAGGTTGATGCATTGCTGGCGTGCTTGACTGGAAGCGTTGAGGACAGACTGCAGATACGGATCTGTGACAATGTCGCGAGAGGTCATCTCAACACTGGCTGCCGGCATCCTGAAGTCGGATCGCGCAGAGGAAGATGGCTCTTGGGTAAGGTAGGTGGCCCTCGGGCATGGTACAATGGCCCTCGTAAGCTAGGCCGATAGAAGCTAGAATCAGATAAAGATGTGGCAGATCTGGACCGTTGATGCCAAGAGAAACCTTGCGCCTGAGAAAGAGTGTTTGCCCCACGGTCGTCCCACTCCACGTCACCTATTCCAACGACTTTGGCCTCCACTTATGATTTAATATATTAATTTTAGATCATCCCAACCTCTCTTTACATATCGCAATAGAGCTGTACTACAAACCAGAACAGCCACCAAAGCTGACTCTTGACGCGGAAAAGGCTTCCCCGCCTCCTCAACAAAATTACCAAAGTTGCGGCGTGGCATAGGAAATGCGATCGCACACCTCACAGTCTCTCATAATGGCCTGCTCTAGTCCTTCTGTCACTATCGAAGCTCACGACACACCACCCAGTGCTCACACTACCGCTACGTCTCCAATCCAGTCGACCCCCACTCAACGTCGGCGGCACTCCTCCTATCAGCCTCGGCGCAGGCACTCCTATGAGATAGATTCCGAGGCAGTCTTTATGAAGGTCGACCTCTTCATCTCTGAATTAGAGCGGAGACTAGATTGGATCGAGAATTACGGCAATCTCAAACTTGACGCGACGATCAACCGCGCATATTCTACTTTGGATACTGTGCGAGAGTCATGCTCGCATGCTTCTGGAGAACTTGTTGGCGCCGGAAGGCGTAGGGCGAGAATCCTCGTGGAGACGGTGGAGAGCAAATACAATGACGCATTACCTACACGGGAAACGCTGGAGGCCAAAGCCCAAGCGGGAATGCGGCTTATGGAAGGCTTCCTCAACGAGTTAGAGACTCGTGCTCTCGCTGTTCGCGACTCGGGTTTTTCGGAGATTTTGGACGGTGGCTGGACGATCGCCCAGGAAGGATATGGGAAGGCCAGAGGGAAAGCGAAAGGGGTTGTAGATGAAGGCTTGGAGAAAGCACGCCGTGCAAAGGAGACCTTGAAGGAGAGCATCGACAATGCCATCACAATGGCACGCGACCAGCGCCTTATCACGTACGAAGATCTTCCACATCCCTGGCGAGTCAACCCATATATCACCAGAGGCTATCGGTTTTCCGAGAACAAGATTGATTGCATTAAATCTGCTTTCAATTTCTCCAACGAGACGGTCAACATTTGGTCCCATGCCATCGGATTGGTCATCGTCCTCTCCATTGCTTTCTACTTCTATCCTTCCTCCGTGAACTTTTCCCATTCGTCCAAGACAGACGTATTCTTTGCCGCGGCTTTCTTTTTCGCGGCTTGCAAGTGCCTTGTTTGTTCCTGCATGTGGCACACAATGAGTAGTATATCGGAGCAGACTCTGATGGAACGATTCGCCTGTGTCGACTATACTGGAATATCCTTGTTGATCGCCGCGTCCATAATGACCACTGAATACACAGTCTTCTACTGCGAACCTATCAGCCGCTGGATTTATATCACCACCACCGCGACCTGTAAGCGATCTTTTCGAATCATCCGTTTCCATTGTTCATGCAAATATCAGCAGTATATCATCATGATTGCCATTCCATTCAATACCCTTTGTCCAAATGGCAAATGCTGACCCGAAACATTCGTAGTGGGCATCGGGGGCGTCATCCTACCTTGGCACCCTACGTTTAATCGGGCGGATATGAACTGGTTCAGAGTTGCATTCTATGTCTCCCTTGCGGCGACTGGCTTCGCTCCAATATTCCAATTGAGCTGGACCAGAAGCCCTGAATGGGCATGGATGTTCTATGCACCCATTGGGAAGTCAATCAGCGTCTACTTGGTCGGTGCCGTGATATATGCTGGTCAGGTCAGTTCTTCCTAACTCGTTGCTGTCTGGCCCTTGATTAATAAACGTTCAGGTGCCTGAGAGATGGTTGCATGGCTGGTTCGACTATGTGGGAGGTAGCCATAACATTTGGCATCTGGCGGTTTTGGGCGGTATTCTATTCCACTACCACGCGATGCAGAGTTTCTTCTCGGTGGCCTTTGAAAGGGGCCGGGAACAATGCGGACTTGAGATAATGTCGCAGTGAATACCACGGATATCATGGGACGGTCACGAATTCAAGCGCTGAATGCCAACCGATCTCATCGTACATAGCTCTTCAATGTTTAAATGCATATATAGCAACATGTTCATGCACTCATGCCCAACATTCGCAAGCACGCTTGGCGCGTGATGGTCGATCTCACAATATGAAGTCTGGTGAATGCGGAGACAGCGTCTATCCAAGTCTCAAGTGGAGATCGGCGGGGTTTGGGCATCAATCTGACAAACTGCCGCTCCACCTCGCTCCACCTCGCTCCCTGTTTGATCCATGCAAGGTACTGCATGGAAGACCCTCTACCGTCCTCTACAACACCTTACATGCTCAATCAAGCTATGAGCAGCAATTGGGCGTCGCAATTGATGGTCGAAGGGGCGTAGATGTGCGACATGGAGGCCAATTCGCTTCTGCCTCACACCATGAGATTGGCCATTCGAAGAAGGCCGACGGCAGGTCGTGGAACGATTGTCATCTGCATGCTCTGCTAGTAGCTATGACTTCATAACAGAGGAGCTTTGATCAGATCTAAACCTGCAGCCCTGCATTGACAGCAGTCTGTGACCATTGACCAAGGCCCCACGACGCTGCACCAGAAGCAAATGAACATTCTTAGCCTGCAAGCAAGTCTGCAAGTACCTCCCCGCTCCAGTGGCACTGAAACTTAGGTATCCCTCGAGGGAAGCGTGATACTGTTCACAAACCGTAACAGTATCTAACGGTGTTGATCGTGGCGCCCTATAGATACCCAATGGGCAAGGGCCAAGGATCAAGGTCTCTCGGAACGCTAGGATACTGCTCGTCAGATACTGCTCGGTCAAGCGAAGGACCGCCAAGTGCTAAAAAGAACAACGCTGCGACGGACTTATGCTATCATGACAAACGTCTCGATCATTGGCCCTTTCCACGCTTGTGACGTAGCCTGCGTGGACTCGGTGCATTGGCTGAAAGGGATGCATTCAACAACATCGACCATACCCCGCCTACCTCCAGGGCAGCCTACTGGGTGACTTACCAGACACATGTTTTGCTGGCGGTGAGCGGCTCTCTTACCGGATGCTTCATTCGGGTGGCCAGCTCATCAATTCCGAAGGGTCCCCGCTCAAGATCATCACCAAGGGTCTCGGTATTCGGTGCTGCTGAAATCTAACGACCATCCTAAAACGCTTGGAGACATACTAGATCGGGCGTTGAGATCAGCACTCCGACATCCACGCCGCCTGCACCCCTACGTATGGGTATGTTCAATATGTAGTACATCAGGCACTGTCTTCCTGAGGACGCGTGCTTTGCGACATTGTGCGTCTCCGCCAACGTCTGTTTGAGCCGTAGCGAAGTCATACAAATCTATGCTCTTTGACTGTCTATGTTTTCATTCTTGAATATGCTGATGACACAGTCTCCCAATATGTCCCGATCTCATCGATACCATTCTGACCAGTGGGACAGAATGGAAGGTAGCGGGGAGATAACTGCCACTCCTCGTGAGCGACATCGAGGACTTCCCCGCAGGTCAACATTTGCAGCTTTGGAAGTTACCGGTGGAATGCTAACGCTGTTGCAGCGCTACAATACTACGGCCTGATGACTATGGCTTCGCGCCCTTGGTCCCACGCCTGACACAACCTGAGAGCCACCAAGCGGCATCCCGAAGTTCAATGCATCCGTCCATCGAAAACCGTCTTAGTCCTGCTACCGAGTTTCTACAAAGCCTGCCTCCACCACATCGAGATGACCGGATGAACATGGACCGTACTGTGACCATGACTCCGGCTACCAGCCGGCCCTCTTCTTATGGGTCTGTCCATCGGATGGCAAATTTTGATCGCTGCGATGACCAGCAGCCCAGGACATCTTCGGACTTTCAATCACCATATTCTCCTTCCCAAATTGGCCCAGGGTACGGATCCATGCGGTCTCCACCAGACCCTTCAGGTTTCCCAAGCCACTCAGGTTTTCCAGGCGTGGACGTGCGGCCACTACCATCGGGTACCAGTTATCCATGGGATACTAGCTACCAGTTCTCTCAGGATCACTTTGATGATGACGAACAATCATCTCCCAAGAGGAGCACTATCACAGTCGCTGGCCCTCTGGAAGATGAGAGGCGCTCCAAGAGATACCGTGGAGGCCGTGATGAGTTCGAAGGTTCAGTTCAATATCTACAAAAGCCCCCACGGAATGTGCCGGAACCTCGTGAACGAGATTTGCCCCCTCTCCCAATCTCTTTGGTCAATGTAGAGCAAGACGATGTCTTGTCTCAAGTGAACACACGCCTCTCACTCTGCGCTTTCAATTTTGTTGCTTTATATAGCTTTCCGATTCCCCTCGAACCAAACAAACCCGCAGTACGGGAGGCGACGGACAAGCCTTGGACTGAATGGGCATACCTGCTCAAGAGACTGGCTACCAAGCGGAAAATACCATCGCACGCAATCTTCCAAGGACAGATTAAGGAGTTGACCACGGTCTTAGACAACTCACTGCAGATGCGTCATGCCACTAAGCCTCAACCAAGGCCACTCAAGGATGATAGAACAGTGCTTCAGTTCATCTCCGCGGGTATCCAAGTCGGAAAAATGCTCAAGGATGCTGCTACCATGGAGTATCTGGACAAACTTTACCGGCAAACGGAGATGGTCATCCAGGAAAGGACAGAGCCACCACAAGGCTACAGGTGAACCAGGAGCACGTAGTCATCCGACTAGGCATCACAGGGTGATTCCATAGCTCTTGGATTATTCTCCTAGACTTCTGAGTAATTGAATGAGACCTCATTCCCAACGGATGGATTCCTATAATCAGGCCCCTTCCATAAGTGGTAGTCTACCATGTGTCCACAGACTGTCAAGGATTTGCACTGGACTTTGCGGCCTCTTTCACAATGGAATTATATATGTCATCGTGTATCTTTATGTATTGCGTCTGCTTCTCACTTCATCGTTCTTGGACATCCTTTTTTTCCGGAACTTTTCTAAGGTCACCAGCAACCCGTATATGCGATATCAGAATCAGAATTCCCAGTCCTATACTCTTCAGTTGGAGAGTTTGTCGCAACCTAGTGCGCTGGCCACTAAGACAACAGTATTGAGTCCTAGTTGAAGCATTGTTCGCTAGGAGTGTCTGTCTGGATTAGCAGTGTCTCCCCAGGTCCCTCTATTCGGAGCTGCCACATACAAGGATCACTAGGCGCTTAGTGTCGCCCACTGGCCAAAGGATCTATCTAAGGTTGGCATGCACGGACTTGGTAAAGTGGTTTTCGAGATATCTGAGATCCTATCAGCGGGCCGCTATGCATGCGACTGGTACCATATTCTCGAGAGCTGATCAAAAGTGCTCAATTTGGTGTTTGGGGCGCGTGCAACTCTTCCATTTCCTTCCAGTTACGAGAGTTCTATTGTGTAGCTTTCACGGCCAACATTTCCTTGACGGCTGTGGTTAATGTCGATGGTCCGGAGATTTCAACCCAGCGATTAGGTACGCAGTGCCAACGTATCAGAATACCAGAGTTGGCGGCGAGCTGTCGTAAGCGTTGAATTGTAATGTACGGTAGTATGACCACAATTGCAGCAGTCCTGATGATAGGGTCCTCATCGCCGCGGCATTCATTAGCTACATTTAATGCTAGCAGTGACCCCATATCCTATCATACATGAAGCTATATTCATGATCCAGCTTCCCGTGGATTCTTCATTGCGACTAGCATCTATAGGCTCGTCATTGCCATATGTAATCGCCGACACGTGGCTCACAATAGAGTCGGCGGCTTCGAGCGGGAAGGGGAGATCGAATAGCCAAATACATCTTAGGGAGCGGGGAAACAAGCGGCTGGGTATTGACTTCTGTTGTAATTGGGTACCGACAAGGCAAGGGCAGAAGTGTCAAGAAGCCATTGGCAACGGCCAAATCAGGTGTTTGCCTGGCTGCCAGAACTTGTTGGTGTGAAGCGGCTTAGAGCGACCAATTGTAAGGAGATTATATAAGTCGCCGTCAGCCATTCGATGCTCTAGTATCAGGCCAAATGAGGACAGAGCCGCTGAGGTCACTGTTTGTTGGCCATTGGCGCCGACAGTTCCCAGCGCGCACATGCGTGAAGTCGAAAGGATTGAGTGGAGGATTCGCAAGCCTCTCCATAGCAAATCCCAGCACCGACATGATACGCTTGTTGACACAGCTTCTTCTCGCGCGCTATCGTGCATCATGGGGATGAATCCCTTGGGCGGTTGCTTTAGTCATTGCTCATGATATAAAGACAGAATAATAGCCATCAGGCTGGGTCAAGAGACTCAGCAACAGAAAACAGTCAGACTGATAGCGCTTCAACTCACGTCGATCCGTCCTTCCGCACGCTCTTATGACCCTCCTGCGACTTGTTTCAACCACACTACAGTGGTCACAGAGCTGTCAGCTTCAGTACGGATACATTCCCACCTTCCTTCCTCCGTCCTTCCCCATCCTGTTTCACCATGTCATTGATCCTGACGGTGCTTTCACGGCGGTGATACTAACGGCAGCAGATTGGACGTGGTCGAATCATCGGCCGCAGTAGCACACTTATTCAGCTGCAGGGTGGAGGCACGAATCACAGCAATCTTCAGGCCGCCCGCACACCACGTCCAATCATAGGCCAAGGTCAGCGCTTGGAGAAGCAGGAGAGACCCACTCGGCAGCCACCCAGCTGCACTTGCCACTTAGTGGCTTCAGTACCTCGTGGCTCGATCCAATTCCGGGACCAACCCAGCAAGCGGCTACACGGCTACACCACATCTTGACTCGAGTTGCTTCTAAATCTGTAACACGCTGCATAAGTTGCATCACGTGCAACGCTACCGAACTCACAATCCGCTGGTTTGAGAACCACCCTTTCGACGTCTTGGCACGATCATCGTTGCTGTAACCGCCCGGTCTACCGCTGCTCTTCTACGGCTTACACCTCTTCCACTCATCGTGCATCGCGCGCTCCCTGGTCCAGTAGTCCTTGTTGTACGACTCAGGTATGCCTGCTTCCTCTTCTCCTCCAATCCTGTATTAAGCCCCGTCCTACCCCAGAGTCTCTTCATTTCCTGCTGCTTGTTGCAACGGCTCACTCTTTGCCCTGCCTGCAGGCCTTGCCCATAAAGATCGTATCTCGAGTCATTCGATTGACATCGCGGTCACTCCAATTCGACGGACATCATGTCTACGGCTCCGGATGAAGAGAAGTCGGCTATGCCATCCCCACCAGAATCCGACCATTCTTCACCTCCCACCATTAACACCATCTCTCCCCAATCAACCTCCCCCAAACTTCCAAAGCCGTCCACTCTCGCTCTCAAGACACCGAACTCCGCAACTCTCCCGTCACAGCTACCGAAGAGCCCACTGCCTGATCGCCTTGAGGCAATAAAGCAAGAAGACGACGATCTCCGAACACCCATCACCCCTCCACAAGCTTACACCGAGTTCCTCAAAGCACTCTCCCCTGCTGTCTCCACTCCCTCTACTGGCCGAAGCCCTGTCTTCGATCGTCTTTCCGGCAAATCTACACCTATGACTCAGCCCTCCAGCGCGAACAGTTGCATGTGCAGTAGCCACGATGGCCTCAAATCTCAGTCCGCACCTATAATACCACCATCACCATTCGTCAGGCCACCTAATTCTGCACGCACACCTACCGCGCTACGAAGACTCCGCATCCCTCATTCACCGGCCTGGTCTCCTTCCACCGATTCGCCAAAAAGTAGTGCGCTTGGCAGCGCCAGGAGCAGCACCTTGCGCTCACCTTTCTCACCTGCAGATTGGGCAATCGAAGGGAAGAGCAGATGCTTCGAAGCACCTCGATCGAGCACCCATAAACCTGTCAGCGTCCGACAGGTCGTTACAAGGACGGTAACCTATACCAGGTCGCCAGTCACACCACTGGAACCAGCGCCGAAAGGGAAAAAGAGGCGGCTGGAGTAGATCACTCTCAGACTTGATCCATGCGGAGATGCTTTCCACTCCAATACTTCATTCAATTCTCAAACACTTTATCACCACCATCCATCTTCAAACCACGACACACAACGACATCTACCTGGAAGACCTTTCTTCACGACCTAATGTTGCACGGCGCACAACGGCCGCGGCGCTGCTATCTACATCCACGGAACGCGACATGGGAGGCACGACTTTTACGGACTTGGGGGCACGAGAGGGAAATAATTGGCTCGGCAACAGGCCTGGGTCTACGGGATCTGCCCTTTGGCAGCTTGCTTGCGGTGTTTGGAGCTTTCGGACGGAGCAAACGGGGCGAGAGGGTCAGGCACACTATTCTGCGCCGAGATACCACATTTGTTTTGTTCTGCTTTGTTTTGTTGTGCAAGAAACCTATCCAAACGATAATTATGCACGGCATCACGTCGCATCGTGCATACATGGCAGCCATAGATGACAGACATGCTTGCCTTAGTCGTAGACAAACACTGACACCGTCACCGACACCGAGACCAGGCTAAGAAGGGCGTAAGCGACTAAGGCAAGGACTAACCAAAGAAGCCACTGGGACAAGCCAGCGCACGTGTAGCCGCCCACGCTAGAGCTAGTCCTAGAGCCAAACTAAAAACGTTACAACCAACACCCCGAAGCGCTGAAGATCCAAGTATGATTATCCTTCCACTACCACTTCTCCCCCACCATTATGTATGCGCTCAGGTGCTTCCTTGCCTGCAGTAGCTCGGGTGGTTACAGATGTCGTTTTTACAACTACGTTTGGTGTTGATTGGATTGGATGGGACCACTCCGGACGCAGTTTAAGTTGGGATTTGGGTGTTGGATGTAGGATGTTGGGTGTAGGATGTAGGATGTTGGATGTAGGATGTTGGATTTTGGGTCTTGGAAATGTTATTGTGCAATTCGCAATTCAGTTTAAACCGCATTTTGTGGGTGGGTAGGATTGGATTTGATTGGATTGGATATGCAGTTGGAGGGGAAGGAAGGAGGAGGCAGGTGATTTGTTTTGGGATTGGAGTTTGGGGTTTGGCGATTTGGGGGGTGGGTTGCACTGGGGATTCTTGAGGGGGATCGTTTACGGTTGGGATATGTAGCTAGGTAAGGTAGCTTGGTGGTAGGGTTGGGGGAAGGAGAGGGATGGGATGAGTTGGTTGGGGTTTAGATGGTGGATGATGGAGTATGGAGACTGGATGAAGGATGAAGAATGATGTTAGAATAGCATACGCAGTATTCTAGAATAGGTTGGTGCATACCTAGTTGCGATCGGCTAGGCCCATAGAATATTCTAGGGGATTGATTCTGAGACATCAAGATACGTAGCTTCCTTCCTTTGCTGATATACATCAGGTATATCTACTACATAGTAGATTGCATAGGTATCCAATCACATGAATTTCCTTCGTTGGGATTTTTCGTATGGTAGCTGAAATCCCAAGCCCTCTTGAGGGGTTTAGTTAATACTTCTTGATGATTTCTTGATTATGGGATAGTATTCTAATTCGTATACAAACTTGTGTAGGATGAATGGGCTTGTGGTAGTGTTGTTTTGTTTTTGGGATGTTGTTTGGGGATTGGGGATTATGGATTATGGATTATGGAAGGGATTGGGGATTAGGGAAGAGATGTGTGGTATGGTATAATCATCATGTAGGAGCATCGTTTTGTGAAGAAGTGGTAGGGTGCGAGATTTAGGATAGTTTCGGGGTCTATCCCATGTCCTGGCACGGCATCCGTTTCAGGGGTTTCTGCCGAGGTACAGCCGAGACGGATGCCAGAGCTGCCAGGACATGGGATACTAATTAAAGTCTCATTGATCTTCTAGGTGTTGTTCTCTTATCGATGTATCTAAGATCATGTGGTATGATGGTACACACCTGCCAATATTGTATCAGAAACTTCCTACATTCTGTTCCTGGCTAGGATAAAGGAAAGACAAGGCAGCATGGACCAACATGATTGAATATTCTCTATGGCAGATAGTATTGAATATCAATGTCAACGGGCCACCTGTAGGGAATATGAATATGACTTATCTATATTGAGGGAAGCCACTCCATACCTTCAACGGTGCAAGTTAGCTTTCTAATATAGAATTGTCACACTAACCATCACTAATCTGCCTAGCTATAGAATTCTTGATAGTAAAGACTATTCTAGTACAGATTTTAATGATACTTGAACACGTAAGACGGACATAAATTAAATTACATAACTAGGTACACATCGGAGTCTCGAAGAGGATTCTGGGGACTTCGTACGTAGATAATCTACCTAAGCTGAGTCGTGAGTTCCTACACTCACCGCGCAGAGTGAATATATACAGTTGTAGATTGCGTCTAGGATCCTGCGTGTCCTGGTTGGATTTGGCAATGGCTGACGCGTACAGATAATCGGTAGGTCATAGAAGCGTATGACCCTGTAACACAGGCGTTCTCATGGATATGATATGTATGAGAGCAGCATACCTTCTCCGTCACGTTTCAATAGGACCAAATTCCACTCGTTTACTGAAAGTCCATACGGAGAGTCCCACTATCGACAGGCGGCAGGTCACATCCTATTTTCTCCGCTCCATAACGAGGCTTAGTGTAGGCTTTGCTTACACATACATCATCCTGGTATTGATAAATGCTTGATACGGTTTCTGAACGTTTAAGGTTCGAAAGTTTGCTACCAATGTCCTTGGCTATCTGGCTTATAAGTCTCCGTGGGGCCGAGAAAAAGGGCTTTCTTTGGTCGTGCCGGAAACATAAAGCGTATCAAAACCTCACGTATACGCTCTAGACCGTCTGTAAAGTACGACTACCTCTCGTTCGCGCCATTGAATGGGACAAGGAGCGCTTTCAAGCTAGCTGTGAATATTCCATCATGTTGGTAGTGGAGGTCGATGGCAATACAGAGTGCATTGACCGAAAGTCCTAGGACCTTCACGATTAGGTTGCTACATATAGCTGTGTAATCGACCCGAATGGAAAGCATTGGACCTTGGTCATGTGTAAGTCCTAAAGGAAGCGTGGCGGATGCTTTGGAGGCTTCAATTGGCACTCCATGGATTTTAGGCGGATCCTTGGCTCTCTTCCTCGCGTTACATTTTGAACGCTTGAGAAGCTCGGAAGGCGAGGGTGAGTCCGTGTAGCAAATAATATTTGTAGGGCATCCGCATTGCTTTGCCTTGACTGCTAGCCTAGCGGCGCTAGGTTTGGGTCGTTCTTGGTAGGCTTTTGGGGACGGCTTTAGGTAGTTTGGCAACATCGTTTCTAGTGGGTAATGAATGAGCATTCATCAATTGGCCCTGGGCGGAGTCCTGCTCTTCGATTCCCAAAATGGACAATCGAGATCCGGCAACGGCTCCAATAAAATGAGTGATTTTGCTCTTGTGCTGAGTACTCTGGATTATATCGAACAGCCAGCCATCACGACAGCCTCTCTCTCGCCCTTGGGTGTTCAAACAAGGAATTTCAGAAAAGTGATCTCTACCTAATAACAAAGAGACTGCAGATTACATAAAAGACGGCAGACTGGGTGGAGAACTAGAACAATAACCATCGGGCAGTGGGCTTAGCTTTAGGTGCTCTTTATGTAAGGGGCTGAAAAGAGGATGAAAATGATTTTGAAGTGGCTGTCGCCAATTGGAAACACCTTCCTCATCAGTATCCCATTAGATTTCTCGTATACGTTTTGTTTGGAGAAGCAGATAAAAGACGTAGCACTATCGCATAACGTAGAGGATGAGGATCGCGGCTCGGCCAAGTATATATTATAGATCTTGCTGTTCTCCGAAGACGAGCATGATTGCATACCATTTTGGACGGTTGACCTCCAAGACTCCAAGCAGGAATGCAGCTCTAATACTTGTCCCATATCGATCCGGCAATTCCATATACTCGGGCACCATGGACGTGGGCGATCTGGATGACTCAGATGGTCATATACTCCTAGCCTGATCCGTTTGGCGAGATGATAACCTTTCGAGGCTTCAAAGATTCACCCAGAAATCTAGGGAAAAGGTTTTCCGTGCCATCACCATTGGCGAGCGAATCAAGCCATCCGAGGATGCATAGCCAAAGGTACGTTAAGGGTGGAACACAGTAGATGCAGCACATCCCGTCAATCTGACCGCGCTCTGATCAGGACCCAGGCAGTAGTTCAAAGGAGATTTGACTCGGCCTGGAAGCACAGAAAGCAACCATACCGAACTTTGAGTCTGTGCGGCCGTAGAATATAAAAATTCGTGAAGTAGCTCCATGGCTCTTACCCGCTCGAGAATTGAAGGTAGCAGACGACGGTGAATACAAGCTCATTTTTCAAGGTTTCTTGAAAAGCGATGTTGAAGAAAGAGAAACCACGCGGGTCCCTGCAGACTGGCAGCTGGCGCTTGGGCTTGGGTTCATTGACAAGGAACGATTTCAAAGGAAACTCGAGGCAGTGGTGAAGAATATTTCCCTCAACGCCGGTATCACTTCGGACAACTCGCTGCGTATGTAGAGGTAGGCCGAGGAAAGTTGAGGAGACATATGATAGAGAAGCATCGAGTGGATAAGAAAGCCAAATACCAGGAAGGAAGCCAAGGCGGACTTGTGGGACCTAAGAAGGTAGCCGATGGGGACGGATCAGTATCTGTTGAAAGCATTCATTGCGGCTGTCCTAGGCATCTTATGAGACACGAGGACTGGGAATTTGCCCGCTGCATAGGATACCGTACATTTTGAAGTATGTCGCTCTAATGTTGAAGTATGAAAATGAAGCGGGAACGGTGAGTAGAGGAAGTATTTGGCGGAGGTCCCTATACCCAGAGGGCTACTGCGGAGGGATTGGAAGAAAGCTTCCCCTGCTGATCTTTGTTGCTCCATTTTCGCACCAAGTTCTCTTCATAAGTCGTTGATCTTTTCACGCTTGTCGCTGGTGACCCGAATTTCTTGACAGCTCAGCCGGCTCAGATATGGCATTGACTGTAGTTTGCGGGGATTGCAACAGGGACTATCTTGTGACGAGTTGGCTCACAGGATAGCCAGATCTACACTTTCGGCGAAGGTTTCCTTTCGTCCTTGAACGATGTAACCCAGTCTCCCACTCGGATCTGGGCAACTTGGCCATTATCACGAGCCTGAAGTGCTGTATGTACTCCAAAGTAGACTTTTCCTCCTATCCTCCTTGTTTTGGCCAAAGTGACGAACGGTTCCTCATTCCTCTCTGCATTGAATTGATCAACGCAGACCATCTGGCATCTGCGACAACCTCCGAGGACGTCAAGGTTGACATGCTGTCCGATGCGTAGGGAGCGCCATTCATCTTCTGCATACGGCTGCTCGCAGCCAGGGGACGATGCCAAGTTTTCGGCAACTACGATATTTGCACGAAAGACAGAGGCATGGGCCGCTTTGCCCTCTTTGAGCTTGATCTGCTCGTTCAAGCGATTGAGGCTGGGACGGGAAATGGTAAGGATAGGACTATCATTCGATAGAAGAATTGGCCTTCGCTCTATGCTCCCAAGGTTAGGACGGTTATCCTGGCTTGTGGCATCCATATGAGCCTTTGTGTGACGCCTCAATGGGCCTGGCGTCGCTACTGGATATCTTGCCAATGTACACGGTGTACCGACCAAGTTCGTGAAAAAGTCTGCAATATCTCTGGAAGAGTAAATCTGTGCAATGATCTCATCACCACATACGTGAGAGTGAGGTCGGAGGATTTCATCGTGCGAGTACTGAAAGACGCTTCGATCGGCTGATAGAGGAACGGTAATCTGGTTGGGTGTCGACGGTGGAATTGGTCCATGATACCACACCTGCAACAGCCCTTTTTCGAAGTCAAGGATTGGTCTGAAAAGTGCCATATTGGGATGCTTCTTCTGACTCAACGCTGTCCTTGTGCCTTGATGTACCAAACACCATTCCCGATCCCAAGCTAAGCCTTCCTCCCTGATGATCCATGTTGTGTCTGGTGGTACCATCCAACCCCCGCAACTTTTGATGGGATATACCATTAGCGTCTCAACGTAGTAACCTCGTCCCTCTGCAGTAGAAGCTGCGGACTCCTGCTTTATGTCTTCCGGACTAACGAAGAACTCCTTGATGAAGTCAATGAAGATTGTCACATCTCGCATAATGCTCATCGCCCCAAGGCTAACCCTGAGAACACCCGTCGGCTTACATCCTATGATGTCGTTCTCATATCCACATCGATGGCCCGCAGAAAAGTTGCGCTTCATCTCCCATGGCTGCAATTCTAACGAAGAGGCGACTCCGCCAGGATTGCAAACACCTCCACTTCGAATTTGGATGCTCCGAATGTTTGCAAGCTTCTCTACCTCTGCATTACTGACCCACTCTCCATTTTCGTTCTGTAAGTTAAAGGCTATTATTGGCCCTTGGGTTCGGCTGTCAGTGTAGGACGACCCAGGGTCATTGTATATCTTGCAGACTGCGTGGTCGTTAGCATGGCGTAAGGCGACAAGCTGATTGTAGAGTCGTTCCGCCAGAAACATTGTATGCGATGACACACTTTCAAATGGGCCAAAAAGCTTCTTGTGAATGTCCATAGCGCTCTGTAGAGCGATGATGCTATGTATTGGTAGAGTACCGTCCTCAAGTTGCTCATGTAATGTTCCATGCTTCCGAATGTGCCAATTCTCCTCCCCCCACGAGACCATCTCGACAGTCCCACCCCCGAAGTACCTCCTTTTTTGTAGCACCGGAGCGGCATCTTTGCGGACTATCAACGCTCCCAAGTCGGGGAACCCGAACATTTTATAGAAACTGAGGACAACGAAGTCTGGGGCCATCGAAGCGTTGCTAAGGTCGAGTGGAGATGTTGATACTAGGGCAGCAGCATCCAAAAGACTATATATTCGTTGTCCATGCATTGACAATCTGAGACGCCCGGTCCATGACAACGGCAACCGCCGTCCGTTCATGTTGGATTGAGCTGGATAAGCAAACAGGCCCCGTGCATTATTATTCAGCTTCATATCAACCTCAGTTCGACCTTCAAGCCATTCTTCAACTTCTCCATCGGATCTAAAGCAATAATGCCCATTCCTAGCAGCTTCTCTCACACCAACCAAGCTTGTGTGAGAGTCTTTCTGGTACCCATACCAGAAACCCTCCTCCTCTTCTCGGAAGCCCTCCATCACCAGTTTGATACCTGCTGTGGCATTTGCCACGAAAACCAAGTCGAAGTTGTCCGGATTTGCGCCAAAAAATCGTAATGTTCGTAATCGTACATCTTCTATACGCCGCGTCGATAGTTGAGAGGACGTGGAAGCTGAATGAGGATTCCCGAAAAGTGCGGATAACATATCTCTGGAAAACGCATCGATGAGTGACTTTGGGTACAGGGTAGTACCAGCGTGATCAAGATAGGTCGTCCCTAAACAATTCGTAAGCCTTTGTCACGGACGCTGCTTGACACATTTTGCAACCTCGAAGCATCGGGAACTCTCTTTCCCTCATATGATCAATATCCTCATTATAGCATGCCCTTAGTTCGTTGAGTTGCTCAGTTTCTTGAAATTCGTCATCAGACTTCATGGTGGCCATCGCAGCTTGCTTCCCTTGCTACGGGGAGGTTGTCGCTGGTGGTGGGCATGCATTTGTGTAAGTCGCGACTAAGCAAAAGTGATGTGGAAGATAGTATTGTGTACGATGTGAAATTTATAGTACTCTACCAAGAGCGTCGGAGAGGCCCGAAATGATGCTAGAATAGATCTCGTTCCGCATAGGAAGTCTTGCACTATTTATGTTGCCTTGCACTCCGCCAACTGCACTTCTCTATCACACAAAGTATTTTAGTGCAGACCTTGGTTCTGTCCAAGCCTCTAGATTTACGACAATTCAATGGATTGAGCGCTATGGCTAAACTGTCAAACACGACATATTGGGAATATGGTTGTGCTTCATTCACAATTATTCTGGCTCGTCAGACAGCCAACCGCATATTCTAGCGGAAGACCGAGAAATGCTCGACCTAGTCTAGAGCGAACAAAGGTCATCGCAACCAGCTGGGAGTAGAACTCTACCACTGGGGCTGCCCGCTCATCTATTGAAACATCCATGCCACCCATGCCACCCTTGCCTCCAACGCCCTGCATGATCATAGCCTCCAAGGCGTAATGAAGAAAATTGGGGTATCGTGTCGAATGTTTCACCAGCCTTTGTCCCCACAAATGCATTTCCTCAGTCGTGCGCACTTGATCTAGCCATCCAGTCCTGTGCCTCTTTCTCTCGACGGTTCCCGCTCTACAGATACCAAGGTTAGACAGACCAGGATGCGCATTATATTAGTGGGAAATATGACCCCCTGATAATGAGTTCAAACCGTCAAGGTTTCATTCATCATATTAACAGGTAGTCCCAGCCCTTTTGCTGTATCACGTCCCGCCAGTGAACGTTCTGTCCTTCCCCTGCATTGTCCGATTGGTGCCACACTTCCTGAAGCAGGCGTACCATTCGGCCAAAGCTCCCAAACTCGGCATGCTCGCCGAGACATGCTATTCGATCCATGAAAAGGTGTCGGAAGGGTGAGGTGGGCGTGCTCATGGATCCACCAATCAGTAGGGGCCACACCAGCGAGCGATCAAATCCTTCTGGTCCAGAGGGGATATACTCGAGGACACCGGCTAATCTTGTTAGGAGACCGATCATGGTGTCGGAATGTCTTGAGGCCCCTGGCACTAGACTGCAAAGATATATTCGTGCAGCAACTCTAAACATAGCTGTTATGTTCCTGGAGAGCTGTCTTGGGCGAAGAGCTCCGCTCGAAGAAATTGCACCATCTAAATCATACTGTGATGGCTCGGTTGTATCGAGATGCTCTCCAAGCGAAGTGATGTGCTGACAGAGCTGCATGTCATCGAGTTGACCACTAACTTTTAGCGCGTCTAGACAGGCAATCTCTGAAACCATGTACATAACATTGTCGTCGCATCCCATCAACTCGCATAACCCAGACGTGGACTGGGCCATATTCTTCTCTCGGTACGTATCTGCAAACTGAGGTGACCGGCCCAGCATAGTTGCGCCAAGGATGTCAATCCACGAAGTCAGGGTCATGTTGAATGGAGGATGCGGGTGTACGCCATTGACATGCTCCATGGCGTGCGGTAGTTGAAGTTTTCTCACTAGACTTGTACCAGCTTGAAAATGCTGGTGCCATGGAATATCCGGTAATGAATCATCTGGCCGTCCTACTGAGCACTGGAAAAAGATCATGCCCAAAGTTGCCTCCAAGATCTGTTGATGGTCAGCATCTCTTTGCAGTGCCTCGCAAAGCTCCGCAACTGTAGCATAACGGTGGCGCATAATGTCGCTGTCAATCTGATCATCTTGGACGAGCCGCGTAGACTTTAGATGAATTGCGGCAACGCTGAGACAGCAGTGCAGGTAGCACTTGTTTGATTCGAGGGCAGGCAGAATGACATCTGATCTTGCCGAACCAGGTCGATTGATTTCGAGGACTGGGAAGATGAGCCTCAATACGTTGTCGATGAAATGGTCCAGCAGAGGCCTGTCAGAGTCTTCAACTTCTATCCGTATTGACTGATTTCCCAACGGTGCATCGTAGCCAAAGTCGAAGTCCAAACCTTCCTCTGCACCGAAAACATCCGTGTCTTCGAATATTCCTTCATGGACCCACGCATCTTGTGGGAATGGCGTGATGCTGGATGATACCGGAGGCGGTTGGTAGGTGCTGAATGTCGAAGTGGAGGAATCCTTTCGCGTGGGTACATCGTTGACATACATCTGTCTCTCGGTCTTGATGTCCACCTCGTACGGTGTCGGTGGGTACGCCTGATAGTGTGGATTTGCGTCGTAGGGTGGGGACAGGACATGAGGCTGTCCGTATATATCGAAGTGATCGTGTATTTGTGGCTGATTGAAATTATATTCGGGCGAGTATTGTGAGTCGACTGATGGGGCGCGGGTTCGTGGTGTGATCGAGTAGGTGGCCGATGTTGGCAAAGAATGTGAAAGCCCTGGAGGAGTGTCCGCACTCGGCGGCACCGTCTTCTCCGAAACTTTGGTACGCTTGATTATGCTCTTAATGTGTTCCTTCTGCTGCTTCCGTTGTTCGTTGATGGTCCACCATGATGGTCGTTTGTACTCGCACTTCAGCCCCAAGTGCTTGCATGCTCTACATTGACCTTTGCCCTCATCGCACTTCTTCCTCCGTAGTCGACATGTGAAGCATCCTAGAATTGAAGATGTAAGTCCACAGATACACGTAACCATGCGATCTCCGATTACCTGAACGCGATCTCCTGTGCATCTTGTTGCTTTCCTTCGCCTTGGGCGATGGGTTTTTGGGCGCAACCATTTGGGCTGACTTAACTGTCGTTCCAGCTGCCTTCGTTGACATCGGTGCTACTCTTGACCTGTATTGTTTGGTGAGATGGGATGTCCCCAAAGGAGAGAGGAATATGATTGGTAGGACTTGAGGATGGCAGGTAGCGAGACTGGACTGATGATTGGGTATGTATTAGTGAGTCGAAGCCAGCTTCGACGTATGGTAATGATCGGATAGGAGAGCAATATTCCAACAGTCTGCCGTAACGAGCCTTGAGGGTTGAGACGTTGGGCATGTTGAATATAAGTAGGGTAGTACGCATCTCCGGTGGTAGGGCGTGGAAGCCACATGTTCTAAAAATGAACATGCTCTTGGATGAGGCCGTACGATAGCCAGATTCCGGGAAGATAGGCCAGCAAGCAGAGATGTGGATGAGGTTCCCGCCGCAGCCCTGCAATTGGTCGACTGATTCAAGAGCTACTGAAATGACAGACCGCAACGCCTCGACAAGATAAAAGAGGGGTAATTAGTCTGCCTCGCTAGTCCTTCTGGGAGTCCCGAGAGCTATTTTTGCTCTACAGCCGCCCAATGGTGGAGCTATCTCACAGCTTCCCCTGCCGTCAATCACTATAAAGCTCCTGATCAGGTAAGATCCGGAGAGACTCAGCACCGAAGAGCTAGTGGTAAGATGCTTACCTACTATTAGTATAAACTTTACTAGTAGTATAGTAGTACATAATAGCCACCGCCCTGCATGCATGCAAGCGGAACGTTCGAAGGAAAACGACATCGCTTCGTACCGCTTCTGCGACCAACTAATGCACGCAAATCACTCATATCACACTAGTTCCGGTGCTTCCCCGTGCGCCCTCACAATCCTTCTGAGCAAGAGCATGCCGCAACGGTCGTCAGATCATGCACAATAAATTGCTCAAGAAGTTCTCCACTCTCGTACAGAGACACACCCCTGACAGACTCCAAAACGAGCTGAGGCCAAACTTTACCACTTGTTGGGACTCCTTCCGATCCTTCCCCCGCAAGCGATAGGCAAATTGCTCAGCAGTCTTTCATTTCGTGAATTTGAGCTCGAAGCTCCATCGACCACCCATGCAGAATGGGACTACACAGCTAGTCTAGTTCAGGTTAAAGCCTTACTATGATCTCTGTAATTACCGAGTTTATTGGTTGTGGGTGGTTGATAGAGTAGCGCACTATGGGTAGCCTTAATAGTGAACCAGTCCCGTTCCTCTAGTACCCGCTGAGCGCCAGCAGGTTAAATTTCCCTGAATGCGGGGAAAATACGTGATGGGATGATGGCAGGCAAATTATGTGCCTTCACGGCACGGCTAAAGCTGAATGAAGGCTTTATTCAGAACCAAATTAGTAGCAAAAAGATAACATCGATCGAGGCAAAAGCATGATGTCACACCGAAAGCTTGCTAAGAATAAACACACATAATGGCTGCATCGGGTGCTTCTATACGCAGGCACTGAAACAGGGTCAATTTGCCCTTTAGTACGGGAAGCGAATGTCTTTTACGCAGCTCATTGGTTGATAGTCATGCCTGAGCTCGAAGCCGGTATCGGATACAACAACTTCTTACCGTCATGTGCCTGCCACGGAAGTCCAGTGTACCTTGTAAGACAGCTGGTGCATTGGATGTTGGAATCCCCGCTTGGGAACTCGTGATGTCTGAGCTGGCGTGTGGCAACGGTGCACCAGCCCTTGAAAGGAAGACGGACAAAGCCCTGGTGACCTGGGATCAAAGCGATAGGACTCGGCACCCCCCGAGATCTTGTCTTCAGTGGTCGTCGCTGGCTCATATCGGCCTGGCCCCGTCGTCTCAAGGTACAAATGGCAGACGCTGTCCTGATTGACCGCCGTTGGAATTCCCAAGTGATAGCCCGCATGGACTGAAGGTCATGTGAGCAGCAAAAGTTGGACAGATTGAGAGGTTATTGGACCTTGCAGAAGGAGCAGTCATAGCGTAGAGATCACAATGGATATACTGTCTCCCGTCAGTGCTTGAATGTTCGAATGAGGTGGTGATATCTGCAACCCCTCGTATTCTCCTCCCATGCAAAACATAGGATTCTATGCGATCCGTCACCCGCATTTTACCTTCCCCTTGCATGCCATCTGTGGGATCTCACTTGTCACCGACTCCGGCGAAGAGATCATCCGTATTAGAGTTGAGAAGGAACCGAGGAAAGCCGATTGCTATTGCTGTTGGATTATGACCTTGCCAGTGGAAGGTCTGTAACTGACTCGCTGTAGCTTACCTAGAACCATGGAAGCCTTCGCCGTCCGCGTGCGAGCCGACCCTGCCTGCTTATGCGAAGGATATGGTGACAGTTGATTGGTTGTGTATTGGAGTCTGAACTGTCCGTCGAGGAAGGTTAGCGTAAGCTTAGTGGGCGGTTAGAGAGGAAAATGTTGGACTTCCGTCCGTGGCACGTCAAAATGGTCCGTTGATTGGGATCGCGATAGCATTAGCGGACGCCTCATATGCAGCTCAACACTCGGCGCACCTCTGTGCTCACGAATAGCAGTCTCTTTGCCTGGGTCGATCAGTTATCAGCATTATGTGACGGGGGTGAAGAATTGCTATGACTAGGTAGAATGTAGCATGTTAAACTCTACTATAACGTTGCCCCTACTGCGTGAGCCTCCCCATAACTATGCCCAAGCGCCTACCACCCGACTGACTCACCTCTTGATCCCTTTTTGTCGTTTCGTCTCTTGTCCTGGTATACATACACAATAATCATCAGTGAGGAGGTGCATCTTTTGGTTCTCTTTTCCAATAGCACGTATTACATGCCTTTGACTGTCGTCAATTGAATTCTGCCCGCGATGGTAAGTTATCAATCGTGCCATATGGACCTCTAGCGTAGCCTCTAATCCATCTTCAGGCATTTGCGTCAACAATGTCAAGCCAGGGTGGGGTGGAAATGTATCAAAAGGGTCATGTTCCATCAGTATTTGCGCCTACACCTCGACCAAGTTCTCGAGCAAGCGACTCATACGAAACCGAGTTTGAGGATGAGGACATGAGCGACTTCGAGGAATATGCCGGGCGAACAAGCGAAGACTCGGTAAGTCGCAGTATGGAGGGTGCGCGAAGCCGTCTGACGTATACCGGCAGTTTGGTAATCGAAGTAACACAACTGCGTCGACGCTCGAAGAGTTACGAACCCCAGCGTCCAACAGCATCACCACTTTCAACTTCCAGTTGCCACTGAAGGAGGAAAGAGGGTCAGTCAAATCTGTGGAAGGTCCTACAGGACCTCACCTCTTTCGCACACCGTCATCGTCATCCCAGGAGCAAGACATATACATCCAATGGTCGCCGGTATCGCCAGAAAAGCACAGGGCTGGACCCAAGCATAATTCATATGCACAAGTACCAGCTGTAGTCAAAGACTTCTCTCAGATCAGTGTGTCTTTCCATGCCTGGACATCGGAACAGGTCGCAGGGTGGATGAGGTCTACTGGAATGCCTGAAGACATGGTGGGAAAATTTCGCATCAACGACATCTCAGGCCCAATCCTCAGGGATCTCCAATTTGGTGATCTCAAGGAGCTTGGTATCACCTCCTTTGGTCAACGCCACCTGTTGTGGAACGAGATTCGCACTCTTCGAGGTCTGAGTGTGCCCTCCACCCCAGCCGACGGTACGTGTCACTCGCCAAGTGTGGCAGCGGTAGCTGTCGCTCCGACACAGACGACTCATGAGCGACGTGCGAACGAGTGCTCCAACCCTCCAAGTCCAGAGGATGGCACAGCCAAGTCACCAACGGGAGGCCGACGACGAGCCCGAAGAGCCTTGCGACCAGATGATGTTATTTCCCCAGGGGAGTCTGCTTCGATCGTCGCCATTGAACAGCTCCTACCCAAGACGCATCATTGCTCCAAGGGCGAACAATGTTCAAAATGGCAAAAGCAGCAGCGCAAGCTAGCCAAGATTATGAAAGAGTTCCCTGGAGAATTCGAGCAGATCGTTGATGCCAATTCGTCCCCCAGCGAAATCACGATACGGCCGATATCCGAAGCTGTACCCTCTGTGGTTGCATCATCAGACCTGTTGGGTGCTGGGCGCTTGCCTGCCCTTCGTATCAATGAAGAGGCGCTCAAGGTCGTTGAGTCTCGTGACCCTCAAGAAAATGTCAGACATTTTCTCAGCTTCCAGCATCTGGACGAGCCCGCAGCTGAACCCACGACGCCTCCTTACGAGATGTTCCCTCCTCTCTCACCACCGCGCAACACGCAGGCTCCTCATGAAAACTTGAGTATGCTTCCCAAGCTTACTATTCCAGCAGCGCAGCCTCAGGACGCATTCTCCCCTCATTCTCGCACTGTCACCCAACGATATCGTTCGCCAATTACAGCTATGCGAGATAGTAGCTATCATGATATTTATCGGCTCGGTAGCCCAGCGTCCGCAATGGACGTTCCTGTTACAGCCATCCCTTTGGGGCCAATCGCACGTGATGAATCCCAGTCTGTACCACCAAACATGCGCTTTGGAGAAGACCCAGTGCAGCGGTCCAACTCTCAAGCTACTCATCGCCAGCCGTGGGAGGCATGGTCTCCAATTGACCGACCCAAAACGTCGAATGCTTTCGAGCGAGCACCTTCCGTTCAACGATCGGCTTCCAGAGCATCTCATCGACGCCATCCAGCCTTCGCTATGGCTCCGCTAGAGGAGACTTACCTCTCCCCAGTCGACGATGCGAAAACTCCAACAAGTGTCGAGGTCAATCATGCCGGATGGATGAAAAAGCGCAAGACAAGAATGCTTCGCCATGAATGGCACGAGCATCATTGCCGCCTCAACGGTACCACGCTTGCCATGCATCGAGACACCAAAGCCTTGGAAGCGCTCGAGTACATTGATGTCGATGAATACGCAGTCGCCTGCTCGTCGCTCGCTTCGAACAAGCTCAATACGGCATTCAGATCCTTGAAGATCAACAACAAAAAGGACAAGAAAGAAGACGTCTCGGCCTTTAGCTTTCAGCTCGTCCCTGCGGCTGATAAGAAGGGGTTTCTCAACTCCGGCACCGGCAAGACGCATCATTTCGCCGTCAAATCTCGGGACGAACGCATCGACTGGATGCGCGAGCTCATGCTTGCCAAGGCTTTGAAACAGAAAGCTGCGGGCTGTGAGATCAACCATAACGGTCAGATGATATAAAGGTTTCCCCAGCTGGAAACATCTCCAATCCTCCCGTCAACTACCCTTGACGGTCGGCATTCTCTACAATACACGAACGACTCTTTTGTTATGGAAATGGTGTGGACATTGTGCATAGCGAATTGGGATTTCATCATGGGCAGGGAGGTCAATCTGTTTTGTATATATGGGAGGCATAGCGTGGACCTAAAGGTTGAGATTTTCGGTTGTTCATCACATCACATCACATTTTCCTTTCTGAGCAACGTTCTGGATACGCCTCTCACGATACCCCCCCTTTTACCAAATTACTATTCCATGGCCTGCCAGGACATGGTTTTTAGCTAAGTAGGTAGATAGATGCGCAATGAATTCATGTCGTTTTGAAGGATCTTGACCAGCTTTGCATCCTGGGCCACTTTGGCGCGCGGCATCCATCCATCCATCCATCCTCATCACCCTCATCACCTTCTTACCCTCTACTAAGCTACCTCCAGTATTCCCCTATCACACAAGCGGCTCCACTTCTCCAAAACCCCCACAAACCCCCTGCCCATCTAACCAGCCGCCGCGTCTTAGTTGGGCTCTCGGTACTTATTTACTTTAGACGAGGACAAGTTCCTTGACACTGGACTAGGGCGTTGGGAAGGGTCTTTGTAGAAGGGTTTGGTGCGTGGGATGTGGGTGGGGTGTTGTGTTGTGGGAGTGTGTGGGGTGTTGTGGGGAGAGAGGGATGGAGGAGGGGGGATCAGGGGGATGGAGGAGAGGATAGTTGGAGGATTTGGTGAGGTGAGGTGGTGAGGTATAGACGCTGTGATGAGCCAAAATGGTAAGGGTATTTTCGGAGGTGGTATGATACTGCTTAACCCAGAACATATTGATAAGTACGCACCTACAGTATCTGGGTTGTGCCGAGTGTTCCAAGACACGATAGAATAGGCGCTGCAACTACGTAGTATCACATCGGAAAACAATACTTGCTCTTTGAAAGCAGCATACAAGGCTTGCATAAATACTGATCGCGCAGTCAGCCTTCCCTATGAAGAAAAGCCCAATCAGTTCTATTCTACACAAGTCTGTCCATAGCAAATTCCTGACGATCATAAGGCATAGGGGTGTCTTCACCTCACTCATCACAGACAAAGTCGTAATCATATCCCGTCGCTCCAAAAATCCCCAGCTGCCCAAGGGGACAGAACCAAAAACGCCAATCGCCTCATTATACCAGCGCTAGATGCTCAGAAACGGCGCTGAAGTGCAAGAATGAGGTCGCGAGATCGTAAAAGTCATTCTTCAGGGGGGCCTAGGTTCCAGATCTTAACGTTGTCCGGGTTCACGTCGTTCTGGAGGATGGAATGGCTGCTTGGTGGGTGGAGGGTCAGACTCGGTGGGCGACATGACTTGTGTTTCGTGAATGATAGTAGGATTTTTGGAGTCGTGCTCAGTCGTTAATGCCTGATGATCAAGTTAACCCTGGAAATTCTGTAGAGATCGCAGAGGATCTTACAGCTGGATCTTCTTCCGCACCGCCTAAACCACATTCGAGCGCCAGCCTCTGAGCAGCTTGTCTCTTCTCCTCCAGATGCACTTCCTCCTCTCTCCGTACACGCTCCTCCTCTTGCTTAAGATCTACCATGGACGGCACGTTCTCCTCCATCGAGTCCGCCCGAGGGGCCTTATTACCGCTAGAAGCACTTGTACCGCGTCTCGCCTTGTTTGAACTCTTGGTAGATCCCGTTTTGGTCGAAGCCCTTGATACCGAAGGTCTCCTCTTCCCCTTCTTCTTACTACTATGGTCGTCACCCGTGGTCCCAGTCGTCGTCCGTCTTTCCAAGACGATCGCGAATTCATCGTCAAGCGGCACTGCATCATCTTCGTCCTCGCTCGGAAATAGATCTCCCCTTGAGCTCAGCGAGTTGGTCGTACTCCTGCTACCGACCGTTCCACTCCTGCTCCGTCCATGTCGTCTGTTCCCATCATCGCTCTCCTCTTCAGATATAAGCGGCTCGGTCTCCACTCCCCTCCTGCCCACGTTTTCCTGTAGATCCGCAATACTAGGTCGATATCTGACCCCTCGTCCACCAATCTTCCACGGCAGTCTCTCGAGAAACCCAAACATCGAGGACTTAGGAAGCACATTGACATCATCGTCCTCCCCAACTTTTTTCCTCGTATTCACTCGACTCCCATAGTTCATCCCTCCCTGCTTGCTGGGCTGTTGCGCCCTCAGGTCCCCATCGCTACTCAGCAAGCGGTCCAATTCATCATTACCCCACTCTGCTTCATCTTGTTCCCAATCATCATAGAAATCAAATGCTAAGCTCTCCCTTCCTCTCTGCTGCTGCCGTTGTCGATGCTGCGTTCGTCTATCGCCCCGTTTGGAGGCACCGAAGCAGGGCTGACAAGACGCTTCAAGACAGGTGTTTAGGGAAGAGAAGCATGGAGAGATGTAGCTTTGGGAGAAGGAGAACAGGGAAGCTTGGGTGGTGAGATTGGCGGATTCGAGGTTGTGGGAGATCTGATTGAGAGTTTGCCGGATCCTGGGGTCGTTGCGGCGCATGTTGGTGGGTGGAGGGCAGGGTCGTCGGCGGGTCTATTCATCGGTCACAGAGTGGTCTGCGGAGTACCGCGATCATTGTGAGAAGGTTCCTTGACATGCGATCACCTTGGATGATGGTTATCTTCTCATCGTCATTACCTACGATGGGCTATCATTGAGCCGCTAGTTCTGAAGGAAGTCAGATTCCTTGGCGATCCAGCCTTGTCAGACTACCTCCTCCACAATTAAGGTAACATTTCAACATATTATTCACAGGTGACACTGGTGTTGATAATTGGCTCGCCAGGGCGCCTGATTACTGCCCAATCAATGGCGGCCGATTGTGATATGCTTGGGGAGTAGGGTAGCCCTTGAACAGATCGGTTTACATACACCTTCAAAAATGCCATAGACTCATCTACTTAATAGTGTCTACTGAAGCGCCGTCAAACCGTTGGACGTTGCGTTCTGCATCAGCCACACGCCATGGTGTACTATCTACGATTTCTGAAGCCGCCAAAGCTCAATGTACGGACGAGTATCGTCCGAGCTCTCCTGACCATCACCACAGATCTCGGAGACGACTTTTATGCCGGAGACCTTACCATCTACGCTATAGCTGTGGCATCCGAACGGGGAAGTAATTGGCATTCGGCATGGCAAAAAGTGAAGTGGAAGCGCGGTATGCGGACAGTATGGGTCGAGATAAGAGACATTGAGTCAAGTCCGCCAGAGCTTTTGAGACTCATTGTGAACACTCAACCGACGGTACAGGCGGACAGTGCGCAGGTCGACTGCCTGCCAGATATTCTTAGCGCGCGTAGTGAGTTCTTCGGCCGAGGCGCAGATTGGGAAAAGATACAAGCAGACAACAGGGTAGAAAGACGTTTCAAGACTGAAGCTGGTCAGGACAGGGTAATGTATGAAGAAACTGGCGAGAGTGTTGCTCGGCATATATGGTGAGTGATCTCAAGTTTGCGTGGTCCCCTATACAGCGGCCACTATTGCATTCATGTAACCCAGGAAAAGGTGGAGCTACAAGTAGTCGTTATAATAAGCCCTTTCAGAGCAGGCGTACTTCGCGGACCGCTAGGCTACAAGATCGTTCAAGAATACACCAAGTTTTCCATATACTCCCTGTTAGCAGGCCTAGTCGATGTGCGAGAATCTTCATCTTACTCGCTTATCTGCATAGCCATACATTCCACAGGCGTACACTGTGCTACCGCCTTTCATACTTCCATCGATGTATCTCTTACGTGTCACCAAATCTAGGGATGCAGGAATTGCGCTGGCTAGTTACCTCAGTCATGTCGTATCACAGCCCGAGTCCATGCCCTCCCTTGCCAAAACCTTGCAAGACAGTACCTCTCAAAGCCCAAGAGTGATGGAACTTGGCAGCGGATGTGGTATTGTGGGACTCGAAATTGCCCATCTATGCCCAATGAGCGACGTTTACCTGACCGACCTGCCAGAGGCAATGGATATATTAAATCACAATATTATCAAAGCCAAGTTTACCTCGACTGGGGACCGAGTCACTGCGGCGGTCTTAGATTGGGATAAGCCTCTTCCTGACAATGTGGCGAAAAATCGATATGACTTACTCATTGTCTCTGACTGCACTTACAATTGTGATAGCATACCAGCACTCGTTAGGACTCTGGCAGCTCTCATCGCAAATTCGCCCGCTGCATTGATTATCGTATCTATGAAAGTGCGGCATGACAGCGAAGCAATCTTCTTTGACCTAATGGCAGGAGCTGGGCTTGTCGAGACTGATTCTGTCACCATTGGATTGCCTGATAGGATCAGACAAGAGACACAACGGCCATTAGGAAGGATTGACGTCTACGTTTATGGGAAGGCCACTCCCGATCAACATAGCTGAGGAGCTGCGCTGGCCTATGACATTCGGGTCCGCTGCTGGATTTCTGCTGCCGTTGAAACAGGCGTTACTAATCCACTACTTGCATATTTAGGAGGGGGCCTTCGAATGATACAGTGACCTCTGTAAAGATATTTGGTCTATTCCCGGTCGACAGCTTAGAACCGTAGAACAAAATTAGACAGAATCATTGGTGATTCAGCTCTTATGCAGCAGTATCTCAGCTTCATGCATGCATGCCTCAAAATAATTTCGGCCACATTACGTTCAGCCACAGCCTACTGAGCGCGTATCTAGCCGCGTTGTGTCATCGGGGGCTCGGTCTGGCCATAATTTCGCGCACCAACAACTTTGTCGAACGCACATATCTATTTATTCAGAAATCCACTCACTCTTCCCACCTTTCAGCTCTCACATAGCTATCACGGGCTATATATGCACACACCAGAGCCAACCAGATTACATCAAGTAAATCCGTAATTACCAGCCACAAGTCTACCGTTCGTCCGATCGTCCCCTCTCCTCCAGTCCATCTGTCTGACTGTCTTCAAGTGAAGTACAGGCAAATTTGGTATGAATTTATAACCGACGATATCCCTCAATACGGCTCCACCAGCCATATACTCGTTCAGCCTTCAATATCCCGCCTCACGCCCACACCCAGACATACTCAACGACTTACCGCCACCCTCTGTCGCACACAATTCAGGAACCCGAGCTCTTTCTGCTTGAATCTTCTCAAAAGAACCCACTGTCGTCTTCACCCTTCCAGCTGCCGCATAGGAACTACCTAGAGGTTCTTCCTCTTTTAGGGGGAGAGTCGAGGAGGACCGGCCGCATTAGTGCAGAAGCACACATTTACAAGCCTCCTTAACACCTACCTTCGTTATACCAGACAATACTTTGAAAGCCCGAAGGCGAATGGCACCTTTGGCAACAACTCCTAACACCCAGTATGAGTCCATTAGTCTTAATGGAAAATCATCAAGAGTCAATCACGCTAGTAATCATGGCAAAGAATATGGGAAAATCCTGACGAAGGAGAAGCTGAAAGGCCGTATTGAGGGTGTGGATACGGACACTTGTGAAGCAGGGGAGGAGGATGCATTTTTTGTGGCAGACATGGGAGATGTTTACCGCCAGCATCTACGGTGGAAGATGAATCTGAAGAGGGTAAAGCCTCACTACGGTACGTTGCTCTGCAGCAATTCCTAATCAAACCGCTGACCGTACAGCTGTCAAATGTAACCCTGATGCGGAGGTCCTTCGTCTACTTGCAGGTCTTGGCACTGGCTTCGACTGTGCGTCCAAAGCGGAGATTGAAACCATTCTCGATCTTGGAGTAGACCCCTCAAGAATCATATACGCTCAGCCTTGCAAAACCAAATCCTACATTCGATTCGCAGCTGAGCAAGGTGTCAAGCAAATGACATTTGACAATTCGGATGAGTTGTATAAGATCAAGAAGTTCTACCCTGATGCAGAGCTGTTCCTACGCATCCTGACAGACGACTCTTCCAGTTTATGCCGCCTTAGTGATAAGTTCGGAGCTTCTTTGAATATAACTCAGGACCTGTTCCAATTGGCCAAGGATTTGGGTTTGAATGTTGTAGGCGTCAGCTTCCATGTCGGTTCTGGTGCTTCTGATCCTCAGTCTTTCGCCAGAGCAGTGCAGGACTCTCGCACTGTCTTCGACCAAGCATCTGAAATCGGCTTCCACCTGAAGACCCTTGATGTTGGCGGCGGCTTTTCGGGCGACCTTTTCGAGTCCATGGCCGATGTCCTAAGCAAAGCTCTCGACGACTACTTCCCACCCAGCGTCCGCATCATTGGAGAGCCAGGCCGTTTCTACGTCTCCTCCGCCTTCACGCTCGCTTGCAATGTTATCGCTCGCCGCGATCTTCAGAACCCAGTGACCCGAGAGACCAAGTATATGCTTTACCTGAATGATGGTGTCTATGGCAATTTCGCCAGCTTGATCTTCGACCACCAGGTAGCTGCTCCTCGCGTCCTAAGCAAGCGCGACTCGGGCACTAGGAGTACAGAGTACTCACTTTGGGGTCCGTCTTGCGATGGTATTGATCGCATCACTGAGAGCTGCGCCCTCCACGGCATACTTGATGTGGGCGATTGGTTATACTTTGAGGAGATGGGAGCGTATACGAAATGTTGTGCAACGAGGTTCAATGGTTTTACGGATCACCACGATGTCATTTACATTTCCAGTGAACCAGGCGCTTCAGCACTGTTGGACTACTAAGGCTTGACTGAGGTTGGATCGATGAGGGGAAGGGCTCGACAAAAGTGTATTTCGGGTTTGAAGATCAAGTGATAGATAGTATGCTTGAGCGCCTGTTAGTGAAAAGATTGTAGTTACAATAGTATAGAATAAGCAAAAATGCACTAGTCCAAAAATCTCCCCCAGTTCTTTTCATTGATACACTGAGCCAAAGGTCCTCTTGATTTGCCTCTTCAAGAAACACCCACCCTAACATTCATTCCCTGTCATTGACCAAATATGAGCGACCATTGCAACTCGTAACCCTCTCGGCTGACTACACCCAGCGATTAACCTCATGCCCGCTTCTGCACTCGATCCCCAATAATGCACCACAGCGCACATAATCAAATTTCTCACACTCACTCGGGATAAAGCCACTTCATTAAACTTATAATCCCACTCCTAAATCATCTCCCCAAAACCCACCCCCATTCAATCCCCATTCTCCCCCACCCCACTCAAACATCCCTAAACACCACCCCATCATCCCTCAAAATCGTCTCCCAAAAACCATAAAACCCCGTATCCCGATTCGGACTCTTGAGCTGCCAATCCGGCGTGCGCAGTCTCGGTATCGGAATCGGATCGACATCGTGGACCGTGTAGACGCTGCTGGCTCTTGCAGCCACCCCCCTTGCGGGCCCCCTGCGTGGGGCCATGTTGGGTTCTTCTTGAGATATGGATGGAGGCGGGTCGGGGAAGTTTGAGGGGGAGAAGTGGGGGGTTGGGGGGTAGACGCTGCTGACTTTGCGGGCGCGGGTTTGTCGCTGGGTTTGGGTTTGGGGGGTGGGGTTGGGGTGCGGATGGTGGGGGGGTGGGGTGGTGAGTGGGGAGGGAGGGTAGAGGTGATGGCGGGCGGTTGTGCGGATGGGTTGTGGTGGGGGTTGTCTGCTTCGTGGTGGGGGTTGGTGAGTGATGTCGTCTTTTGCTGGTGGTGATGGGGGGAAATTGGATGGGATTCCGGGACTGTAGGCCTTCTTGGATAGGTAGATGGAGTCCTTTAGTGGAGGCGTGGGTGTGAATTCCCTCCCTACTTCCTGCCAATGATGATTGTGGATGCCCGTTTTCTTCGACAGTCCCTCGTGGGAGGCCTTGGGCGAAAGCGTCATGGATTTGATCCCGTGAGACAGGTCTATGTCAAAGTCTTGCCATTCTTCTTCTGCCTCTTGGGTGTTGACCGAGGAGACCGACTGTTGACGTCGAACTCTTAGTAGCGTAAGCCTGGGGGTATTGTGTGGTGGATCTTGAGCAAGGGAGGACGGGAACTCCAAATGCTTGCAACACCAAGAGCACAGCAGCATACCATCTCTTTCGATAGGCGGAAGGGTTGTGTGGCAAAACTCACAACTTTCGGTTTCATTTCTGGTGTTATGTATATCCGCAGCAGCCGGCAATGGTGATCGCTGTCTTTGGTGCTCAAAATTTTGCCTACTGGTTGTGCGAGGAGGGAGTTCGATGGCTGATCTTGGACTTCGGCATGCTGTACAGAGCCAAAGGCCTTGATCGCCGTAGCGCGTGCCTGGTGAATTTGGGGTGCCGCACATGCTGCAATCTCCATGACTGACCTGGTTTTCAGGGAGCTGAATCTTAGAGATGGTCTTTGGAAGAATGATGTTTGGAGAACTCAGGCCGCTGGCGTTGGTGAAATTCCATCGCGTGCCACGGTACGCTTGCTGAGACGGAATAGACTTGGTAGCAGTCTCGTGAGCTTGAAATGATGGCATTGATGACTGCGGTGGTTGTGCAATCAAGGTTTCTTGCAATATGAAGTCACCAAATTGGGTGACTCTGCTGGAAGTGTGGATTTCGGGAGATTTTGGCTCGCCAGGGACTCGGTAATTATTGGACTCTGTGCGGAGTAGGTGGACACTCTTGTGATGGATAGAAAGCTGCTTTACTTTCATGGGATGTCGAGGTATCGCCCTTTGTGCGTTCTTGTACTTGAATACCGACTTTCTAGGGACGACATACTGCGAAGCGACTGTGATACCACCTACTGGCTTTGATGCCTTTGAGCTCTGGGGAAGGATAGAGCCGGGGTGCATGTGAGCTGTTGATTGCTGTTGCGGTGGACCAGCGAAGTGTCCAGGAATCGGTACACTGGTGGCACTGCTCTTGGGGAATACTTCTTGCGCACTGCGTCCTGCGTCCTCAAGCTGCTTCCTCCTTTGCCTCGCTGCTTCTATCCTCTTCCGTCGTCCTTTGTTCCGGAAAGTACGTATCCGAGACCACAGAGATCTCAATTCGTCTCCTGATGAGCACTCGAAGGATGATAAACAGCCCAACTCTTGATCTTGCTCGCGTCCAGTGTACTTCTTGAGATCCTTGAGTTGTACTGGTCTCTGAGTGTATTGATGGTTGACCCACGGTATCTGCTGTTGTGTGACTATGGATAAATTCGAGTGGCGGTGCGGACCGTAGTGTTCCTGAATCCTGTCAGTGGAGGATGTCATCTCGTGCGACGGATTCTAGTGTGATTTACTACTTGCAGAAAACGATGGTATAGTGGGGTCTGAACGTCGGAGGTGCAAGATGGTTTCGATGGAGGATGAAAGGCGAATAAAGGGAATTAGAAGAAATGAGGGAAATGAGCAGATCGATCGAGAATAGACGAAGAAAGACAAAGATAACAACGACGATGTTAAAGATATCGAACACGACAAAGAACTGTCCTTGATTAGTCACAGGCCAGGGGTTGAACGAACTTCCATTTGTCACCAGAACAGTGTAATAGAGCACGAACCAAGGGTGGCCCGATGAAGGTAGTAAATTAGTAGTATCAAAGATTACAGTAACACTAGAGTATCATCTGAAATATATTGGCTTGTTCTTTGCCTCCACGATGGAAATAGATACCCAAATTGGAGACAAGAGTGATCTATCCGAGAAACGCCTTCTATATTTTCTTAGCTGGTACGCAACGAAATAGGGTACTGGGCGCGTACCTATATGAAGAACACATTGTGAACGGAGGCGATCATTGCACGAATGCGAAAGCAGAAATCAGCGCTAACAGTCCAGCAATGGCTTTCTTCATGCTGGGCACCCTATACGTCGCAGCGCCGGTGAATGGGACGGTGCTGTTCGTGCCTGATGCGCTTGAAGGAGCGACACCACCTGCTTGAGAACCTGCTGGTGAGGCGGGATTCACGGCAGCTGGCGCTTCGGCGGGAGCACCGGTTGAGGAGCCAGGGGAGCCAGGGGAGCCAGGGGAGCCAGGGGAGCCAGGGGAGTCAGTAGCTGGTGCACTACCAGCTGCAGCCGCGGGTGCAGGTGCTGGTGCTGGAGACGAATTGCCGGTATCGGGAGCAGCAGCTGGAGCAGCGGGAGATTCGGGAGCAGCTGCATTGGCCGGTGCTGGAGAAGTATTACCAGTATTGAGAGCAGCAGCGGGTGCAGCGGGAGGACCGGGAGCAGCGGCGTTGGCTGGTGCTGGAGGAGAGTCGCCTGCAAGGGCAGCGACCGGAGCACCGGGACCAGAGGTCGCTGGAGTGCCGGCAGGACTTGTCGGAGCAGGGGCGGCGGCTGGAGGACCAGCGGCGTTCTTGGCAGGTGCGGGTGTCGGCATGACGGAGATGGTGGGAAGAGCGGTGGCGGTGGCGAGAGCTGGGATTGGGGCGGTGATTGGTACAGGTGTGTTTTCCGCACAGCCGCAAGGCATGGTTGTTGTGGTAAAGCCTTGTGGCACGTAGCCGGCGGAACGATCAAGGCCACTGCTCGGGCAGGGTTCGGTAACAGTGTAGGTCTTATCTTCAAACCCACCAGTCGAGCACTCGGCCGAGTACACAGTTTCGTAGATGGTGAACGAACCCCCTTCAAAAGTGGACATACCGCCTACCTCACAGATCGGGCAGTAGGTGAGGAGCTCGGTAGCTGTCATAGTGGGTTTGGTGGAAGTACTGTCACAAGAATTGTAGTACTCGGTAACATACATTGTCGAGCTTGAATTCTGCGCGTTGACACCTGCTGCTGCTGCCACCAGGGCGGTGGTAATGGAGGTGGCTTTCATCGTGAAGGCTAGGCTACCTGATTAATGATTAAGGTACTATTATGGATAAGATTGAGAGACTGATGCTAATGCATATATTCTCAAGCGAATGGAGATAAAGAGTAGAGACGACGTGCGGCAACAACAGACTCGAAAAGAACGTCAGTGGAGCAGATAGTCATAGATCCTGATATGGCGTTGGACTTATGTTGGGCTGCGTGTAATGAGTTGCATATCTCAAACACCTGACGAGGAATGCCACACGCAACCGATCAACAAACACATGCTGGATCACTAAGCATAGAGTGAGACATTAATCAGTTGAACATGGCTAGAATCCATTCCTAGAAGGGACAGCCAATAGACGGTGGAAAATCGAACGCGTATAACACATTATGAAAAGAGAGATGCGTGTTGTATCCCATCTATCGACATTCCCCTCCCATCGCTCTCATCAAAGAGAACTCATCGAGAGGCAAACTTCCTATTTATCCGGGCTTTGCTTGATCTCCAGAATCACTGCGACACGAATGTCACATGGCAACGCATTGCTGTAGTCCCGTAGGCTGAGCAATGGTCGTGGCTGATTCTGTGAGCTTTTTGATGAAGAAGAGAAAGCAGTTCGACGGAAATTTGTAAATTTATCCTAGTGCCGCTAGTCACAGCGCTAACATGCTTGGCACGTGATCTGAATACTGGCAAGATTGACGCGCTCCCATCTCACTTTTTACTCTGTACACTCGGAATATACAGAAGTCGCAGTATGGTCTGGACCCTCGGTTACATGGTAGCTAAGATCTTCCAAACTGAAATGTAGACATGGTATCAGTATCCTGCCCAACCATGTGCCGCTCTCCTTTTGAGAACCTGGCCTGCACTCCAACAATCACGGAATAAATATCCAACAGCATCAGTGGCCTTTATCAGACTGAACCAACATCGGTAGTACAATTTCAAGAACTCCACAATAGCAATTATTCCCTGCTCAATTCTCAACGGTGATCTTCACATTCTTCTCCCCAGGCGGGACGACCTCATCTTCTGCTTTCCCCTTCAACGATGGCAACTCCTTCATCGCGCTGTCAATGATATGTAGAGCCTTTTCAATCTCCTCTTCAGTGATCACAAGCGGAGGAGTAAGGCGAATGATATTGTGGTGTGTCGGTTTCGCCTTCGCACCGTCAGCATCTCCGCCGTTCTTTACGTGGGCAATCTTTAGAGCTCTGCCCACCAAAAGTCCTTTCTCTTTCATCAACATACACAAGTCCCACGCGCTGTGACCGCCTGTCTTCGACTCATCGATGACTACAGCGTTGAAAAGACCTTTGCCGCGAATGGTCTTGATCATAGGGTTGCCGAGCTTAACGAGTCCGTCGCGGAACACATGCCCCAGCCTTTCAGCGTTATTGACCATGTTCTCATCTCTGACGATCTCCAGGGCGCGGATAGCAACGGCGCAGCCCAAGGGGTTTCCCCCGTACGTCGACCCGTGGGTGCCATGCTCTACTGTGAGCATGATATCCTTCGACCCCAATACGCACGAGACGGGATACATGCCGCCAGATATTGCTTTACCCAGGAGTACCATGTCAGGCTTGATGCCACTCCACTCATGACACAACAGCTTTCCGGTCCTAGCGATACCACTCTGGATCTCATCACAGATCATGAGGACATTGTGCTTGTTACAAAGATCTCGAACCTCCTTTAGGTAATCGTCAGCAGGAACCACAATCCCTGCCTCACCCTGGATAGGCTCAACAAGGAAAGCTGCGACATTGGCTCCATGCGCTGATAATGCAGATTCAAGTGCCTTGATATCGTTATATGGAAGGGTTTGCCCCGTCTTCGGACATCGAGAGCCTACGTTGGGCAGATGGGGACCATAATTGTCTCGAGACTCAGAGTCAGTGGACATGGAGATTGCGGAGAACTAGGAGACTAGTCAGCTTCAAAGGGATCCTATGGAAGAATCCCAACTCACTGTCCTGCCATGGAAGTTCTCGGTCACACTCAAGACCAGCGCCTCGTTCTGTGGTATACCCTTGGACTTGTAGCCCCATTTCCTTGCTATTTTCACGGCAGTCTCCACCGCTTCCGCACCCGTGTTCATTGGTAGGACCATGTCGAAGCCAAAGAACTTTGTGACGAATTCTGCGAATCTGGGGAAGACGTCATTGTAGAACGCTCGCGAGCTCAGCGTCAGTCTCGATGCCTGCTCTGTCAAAGCCTTGACGAGTTCCGGGTGACAGTGGCCTTGATTGACAGCACCATAGGCGGAGAGAAAGTCGAGATATTGTTTGCCTATTTCACCTTCAGCAATCCTGGGCCTCTAAGATGGTTGAAGCGTGTTTGAAAAGGGGCTGTACCCTCAGGATCCCACACTGAAGTGCCTGCAGCCCGAGAGAAGACTATTGGGAGAGGGTGGTAATTGTGGGCTGCGTGAGTCTGTTCGCTCTCTATGGCTTCGGTTGTCGAAGCAGCGTGGTACTTGGATGGGTCAGGAGTTCCTGTAGGGTGGAATGAGGGAGCAGTGGCTTTCAAAGTAGTCCCATCGGTATTTGTATGGCCGTTCATCTTGCTCGTTGCAATTGGTGCCATCTCGAAAGGCCTTCGAAAATCTTGGATCTTTTATGGCTATCGTCAATGTCAACAGAGGAGAAGGCAGGATACAATTTGATGGCTATATAGGAATGCGTTATGATATTGTCTCCCAAATAATTCCGACTATTCCTCTAAGTGCAATTGCATGCATGCATTTAAGATGTCATAAGAAGATAGCTTTTGCGGAGAAGCAAACATCCAGTAAAAGTCCAACAGAACTCAACCAATCGTGTGTACCTGCTCTTAGAGGCGTAGAAGCTTTACCATGAGTGGGGCTGGTGGGGACGGTCTTTGGGCGGTTTGTGTCGGTTCTTCGGGTCCCATTCTGCGGGGCAAGTCCATACCCCTGCATCCGGCAATTGGGCCTCGAGATAATCAGGGAGGAGTATTTACGGAACGCAAATGGAAGGCAATGTCATCGGCGCCGACGACCCCTCTGTCGTCCTTCACAGCTCTGTTAGTCATGACGATGCCAGAGTTCCGGAGACGCGCACTGTGGAGAGTGTCAAGCAGGCGTCTACGTCTCAGAATATCCTATTATTCTTGGTCGCATTCAGGATAACAAATGCGCTGAGCGTCAGGACTTTCTTCCAGCCTGACGAATACTTCCAATCACTCGAGCCGGCGTGGGAGATCGCTTTTGGAGCTGATAGTGGGGCGTGGATTACTTGGGTGAGGATAACACTGGCGTGGTCAGCCATAGAAGCTGATTTCTGGCGGAGGAATGGAAAAACCAACTTAGATCGGCCATACATCCAGCGCTCTTCGCCATCGCTTATTACGCTGCTTCGAGCTTTGCCTGGGTATTGCGACTGTCTCCTCACTACCGCGCCGACCTTCTGGTCGCTACGCCCAAAGTTATCCAAGCAATTATTGCTGCGTTGGGTGACTACTATACGTGGAAGCTGGGAGAGCTTGTATTCGGCGTGGAGGCCAACGAAACATGGGCAACCGTATGTAGTACTTGCCTGTTGACCCTGATGATACCAAGGACCACAGTAATGTTGGGAATCCCTGGGCTGACTTTCCCAGCTTGCTTTGACGATCTGTAGCCCATGGCAATGGTTTTGTTCAACGCGAACACTCTCAAATGGCCTGGAAAGCACGTTGACGATCATCGCGCTCAATTACTGGCCATGGAAGTGGTCTTTGAATGCAAAAGAAGAGGACGTGGTTGACGAGAACGATTTGCGAACAAATCAAGATCAGGAGAACAACGATCATATGGGGGATAGCCAGGGTAGCGAGGATCGAGATCAGGAGGAGGTAGATGAGATGGCGAAGTTAGTGTGCAGCTTTCGGTACCGTCTTGTGCAGAGCATTGACAGGCAAGATAGGCTCCGTCGCTGCCTATTGCTCGCTGCGTTGGCTTGTATACTCCGGCCTACGAATGCTTTGATCTGGATGTGTGTTGCCTACTTTACCCTGTTGCAGAATACAACAAAAGGTGAAATGCTGCCACTGCCTCGGGAAGGTGCCCAGAAATGGAGCCATATCACTTCACTGTCCCTGCTTCCGGCAATCAAAAGGGTGAGACTGACTCTCGTACGAGAGGTTATACTTTGCGGGTGAGAACTCTACAACTGATTACTTCATCTACGGAGCGACTAATCGGCTGTATAGGTCACTCGTCTTACTGCTGTCAACGTTCATTGACCGTCTCTACTATCAAAGGTGGACTTTTCCACCTTTGCGCTTTCTATACTTCAATCTTGTCCAATCACTCGCAGTGTTTTACGGTCGTAATGAGTGGCATTATTATCTTTCGCAAGGATATCCACTACTATTGACGACTCTCTGTCCATTTGGTATTATCGGCATATATCAGTCGCTATTCTCTCCGGATGTCTTTTCACCTTACTCTCATTACTCACCCACAACTAAAGCCATCAAGTACCAACTAGCAGCAATCACAGTCATGGTACCTCTAATACTATCTTTTATACCTCATAAAGAAGTCCGGTTCATCTATCCTCTTCTACCTCTGCTCCACATCCTCGCTGCGGCACCCTTCACAATGTTCTTCCTACCAGCTGTCTCTCCTGCTATACCACGCTCCTCAAGGCTGCAACCTAAACGTCTACTCCTCGGTCTACTCGTTCTCGCAAACGTTGTAATTGCAATATTCACAACAACTTCGCACCAAACGGCCCCTCTTACAGTCATGTCCTATCTTCGCGACCAACACTCGAGGAATTACCTCAGCCAGCCACCATCCGGCTTTCTGGTCCCTGCGCCCTCAATAATGACCGTCGGGTTCCTGATGCCGTGTCATAGCACTCCTTGGCGATCGCATCTTGTTCATCCCTCAATAAAGGCCTGGGCCCTGACTTGTGATCCACCTGTAAATCTCAATATATCCCAACGTGTCAGCTACCTCGATGAAGCAGATCAGTTTTACGGCAATCCCAAGGGTTTCCTCGCTGAAACCTTGGGGAACCCTCCAGAATTAAAGAGGCGCCAGAGCTCGTGGCTCGGCTGGTTCATTAGCGGTACAAAAGTTGAAAGGGGATTTGGGAGGCCAGATTTGATAGAAGCGGATGCTTGGGATGGCCGAGAAGGGCGCAAGACTTGGCCAGAGTATCTAGTGTTCTTCGAGCAGATGGAGCCTACCATGAAAGCAGTACTCAAAGATAGTGCGTACAGAGAATGCTGGCGAGGCTGGAACAGTTATGGTCACGACGATTGGAGAAGGAAAGGGGATATGGTGGTTTGGTGTTTGAGGTAACAGGGGAGTCGAAGTGGGAGGAAAGGTCTCTTGTGGCTATGAACGACTTGTGGGAACACCACCCTTTTAGCGCTTCTGCCTCTGTAGATACCCATCTAGCGATTGAGAACAAGATCAGACATCCAACCAACATCGTCACGTCGCGTCGCGTCGTTGATTCGTGGGTTGGAAAAGCCGCCTGCGCCGCGCGAGTACCTAAGAGCTCAGCCTCAAATCTGTTTCACCTTTCCCAGCCAACTTTTGTCGAATACTTGATTTCGTTGCAACTTCACTCTATCAAGTCTCAGTGAACCGTTCCATCCTACAGCACAGAAAGGACAGATGCATTCCGAATTCTTCATCTCACGCGAGATAGGCAACGTCCGAGGACACACTGCAGTCATGTGCGCAAAGATGATCTTAGTGCAACCTTGCCATCAACAGCTTCCAGTTCCATCGCGATCGAGGTCACTGCGAATACCGGTGCGATGTCTGCGGTACATTTCCTGCTGCCCATACTTCGATCAATGGGGCGAGGGGGTTGGGTAGGATTGCTGAACAATCACGATCACACTATGTAAGCGGAGGTCTAGCGGCAACAAAGCGAGCAATGGAACGTGTACGACAATGATGGCGTATGGAACGCACTTCGACGGTGATATCAGATTCGCACCGAAGAACATCTGATGATTTGGTCCGTTCGTCTATTCTAGCGTCGGTGTTCAGAGATGCGAGCCGAGAGCCGTTGCCTCGCATGCATCAGTAATCAGCGTCATCAGAGGTGCCTTAGTGGGGAATCATCTAGGTCATTATCAGTCATTATCAACCTCATCAAGTGCATTTCGGCTCTATTTCGATCTCCAAGAGTCGTACTGTGTCATGGGTTTCTTGTCGTCTCACCAGTAACGACCAGCGAAGATGACGGAAACGGGCAAGCAAGAGAAGGAATATGCCTCTACAGATCCTATTGGTGCCGCCCACCAGACAATCGAGCCGGAGCCAGTCACCATGGGACCCATGCAAATGCAATATACGGGTTCGGAAAGCGACCTCTCATCGTCCGAACATGAAAAAAAGGACATCGAACCAGACGATGTACACCGGACCTACACTGCGACTACAACGACTTCCTCCGTGACAGTCGAGTCGACGACAAACGGGCCTGGAGAGAAAATTGCATGGTATAAGAGGCTGAATCCTCTCAGGAGATCCGTCAAGCCGCCCATACCGAAAGAAAGGAGGATATCGAGGGAATATGGGGCATCATTTTTCAGCTTGTTGACTTTCCAATGGATGGCTCCACTCATGAGTACGGGATACCAACGGCCACTCGAACTCAACGATATTTGGCTGGTGAATCCGAATCGAGCTGCCCCAGTCATCTCGGCGAAGCTCCAGGCCTCATTCAGAAAACGTGCTGCTCGCGGTGATAAATACCCTCTGATATGGGCCATGCACGAAACCTTCAAGTTTGAATTCTGGCTTGGCGGTACCTGCCAGTTTTTCGCTAGTATCTTTGGTGTCATGTCTCCGTTCACGCTGCGGTACCTCATCTCTTTCGCTTCGTCTGCATACCTCGCACAGCATAAGCACACCAAAGCTCCTCATATTGCGAATGGTATAGGATTGGTGATTGGGATTACCTGCATGCAGATGTTTCAGAGCATGGCGACTAATCACTTCATCTATCGCGGTCAAATCGTCGGAGCACAGTCAAGAGGGAGTTTGATAACGATTATTTTCGAAAAAGCGATGAAGATATCAGGACGGGCGAAAGCTGGTGGCAAAGCTGTTGCGGATGAGCAAACAGAGAATGCGAATCCTGTAATGGAAACGGAGAAGCAGAACTTCTTCCAGCGCATGGTTAGAAGCAAGCTTCACCCGGGAGGTGGTCCGCAGCTCACAGCGGATAAGGCTCAAGGGATTTCGGGTGATGGTGCTGGCTGGGGTAATGGAAGAGTGGTCAATCTTATGTCTACGGATACCTATCGGGTAGACGTAGCCTCAGGCATGTTCCATATCGTTTGGACATCGCCTATTGCTATTGTGATTACTTTGGTGGTATTACTTGTCAACTTATCATATTCGGCACTAGCAGGCTTTGCACTACTAGTAATTGGTATTCCGGTTTTAACTAAGGCCATCAAGAGTCTCTTTGCTCGGCGCCGCGCAATCAACAAAATCACCGACCAGAGGGTATCGCTAACCCAGGAGATCCTTCAAGCGGTCCGCTTCGTGAAGTATTTCGGATGGGAAAGCTCCTTCTTAGAGCGCATTGGTGACATCAGGAAGCGTGAGATTCGTGCCATCCAGTGGCTGCTTGCGATCCGAAACGCCATAAATGCTGTGTCGATGTCGTTACCAATATTCGCCTCTATGCTCTCATTTATCACCTATTCCCTCTCTAATCACGCCCTCAATCCAGCCTACATATTCTCGTCCTTGGCCCTCTTCAATTCGCTTCGCCTACCATTGAACATGCTGCCCTTGGTCATCGGCCAAGTAGTTGATGCCTGGTCATCACTTGGGAGGATACAGGATTTTTTGTTGGCAGAAGAACAGAACGATGATTTTATATGGGACATGGAAGGCAAGAATGCCTTAAGCATGGATCAAGCGGAATTTACATGGGAGCGGACCATCACCCAAGATCCTGACAAGAACGCTACCGCACAAGTCAATAAGAAAGATATCAAAGCAGCCAATGAATCTCGGAAGGCAGCTGCCAAGGCTGGAGTGGAGAGCGAAGAGGATAGTTCCAGCAACATGACACAGGTCGAACCTTTCAAATTGTACGGTATGGATATTTCGGTAGGACGAAATGAGCTCATCGCTGTCATTGGTGGTGTTGGCTCTGGCAAAAGCTCGCTACTCGCAGCTCTGGCTGGTGACATGCGTAGGACCAAAGGATCGATCACCATGGGAGCTACTAGGGCCTTCTGCCCGCAGTATGCTTGGATCCAGAACGCCTCTGTGAAAGAAAATATTCTGTTCGGCAAAGATTACAATCACCAATGGTACAATGCTGTTATTGATGCTTGTGCTTTGCGGCCAGATCTCGATATGCTTCCCAATGGTGACCTAACGGAAATTGGCGAGCGGGGAATCACTGTCTCTGGAGGTCAAAAGCAGCGTTTGAACATTGCTAGGGCTATCTACTTCAACAGCGATATAATGCTCATGGACGACCCTTTGTCAGCTGTTGACGCTCATGTTGGGCGCCACATCTTCGACAATGCGATCTGTGGTTTGCTCAAGGACAAGTGCCGGATCCTTGCTACTCACCAGCTGCACGTTTTGAGCCGTTGTGACAGAATCATATGGATGCAGGAGGGCCGTATTGAGACAGTTGATACCTTTGCAAACCTTATGGCTAATAATGGGGCCTTTCAGAAGTTGATGGCGAGCACAGCACAGGAAGAGAAATTCGAGAAGGAGGCAGGCGTCAATGAGGATGAGGTCGAAGATGAGACGAAAGCCGCGAAGAAAAGAAAGATGTCAAAGAAAGGGGCCGCTCTTATGCAACAGGAGGAGCGTGCAGTCAAGAGCGTCAGCTGGGGTGTCTATGCTGCATATGTGCGCGCTTCCGGCTCCTTGCTTTACGGGCCAATGGTCGTCTTCATCCTTATCATTTCGCAAGGCGCCAACATTGCGACAAGTCTATGGCTTTCATGGTGGACTTCCAACAAATTTGGGTACTCCACAGGAACCTATGTTGGGACATATGCTGCGCTCGGAGTGGTGCAGGCCCTCCTTATGTTCGTTTTCTCGGTTACGCTATCTGTACTAGGAACAAGATCCAGCAGAGTCATGCTAGCAAATGCTATGACCCGAGTGTTAAGGGCGCCGATGGGCTTTTTTGATACTACACCACTCGGACGGATTACCAATCGATTCGCCAAAGACGTTGACATCATGGACAATAACCTTACAGACTCTATTCGAATGTACTTCTTTACGCTGGCTATGATCATCTCCGTGTTCATCCTCATCATAGTCTACTTTCACTACTTCGCCGTTGCGCTAGGACCACTATTCCTCCTGTTCTTGTTTTCTGCCAATTACTATCGAGCTTCCGCCAGGGAAATCAAACGTCACGAGTCGGTGCTACGATCAGGAGTGTTTGCCCGCTTTAGCGAAGCCGTCTCTGGTACTGCTAGCATCCGAGCGTACGGGTTACAGGATCAGTTTGTTGAAGGAATCAAACGAGAAGTCGACCAGATGAATTCCGCCTATTATCTGACTTTTAGCAATCAACGATGGCTGAGTGTACGACTTGATGGGATTGGTAATCTCCTAGTCTTCACAACCGGGATCCTAGTTGTAACTTCACGATTCAATGTATCACCGAGTATTGCTGGCTTGGTTCTATCGTACATTCTATCTATTGTCCAGATGATTCAATTCACTGTTCGGCAACTTGCAGAAGTTGAGAATTCCATGGTATCCACGGAGCGTCTGCACTTCTATGGCACCGAACTCGATGAGGAACCCCCCCTGCACTTGAAGGATGTACCCGAAAGCTGGCCTCAAAGGGGCGAGATCGTTTTCAACGAGGTCCAGATGCGGTATCGTGCTGGCCTACCATTGGTTCTCCAAGGTCTTAATATGAAAGTTGAGGGCGGTGAGCGCATTGGGATTGTCGGGCGTACGGGAGCTGGGAAATCCAGCATCATGTCAACCCTATTCCGTCTTGTGGAGCTATCTGGCGGCTCCATCAGTATAGACGGCATCGATATTGCTCAGGTCGGTCTCAAAGATCTCCGGACGAGGCTTGCCATCATTCCACAAGACCCGACTCTCTTCCGCGGCACGATCCGATCTAATCTCGACCCTTTCAACGAGCATACGGATCTCGAGCTCTGGTCAGCATTACGACAGTCCGATCTCGTCGGCGCCGATGAGAAGCTCGACGACAAGATACATGGCCGGATTCATCTCGATGGTGTCGTAGAAGAGGAAGGTCTCAACTTTTCCCTCGGTCAGCGACAGCTCATGGCGCTGGCTCGAGCTTTGGTCCGTGGCTCGCAGATTATAGTGTGCGATGAGGCAACATCGTCAGTGGACATGGAGACGGATCAGAAGATCCAGAGAAGTATACAGACGGGCTTCAAGGGGAAGACGTTGTTATGCATCGCGCATAGGCTCAAGACCATCATCAACTACGACCGCATTTGCGTGATGGATCAGGGTACGATCGCCGAGTTGGATACGCCCCTTCGTTTGTGGGAGGAAGGCGGCATCTTCAGGGGTATGTGCGATAGGAGCGGCATACGGAAAGAGGATTTTGGAGATACACGGTTTTAACGTAAGAATATGGTTTATGATCAGCGACTTTGGACGCGGTGGCGAACGACTTGTCATGATTACTTCACGACCAGCATGTCAGGACTGCATCTCAGCGTTATTTGGCATTCTCCCGGCGTTTGAAAAAGACTAGACAGGATCCTTTTGGAACCCAGCATTTACCAGTATATATACATCAATAAAGTCGGATCTGCGTTTACCATGAAGATGTGGGATTGCTATGCTTGATAGTGTGCACGGAAAGCGTCAATGCAGCTTGACCTGGCCGTTTCAATGACCGAGCTCTAATATGTAACGGATTACAAGTGTAGCCAAAACCAACTGTCTTATTTGATGCACAGGCTTTCATTGATACTGTCGTTCCTTGAGTCGTCGTCCAAGCTCAGTATATCGTCGATCAATCGATCTATTTTCAGGTACATGTAGATCGGGCGGGCACCATCACACTGGTGCGCAACCCAACGTCCTCTTCTCCGCTGTACTGCTCTTTCGAGCTTCAAGAGCACAAAGAAAGACAGTGTTTCCCCAAAGAAGGCCGTCCAATATACCAGCAAACTATTCCACCCAATTGTCACCAACGGACATGAGATGTGACAGATGTGATGGCAATCTCCAATATTGAGCCACTTTTCTGCAGCCCCCAACGGGATCAGTACATATGCACCACGCTAAGACGGCCAAAAGTGACGCGAATGGATACGCTAATGCAAAGGCTATCCGCGCCAAGAAATGAAGCTGTTGAAGTGCTTTACCTTACTTGCTTACTCCCTTACTTAGCCGGTCTCCCCTCTCTCCTTCTCCCTTTCCAATCGTTACAGCCCACACTCTTTCAACAGCACCTCTGGGGTCCTCTTCACTCGTTACTAGTACTACTGCAGTGCTGACCGAGAGGCTGTTTCACACTCCTTCCGTCTGTATTCTGTCTTGGCTCGCCTGTGCGAACTGGTGGATGCTCTCAGTGTGAAAGCTTAGATACATGAGCCAGTCATTATTTTCCCTCCATTGAACAGGGTGGATTTGGCAGTGTCGGTGTATCGAAAGCACTCGCCCTCCATCATCCCACTTGCCGGACTTCAACCATCCTGATCGCCAAACCCGGCCGCGCCCTCCTTGATGCTTTGTTCCGATCGATCAATTCCCTCAATTACAGGGTATCCTATACCACAGCCATCCGTCAACGTCTCATATTCGTACGACACCCCATACTGACATCAGCATGTCCGAATTCAATGAAAAGCCAACTTTCGGAGCCTCCATCATCCACAAAGAACAACAACCCTCCTCTCTACTTAGACCTCCGCCCTCCCATCTCCCTCCGAGTAACCCCTCATTCGAAAGTATCTCTCCCTGTTCGACCATCGCCGACCAGTACCCACCGACAAAGGAAGGAAATGACCTCGACCCAGTCTCCTTGAATCCCTACTCCGCCTTCTACTCCCACCCTCGAACCCGCACATCGTTTGCCCAGGCGAAGTCAGAATCAAAAATCAACGTAGCACTCTATAGTCACGATCTGGAGTCCGGCTCACGGATAACGCATGCATCGATAGCAGATGCCGCCAGTCTGGAGCCCCCGAATCATGCTCATAGGGATGACAAAGTGTGGCCATGTTCGAAGACGAGAGAGAGGACTCTTCTTGCAAAACAGAGAGCAAATGGGTGCAGTCCGTTCAGTCGACTGAGTAGGAAACAAAAGTTTTGGGTGCAGGTGCTGATCGCCTTGGTTTTCATTGGGGCCATTACAGGGTTGGGAGTTGGGATATCAAAGGCTGTGGGCGGTGGAGTTTTTAAATCATCGAGCAACGCGAATGCTCCTATCCCGGGTACTTGATCCATCAGATGAACGACCTTGTCAGGTACAGACTTCTTGGATGTCCTTTGATGAGATGTAATGCTAATGCGACATAGTATTGCGTCAGTCCTTACACGAAGCCATCACAGTCGCTCTCATCTTGCGGCAAAGGGGGAATGAATTGAGTTATAACAGGACAGCGGAACGCTTGTTACGACCACAAACCACGGTATATCATCGCCACATTTCGCTCTTAGCTAGCATCCCCATTACGAATTGAGTCCTATGACCGGGACATACCGAAGCGGCTGCACTTTCTCTTGCACCTTGCCACACAGATACAACACTCTGTACCACCACCTTCGACGAACTACAAAAAGATCCCTTTTTGAGGAAATCCATTTGGATCGCTACGAAGATCTTCTGGGGTAGGTAATGGCGTTGTGGCGAAAATTGAACGTCTTCTAACAGGAGTTTTGCTTGTGCCAACTGGCATGTTCTTCGAGGGTCTATAGCTTGGCAATATCTTGCCTACGACGGTCCCATAGTGCATGGGTTACGGTGACCGGCTTCATCATTTTCACCAGATTCTAGCTCTTTTTGCGATTCTTCGTCTATCCTTGACCTATTCAATGACATATTTCCCCAACATCTGTATCGGCCCTCCTGTGTCGCCACTTCGAAGCTTGAACTCATTGCTGCCTCCAAGCTTGTGAGCCCTTAAGAATCCTATCAGAAGCCTTCTCGTTCTTTTTCCATTGTTCTATCACTCTTCCCTGAGCGGGCAGACACCGCAACGCTGGCTATTACCCTTTTTTACATATACGAAAGGATAGAATCGATGGACTTGGGAACTCGGGATTTGTTTAGTAGGGTAGGTGGAAGGTGGTGTGCATGGTACAGAATGAAACGTTTGTCTCGTCTTACAAAACTTACTCGTTGGACTGGGATATAGAGCGTTAACTGCCCCGTCGACAACGATCTAGCAATCAAGGGCTCCGTTCGTCATCGCTCCATCCGACGCAAATCCAGCGTAATCATGTTTAGAGCCTCACAATGAAACATTCCTGGTGTTTGTTGTGCGGTGGGTGGGTGTGTTGGTGGAGCTCTCTCCCTTTTTCTCTTTTCTTGATGGAAGATGCGAGTAGGCGATACGGGGGAGTGATTGTGCGGAGGGTGGGGTTGTGGCAAGGCGGGAAGGTGGGAAGGTGGGTGATTTGGGGGTTTTTGGGATGGGGTGGGGATTGGGATTGGGATTGGGAATGAGTCTGTGAGGAGATGGAAGGGAAAGGAGGAGAAGGGGGGGTGGAGAAGGGAGAGGGAAAAGGAGAGAGGGAAGAGCAGAGGGCGGTGCAGGAGACGTAACAAGGTAGAGTAAGGTAGCACAGAAACAAATTGAGAAACCTAGCACTCAAACCCTCCATCCCCATCCATTTTTCCAAATCTCACATATATATATAGATATATTACGAAATTCACGTGAACGTGCGAGGTTCGAGACGGAACGGAAATAGCGTGGTAAGAAAGGATGTGGGAAGAGAAGGGAAGAGTGTGGAGGATGATGAGGTATGAGGGGGATGGTGAGGGTATGGGGAAATGGGATGGGGAAATGGGATGGGGAAATGGTATGGTTGTGGAGGGTAGGGGTTTGGATATGTGGATGGGTTGAGGAGGGAGGGTGGGGGGGGGATGGGAGTGGATGGTAGGAGATGGGATGGTGGATGGTAGGTGGGTTGGGGAGGGAGGGTTGGGGGGGGATAGGAGGGGATGGAGTGGAGGGGATGGGGGGGAATAGGGTAATGGTGGGAGAGGTTTAGGTACAGAGTATTTGAAGGGATAGGGGAGGAATCGGGATAGTATAGTCTTCCCATATGGTATTCCTATACAAAGGAATCCTCCGTCTCACACCGGCCTTTCGTTCCGTCTTTCCCTATTCTAAGCCAGATATTTGGAGAACCACTCGATGCCCTGCTGGGCGGCCTCGTCCATGGCCTTCTTGTCTTTTTCGCTGGACCAGTCGCTTCGGAGGGCGCTGGTTGGGGGGGGGTTAGGCTTTTCTTTGTTTGGGGGGTGGGGGATGGGTTTGTGTGATGGGGCTTGAGAATGGAAACGAGTCCAACAGGAAATCTGACTTACAAACCATGAACCTGGTCCTCATACAACTAGCGAAGCGTGTCAGCATTTGTGAATAATTGGGACAGTCCCAACTCACCCGAATCTCATGCGGCACATCCGTCTTCTTCCCCATCAGATCCTGAATCTGCCCCACACTCCCCTGATCCAACAACGAGTCCTTGGTCCCCAACGCCAAACTCAACGGCTTCCTCACCGGATCGAAGTCCGCCGGTATAGCCACCAAACCCGGATGACAAGCGACCGCCGCATCCACCCCACCAATACTACTCCCCTCGCCCGTCTTTTCCTGCCCATGAGCCTGCAAGATGGCATACCGCCCGCCCCAGCAGAAGCCCAGCGCGCCGATCTTGTTCGTGCCCGGGATCATGCGCACGGTGTTGACGAAGCCGTCGATGAGGGGTCGCGACACGCCTTCGCGGTGCGTGGCCAGCCAGGGGCCGAGGGTGGCGGGGACGATGGCGGCGTTTTTGGCCTTGTCGCTCACGCCGAGGGTCTCTTGCGTTTTGAGGGGGGGTTCGACGTTTTGGAGGAAGGAGATGGGGAGGCTGTCGCCGTTGTGGAAGTCGGGGAGGTAGCAGTAGAAGCCGGCTTTGGCGTATTCGTCGGCGAGGAGGCGGGTGTTTGTGAATTCCCAGCCGAAGACTGGGGGTGAATGTGTTAGTGAGGTAGTGGGATGGAGGGAAAGGGCGAGCGTACTGTCGCTGATGAAGATGATGGTTTTTTCTTTCGAGCCGTTCTTGGGCTCGGCAATGTATGTTGAGATGCCGCCGATTTCGTCTGTCCGTCCAGCCGGCTTGCCTTCGTGGACTTTGCCTGACAGGCAGCACGAGCCCATTCCCACGTTCTGAGACATTGTAATGTGATTCACTGATCTTAGCAAGGTCAGAGATGGGTCTAGATCAATTATCTTGTAGATTTTTTAAAGCACGATAGTTCTAGCAGCAGCTTCGATAGTTCTGTGCTCGAACGACATTGACTTTTGGGCGCTCCACCGTGGGCCTTTCGCCCGGAAGTGGTCCGCGGAGACCTTCATTGTGGCTGTTGCTCTATATATTTCAGTCTGTCAAAGCAGCAAGTCGATGGTTTTTTCGTGCTGGTGATGGCTGCTGTCTCTGTTGGATCATTCTGGGAGGTAAACTTGGGTGGGGGCCGAATTCCAAAACCATCGCTGCTCGTCTAGAATCTACCTACAGTTACCATACCGTGCATACGTGCCATATTACACAGTCCCCTCGTCAAGCTCGGAGGGACTCTCGGGCACGCCTTCAATGACCGAGGTGACAAGCACTATGAGTGGTGTCTATTTCGTACAGCCTGTGGACATCAATACAATAGCGTTGCCGGTAGCTACTAGGCGAAACAAAATCCAGGATTAAGGTAGGGTAGAAGAAATACAACCTAGAGAAGAGGAGGCAAGTTGCAATATGTCAGGGATGGAAAATCAGGCAGAGATCTATACATTAGACCAGAAGGATCCTTTCTAAAGCGGAAGTCGTCCACGAAACGAAGACGCCACAGTCCATATCAAAGCTTCCACCGCTGCATCTTTGCAAAATGTTATCAGCTATAAAAAAAAAGGCATGGCCCGCCATAATAACATCTAGAGGGGTGCATGGATTCTTTACACTCGGTGTATTCTAGGTACGTGTATTGAAATAGATTGATATTCGTCCTTTCCTAAAAATATCCGGATACGAGCAAATACTATTGGCTGATCATTTATTGTACCCAAAAGGGCACTTCCGACCCACTTGGACCGCTCCCTCCGGACAAGGTGTTCCCTTGGCCAGGTAGATCGGTAGTGCGGAGAGGCAAGCAATATCCAACGATCCATCAGCATTGACATCTACCACCGATCCTCCCGCCTTACCCTCAAGGGTACAGTTGTACGAGCCGTCGAATAAGACCGGCATGTGCACTGCCGAATCCTCGATATATTTCATCAAACTGAACGTTGTCGCTTCGCCCTCAAGGAGCTGGAGCTGAGTTGGTGCTGTTGGTGAAATCAGCGATACAAAATTGCCATGACCGCTGATTTGATACTGCCTTTGGGTCACCGAGCTCCAGTAATACACGGTAGAACTGCTGTCTTTGCATATATCTCCAGCCGAGGTGCAGTTACGGCCAGCCTGGAATACTTCCTTGGTACTGGTCGTCATGGGGGATGCAGAGAATGTATTCTGTGCCAAAGCTTCGCCCACCACGTAGGTCGTAAGTGGTGCAAAAAGTCCCGGATGCTTTCCTGACCAGTAGTCTGCATGCGGACCCGAAAATGCTCCGTGGGCCGCGAAAGAATTGAACGCCGAAACATCGTTCATGATGAGGGTAAGAGCTGTCTGTAAAGGCGCTACGATGTCGGGTGGTTTTGTAAAGTTTGAATAGGTCCAATCATTACTATCGTATGCTGCACCCCACCACGCAGAGCGGATTCCGATCGTTTGCAGCACACTCATGGCGAAAGTCTGAGCTAGCGAGTAGAACGCAGCAGTATCGCTATTACCTTGTAGTCCGCCCGCCAATACAGATGGCGTCTGTTGAAATGGTTAGAGAGGAGATCAATGACTGGCTAGAAAGGTTGCATTTCTTACCGCCCAGAATGGAAGGCTGGCAGCGACTGCCTTATTGAGGTTGCCATTGTTGACCATGACGTTATTGAAGAGTATAGTGTACAGATTTATGTATTTCTCGGAATGTGATGCTAACTGCCAGGCTGAATGGATCGATCAGCGTCAGTTGCAAGTCCGAGTATTGGGAGCAATCTCGGGCCCATTACCTTGAAAATATCCCACGAAGATGTTCTGAATATTCACCACAGTCGACACGACATAGTTGGCCTGCACTACGATGTCTGGGGACAGGGAGGTCGCGACATGGCTGTTCGAACAACTTCCAACCGCGATAGTAGTACAGTCTGACCCGGTCTTACCGGTCGCCAAGCGTAAGAAACACGTTGACCAGGCTTCGTTGGGCTTGCAGCAGTTTGAGCCGTCATCTGTGCTGGTACGAATGGGGGTGTTCGCTTTCCAACCCGTAAGGTAATCGGGAATTTTCAATTGATCCCAACACGAAGCGCTGGGTGTCGCGTAGAGGTCGGAGCAATTCGCGATTTGTCTATCTTCAAGGGTAGTCAGAGGAGAAGCAAAATCCACTGGTGAAGCTGCCACGGAAGAGAGATACGCCGGAAATGCTACCAGCAAGAGGGCGGAATAGAGTGGCATGGTTGCTACAACCATCTGAGTGCTATCTTGAATAAGAATGAAAAGAGACACGGAAGTGACCAGTAGCAATTCAATTGCAGTCCGCCGAAAGGCAGCGAGCAGGAAGCCATATTATAAAACGATAGCATAACGGGTCGCCAAAACTTGAGGAGAGCAGCGAAACAACTACTATTCAAAGGGATGCTGCCTCGTCTTTGAGCGGTTGCTGCCGTCTGCGTGACCTTGTGAAATAATGTGGGAATTGACGTTGATGAAATATGCGTGGAAGGACGTTTGGTGCGCTTGTCCCATAGGACCAGCCCATACCCTCTGCGTTTCAAGCATGCCGGAGTGGTTTTACTTGGCAACCACAGGATGCAATAGCAGAAAGCTCAACACAATAGGGCATCAAATTGCCAATCTTCGAGGTTCTGCTTCATCTATGACGGAAATAAGCCACAATCATACGGTTTGACAATTTTTGGTTATCGCGCGTCATTGAGAGCCGTGCTATTATACAACAGAATAACGAAATCGCCTGCGCGCCTGTGACGACGGTGTTGCAAGATGCTCCCTTTGCGCAAACCATGTTTTCTCGGTTTCAGTGGTTCCGATGAACGTGAGAGAGTCTCCCACACTGGTCTGGTGTCTCGTAACGAAAAGTATGACAGCGGAGGGGACGGAGCGACATGAATGAGTAGGGAGCCATGGGAATAGCTTTGTGAAGTCAATGCCTCGAATGGTAGGATAAGGTCGACCTTGATATGACTCCCATATGAGTGCTGTCGTTGTCCATGATTGATGGAAGGAATCAAGGATTGATGGTGATACTGATGAGCCACAATGATTACGGAGTTCTAGCCCCAATTGGGATTAGCCTGATTATCCAGCCGAGCCGTTGATCCTGAACTATCAAATTGATACTTAATACACTTGCTCTCCAGGCGCACACCCGGGGCATTTACTGAGAGCCAATGGTCGCCTGTTTCGAAACCCAGTAATCTGGCACGCCTAGGAATCCCGTCAGATAGCTGCGGCATGACCCTTGGCGAGCCGGATCCGTTGGAGATACCTTTTCAATTTCACGTCCTCCTATCTTGGGATATGTGCCTCAATACCGGCATTGGTCGCACACGAACAAGGACATAGCATGATGAAGCCGACGGGAGTAGTCACCGTCACCTATTGTATCTGCGCGCTGCAAGGGTAGCAGACACACCAGTAATGGTGTCAATCGGCCTTCAGGCTTCGGTGTATCAGCTTCTATATCGCTGCTATTGCGCCTCCTCTCTAATCATACTGTCCGTCTACCAATCACCTTACTCTGTACGACCATGCAAGCCCCGCCAAAGACGCCATCTCCCTTGAACGAACGTATAGATGTCCAAAAGGTCTTAATCACTGGTGGTACAGGCTTCTTAGGATCATATATTGTCGACGCTGTGGTAGAGCAGTATCCGGAATGGAAGGTCACAGTGCTGGATCTGAACCCACCTACACTTTCAACGCTCAAAGTTGATTATGAGGTTGGAGATGTCACAAATGCAACCCTCGTAAATGCCATCGTGTATAGAGTCAGACCCGATGTGATCATCCATACTGCTGGCTTAGTCCCAGAACTTGGTGGTCGCTACGGTAGGGAGCAAGAAGCCCGAGTATCCGATGTCAATGTCAATGGTACTCGCAACATGCTTGTTGCTGCCGGAAATGCTGGCGTGAGTGCTTTTGTTTGGACAGGATCGTGCTGTGCAGTCACATACGATATGAGATACCGATATGCGAACATTGATGAGCGGTGGCCAGTAACAAGTCGTTCATTGATCTACGGAGAGTCCAAGGTTGGTCTTGAAATCCTTCAAAAGGCTGTTTGTTGATCACATCTAAAGACCGCTACCGAGAAATTAGTGCTCGACGCCAATGATGACAAGATTGCCACCTGCGCCCTCCGTCCCTCGGTACTTTTTGGGCCAGGAGACTATCAGCTTATCCCATCAATACGTGCGTGTATTGCCAAGGGCGAATCACCATTCGTTATAGGCGACGGCGAAAATCTATGGGATGTGACCTACGTTGGCAACGTTGCAGATGCTCATGTCCTCGCAGCCGAGAATATGGTATCTTCCAGGACTGCAGCTGGAGAAGCAATCTTCATCTCTAACGAGGAGCCGATCGCTTTCCGAGATTTCTGCTTGGCAATATGGGCACATTTTGGACACTATCCGTCGTTTGAGCTCCACATCCCGGTATTCCTTGCGGTCTTCGCAGGGTACGTTGCCGAGTACGTCACCTGGTTCACCGGTACTCCAGCGACTTTGAGCCGCGGAAGTGTTTTGGACGCTTGCGCAACGAGGTATTGCAGCGGAGAGAAGGCGCGCAACATTCTTGGCTACAGGCCGAAAATTGGCTTGAGGAAGGCATCCGAGTGAGCTGCGAAGTAAGAGCCAACAGGTGTCTGGGATTGGACAAGAAGCCCCAGCCGCTGAATCATTGAAAGGAGTACGCTCACCGTCTAAAACGCACGAGGCCACCAAATGAAATTAGCGCCATGAAGAACTTTTCAGATGATATAATTCCAGTCCGGACTTCGAGCGCGTTACAGGAGCTGAGTGTCGTTCTGGGCACATAACATTCTTCCATATTGGGGAACAAGACTATGTTTGCTTCCTCTTGACGTGGCTATCTCGGGGCCTTCGTTGACTAGGATGCAGACTTAAGTGGAGAGCACCTTGCCATATAGAATGCTCAACCACAAGACGTGGTAGTATACCCATGGAATGCGGATGTTCCGCAACCATTGTCTTTCGTAGGATTGACTCCGAGTTGATCTCAGCGAGAGCGGCAGGAATGTCTGCTGAGTGTTACCATGAGCCGAAAGGCGGGTATGGTCCACCCCAACAGTGAGAGCTCGCCGCAAGAGGATGTGTAGAGCTCCGAGAGCGCCCCGAAAGTTGGTCATTACCGTATCTGTGTGACGACGTCAATGGGTGGTTGGCAGAAGCTGAGCTTGCTTGTTTAATAGTAAGACATTCGAAAGGACGACCCGTAATGAAGACCAAATTGACAATCAGACGCAAACACGTTGTCAAGATTAGGTAGTGAGGTCCATTATTTGTCCCTAGGCCTGTCCACTTGTTATTCCAATCACACGGACGTATACGGGAAACGTAGATTTGCTGCCAGAGGGAGTGGTAGCCGCAGGGGCAGCACTTCGATGAATCGAAGCAAAACTGGAGTGAAGACCGCTCTGTACGCTCGGATTGCTCTGAGGTAGTGTCACGGTGTACCTAAAACAGTGTATCTGGTGCAATAAGCGGCACTGATATAAGGAGCTGCAATGTTCAAGCCTCTTGGAGATGTGATCCTCAAACCAAGACTTCTTAACACGTAAATTGTAGTATGTAAATTGACAGATAACTCGAAGATCAGCAAAGAAAACCCGCGACGTTAAAGATGATTCGTAATAGTATCGAGTGTGGAAATTTACTCTCCCTGCCAAAAATTCCATATACAACCAACAATCTGCTCGCTTTTCGTCACTGGTAATTCGTGACCGGCATCGAAAAACTCGAATTGGACATTATCTGCCCCCAAAGCATCTGTTGCGTCTGGAACCAGCTCCTCCCGCATCACAAGTACATCTTTGCTTCCACCTATAATGAGCACCTTGCCGTTCTGCAGACCTTCTTTCACGGGCTGTTCTTCGGACGAGGCATTTTGAGTGGATAGGCGCTTGCCGATACGTCGCCAGTCCGAGTGCTGGCCGACGATGGGGCCGTATCGAAGACTTGAGATGAAGGACTTGATGAAGCCTTGGTGGACGTCGACTTGCCAGGCCTATTCCAATTAATCAATTCTGCAGTCTTAGGGAGTGGAGACAGATACTTACGATGATGTTGGCAACCGTGATACCGGGCCTTGTTCTTGAGAGAACGGGGGCTTGGGGTACAGCTCCCAGCTTTTCTTTCGGTAGCTCTTCCGTCACTGGCGCCTCGGATGAGATTTTCTTCGCTTTCATTGGCGGATCTCCGCGCTGTAGTCTTCCCTTGACGATACCCTCTAGTGTCTTCTCACTTATCAACCCAGTGTTGTACAGGAATTTATTTGTCAACGTCACACGGTCTTCCCGCACAAGCCCACCTGGAGCAAGAAGCACTAAGGAAGAAACAAGAGAAGGAAAGTACGATGTAAAATTGGCGACTATACCCCCGCCAAGGGAATAGCCAATCATGGAGAAAGTACGCCCATTGCCCGTCCACGACACGGGAGAAGATGTCAAAGCTAGAAGAATAGACGTGGTATACAGCCTGGTAGAATGCGGTGTAGACACTGGAGTAGAGCTGTATCCCTTCCCCGGTAGATCAAACAGTATCACTCGACATCCCTTGTCCACCAATCCATGTGCAATGGCTCCCAAAGCAACAGAGGGATTCGATATCCCATGCACGAGCACAACTCTGCGGCCATCCTCCGGTCCCCATTCGTACACTCGCAAGCTGCCATACGCTGACACTACGTCTCTGGCGCCGGGATAAGCATCTGGAGGATACGGCAGATCGGCAGCTTCGGCTTCTGAGAGTTTAGGGAGGAGGGTCTCGAGGGGAGAGAGCGCGACCTGGGTGTCTTGCTCGATGCCGGTTCGGATCTTGTACAGACGTAGGCCGAGGGTAATGGCCAGTTCTAGACCAAGGAGAGTCCATGGGATGAGGGTTTTGTTTTGGCGGTACCAGTGCTCCATTGTGACGATCTTTTATGCTCTAAGGGGACCACGGATGTTGTGAGCGTGTGTAGGAGATCGATGGATTAATTCATGTAGGACTCATCCTGCCCAAAAGACTCCTAAATTTCCAACGTGCCACCAGGGCCACATACTGTCATTGTTTGAAACAACGTTGATGTTCTGCAGATTTGGGACAATCTCAATTGTGAAGACCGGCAAAATGATCGTTGACTTCATGATTAATCGGGGCCCCTTGAGTCGCAAGGTCTTTGGGGTAATCAACCATATGTCGCATGGGCAAAATGAGGTCCCCAACAGCCATAGAACGACCTCTCACCCACCAGAACTCACCAAGCTCGATTGTGATGAACCTTCTTCATATCCTTTATATGCAGAACGACATATGGTTGATTACCCCTAGGAGCTTGTGAGTCAGGAGGCCCCGATTACCTCCAGGCTAGAGATCTTGTACTTGTGCTCTGTGTACTTGTGCTCTGTCTACATGTTGAATACCATAGGCCATGATGGATGTAGCATACTATTACCAAGCGCTAGAAGCAGCCCGAAGCTCCGTATGCAGCTTGTATGGTCACACTGTCGTGACTGTCAGTCTGTTTTGTTGGTACTGTGTTGGCACACGACGAGGTCATTGCATCCTTTGTGCGATGAAACCGGGGTTTTAGTCTCCATCGCCCAATTTACATTCTTTGCCCTGTCCCAAAATTGCCCCAATGCGGTCTTCCCCATTTCTAGACGCATCCATTCCAAGACGTTTCAACTGATTGTGTTCCCTTTGTTCTGCACACGTCTACGTCTATTTTCGATCTCGGATTCGTTGCTTATTGTTTCTGATTAGCAATTTTCCCTGTTCGTCCACTTCTTGAAACATGTCTCCTTCAAGTCCAATTCTAGAGTCTAGCATGTTCTGCACGAAGCTTCCACGAAGCTACAGAAAGTCATACTCCTGCCAGACCCGTTCAGTTTGGACCACTCCCAGCGCTAAACTATGGCCTTCTTTGGGACTCGAAAGGATCCAGTCCTCCCTCCAAGCCAATCGGTTTTAGAGCCTCGATTGAAACCTGGCCAAAAGGATGTCCACAGTTATAAGCCTGGTGCATTCGAGACACCAATAGGACGATTACTTGTACCACGAATGAAGGACCCGCCACTACCTACGTCTGAAATGATAGCTGCGGCTGTGTCTGGAGAACTGACCAGCTATTTCAGAGAGGGCCGCATATTTCGTGCTTCAAGACTTGTAGGGCAGGTTTCCGCGCAGACCGCGAAGATCTCCCTGGACGATATGTATGAATACCAGACGCGTCAGCTCCTAGCCCCAAGGACAGAGAGCACAAAGAGCCTTCGAACCCTTTTCTATGTGGCTTTGAGATTGGACGAGCTCCCATCCTACCATTTCTGGATAGCTCCGGACGCTCCTGATCCTGTCACAGCCGGAGAACCTGTTGACTGGGATGCAGAATTCAGGAAATCAAGGCCTACCGAGTGGAAAAATATGCAGCACGGCGAACTTGAAGGTGAAGATAGTCAGACCGATGATGACCTCTTCAGCGAATCAAACATACCGATAAGCACCCAAACCCTGGAAGTCGAATCAACAGCATTGAAAGGTCAAGTCAACAAGCCTGAAAGCAATATACTTCCTTCATTACCCAGCTCAGTGGCCATTCTTAATAGCAAGAGCAACGTCAGCGCCGAGGAAGGGTCCATGATAGAGAAGACTTCGACCCAGCCTGGAGGAATGGCATATGCACGGAGCCTGCACATTCCAGGACTCAGACAAGATTTGGCTCCGGTCGCTACGATCCCACCGAGAGGCAGTGCTCCACAAATGGGAGCTAAGGAGAATGATGAAGGAATTTCCACGTCCATTCATCATATATCAGGACAAGCTGGACAGTCATATGCTCGAATTCCAAGCACCAAACAAGATTCCTCTAAATCCGACGCGACATCTGGGAAAGGCTTGAGTTTCGCAGTAGCTGGCAGATTGAGCAAAGAGCAATATAGAGAAACGAGCATTCTTCTCCGGTTTGAATGGGGAGCTTTGCGCCTCGAAGAATTCAGCCACACGGCTTTCCGGGAACTCGCTCTGTACTTGACCCGACACGAGAAGGATGAGATGAACACGGGACTCAACCCATTGTTCGTGGATATATTGAAGCCCGGAGGACCACCTCCTGAGGAATATCGAGTTCCTGATTCAGGCAGCAAGGGGTCGCGCGAATTTGCCCGCCAAATAAAACCGTATCTTGGTCTTCCAGGTCATCACTATCGGATTCGGTCCAACGCTTACACCTCTCGGCTACCCTTCGATAGCGGCCAGGCCGGTACACTAAAGTTGACACGCGTTGGGTTTGGCTATTGCTATATTGACGCAGTTGGCAGTTGGGATTCCAAAAAGTCGTCAGAGCGAATGGAGAACAGTGTCAATTTCCAGAACGGCCTGAGCTTCCTCTTTGGGCGAGACAAATCTGGCACTCCGGTTCCAGAAAAAGAGATACCGAAGCTCTTGACGCTTCAAATTCTTCCTCAGCCTGGCGCAATCGACATATCAGACTGGTTGGTGTCTCGTGAACTTGGCGAAACATTCCATAATATTACGAGCTCTCAGCTGATGACGAGTAATCCTCTCGAGCCCATACCATGGAAACATTCGGCCGAGGTTTTTGTTCATGAGACAGGAGCCACATTTGAACATCCAGACACACTGGCCGCGGCAGCCCAGGAGCTTTGTGATGAGCAGGAAAGAGAAGCCCAAGCAGCACGCTTGCTGGAACAACAGTTGGCTCACAACCACGATGAGACAGCAATTACTAGTCAGCAAACGAGTCAAGCCAAATTGAGCATAGCATCGCCAACAACCGCATCTACAATCGTAAAAGATTCTGTCACCCCTTCGGTAAACCCAGCAGTACGTCTTCAATCACAAGTCGAGGGATTGAGGCGTCTGATGAACTCTACCGAGGCTATGCTCTCAAAAAGTAACGAGTCGATCGAATTAGACCGGATGCTTATAGGGCAAGGTTTGCTACGTAGTCAGATTCAGGGCCTTGAAGCGCAAATCTTGTTTTTGACTGGAGAGAACGACAGATTGGAGCGGACGGTGCGCGGCCTCGACGACCGAGTCGACGAACTGGAGCAAGAGAGCGGTCAACTAAAGAGCCAGGTGGAGCAGCTTGAAGACCAGGCTAAGGGGCTACATGGAGAGCGCGATCAGTTTGAAAGAAGAATCAATGCTCTCCAGGAGGAGGCAATCCAGTCTACAAAAGACGGCGAACTCCTACACTTGACCGTCAATAATCTTGAAGGTCAAGTGTTACGCGCGACGCAAGAGCGCGATCAGTTGCAAACTGAAGTGAGTGACTTTGAAAGACAGACAGCTGAAAGCATACGAGAGCGCATTCAGCTACGCATCCAGGTCGATAACCTCAAGAGGCATCCGTCTGCTGGCTCAGATCCCATTCATAATACAACACAGGAAAACGACTCACACCGGCCATCCCAAGCCGCGGTGACTGCAGCGGTAAAGCCACCAAGCGGGGGTCCAGGCCTCAAGGTACTACTCTACTGCCTTGTCTGCCTCAGTAGCGTAGATAAATTGAGTCCGAATGTAGGCTCAACCACGCTCATGTTGAATTCACGGCTGAATAGTATTATAGGCAAAGACTAAGCATGCAGAGAAATGCAATTCGACAGTTGACGACTTTAGACCATTCACAACAGAGGAGGCAAAGGAATTGAGGGCCGCTATGAGGAATAAGAGGGAAGCTTTGGCTCCTCCTAATGGCGTAGCCGGGAAGACAGCCGGAACTATTGAGATCGAACATTCAGATACTCTACACATCGGAGAAGCTGCCGAATCGAGCAAGCCTACCAAGTCTAGTCGTCAATCTCCCAAGCGGAGGCAAAGTAAGAGAGATCAGCGGCCTAAGGACGACGAACAAGCCGAGACTACTGAACCGCCAAAGAAGAAGTTGAAGTCTACGTCTGGAAAAGATCAAAACGAATTTGATAAAAGTGAGCCGTCAGTGAAATTAAGAAGGACCCGACCTCCACGCACGCGGAATGAAACCTATCGACCTCCACCAGATGAATTCGAAGAGTCGGATGATGACAATCAACCATCATTGTCCGCTGCCGCGAGAAAGCGGCCGAGGAAGAGAACAAGGAAGTGAAAATATAGAAATATGGCGTCTCCCGCCAGTAGTGCAGCTTGTTGAGCGATTAAGGGATAAGTCTGGGTGTTTTGTGTCACCGCCCTTTAGCTCAGCTTAGCTATCAAGAAAGGTGACAGCTACAGAAGCGTGACACCTGGGAATGCCGCGGGCCTAGCTCCCAACAGCAGGGCTCCCAAATCAAAGTGCTGCCCTAAAGCCACATCACCTCTCTTGCACCCTGTCAAGAATCTCGACTCAACGGGACCAGAGCAGCTCAACGATGTGATGCACAATCTGGGGGCTACCATCCTGTTTACTGCGATAATCTTGAGGATATCAGTATTGAGCGTTCATGACAGCAGTGGTGCAATTGTCGAATCGATTCTAAAGCAAGTTTGCCAACGGTTGAGTCGAGAACGCTACTTCCATTTCTCCAATCACGTTGAGGGTGCTCACTAAGACGAACTCAGACCAAAGGCAACACCGTACCTCGCTCCTACCAACTATGCAAAATAGCCACGATGATGTTTCCAAGTCAATGTGGTACAACCGATACAAGTATCAACTATCCACCATCAACAAACATCAACATCTATACCATATATCAAAATCCTCAACATATAACCCAACCAAACGTCCCTCCCCCACAACCCCAGTCCCCACATATCCAGCCCCCTCCCCCTTCCAAAAAATGTCGGCAATACACCTCTTCACCCTCCTCACAACACTCTTCCTCCTCTTCCGAGCCCGCACCGATCCAAGCCACCACCTCGGCTGCCACATCGGCTGCGAGATCCTCTTCTACAGCTACGGAGTCTACTATCCCGATTTCCGCATCGCGGGGGAGCTGCCGTACGGTGTCAATTACGGCGACGTTTGGGTTGGAGTGTGCCATTCGTCGTGTTTTGAATATGAGGGTGGAGAGGGCGATATGGCTGTGTCGGAGAAGGAGGTGAGGTGCATGTTGGGTTGGGATTAGGTGTGCTTGTTTGGCGGATAAGTGGTTGTGAGGAAGGGGTTGATTATGGAGTAGTGTGCAGGTCGCTGTATTCGTGTTATTGTTATCATGTTTGGGGGAATCCGGTACGTGGTATTGGTCAGACCTTGGGTATCTCCTTGGGACGGGTAATTTCTAATACATGGGGCGCTCGCTTCTCAGTCCATACCCTTGAAAGCCGTGACTTGTTGCGCTTCTCCATTCGATTTGCCCTTGTTTCTTTTCCTCTTCTTCCGCTTCCGTGGCTTCTCCTCCCCACTACTCACATCTCCATCTCCATCATCATCCTCCCCCTCATCGCTATCAGATCCATTCCCCAATTTCCCCCTCACCGCGATATCTTCCTCTTCCTCTTCCTCTTCCTCAGCACCCACCCCTCCCCCACTCGCAAGACTTTCTTCCCACACCTTCACAACAGCCCCACCTCCACTACACATCCTCCCTCCAACCTCCAACCCCAACCCCAAAACCCCCTCCACATCATCATGTCTCACCTCAAAACCCAGCACCTTCGCACTCTTCCTTCCCATCCCCACAAACCTCACAACCCCATCATCCATCCCCACAGCCAACATCCGCCCCTTCCCCACATCTTCAGGCACCATAGCCAAAACATCCGCACTAGCCCCCTTACCCACCGTAACCGTCTCCTCATTATCATCCCACACCCCCACCTGCCACAGTCTCAACCCTCCCTTTTCACCACCAACTACCAATTTCCCATCCACAATCGCAGAACTGAGCAACTCCTCGCCTTGATCTTCGCTCTTAACCAGCACGCCGCGGCGGAGATCTGTGACAGCGACGGTGGTACCGCCCGTGCTGACCCATTGCTTGCTCGTTCCGCTCGTTGAGGTATCTGTCGGTGGGAGCGGTGTCAGGGAAGTGACATAGTCGTCGTGCGGATGGTGCGTTTGCTGGGGTTTCGAGGAGGGGATGGTGGAGTTGGCGCGGAGGTCGTAGAGGTGGAGGGCGGAGGAGTCGGTGGCTAGGAGGAGGGTTTGGGGCGTCAGGGTGTGGAGGAGGATCGGAGGATCAATTGAGGAACTTGTTTCCACAGTCAATGACTTGCTATTTCTATGATCTACGTAGTTTCAAAAGGGGCATGTATTACTTGTGTAATGGCACGGCGATTTTCCCGCAGACCCTCCCTGTCTCCGTCGCCGCTACCTTGACCACTCCATCCGTGCCTGCCGAAAGCAATTGTTCGCCATCGGGGCTGAAGCAGAGGCTACGACAGCTTCCTTTGTGGCGGCGCGTGCGCCATACTGTGTCGATGCAGCTGCGACCGGCTTGTGGGGTGGAAGAGGGATCGGAGGGGGGGAGACGGTTCAGTTGGACGTGGCCTGAGGCGAGACCGAGGGCTAGCAATGGAGATGTGGGATGTGTGGATTGGGCGAAGAGGTCGGAGGTTAGGGGGTAGGTGCAGAGTGCGTCGAACATTTGAGGGTTGGTGGTGCGGTGGATAATACTTTAGAGTCTAGGTGAGGGCAAGTCGGGCATGTAGAACATCGTGGCATATATATGCCAAAGCAATCATTTAAACACGTGGAAGCTCGTGAATACGCTTGATACTCGTCCTCAAAGTCACATGCATAGCTTAATTCACTACTTGTTTCAAATCATAGCTTCACCTGGTCAGCTGGCTTTCTTCTGGGCTCAGTCCGTACCGCTGTCAACGTTTTCAAGCTATCTCTCCTCATCAGGGCTTCTGTACAAGGTTGCAGCCAACTGGATCAATCGCAACCAAGACCTGGAATCTGGATCACACGTCTTCAATGATGTTGGGTTCTCCAACATTGGGTCTTCGTTCGGAAATCGAGGAATGCTTTTGTTATAGTAGACACCGTCTCGTCTGCCGAGAAGAAGGTAGGCACCCTCCACGATAGTCAAAATGTTTTAGACAGCGAGATTGTGTGAGAAGCTCATACCTACCGTGCGTCCTCGGGAAGGATACTATCATAGAGTCCACTGGAAGCCGTCGCAAGGTGGACAATTGAATGACAAGTAAATTGATGAGCTCATTTAAATGTATTGCACAGTGCTGGATCACGGAAATTATCAACTGTGACTGATGGCCACCTTGGAGGAAGAGGAGTTGATATGTCGAAAATGATAGGTGCCGATTGAGCTTTTGACCAGCTTTAGGACTGACCTTAAGTTCTCAGCGTCCTCGGAGTTTCCAGTAGCGACGAGAGTCCACTCAAGTGCCGTAAAAGTGAGCTTAGGAATCGTTGCCGTATACTGCCAGGTTGGCGCTCAACTTGTGGCGCGAGGAAATAGGTTCTATGCTGTAAGCTATCAGAATTGCTTTTTTTCCGCCCAGCATAACGAGTTGCTGTCGTCTGGTATCTAGAAAGCGATTGGGAACACGATGGTCATACGCTTCAACGAAAGGAAAGCTCTGCGTGCCTTTTGTATCCCAAAGATCATCATTGATATCCAACGCTCCTATTCCGTGAGGACCATGCCGAAGTTCGTGATTAGACACTCATTACCGATCAAGTTATACAGATTTGAGGCTTCCTTTTGCGATGCAGCATGGAGCCTGAGCGAAGTCCTGGGGATGCAACATTGGGTTGGAGTCAACAATGAAAGCCCCAAGCACCATATGATATCACACAATCCATTTCTGGATCCAATTGTGATAGCTATCCGTAACGAAATTTGAAGGCCTTACATGAACCCGCTCGATCACATCTTACGCGACTCGACGTTTTTATAAGATTGTAAATTAAATGACCGGAAGACGATGAGTTGTTCTGCCGGTCTAAAATGCCTACCAAAACGCTGAAAGTTTCCAAGCTCAGTGAAAGTAACAAACCATCCCACGGCGTCAAACTCTAGGTGTTCGATGCAGCAACTCAATCAATGACGAATCGTCTATAACCGCCGCAGACTTCTAGGTTCTGTGTTGAAGAACAGTATGGCCGCACAGGCTGACTGGAGCCTAGACAATGGTCAAGCGTTCTTCAGATAGCATCTCCGAGGGTACGATACTGCGTATGGTATAAGCTCGTTCGGAAGGAGCATTCGAAATATACCAAGGTAGGATCGGTTCAGGAACTGCACGTGATGAGGAGGAAATTACTTGGCGTCCCCGTCATGGTTATGTAATAAGGCCTTGGCTAGTAGCATTGCCTGTCACATTCATTTAGATTATTCGTAGCAGCATACATACATGGATTTGGTGCCTCATTGATGTCAATTGTTGTTATCTCTAGGTGTACGAGTTTGCTTTCAGAACGGTGCATCCAGCATTAGTTGACTGATCCCCTTTTCTGCACGTCAAGCTGGCGCATCACGTGACGGAATCTCGCTTATTAGCGCTGCTTTTTGCTCTAGTGCTGACCCTCGTGAGATGTTCGACACCGCATTCCTTGGTCTTTGTGCATTTGAATGGTATGGGTGGACTGTTGGATCGGCGGCTGAAGACTCGTGATCATGGGGGAGCTCTAACGGTGTGCTGCTGACAAGCTGGAATATGAGGAAGGCTCGATCTTCGCTCTTTTCGTCGCAACTAAGGCTTTGCTTCCCTATCGAGGATACTACTCCATCTCTGTAGATCTGTATACATCGCCAATCATCTGTCAATTCTCATGATGATTACACGTGGTGACCTTGGCACCCTATACGCCAAAGGTATGGAACACTTTGGCTGTGGGACGGCACTATTTCAACCTGTCTCAGCAGGAGACATGCCACCCCCATGTATTGGCTATATAGATGACAACGGGACATGGAATCGGGTCGCGGTTTTGGACTGGCCGAGAGACAATCAACTGTTCCATAAGGAAGATATCAGCCGAAATGAAGTTGCTAATAGAAGTGTATTCAAGTCGCTTGAGCGTGAACCCAGGAAAATGGAAAACCTAGATATTGAATGGAGAGTCCGAACGAGTATTGGTGTGCGTCAATGGAATGTCGATGCAAGCGGCCAGACACCGTGAGGCTGACCGCTTTCTTTGCTTCAGCATGGACGGGATATAGCATATACGTACCAGAGCATGCTGACATTCTCTTCCAAATAGCATCACCGGTCTCCCAGTTGGTGCTGATGCTCACATAAAGTATAAGTCGAACACCAACTTTGGTGCTGTTCTCATGGCCCAGAAGCCAATCACACTAACATCATATAACGATGAAACACTCTTCAGGTCGTGGCTCGCTGTTGATAGACGTCAAATCGCTGTTCTGCATGGTGCCGAATTACGCCGCTATGGTCTCCGGATCATCACCAGGACTTACACAACACCAGGCTGCAGCATCAATGCCTGGAAGGCCAAGGACAAAGAGGCTAGCTTAAGCGTGAAGGCTAAAGCAAGCATGCTAGGAGAGCTGGGAGGGGACCTGGATTGGACGGAGAAGCTGACCGACAAAGACTGGAGCCACTACACCGGCAAGCAAAAGGGTGATACAGTCGTGGTCTTCTTTGACGGCATTGAGATCCCAGCTTGGCAGTGGTGGTGGGCAGGCTTGAAGGGAAGTGTTGACCGATCGGATGCCAGCAACAGGAGCAGATGCGGAAGTCCTCCTTCTCGTTCACAGAGCGCCACCCGACGCCAGAGCTCCCTGCGAAGCCCACGGGATACGACCGCCGATATGGCTATAGACATCGAGAAAGGCTTGCAGCTCGAAGACCTCTGGGGTTCCTTAACCCCTTTACACAGATCCAGTCCACACGCCAGCCGAAGCGTATCACGAGGACGATCCCCCTCACCCAGAAAACCCGAAAGCCTCACGCGAAGCGTGTCCACCCCAAAGCGATTATCCAGGTACCTGGACTACGAGCAGCGCCCGCCGGCCCGCGATAGCCATGCAGTACACTTCTCACCCCATCCCAGTATCAGGATATCGGCGCCAGACGCGCCAAATCACCGCCTCAGCACAGCTTCTACCGCTACTTCAGCATCAAGCGTCAGGCGGCAAGAGCTTAGTGCGACTGATGTCGACATTGCTGCGCATGCCTTGACTCCGAGGAGTGCGTTGCAGAGGAGGCCTGCTCCGCCATCACTCAGACGTAGTGCCTGAGAAGCTTGTCAGATCTGGGGCAGTGGTCAGCACAGAAACCCTGCCAAATGCTATAGGAGCCTTGACGACTGGGGAACCCCGATTAGGGCAAGGTAAACAATTATCCCATGGCCTGGCAACGTGGGATAGCCAACGGGCTGAAAGACCATAACGACCCATACTGCGGTAAGCATGCCCCTTAGTAGTACATTTGGCTGCGAGGAAACCGCTCACACATCAACAGTTGATCGCCTCCACAATATCCAGAACAAGGTACTTGGTATGCTTCGATTCCAATATCGTCTAAAGTTAGGGCTTCTCCTTGAAATTCCCGCATATGATAGACAGATCGAGCAGTACTTCTTGTAAGCGAAAGTATCAGAATTGGTCGAACAGACCAAGCGCAAAGGAAGGATATCATGATGTTCCCATCGAAGTCCAAACGCCAGAAAAACAAATAAGGTCATCATCACGCTCACCTCCTACACTTTCCTTCCCCTATCCTTCAATCTCTGCTCCAGCTCCCCAACTGCTATAACCCACCCACCCTTCCCCTTCGCACCCTTAATCCTACTCTCCAAAAACTCCGCCATCTTCTTCTCCTTCAGTCCCTCACCATAGCAGACCCTCGCCCCCGCCTTAACAGCAACACCCAGCGCAGCCACACCCTCGCCCCCACGCACTTTAACCTCAAAAACGACCTCGATGTTCGTCCTCATCGCTTGCAGCAGTATGCGAGCGCGGACCGCCATGGCTTCGTCAGACGTTATGGTCGACTCGGTGATGTAGCTTACGCCCAAAACCCGTGCCTCTTCTACAATGTTAGAGGCCGTTTCCCAGCCGGTGCTGATGAACGCGAGGAGGTCTTTGACGCTGGTTTGAGACTGCTGCAGGCATTGGAGCTGAGCGCGCATTATTTGCAGGAAGAATCGCTTTTCGGTCGTCAAGGGCTTGGGATGGTAGGGGTGTGTATCGGCGATGTATGTAAGACTTATGGGGGAGTTTTCGGCAGGGGCGGCTGGTTTGGTCCTAAAGGCGAAGGAGGACGGGGTGAAGAGGAGCTGGAGCGTGTTGTTGTAGGTCATGGCTAGGGATGAGTCGGTTGTTGAAGTGATGGCCCAGCCGTGGGTGGCTTCGAGGGATTTGACGTTGGCTTTAGATATGGTCAGTCATTTCATATTCATTACAGGGGACACGATGGGATGATGCTTACCGTGTAAAGCGGACACTTCTGCCGCAGTCCAACCACGACAGTCCTGGCAGATCCTCTCTGCTTCTTTGATCTCCTCCGTGCAATCCTGTTTCCGCTCGAGGACGTCTCCAAGGATATTCTCTTTCTCCCGTAGCTCGGTCTGGAGGTCCTCGACGAGCTTCTGCTTCGCTTCGAGATCCATTTCCATCGACATGAGGCTGTCTCGAGCATCTTTGAGCTCGTCCTGGTCACAGCTGGCTAGCTCATCTGCCTGTGCTTGAGCGATCTGAACTTCGTTCTCCAAGTGCTCATGTTTTTCAATCAATCCTGGCAGCACATGCTCGAGCATCTGCTCCTGTTGGATCAAAATTCGATCATCGTCGTCCATGCCCTCTGCAACCCTCAGGAGACCCTCCTTGAGCCCATCAAGTAACTTCATACGCCACTCATACCACATAGCCTTGCTGAGCAAACGGGCATGAGTCTTGACATTTTTGAATTGGTTGTCGATGATTGGCTTGACATCTGGAGGTGCTGACATGTACTCGCGGAAGAGTGGAGGGTTCTCTTCATAAGTATCGGCTTCGATCTCCTTGACAATGCTTCGGCCTTCTGCTATATAATTCTTCAGTTCTCGGCAAGACTATGACATCGTTAGCATTGAACCACAGATAGCAGGGTCCTCTCTTTCCGCTTACGTGCTGGTAGAGTTCAAGCATTGGCACAGTGCATGCGCCAGCCACGACACATTTTTCAAGTTCGTTAGATTCATCAGCTTGACCAGCATCCTCTGCCCCAAGGCTTGCTCCTTCTGACTTTTGCTCAAGCAGCGCGTTTGGCGCAATCGTATGCCTTCGCTTTGTCGTTGTCAGCTCCATGAACCGAATGCTCGTCATATTCAAGAAATCCTGCAAATGGATTCGATCCTCTCCTTCGCTCGGCTCCGTCGCCTCTTTCGTGTCAGCTTCAAGCTTTTGCTCGAAAGGAGTCACCTTGGCAAGGTTTCCAGACTCGACTTCTTTGAATCGTGGCTGATCCTTAGGCGTGGTTATGGTCTTCTGAGGGGAACCGTTTCCGGAGGGTGTGCTAGCACGTGCATTGCCGGTAGTATCGACAAGACTCAGTCTTGTGGACCTGGTGACTCGCCCAGGTGGCGCTGGTAATTTCACTTTCTTGACTGGACTTCCTTCTCGTCCCTTGAGACGCTTCGGGGGTCCATCCTCATCTACATCATCATCGAGCTCCGCGGGTCTCTTACCAAGTAGACCTCTGGCAGCACCAACATGTAAGCTTTTGCGTCCGTTGAGCTTCTTTTTCTGCGGTGTCAAAGTCTCAATCAAATCTTTGAGATTGGCTGTGGCGTCTCTCTCCTCTAGGTCTTGCACATCGGCTTCATCCTTCAAGATTTCTCGTCCACTTTCTCGTCGCTTGTCTTCACTTCGTTCGAGATCGAGCTGCTGCGCCATCAGCTGAGGGTCTTCGAATCGGACACTGGCTGAAGCCGGGCCTTGAGAGACAAAGGCTTCAGCCTTGTCACTAATTGATTCTCGTCGATCAAGAAGAGTAGTCACGCGTGGTGAACCGATACCTTCTCGGTCGATACCAAGGCCAGACGATCTTCGTCTTCGAGGTTTGAGGACTATGCTCGGCGTTGTTGCTCCAGTGACTAGATCTTTATGGACCAACGTACTCGTAGCAGTTGGCCGCGGAATTATATTGGAAAGTTTCTTTGCATCAGCTTTGATTTCGGCTACAAAGAGCTTTTTAGGCGAAGCAGTCCTCATTGATACGTTCCTTGAAGGTGGTGTCTTTCCAGGCGTTGTCGGGTGCGATAGCTGTGGCGTCAACTGTTTCGACGGTGGTTTGGATTTCCCAAGAGACGTAGGTTGCGGTGATGTTGGAGCAACTGAGCTTTGTGGCCCAACGCTCTTTCTTGCTTGACCTCGAGGTTGCGAAGCTGTTAGACTGGGACTACCAGTTTCCGAGGCCATAGCTTTGACGTGACCTGGCAGTGGTCGCTCATCGGTCAAACCTGCGCCTATAGGCTTTTGACGAGGGGTGCCAAAGATAGGTGAATCTGGTAACAGGCCAAGGTCGGCCTCTTGTTTTGTCAAGAGCTTGGCATCAGCTTCGTTACTAGTACTGACTTGCTTCGGGAGAATTGCTCCAACCGCAGTGGTAATGTCCATATCCTGGGTCTGGTCCTCCATTGGCTCAGTACGTTCTGTGATTGAAGGCAGTATACCGCCAGCAGCGAAAGTAATATCCATGGTTTCGTCATTATCAGAAAAGCCTCCACTTTCGCGACTATTCAAATCTCCCAGAAGTTGCTGATTCGCAAGATGATCACCATCAAAGCTAGCATGTTTTATGTCCGGCTGAACGACGCCGCCAATCACAGATGTGAACTCCATGGCCAACTCTTCATCATCATCAGCAGATCCGTTATCAGACGGAGCCCAATTGTGAGAGACCTGCTGGACTTGCTTGATTCCGCCGACAGCCACGGTCAGATCCATTGTCTCTTCGCACATCACTGAACCATCCCCAGAAGATCGACGACGTGCCACACTAGATCGTCTTCGATTGCTGCCTGTTACGGACTTCCGACCTTGACGCATTGGCGAAACCTGGATATCCTCAGTCGTTGTGATGATTCCTCCCACTGCCTGGGTTATTGCCATAGTGCCATCTCCTTCCCACTGTGTTCTTCCGGTCATATTTGCTTTGAACGCTGGGGAGAAAGGATTCGTGTTCTCGTGTTCTTGAAGCGCGCTTAGATTATTGACCATTGGGGATACATACTTCCCGTCTTGCATCCATGGCTTGAAAGCATTCGTGACCTCGTCATCTGCCATCTCCATTGTGATGTCGCCATGTTCGTCATAGTCAATTCCTTGTGTGCCAGCTTGATGTGCTGCTTGCTGAAGAGCCGCCTCGAGCCTTCCGCTTGACCCAGTACTATTGCTACCTGTTGAGCGTATGGTGTTGTTGTCTACATCGATTCCGGTCACGGTTTCTTCTTCAACTACATCATCATCATTGGAAGTAGACGACTCGCTGTCTTTATCAACCTCATCAGCTGTCACGATGGTCTGGTTCGTATCGTCATCAGCTCCGCTACAAGGGCTTGAGGAAAAGTCTTCAGGCTTATTAAAGTCCATTGGAGGTATTCCCGAGTTTTTACGTCGCTTCTTCTGATGCAGATCACGCTGATGTGCTGGGGAGGCAGCTACTTGCAACTCTTCAACTCGTTCTGGTGGCGTGGATGTTGGTTCGGATGCATCAGAAGAGGGCATGGGTGAGCGATGCGCTGGATAGGGTGACTCTGCATCAGCTCTTAGACCGGATGCTCTTCGAGTCGAATTTGTAGATGCCGAAGACGTAGTAGAATCTTCGGGCAATTCAACGACGTTCCACGTGTGGAGAGTAGCCTCAGGAGCAAACGATACTCTGCGGCTTGCTATCCATATCTGATTAGCACCATCCCTAGGCATAGCATGCAGTAGACGCACCCAACGACTTTCTCCTCGCATCTCTATGCGCGAGTGCCTCTTGTCTCTCACGCTCTTTTGCGGCTGCCTGCTGCTCCTCCTCTGTTCGTACAGCCACACGCGCCGGCGATCGCGAAGGAGACTGTGTATTGGTAGCTGTCGGCTTAGGCGATGCGTCAAACGAGGTTTGTAGACCTGGTCCTCCATTTCTGGGCGGCTCCTTTGCCGACTTTCTGGGAGATTTCTCTGGCGTTCTCTGCCCTCCGGCTTTGCCTGGCGAAGCTCCACGCGCACCTTTGTGAGGTGGAATAGTCTTTGGAGGCGACAAAGCTATAGTTGGCTTCAGAATCGATCTGACGAACGGTGGCAGAGAAGGCTGAATGGAGTCAGCCACATGTATTAAATCGAGCTACTCATCAAACCCTACCTGCTTGTTCCCTCCCTCTTCCTTGAGCGCATCCAACCCCCCCGGTCCGATACTCTTACTGCGCGATTTCTTTGCAGCCTGTTTCCCATGCGCTCCCAGGCCTGCTATCATTGCACTGTCTACGGTCATGTTCTCCTTGTCCCCACCGAATTCAGTGCTGGGCATGGCCGCGAGTGACTTGCGGGCTTGGCGCACTCGGGGTGCCTTGGGGCTCTGGGTGGACGCCATCTCGGCGCAATGTGAGCAGTCTTAATGCTGTTTCCGCTAACAATACTTAGACCATCGCTCAATGTCGTGTTGATGGAGAAAAACCTTAGCGCGCCATGAAATGTAAACAGAGTAATCACTTGAGCTAAGATAGGCTAGAGGATCGTCTCGGCTAGCCGATTTCTTGGCAGGCGCACTCTGAAAATCAACCTCCAGCCATCACAAACGTTGAATCAAAGGCACTACTACAACCGCAGACATGGCTACCGAACTGACAGTACAGTCGGAGCGCGCTTATCAAAAGCAGCCTCATATTTTTGTCAACCAAAAGACCAAGCGAACGAAGAGCACAAGAGTAGGCAAGGGTGGACGAAGATGGTACAAAGACGTTGGGTTGGGCTTCAGGACACCGAAGACCGCGATTGAGGGCACATACATTGGTATGGTTCCACCATTCCGATATATGAGCAGAGGCTATCGGGAGTGGATGAGAGCACGATCTGACCAATCTGCACTTACAGACAAGAAATGCCCCTTCACCGGCGAAGTCTCCATCCGTGGTCGTATCCTTACAGGAACCGTTGTGTCTACGAAGATGCACCGAACCCTCGTCATCCGTCGCGAATACCTTCATTTCGTCCCCAAATACTCTAGATACGAGAAGCGTCACAAGAATCTGGCTGCGCATGTCTCGCCGGCGTTTCGTGTGGAGGAGGGTGATCAGGTCACGGTTGGGCAGTGCAGGCCTTTGAGCAAGACAGTATGTCCCTCGCAGAAGGGCTGGGAATCTTTCTGGAGCTGACATGGAATTACAGGTCCGGTTCAATGTTCTACGTGTACTTCCTAGAACCGGCAAGGCGGTGAAAGGGTTCCAGAAGTTTTGAGTGGTTGTGTTGTAGAAATGATGGAGGTTGCATGTCAGAAAATTGTGTTACTGAACATGCAGCATGTCATAGCTGAAGGAGTCTCAAGCAGGATTCCCAGTAAAAGCTTCACAAATAACATTCACAAATCAAGTGCATGAATTTAGTAATGATGCGGGAATGCTCGTCGACGCCGAAAGAGCGAGAGGAACTGAGCAGTCCGTCGTACATTGCGAAGATCATTCAAGATAGACTAGATCAACTCCCGCTGTTGGATTCGGTCATCCAACTCGATCCCATTCCTTCTCCACTTGAAACATCAACCAACATCCTATATCTTGTATCTTTGCCAGCTACCAGTCATACTAGCGTACGCCGTCTTGCCTCACATGCCCGTCCAACAGTGACCGTAATTTTCTTCCGACATTTGATTAATAGCACCGGCATTCGATATCCAGGTAGATTCACATATCTGGTTTACAATGTCCTCCTCACTCTCGTTGTCTTCATTCTCCTCCATCACAAACTCCTCATGGTGCTCAGGCCAGTAAGCAACAGGTTCCATACTGTCTTGCTCTATCAATGGAATTTCTAGTGGACTCGCAAACGGCCAGTTGGTCTCTGCTCTATGAGTATTCGGAACACTGGCTTCGGCTGCTGCCCCATGCAGCTCGGCTATGAATCTTTCGGAGTGGGACGGACTGTCATTATGATCGGGAGAGTCTTCCAACTTCCAATTCTCGGTAGCATCATTCGGTTGGATGGGCTCTTCCTGTTCGTCATCGAGCTCAGACTGTTCGACATCTGAGTACTCAGCCGCCTCCTCAATGTCAAGACTCAGGAATCTTGCTGACTGCCGAGATCTGTAGCCTCGTTCTACGCCTTTACAGAAAATTTCATTCTCCTGCCATTCTCTGGCTTCTTCAAATTTGAAACTGTACCAGATTTAGCATCATCATTCATGGAAGCTCCTAGTACTTCACACTAGGCATAAGGGAAGGATACGCATCGACTTACTCTGTTGTCACAGACCAACACAAATGTCTGACGAGTTTGAAGGGGACCTTCAGAGCGTGCGCCATCATTCCGAGCTGACCCACATTTAGCAACTGGCTTTCAATATTTGAAAATTTACTGCTCTCAAGGCTATGCCCCGAAACCTGAGTTTCGGTACGGAGTTGCAGGGTACGGGAGAACTTACCGCTGCACCAGATTTATCAGAAAGTGGAAGGGGATCTTTACTAATAATTTTCCTTGCTGCCATCGTACTGGGAGCAGAGCGAAGTACTTTGAGCGAGAAAGGATCATCATTGCATCCTGGCATAGTTGGAAATTTTCGTAAAAGGCTCAAGGTGTATTGGCACGATATAATTGCCTCCGCTGGTATAATGCCCTGTTGGCAGTGAGTCGATGGGCTACTCCATAATGACATTGTGCTTACGTGTACCAAGTACTCGCCAGTCGCTAAGAACAAGGTGCCGATAATCAGTAATTGCTTTCGCCCCGAATAAGGAGCTACAGGCTTATAAACACTTACGAACGTAGTGATGTTCAACTTGAAGCTTCAAAGATGACGCTGACTGCACACGTCCAAGTCTCTGCAAGACATGTAGATCACTGGACGTGATTAGCTTAGTGAGTGATGAGGCTGAGGAGACATACATAACGGCAATGCTTGAAGTTGATTCAGATTTTAGAGCTCGATGAAGGCATCGTATGAGGTTACGGCTGAGACTGATAAACTCGGTTGGCCCGCTGTGTGTCCTGCCAACATGACGAATTGCCTGTTGGCGATAAGCAGGATGGCTTGTGGCTGATGGTAGTGGGATACTGCTAATTTCAGTTGACTCGTAAGATCCAGCAACTTTACATGTGTATAAAGTCAGTATTCTTGAAGTCATATGTTTATGGAGGCCTTGGAAGTCGAAGGGTGGCTGTATCAAGGCTTCCAACTAACACACCAAAAAGCTGTGAAGTATTTATTCCCATAGATTCGGGGGTGAAACTCCGGAATGCGAGGCGAGGCAATCGCCTTTCGAGGTTTGGTGAAACATCGATGGGGCCTTGGGAATCTTTCAAGCTAGGAGGAGAAGGACTTGTAAAGCCGTTGGTTGAGAGACTAGTCTGGGTGAGATTTGTATCTTGGGAGGCGAATGAGGAAGCCGGTGCATACAGTCTGGGAAGGTGCCGGTGTCTTTTCTCAGTGGTGGGTGGAGAGAGTAACCCATTACGCTGATACTTAGACTTCTTTCTCGGTGTCGAAGGCAGTTCAGCTGCTTGCTGATGAGTCACTGTGCAATCACAATCATCGCTAGACATACGACATTCATGGACAGTCGCTTTACGCTTTTTTTGAGTTTTCTTCTGTGAGTTCGTAGCTTTGGTCGGTCTTGGTGTAGATCCAAGCTTGTTCTCAATCAGCTCGATGTTGATGTCACTCGCCGTCCTCTTAACCAAAGATCGAGCTAAATCAACAAAGTCCATTGATTTAGAAGAGGAGGACGAATTTTGTAGTGCTGCTACAGCAGCCTTTTCATCCGCTTGCAGCTTCATAATGTACCTCATGGTATTGATGGCGTTTCCGGACAGTCCTTGCTCAGTTGGAAGTTCCTTTTCAAAACAAGCGTTGAAAATTCTTCCTATGTCTGTGGAAGGGTTCGAATATGAAGATGCTAACCAACACAAAATCACTTTCTGCATCGATGTCCACTCATTTGACGGTCTTCGGTTTATTGCCGCATAATTGAAGGGCTCTGTATGTACTGAGTGTGGCGCTGAAGTAACAGCACTGTTGAAAGAAGTGTCTATAATTGGAGTTTCGTTCCGGATACGAGGTTGCATATTGAATATATGAATGTGAGACAAGAGCTACAGCGAGCGATAGGATATGAACGACGTTAAAGAAAATGGTAGCTGCGAAGTTGAAACCAGGAATGTGGGGGGACGAAGGTTGGATTCAGAACGAAAAGATGAAGTGAGATGAATAGTGAAGTGTGCTCATTACCAACCAAACCCTGAGTCAAGCGCGCCGGCAACGACTTGCCCATAATGATGGATTACAAGAGGTTTCAGCTTTCTACACGACTCTTCCGATTGCAATCGAAAGAGGCGATACACTCGCCGACATAAATGCATAATTTTCGTTGGTTTGTGGTTCATTGCCATCATGCTCATCCAGAAGACGCGACTGATAGCTGCTTTTCAGGCCTGTTAGATTAATGTATAACTACTCTCTTTAATTTCTGTGGGTGATAGGCAAGTAAGTGGCTCCGAGAACAAATTGCTGGCCATGAAGGATGGTGGTTGGGAGGCGTGATATTTCTACCAAAACCCGCCTTGGTTCGACGTTCTATGACTTCAGTATAACTGATACTCCCTAAAGTTTGAAGCAAGAGACACACAACATCAGCTGTAGTCAAATCAAGCAAGCCAAGTTTGGTGGAGACTGGTGGAGATTATGTTCCATCTTCTGAGTACAGTTGTGAACCTATCCTAGATCGCCTCTACGTTATATCGCAAGTGCCAAAGCAGCACGAATTACGATAGGGAAAAACGATCAGGAACGTCAGCACAAGCATCGGCGAGGCGAAAGCTACCTCAGGTATCATTCCGCAAGGTCGAATTTATGACTGACGGAAGTTTTCGCTCGAGATGTTCATGTAGAACCATAGAAACTAAGTACTTATTTTATTCTAGGCTTTAAGACGGCGTTAGGAAGTGTCTCCGCCTCGTGTAAAATTGTCTGATTATATATCTTGTGCCATAAGCTGTTGACTCACCACGTATGATCTTCGTCTAGCATGGACAACGCAAAGGCGACCGCCTACCTGGAAGGTTTGCTCAATAAGAAGCTGCGCGTCTATACTAGCGACTCTAGAATGTTCCTAGGCGACTTCAAGTGCACAGACAACGTTTGTTGAAGTCCTGGAACAGGCTTGAGAGAGGCCATATAGAGGTCTGACGATAACTAGGAATGTAACGTTATCCTTGCGCAGTCCTTCGAGTATCGTCATCCAACCTCAAGCGCCCTCAAGGTTGCAGCAGAAAATACACCAACATCTGCAGCGAGTGTCAAGCTGGATATGACCAGCCGCTTCCTAGGGCTCATTGTGGTACCGGGCCAGTACGTTACGAAAATCGAAGTCGAGGATCCTTGAGAAAATCATTGTGCTATTTGCCTGTGGGATGATACCTCGATATGGTCGCGTGGTGGAATTCGCTCCCGCTTGCATGGAGAACTCACACCTCGATTGTCAATAACATCTACATGATAGAACAGCCATCCAGAGTGATGTTGCATAGAGTGGCAGAAGCTATGAGGGTCTCCCCTCTGAAAGTCTGGTCCCTATTGTTGTGCCCAAGAGGATGGCCAGGAGCAGACGGAGAGTCGATTCAGCCGGTCTTTGTCGTCTTGAATGGGGGAATATAACAGCTTGAGTAACTGCGCAGACAGCCTATAGCGACGGGATGATAGAAAGGGGTTTAGAGTACGATGTTTATCTTCGCATGCATCTAGGCAGTACAGGTGCAAACCGTCAACAATGTCACTTGTAGTAACAGTGCACTTATACTCTGTGTAGATGATACCTATCCTGATCCCATCCTGATGTCGAGACAATGGGTTGCTACGTGATTCCGCGGAAGCCGGAGTTTAGACCAAAGAAACTGATTAATAGTGGGAGAAATGATGGACGAAGTTGGAGCTCCCCCCAAACTTTATCTTTGTCTAGATTATCAGCCACGCTACGTACTTCCACCTCCACTCTTTACCAAACATCTGCACCACAATGCGATATATGTATCGCAAGAGCACATACGTACACAACTAGGAAGTTGGCGTTCATATCTCAAGGTACTCACTCTTCCCGCTGTGCGAACACCGCCCTCCGTTGTGAGGGGCAGATCAGGCGGTGACCCATTCTTCTTGCATGCATGGCCTCCACTCTTCAAATTGTCTCCGATGGTTATCCTACCTGCTTGAGCAAAACCGTTGAGAGAACCTTTACTAATCCTTGAACATATACGCAGCTTACCCTGTAACGCCAAACGCCCTGTGGCCACCATTCTGGAGTGCTACAATAAGCTCGATTATTCCTTGAACGAGGTGGGTCCAATAGTAACTACACATCTCAAGGCTCCATGGTCGCGCCCTGAGCAGCGTTCTCTGTGTCTCCTCTTCAGCTTGTTCAAGCCTCCTTAACACGATCCGTGCCATACCAAGAAACAACATACACCACGGAGGAAAGACAGTCGCAAAGTTGGGGCGGGGCTTTCAAGCTGGAGTTATCGTCTTCAAGGAAAGGCCAAGAAAGGCCAGTTTGACGGCATTCTTCAAATCTCTGAGATAGGAGAGCGATACAAAGAAAGCACTCACCAATTGCGTCTCGCCGCCGGCGATCAACAACCCAGCTCTTCCGATCAGCAGAGGGTAGAATGGGCCAACAGCCCTCGAAGTCCAGTGACGGCTCAAGAACGCCTAAGAACGCTTCATCAACGTCTCTTGACAAGTCTGGCAGCGAAACATTACAGTCATACCCTTCGTTCAGCAAATCAGATACCAAGGAGTCATCGCGCTCATTCCGAGGCTTGCGTTCCAAAATTCCAGGGGCGAAGTCAGACAGCCCGAGAAGTTCGTTCTCTGCAGCAGATGTGACAAGTGGACTTCTCGAGAGATCCATATCGCAAAAGTCCTCAGGAAGTGCCAAATCTGGGGGCTCAAGGCCCACAGTTGATTCTGTGCCTGCAACAGAATCAGACGTAGCTCCAAGTCCGCGACCAGGCTCGCCCCAACCACCGCCTTCCCCCACTCTTTCAGCGTCGGTTGGCAAAGGACACAATGCTGTTAGCAGAGCGCAGAATTCTGGGGAAGTGGATCACGTTTCGGATGCGCCCCCCTCCGGCGCTCTGCACCCATCGCACAACCAACAGCCAAAGGAGTCAATATTGGTAAAGAAGAATGTCATCAACCCTAAGTTATTGGGAGTTCCAAAGGCCCCAGCGTCGCCATATCTGAGCGCCACGGAGGATGATGCCGTAATATCTAGTTCCCCTAGAATGGGGATCGGAGCTCTGAAGTCCATCGACCTAGATGAGATGATCACAAGGTTGCTAGACGCAGGGTACTCGACCAAGGTTACGAAAGCTGTCTGTCTCAAGAACGCGGAAATTACTGCAATCTGTACAGCCGTCCGCGAAGTGTTCCTGTCCCAACCTGCGCTAGTCGAACTCTCAGCCCCTGTCAAGATTGTTGGGGACATCCACGGGCAGTACACCGACTTGATTCGAATGTTCGAAATGTGTGGATTCCCCCCCAATGCCAACTTTCTGTTCCTGGGTGATTACGTGGACCGAGGCAAACAGAGCTTAGAGACCATTCTTCTTCTCTTCTGCTACAAACTAAAGTTTCCGGAAAACTTCTTCATGCTCCGAGGCAATCATGAGTGTGCCAACGTAACACGAGTCTACGGCTTCTACGACGAATGCAAGCGGCGCTGCAATATCAAGGTATGGAAAACGTTCGTTGATACCTTTAATTGCCTACCGATCGCGGCGATCGTCGCAGGCAAGATTTTCTGTGTGCATGGCGGCCTTTCACCCAGTCTCACACATATGGACGACATCCGGCAGATCGCAAGACCGACGGATGTACCTGACTACGGCTTACTCAATGATCTGCTGTGGAGTGATCCGGCCGACATGGAGTCTGACTGGGAGGCTAATGAGAGGGGCGTGAGCTACTGCTTCGGGAAGAAGGTCATCATGGAGTTCTTGCAAAGGCATGACTTCGATCTAGTGTGCCGGGCCCACATGGTGGTGGAGGACGGGTATGAATTTTTCAACGACCGTATCTTGGTTACGGTGTTTTCGGCGCCCAATGTGAGCCTCCGTAGTCCAAACCTAACAACAAGTCCAGAGCTAATAGTATGTTAGTATTGTGGCGAGTTCGACAATTGGGGAGCGGTGATGTCAGTGTCTAGCGAGCTATTATGCAGTTTCGAGCTTCTGAAGCCGCTGGACTCGAGTGCTCTGAAGAGCCACATCAAGAAGGGTCGCAACAAAAGGAACAACATGCTCAACAGTCCAGTAAGTCAAGCGTCCGACGGATCTGGGGTCTAGGGTCGCTGACGCTTTCTAGCCTGCTACGGTGTCTGCTCAAAGTTTTTGACGGGTACGGAATATGGTGTATGGTACGAATCGGTGGATATCACGAGCGACAGATTTGCAGCTCTCCGCTCTGTGCATGGCTACTAGTAATACGCAGCTGCAAGGTATGGGTTCCTCCGCGTCTGCCAGGGCGATGCCCTTGATGACAGGAAAAGGCGAGGCGTTTTGGGGGGTTCTATGGACGAAGGCTAGGTCAGTGCCATGGAGGGATGTCTGTATCTTGTGGTCAACTATTGCGATGCAGTTCATACATACATACATATATCGGCTTACTACGTACAACGCTCCGGAATGTTACACGATCACAACCATTGCAGGTTTACTCGAGTACCAAAAAGCAATATGTCCAATATCATGCATGATTTGTTCTCCACAGGCAGACCGCATCAATCAGCGCAGTAAATGCCTCTGAACTTGGCCCGCATGTCCTTCAATGGATGGCTAACAAGCGACAGAGGGACTCCAAAGGAATGGAGTAGTTCGAACATTAAAAACAAGGCCCGGCCTTACCTTGTCATCTCGTTCTTGCATCAGAATCCTTGTCCAGTTCTTCAAGTCTTGTTTGATGTTAAAAAACCCTTGTCCACCATTCACTCCATTGACTCGGACTCAATGCCATGGACAATGCCCGTCAACCCCTTATTTCCCATCTCGCTACTTCAAATACCTCCATCCTTCGCAACTTTCAAGACATTCCTTCCCATCATCCGCAGTCCATCAGAAATTCTCAATAGTCATATTAACCAAAGAATCATGTCACTACCAGAACCTAAACAGTTTACATCGCCATACACATGGATATACAAATCGCCATATGCAATGTCAGACCACACAGTAAGTCCCTCACCACAGCCACCGCAGCTACTGCAGCCATATAGCGTGACAGATCAGCCAGCTCTCATATCACCAACGTCGCAAGCGCCACCGCAACCACAACCACAGCAGACGTCCCAGCCCAAGGGAAAGAAAGCCAGAGCGCCAAAGAAGGCGAAGAAGGAAGCACAACCACCACCCTTCAACATCCAAACCTTCACCTTAGAAATGCAGCCTATCGGCGACATCTCCCGCTACCCAATCTACTGCCGTCGCGACGACAAGAAAGAGCCGAGCGCCCCCGTCGTACGCGCCCGTCGGATCTTCGACACAGGAAAGGAAGTCACAAAAGGAAAAGCCTGTTCGCGCTGCCTCGAACACGGTCAGATTTGCGTCCGCGCGCCCGGGTTTTCAAAGTGCTCCTATTGTACGGCCGAAGATCTACATCCAAAGGGAATGTGTCATCTGCCCGGCATTGCAGACCCCCCCGAGTCGGATCTTTCCGTGACCGCGCTGTCGAAGAAGAGAAAGATGGATGCTCGCACCGATGCTGCTTCGGCGACCACGGTGTATGAAGCTGCGTACGGGCAGTCGCATTTTCAGGTTTTGCCTTCTGCTAAACGTGGACGAGGACTGACTGAGAATCCAGTGTCGAGATCGGTAGGGACACAGACTGAAGACATCTCGATGACATCGGACAGCGTACATGAGAGTATCGCACCGTGTCCGGCGTCGACCTTGAATGCGATTTCGGAGAAGGTAGCGGCTTTGGAGGATAGGGTGTCGAGCCTGGAGAAGGTTCAGGTGGTGGAGAAGGATATGGAAGGAGAGACCTCTGCGACTTCTGAAGACATGGATGGTCCGGAAATGACAAAGTGTGTTCGCCAAGCTGGTGATGGAGAGCACTCGATTGTCCATCCAGTCGGATTCTCACCAATCAACTGTAAGTGCATGCAGCGTGGGCTGAATAGATCCCAGTCTTGCTGAAGGTAGGTTCCGCCCCTTAAGATAGATTATGTCTCGGATAGTGCTCCTAATAGCTTAATAACCTGTCTTGTTGCTCTAAATCCCTCTCACGTCCAAAGTTCAGGGTGCAGAAATACCAGATTGGTCCGAGGAAGGATCTCGAGTCCTTTGCCGTGTCTCCATTTCCTTCAAGCTCTCCGAAACTTGTTTCAGCATAGCATCCTGCATGGCACTCTTCCGCAAGAAGAGGCTCATTCTCACATCGCTCAATCGTGCCTTTTGATCGTTTAGCCTCCGCATCTTATCCGCGACCTCATGCCTGTTCATCACGTATATGATTCGCCTTCGTAATCCTTCTGGATCCCACCTCTCCACGTCGCTCTTGCACCGCTTAAGTAAGTCATCTGCCTCGTAGAACAATCTGACACAATCTCCTAACAGGTCTTCCACCTCATACAGCCCCTGTACAGACTGGGCCGTTATCCCTGATATAGCTCCAGCATCTCGCGAGTCGACAATATATCGCCGTAAGGTGTCTCCGATAAATTGCTTGGTTGGTTGCACGGAAGCGTTATGCGCGTCGTCGAAGATGTATTCTGCAACTCGATTGATCTCACGCTGTGTAATCCGTAGATCATTTACCAAACGTGCTATCTCGGTGGGCGCACCACGTGTAGCAGATTGGAGCGCTATGTAGGAAGCCGCAAGGCCGAGAGCGAATGTCAGGATGCCGACTATCGAGGCGGTTGTGGAGAGGGGTGAGTCGCCGCAGGATAGGATTGTGGGTTCTGGAGGAGAAGGCGAGGCCATTGACGCTTGGACCGAGCCATTGATTTCAATGATGAGCGAACAGATTCTGTATCAAAGGTTCAGAGAGCGTGTCTATGTTCAAGCTAGAAGAAGTAGAGGAAATGGAGAGAATATTGATACTATGGCCATCTCGACCAATCGGATCATTGCATTCAAGAGCCGACATCAACCTCTCCTTCCGACGAGTGTGTTACAATCCACATTTCCCAAGATGAAGCTTACACTGCAACGAACTATTACACCAATACGACTCTCCGGGCGCATATATGCCAGGAATGTCTCCTCAAGGCCGTACACCGCTGAAAGATCGCCAGCTTCGAAATCCGCATCTACAGGACCTCAAGATACCACTCCTCCAACAGGCTTTGCAGCCATTGCCAGCTACAACGTTATAGCCAGGCGGTACGTGCCACCACCGCTTCCCTTTGTCGCTCATCCTACTAACATTGCAAAGGTGGCTCGGGATCATGGTTGGCACTCCAGTCGTGGTCGTGACTAGCTACATCCTCTACCAACGAGGTAAGGCACAGCCCAAATGTTTTTTTCTCGGACCATCAGAGCGCATGCTAAGAATCACAGTGGTCAATGGGGAGGAACCGAGACCGTTCGACATGTTGCTGAAAGGCGGTAGTAGCATTAGTGATCGCTCAGAGGATGGCTGAAACTTCGGGATAACCAGTGACTGCATACATGCGGACAAGGCCGAAAATTGAGCACAATCGTCTACGCATCGAAGCCTATCAGAAGAAGGCTGTGGGATCAATACCGCGCCCGAAGGTCGCAGGAGTGGAACCCTGAGCAGAGACCGAACTCAAGTCTCCAGCTCATACACGCTTGGCAAAACCCTATACCATCAGAACGGCGTTTCAGACAGCTATTCGAGTTTCGGTACTCTGCCATCTAGTTACGTGCGTCCCGGCGAAGATTGGCATTGAGCAGCTGAATCTTGTGAGGCTGCGGCGGCTTTTACGGCTGACTGCTACAAATCTAGAGTACACGGATATCATATCACACAGTTTCGGGCCCATTATTGAGACTTTCGCGGATTAGACGGCTATACTCATCAATGACATTTGAGGTGAAAATTCCGAGACCATCCAAATTACGGGATGCACGCAATGGGTATCAATGATGCAAAGTTTTCAAGAAGAAGCTGCTGCACGGTAGCTGGACCTATGTTTGATTGAAAGAGCGAAAGAAGAAAGTGATGGAATCTGTATATCGATGGAATCTTGTTTAACATATCTGGGAGGGAGCCGATACATTGTCCTTAGAGAAGGCACGCATGGTCGGGCTTCGACAATTTTGAGGCCTAATTACCACCTGGTCCGGTCCAAGCCCAAGAAGTGCTGGATGAGCTCAGCTCGGTCGGCAAGAGTGATATTGCCTACTTAGATGTGACTTCATTAAGGTTTGGCGGGCAGTATCGGTCACATGTTTTCTTCGTACGGCATGAACACCTGTCATAGGATAGATGCTTAGTATCTATCCTCTGAGGTCAAGCCGGAGATAGAAAACATTGATATGGTAGACCTTTGGCTTCAAAAGCTGTGATATCTAATACCTCGTTGGGATCGTACCTCATAGACTGCGACTATTCTGGATAGGTAGTCTTTAGCACAAGAGAACATCTGGCGTTCATTCGTTCCGAAGACCCTGTTCCGCGGCCAATATTCAAAGAACGTTCCACCAAACACTGCCCTTCCTCAGATCTGTTCGCTTATAGGATTAACGGCCCTTGAAGATCGCGTCTAGGCTTGGGTAATTGGATTGTTCCTGCGCGTACTTCGACAAACCCCCAGGATCCTCCTGGTCTATCGTTGGAGCGTGGACGGCGTGCCAATCACTCCGTAAGGCTTCATCCTCGAGTTGGGAACGAGTGGTTCTTCAATATTCTTCCCCTCTCAAGGAGCATACCATCTAGCTCATTCAGCTTATACTCAAAGCAAACTCCAATGTCCATCTCCCCTCAAGCCGTAGCCCTCACGAAAGCTGTCATAGCTTTGACCGCATCCCCCTCATGTGCCTTCAACAATTCCGTAGCCTTCACTTTGCTCATATCTAATTCCTCAACCAGCAATCCTACATCCGCCTGATCCACCTTGATCTTCGCCCTCTTCTCCCGTTCTTCCTTCTCCTTCTCGCCCTTGCCTTTCTCCCCAGCAGCGACCTTGCCTGCCTTGTCTGCCAACTCCAACCTGCTGATCGCTTTTCCCAAGGCTTCTTGGTCAATGTGCTTGTTCGGTTTCACTTCTTCGTCACCACCTTGGGCTTCGAGAGAGGACATTGCTGCGGCGGTCTTGCGGTCTTCCGCACTTGCAGGGGCTGGAGGGCCTTCGGGGTCCATGCCTTCTTGGACGGTAGAGGGTTGGGGTTCTGCCATGTTTTCGATCGGTGGGAAGGGGTACGATTGAGGACTTGTTGATGTTCTACAAGGGCTGGTGAAGGAGGGGTGTTGAAAAGCCTAAAAGTATGGGGAAATGAATCCGGCTAGCGCTTTGCAACGTCTTCTACTAGCAGGAAATTGCACACATTCGGAGATGTTGCTCTATATATCGCATGAATTCTGCCATCATATAGCAAGATGAGCATTATAATAGCTGAGTGGTTTTCCATATCTTGTCTCTTTTCCTATCTTTCTTTGAGAGAACGTCAATTAAATCCCTAGGATTTCCCGACAACACAAGCCTTCTCCCGTAAGTAAGAGGCAATAGAGTGTCATGGAATCTCCCATACCTCCCAAGCTCAGCGGGAGTGGAAAAGCTGCCGCAGACCTCAAGGTTCGTAGAATTCAGCAAATCAACGGCACTCACGGTGAAGCCGTCGACGCAACTGAATGGTCGCCAGCTTCTTGGACCCTGAAGCCAATCAAACAAGACGTGGTGTACGACGACCGTACAGCCGTCGACAGATCACTTGCTAAGTTGGAGCGTCTCCCGCCGCTGGTTACACCGACAGAGATAGTGAAGCTACGAAATTCTCTGCGAGAAGTAGCACTGGGAAACGCATTTCTGCTCCAAGGAGGTGACTGTGCAGAGTTATTCGATTACTGTGAAGAAGGAGCTATTGACTCGAAGATCAAGCTTCTGCTTCAGATGAGTTTGGTACTGATCTATGGAGCGTCCAAGCCTGTTGTACGCATTGCGAGAATGGCAGGACAGTACGCCAAGCCGAGGTCTAGCCCGACCGAGATGTATGATGGTAGAGAGATACCGTCTTTTCGTGGCGACATTTTGAACGGATACGAGGTGGAGGATAGGAAGCCTGACCCTTCACGGCTCGTTGCTGCATATTTCCACTCCGCTGCAACCCTGAACCATATACGAGCATCCCTAGCGTCAGGAATTGCTGATCTGCATTCTCCTCTTGATTGGGAATTGGGTCATGTGAAGGATGACAAGATCAAGGAGCAATACACCCGCATTGTAGACAGCATAACGGACAGCTTGCGCTTCATGCGAACAGTAGGTGCAGACAAGGCCAGTGGATTGGAAACTGTAGATCTTTACACGAGTCACGAAGGACTTCTTCTAGAGTACGAACAGAGCCTAACCCGAAGACTTCGACATCCGCCATCCCATCCATCATTACAGCCTCCGCCGCCAACTTCCTTGCATCAAACGAACGACCACCACCCAGAGGAAGAAAGCACCACTTCCCCGGACGGCAAAGGTTGGTACGACACATCAGCGCATTTTCTTTGGATCGGTGACCGCACGCGCCAACTCACAGGTGCACATGTCGAGTTCTTCCGTGGTCTTGAGAATCCTATCGGCATCAAGGTCGGTCCTACCATGGCATCAACTGAGCTGGTCTCGCTTCTCGATGTCATCAACCCCTCGAAAGTCATTGGCAAAGTTACGCTCATAACTCGCTACGGCGAGCATAAAGTCTCATCTCTCCTCCCAGAACACATCCGCGCTGTGAAAGCCAGTGGCCATGTCGTGGTATGGCAATGCGATCCCATGCACGGAAATACCAAGAGCACACCTAGCGGTGTCAAGACCCGGCAATTCTCATCCATCTTCTCCGAGGTCAGCTCAGCTTTGGTGATACACAGAGATGAAGGTAGCTTCTTGGGAGGTGTGCATTTAGAGTTGACAGGGGAGGCCGTCACCGAATGTGTGGGTGGGAGTGAAGGCTTGACCGAGGGTGATCTGGGCGTTAACTATACGACCTACTGCGACCCTAGACTGAATGAGAAGCAGGCTCTTGAGTTGGCGTTTCTGGTCGCAGGTCATTACAGGGAGGAGAGAAGCCGGTGACAGGGCACAAACCACAGGAAAATTCCTCGTGGCATAACTTGTTGCCGGCATTTATGCCTTGCAGAGATGACAGAAACTTCTGTTGTTAGAACCAACTATGCGATGGCATGTAACGAGGAGGAGATCTTGGGCGATGCTATCTACGATCACGATAATTATGGGGAGCAATGAAGTCCGATCTCACTGCCGAGACCTTGAGCACGGCATTGGATATAGTCAGCAACCCACCTTCGTCTATCAATTGAGGAATGAGACAAGATACACAATATTAGATCAAGACCAATCTGTGCTAAAGAATGGGTGAAAACAGTTGGCGCACCTACCAGAGCATTTACTTGGAAATTTCAGGAAACAGCCGCTGCAAACGGAACCGGAGTCAAAGGTTGGATGGACGAATCTATCAGGTGGTCAATCCCATTATCTATCCCACGCTTTCTTCCAGTCCTTAGGAGCGATACGCGCTTCTGAGATCGAAAGGCTGTTCCAAGAAACTAGCAACTGTTATTAGCATTGTGTACTTTATCTAGCTCGAGGTCTTCTTCACTCTCAATATGTTCTTGTAATTCACCTTCACAGGAGCAAAGGAAGTGGGCCGAGCAGGATTTGAACATGGATCTTGTATTGAAAATCCGATAGAATCAGGGTACCATAGCCATCAACTCCAGAAGACATGCATCAATCTCGTCTTCATATTCTTGAAGTACATAAAAGCCACCGGGACTTAAGAACCTGATTACTCAAAATACCACACCGACAGGACCACTCAATTTCGCACGCCAGATACCGAATCGCTCGAGCACGGAATCAATCTAGCTATTTCCCATAGCTGACGGTCCTCCCCAATGGACTCCTGATTCTTGACGACCACTGCAAACTCTTCCTTCTCGCTTCTAAAAGCCTCTTTCGGACCGTCTTATCGGGCTGATCGCCAACGTCACCGCTGATAGGGAAAAGACCCATTGTCGCCATTCGCTTCGGAGGACAGGTCTGCTGGACCAATTGAGCTCCTTTGCTGAGATAGTAAGGCGTAGTTGGAGATCCCCATTCCGAGTCATCCTCGAGCATTTCAGTATCGGCAGAAATTGCAAGAGGTGTAGCAGGCGCCGGCATATCCACTGGCACTTCCGTTGGAGTCCTATCAAGAACAAAAGTCTCGCGTCGCGAGGCTGGTGTATTCAATATCAAGAATTCCTTTGTTGGTGAGATTTCCACAGGCTTCGCAGGAGTCTCAGTGGTGCCAGCAGGGACGAGGTTGCCATTTAAGTTAGCCAGTGCACGCGGTTCCATCGATTTGCGACGACGGTTACCGCCGCGAGGGACGAGAGACGTATCAATAGCATAGTCTGCCTCATCGAGCCATTTATCCTCACGCTCGCAGCTAGTAGAGGTAAGCATCCGTTATAATTGAGATATCACCCTTTTAACTCACTCAAGAACCCATCCTACGCCCACGCACAGCACAACACCGTTGCTGCTACGGACCTTTTCCAACGTTCGCTTTCCGCCATCCTTGTATACTACGTGAGTGATGCCAATCTTGTTAGCTGAGACATCTGGTGACGTCCCTTGCGGCGATGCAGCACTACCCAAAGAGCTACCCATACTAGCACGAGGATTCCAATTCCATTGTTTCACACATCGAGCTCCCATCTGGGTCAGAAGATCGACAAAGATACCACTCGCGTCTGCGCCCTCGGTGGTGTGAACGTCAACATAGACTACTGCGCCCTTCAAGACATCTGGCACGATTCCTTTCCGAACAGTACGTCCTGGAGTCTCTGCATCCAGTTTCATGCCACTGCTGGGCGTCTGAGGGGCAAGACTTGGTGATAGGTTTGGGGTAGCGGATTGTTCGTCTCGCACGTGCGAATGCTCTCGTGATTTTGGTTGGGCAACCGCAGTGAGTGGACCTCCCAACGATCGGCTTCGTTGGCGAGCAGGTATTAGCGGAAATTCCTCTGCTGAAGGTCGCAGAGGAACTTTAGAGACAGTGTGCATCTCTAGGGGTCGTTGCATGGCTTTCACTGGTGTAAATACTTTTGCCGGCGTACAAGTAAGCGTGTGGTCTGTGTCATGCCCTGCTCTGAGCGATTCTGGGTTAGACGGCATTGCGTTCTCATCGCCGTACTCATCTGAAGCAATGGATTCCTGGCTGACTTGCAAGGCGGCGACGTCACTGGGATGATCTACAGACAGTTCGTCGCATGACGTGTCGTTCTGATTGTCATGCATAGCCATTTGATCGTCGAAGAATGAGAATTTGGCCGGAGTTACAGTCTGCGCCTCTGCAGGAATATGATCTGCTACAAAGTGCACCTCTTCACCTCCAAGCGAGAAGACACCTCGAGCTCGACGAGGCTTCCTGCTCTGCTTATCAGGACTGGATGCATTCCAGGAGCTCAATTGATCTGCCAATGGGGTGAAAGACAAGTTGTCATTGGAAGGCTGCGGCGCGTTTTGGCCATCAATTATGGTTGGGGTGCCTGAGACTTTGGGTGAGATATCGTGTCGTCTGAGAGGAGTTGCTTGACAAAACTTTTGTGGAGACGCAAGCTCATCTTCAGAAATCTCAGACTCGATGGATGTCCTTCTCAATGACAAGGAACCAATTGAAAAAGCTGGAGCTGCAAACGTTGCAGGTACCTCCTGAGGAGCTGGACTCTCTGCCATCTCATCCATTATGCCAAAATAATCTGGTGCCTCCATTGACATATGGTCTTCGGATTTAAGCGAATCATCCACCGTTTCAGCTACTTCTCGTGGAAAAACTGCCGTCTCGGCCTCTACCTCCGGCTCCCCATGTTCCGCAAACTGACTTGCAGACTCCTTGTTGTCACGATCATCCAGGATTCGTTCCTCGTTGGTAATGTTATGGATCTTGAACTTGTGCTCTGGCGATCTAGCGGATCGGAAAGGGCTACTTGTAGTTTGCTCGTCGGAGAATCTTCTAGCTTGGAGCGGACTGGCTTCAATGGACGAAGTGGTTTCATCGTTTGCTGCTTCCATGATTCCAGACTTGTCTGGGGAGCCACGTACTATAGCTTTCGTAGGCGAGTTTGGTGGCCTACGCGCAGGAGACTGAAGCAAGGAAGACTTCATGGGAGATCTCATGGTGAGTACGACTGGTTTTATCACACTGTTCAGGAGTATACCCCTTTTGGGGGTTTCTTGCATCAAAGATGCCTTCATAGGTGTACGGGACGACATCAGGACTGGCTGTGCAATGCCGTCTCCAAGACTCAATTTTTGGGGGGAGGTCTTGAGGCTTTCCTTGAAAGGTGACGGTGGCGGTCGTCGAGCAGGGCTTGTAAAGACACTCGATGATATAGCCTTTGCTGGTGACGATGGCGCTGCAAGTTGTTCGAAACTCAATTTGGAGACACTAGCCATTTCTTTGATTGGACTCATAGGTCGCTTCGCCGGAGACCTGCTAAGGGCTCTTACGGGAGTTTTCTCGCCTGCAAGCTCATCTTCACTGATGGGATCGGACTTGGCGACTTGAAGCACCTTTTTAGGCGAGAGTGGCAGTGTCTCTTTCTGCTCTGCTTCCTGGGCTTTCTTCTCGGGACCTCGGGTGGCCTTCCTACCGCGAGTAGCGGAGGCTCGGACTGAGGTAGGCATGCGGACTGGCTTTGCTTTCAAGCCTGTGGGCTTCAGGGCCGATTTCTTTGGCTCCGTTGCTTCCACCGGCAGATTTTCTTTGTCGTGCGCTTCCTCGAACTTGACCTTCTTTTTCGCGGGGACGGTCTTCACTTTTGCCGCCGCTATTCTTGGTATGATTCTAGCAGCGGTGGTGGCTGGCCGTCCACGTACAGTCTTCTTCACTGGCTCCGGCGCAACCAGTTCTGACTGCGCTTGAGTCTCTGGTGCCACCGTCGCTGGCTCTGCCACTTTCTTCAGCCGACCTCTGGTTTTTGGAGCCTCAGGCTCGACCTTTTCCGTGGCTGGTGCCTTGCGCTGGCGAGTTCTGGTCTTCGGCGCATCCACTACTTGTATATCCTCGTCCATCATCGGGGTGACCTTCTTTGGCCGACCCCTCACCTTCGTTGTCTGGGCTGGAGGCTGCACTTCAAGCACAGGCTCTTCCACCGCAGCCTCATTGACTGTTTCGGCAACTTCATCGTCGGCTCTGGTCTTGCGCTTGGTCACCTTTGGGGGCGCTGCTGCTTTGGCCGGCAATGCCGCCTTCTTCTTTTCAGCGGCAGCCTTCGTGGAAGGAGTGGCAACTTTTGTTGTCCTAGGTTTCGGAGGCTTCTCGTCAGTTCCTTTGGCAGCACGAGCGCGTGTTACTACACGCTTGGGAGGGGAGTCGGGCATATCGGCGGTTTTCTTGCGTTTCGTAGTTGTTGCGACCATTGGGATTGTCGAGTAGTAGAGTTGACAAGGTGTGGCTACCGGAGACAGATTGAGTGTTGTTTGTAGGATTATCAAAATATTGAGGTTCAACCTGATGGATATGTTTACCTTGGAACTAGCGTTGTTTATGTTTCCCCGCATCAAAACATAGCAACGGCCCTAGTTCTAACAGGCAACTAGGACAGTCTCACAAGATATCGTAAACCATGTCTGATTAGTTAACATGTTTATAAACATGAGGTGTTCGTCCCAGAAGGCAATCTAAGAATTCTTTGCGCGCAGATGAGTCACTCCTCGACCATGGCAATTGTTTGACACAATGAAGCATTAGCACATGATCATTTCACTGTCTTCACCATGCTGCGTCAATACGAAGTGACTGTTCGGGACCAGTGACACAGCATCGTGAAGAGGTCTCCATACTGTTGTACAGTATAGAATACGTCAAGGTGTGCCGGCTTGACCCTCTTTACGACAGAGTTCGCTACAACAGCTGCTGCGTTCCCCAGGATGTGAGGCCCAATTGTTGTTGCTCTAGGATTCATGTTGCTTTTAGCGAAGCTCTTCGAATTCTTGCCGTTCCTATCTCTATTAAGCGCGCTTCCCTTGACCCATGTTCCACCATGTTTGACAAATTTCACCTGATCAGTCCTGAGAGACAATCGTACACCTCAGCATCGCCATGCTGGAAGAGACAGCCATGGCGATGTAGGTCATTGCAAGTTGTGCAGGATCTCAGCTGATCTCGCAGGTAGGACGAGTTCATAGCTACACAGGAATCACTCGACCATCGACTTCTAGACCGCGCAATCAGCTATTCCAGAGGGATTTGCATATTCATTAACGGCAAACGACGAGCGATACTCGGGCAACGGCAGTGTTACGTCTGTCGCAGCCCCGCAGTCGCAAATGGGCTGTGCATTTTCACAGCGTGGGAGGATCAACTGCGATGTTTCGGGTCCGCCCGAGCATGGGCGGTTCAATATGAGACCGCAGCGCTGGGCTGCTAACTATGTGCACGCCGTTTCGAGTGTCACGATGGAGCGAAGCCTTACTTTGCAAGGTGGGAGGGGAGACGTTGTTGCACAAGGATCTGAAACCGACTTCGTGTAGCAGTCTCCTTCAGCTCCAATGCCTCAATCCTTCCAGAATCCCTGATTCCTCATATCTCCAATTCTCATCATGTTACCTGGTTATCTTTGAGCACTCTAGATCGCGCATGACTGAAAAGAAAAAGAGAAGCTATGTGTCTGAGATAGTGCCTTGCATTCTTTACTGAACCCAATATGCCCGATTTCAATGACACAAGTGAGTCTTGAAATTCCATGTAGTGTCGTACCTCCAACTCAATTGACCATTCGAGCAGCGGTCGCGCAATCATTTCCCAGACGTTCACCCCAACCAAATCGTGTAGACCGAGGTCGCGAAGGTTCACATCAGGACACAAGCTCACCTCAAACCCATCGCTCAGATCGAAGCCACGAGAGCTTCTTCGGAGACGCGAGCTCACCTCGGCCTCGTCGACGAGATCGGAGCCGTGGAAGTTCGCCAGACGATATCGATTCTCCTAGATCTCGTCGCCTTGATCGAAGCCGCGAACGGTATCCTCGTGATGGCTCACTCGAAGAAGTTTACGTCGAGCGCCGGAAGGTCTCACGCGACCCAAAGGGACATCTGGCTATACGCCATGATGAAATGATCAGAAGGCCCCGTCAATTGAGCAGATCTGCGGATCATCACAGGCGCCAGGTTGTCTTCCGTGGCGAAGGTCTGTTGGCAATTCACCCTCAACTATGCGGGTACTGACTCGAGCAGACAAGTACAGCAGCGACGACTCCGACTCTGACTCTGACTCGGGATATAAAAGCTCTAATGCGGTGGCCCGGCGCAATTCAGATCGACGTCTCAAGATAGTCCCCTGTAGCGAAGAATGCAACGACAACCCGCGCAAAGCAAGATCCCTCAGTAAATCGACATCCCACTACGACGACTCCGACTACGATTCCGCCGAAGAAGCCGAGAAGCTGGCTAAGAATAAGAATAGAAAGCTTCTCTACACAGGTCTCGCATGCGCCACCACCCTAGCAGCTGCGAACGGTATCTACCAAAATACGAAAGCCCATCAAGCGCGCCATAGGGAATTTCGAGAAGGCGAGAAATGTAATGCAGAAATCCAAAGACTCAAGAACAAAGCGCTGTTGATGGACTTATTCACAGTTGGCGTCGTGGCGGTCGGGCTCAACAACACCAGGCTAGGGTGGAGGAGGGTCGAGGCTATCAATAAGGAAGGTAAAGCAATCAGGCAAGGTTAAGGCTCTGAGACATGCGATGGTAAAGTTCTATAGGCGTTTGTGTGTCTCGAATTGCGCTATGACACGATCAGTCCTTGACGAAAGGAAGGCTACGATTTTCCTACATTAGCTAGCAAATATTCCATAAAAGCTCCAACCTCACCCAACAACCTTTCTCGAAATCTAGCAGGCTCCCACCTTTACCCAAACATGTCATTGAAAAATCCTGCGAATCCTCATAGGCTGGTTCGCGAAGGAGTCGTGGAGCCGTGTAGGCAGCAGTGAAATACAACAGAATCCGTGCGCCAGTTCCCCAGCCACCCTACACATTGCAACTGACGAGAGCAAAGATGTCGGCCAAGCAAAGCTATTCGCTCAGAGCGACATATCCTGCTTGGGAACCCATCCAACAGGATAGAGTGTCGCAGCAGCTGGATTTCGACATGGCGCAGGCGGCGCGAAGGTTCGTATGAGTTTGCACCTCCTTTCCTACCACACTTCCTCTCTTACCATACCTACATCCATACATACATAGCCCCCTCCCCCCACCCCACCCAACCCCCCACCACAACCCCATCCCCAACCCGCAATCCGCATCCATTTCTCACACAGCCAACGATACCAGGACCGATACCCTCGCCGAACTCAAAGCGAAATTCCAACGCCAGGAGATGAAAACGTCAAGACAGGCGTTGCTGGAAGAGGTGAGAGCGCGGTATGAGACGGGTGTTGGCACGGCGGGTCTGAGGGTGGAAATGGAGATGGATGAGTGTATGTGATTTTTGGGGTTTTTTTTTTGGTTTTTTTTTGGGGGGGGGGGGGGATGGGAGATGGAGGGGTGTGCTGATGGGGGTTTTTTGTAGGGGTTTTGGTCCATAAGCGGTGGGATTGTGGGTAGGTTGTTCTTTTTGGGGGAGGGTTGGGGGTGGTGTTGCGGAGGGCTGATTGCGTGTAGGGCACCGAATGGGGCGGCGATGGGGAGGGGTTTGATGCGTTGAAGGGGTGGGATTTGGTTGGGTTGGGAGGTGTGGGTTGCGGTTTCGGTGATGTTGCGAGTAGTTTTGGTGGATTGCGATTGGTGAGGGCTGAGCTGGCTATTAAGATCGATTATCTGGGACAATTGAGTTTGTACCGAGTGATGATAAGCAAAGCATCGGATGTGTCCACCGGGGAATGTATCCAATTTAGGCTTGTCACTTATACGTTTTTTTATTTCAACACATGATGTTATACAATCGCGCCTTGACTGCCAGATTCCGCCACATCGATTTTCTCGGCCGCCATGTACTACGTCACAGCTTATCGGAGGCCTACCAACCTTCGCTCTTGAACCTCTCGTAATGCTCGACTGCCGCTCAGGAATGTTACCAGACCTATACCAACAGCTCCAGGTAGTGTTTCAAATAGGTTCCATGAGGTGTAATACATGAAGAAAAGGCCTTCCATTGCGAGGATTGACAGGAAATACAAGGTGTGTGAGATGGGCGAAGAGCTGAATGCTTTGGTGATATGGTTGAGATTGGCACCAAGAGTCAACCACTACAATGGATTCAGTCAGCACAACTCCGTACTCCACGTGGAATACCCCACTAGGAACAGAAACCTGTACGTACCTTGCCGAGCAACACTGGGAGTGTCAATACCACAGCCGCTGTGAAGACTACCGTGATGATCTTTGGGGGACTTGTAGGGTCTGACTTGAATATATGGTGAATCTCGGGCAGCTTGCCGTAACGTAGTGGTTTTTCGGCATCCGGTAATGGAGCGTCGAGCTCAATCTTTAGGTCGAAAGCCTTGCTGTTGTACGGTGTTGACGAGCCGAACGACGCAACGACTAAAGATGCTTGAAGTGGACTTGAAGAAGACAACAGCTGGGTGGGCAGGTCCTTCTGGCTCTAATCGCTCCTTGTTAGCAATGGAGAAACAAATTTCGCGATGTAAGACGTACCAGCTCTAGCTTGCCCTTTCCGTTTTCTTTGACCTGGAAAGCAAAGGATGTATCCAAATTGCTCTTCGAGTCCTTGACGAGAAGGAAGGCTTGATGAGGTCGTTTCGCTTCGCTGCCCTCTTTCGTTGTGAGTAGTATTTTGAGACTATCGGTTGCTCCCAACTCAATAGGCCTTGATATTGCCTTGGACTCTGTAATCCTGTGGGACTGAACGTCAGCGCCAGTGCCTGCTATTGTTCCCGTCAAGCAGCACCTACTTCTCTTTCAGACCAGCTCCAACACCGGCTTTCTTCGCAATTACTGACACTGTCGCATCATCGAATCCCCATTTTGAAGATGCTACGATGGACGGCGCAGCCAGTAAGCACGATAGTGTCTGAAAAGAAAGACGCATTGTGTGAGTATTCAAACATTACAAGCAGAGTGATGCCAAACAGCGAGCTGTCAACTTGCGGGATTTAGCGTATGCAGAATCGTTGCGAAACTTAGCGTTGAGATTGCCCGAGGTATCTACAGGGATAACAGATAACAGATAACTATTGCAGTGATTTCAGTCTTTGAGAACGTATTGACAGCATGTCTCTGTTCAGCCATCAGCATGCTTACTTGATTTCATGCTTGTTTGGTGTTATGACTGCTTGGCCTTGTGTTGTCATATCATGATTGATGGTTTGTCTTTGTGACGTCCTGATTGCATTGCTATCCATTCATATACGGCAAATCACAAAAATACCACACTTTTCTGGAATATTTTCAAAAATACCACCCCCATATTTCAAAAATACCACACCTGGGAAATTAAGCACCCCGGAAGCTGGGCACATCAGGCCCAGGGCCGCCTTTCAGGCCTGAGACTCCGGGCAGAAGACCCTGTAGCAGCCCCGTAGCAGTCCCCATAGCAGCCACCGTAGTCCGGCTACCTTAGTAGGGCTCCCGAGGTAATTACCTAGCCTGATAGAAGAGCGCTAAGTCCCTAAAGAAGTTATATTTTACCCCTAAAAATTTTATTCCCTATGATAATAGCGATGGTTATATAGGAGGTCCCTAGGCCTGCCTATGCCTTAGGGACGGAGGTACCGGATACTAACTTACGGGGGTGTTAGGCTTAGGTATACATGCGCCTTACGCGCTACCTTATAACCTACTTTAGGTAACCTTCCTTAGAAATACGGGGTAATATCTTAGTAACGGGAGGCCTAGGCTAAGCTTATACTTAGTAGATATATATCTTCCTAGCTATCCCCTATTATTCTTCTAAGTTCCTTAGAGATTAGTTTTATTATTATAATAGGCCTACTACTTAATCTATTAATAGACTTATACCTATTATTAAACCTTATAATATAACTTTATATCTTTTATTACCTTATACGCTGTTATAAAGCTAGCGGGTATAAGTCTTATAATTCTAATCTCTCCCTCTTTTTAAAGGAAAAGGCCTAGAGTTATTATTATATTAAGTTTACCTTATAATAATTAATAGGCTAAAAGTAATAATTAAGTAGAACTACTACTATATAAAATATTATTAAAACGCTATTATAATACCTTAATAAAAGGAGGACTCTTTACTCCTTCTACTCTAAATAAGCTAGAATAGCTATTAGAAGAGGCCTATTAAAATAAAAATTATTATTTTAAATAATAAAATAAAATAATTATATTACTAGCTTATAATAAAGTACTTTATAATCCTTAAGTTAATATTAACCTAGGAGTTTAAAATACTACTATCTTAGTACTATCTTAATATACTTATATATATATACTTTACCTTAAAAGGATAAGACCTTATAAAGGATCCTTTAAAGGGGAGTACTTATATTAGTTTTATAAAGTTAATATTAAATTTATTATAAGTTTAAAGTATTTTATTATAAATAAGTCTTATATAACTTATTATATAGACTCCTTAAAAGGGGACCTTAAAGCTTAATAATATACCTATTTTAAGAGTTATAATCTTACTAATATTATATTTAAATTCTTTAAGAGGTTTTTATTAAATTTAATTATAAATTTAATAAGCTACTATCTCCTTATTTATAAAAAGTAGGAGTAGGTATATTAATATAATAATTAAAAGGTCTTAAATTTTAAGGCCTATTTAAAGGAGTTAAAGTCTTATTTACTACCTTTTAATAAGGAGTATAAGGCTTATATTTTCCTTATAAAGCTTTATAATAAGTTAAAGAATAAAATTCTTAATACTAATAATATTACTAAGTAGTATAAAGAGATATTTACTTAAATTATTATACTAGAGAATACTTTAAAATATAAGTATTATATAAGTAGCTTAAGTTCTTAAGGAAAAACCTAGGATAAGTCTTAGCTAAAATTAAAAGGTAGTAATAAGTCTTTAGAAGATTATATTATAAAGCTTAAGGGTTCTAATAGTAGTAGTAATAAGTAGTTATACTTTAAAGATAATACCTTAAAAAGGAAGGCTAGGCCTAATATTAAGATAAATTTTATAATTTATTTTTATTATAATAAAGAAGGTTATATCTAGTTAAATTATATTAATCTTAATAAGCCTTAAGCTTATTTTAGTATTAATATAATATTAGTAAAAAAAGAACTAGCCCCTTAACTACCTTAAAAGAAGGGTAAAAAGATTAATTAATAGAGGTAATATTATTAATCCTTATAAAAGGTTAGGCGGAGTTATAAGGTAACTAGTATTAAGTTATAATACTTTTAGACTCTAACTTATACTTAAACTTAATTTTATAAAAGTTTATAATTTAATAGGATTTATAACCTTATAAAGCTATCTTATTATAAGTATAATTACTTAATAAAAGTAGTATATATATTTATAAAGCCTACTAGTTATATTACTAGTTAGTAGATAGCTAGGATTATAAAAAGGAATATACTACTCTCTTTTATATAATAAATTAAAAGGGCCCTAATATTATTTTAAGTATATTAAGATTAAAATAATAGTATATACTATTAGATTTAAAGGCGGATTACTAGTACTTTAAAGTTAATTCTAATATATTATAAGTTAATAAGCCCTAAGTATTTACTTAAAATATTAGGAAAGAGTTAAATATATTTATTATTATATATACTAGTATAATATCTAATAAATAAGAAGCCCTTTAAGTCCCTAGGGAATTAAAGGCCTTTACTAATATCTTTTCTAATAAGAAGGCGGGTACCTTACCTATTTTTAAGGAGGATAACTATATTATAAATCTTATAAAAGGTAAAAAACTACCTTATAAGCTACTTTATAATTTATCTTAAATTAAGCTAGCGGAGCTACGGCGCTACCTTAAGGATTTACTTTAAAAGGGGATTATTTACTACTCTATCTTATTAGCTAGAGTACCTATTCTCTTTATATTAAAGAAGGATAGTAGGCTATATCTATATATAAATTATAAGGGGTTAAATATTATAACTTTAAAGAATAAATATTTATTACCTCTTATTATTAAGATATTAGACTACTTATATAATTCTAAGATTTTTATAAAGTTAGACTTAAAGGATACCTATTATTAGATTTATATTAGGGAAGGTAATAAATAGAAAATTACTTTTTAAACTTATTATAATTACTTTAAATATTTAATTATATCTTTTAAGCTTACTAATATATTAACTATATTTTAAGCTTATATTAATAGGGCTTTAATTAGTCTAATTAATATAACTTATATAATATACCTAGATAATATCCTTATTTATAACTCTAATCTAGCGGATTACTAGTAATATATTTAATAAGTACTAGAATAATTATATTAATCTTCCCTTTATACTAATTTAAAGAAGTATTAATTTAATATTAAAAGGGTTAAATTTTTAGGGTTTATTATCTTAACTAATAGTATTAAGATAGATTTAGAGTATATAATAATAATTAGGGACTAACTTAAGCCTAAGACCTATTAGGATATATAAGTCTTTTTAAGCTTTGTAAATTTCTATTATTAATTTATTTATAACTACTCTTATATAACTAAGCTACTTACTAGCCTACTTAAAGGTAGTAAGGATAGTAAGAAAATAGGTCCTTTAAATTAGACTATTACTATTAATAGAGTATTTTAATTATTATAAGATACCTTTATATTAGCGCTGTTTTTATACTACTATAACCTTATAAAGGCCTTAAGGATAGAAATAGATACCTTAAATTTTATTATAAGTACTATCCTATCTTAATAAGATAAGGATAGTAACTAGTAACCTATTATATTTTAGTCTTAAAAGATAACTAACTTAGAATAAAATTATAAAACTTATAATTAGGAGCTACTTACTATTATAATAATAATAATAAAATAGTAGTAATACTACTTAAAAGGAAGTACTTTTATAATTAAGGTATAAACTAATTATAATAACTTAAAAGGCTTTATAAAGTAAAAGGAATTAAACTCTAAGTAAGCTAGATAGGTACTTAAGCTTACTACTTATAACTTTAAGATATTTTATTACTTAGGGAAGTTAAACCCTACTAACGCGCCGTCTTACTAACCTAATTATAAAGGGAAATTACCCCTAAATATAAAACTCTTACTAATACTATAAAATAAGATTACCTTATAAAAGAATAATAGTTCTAAAGAAATATAAGCTATTATTATAGTTATAGTATTTATATTTAAAATTATAAGTATTTAAGTTATTATCTCTAGAAAGGATATTATAAATATTCTAGACTTAGCTTATAAAGATACTTAAAGGCTTATAAAGACCTTAATTTATAACTTATAAAAATTTAATAATTAAGTAAAATCCTTTTTAAAAGCGCCTACTAAATAATATTATTCTAGATATTCTAAGGCTTAAAGTTTAGACTCTAATAGGCTATTAATCTTTAAAGGTTATATTTATATTTTAAGGGATAAAGCCTTATATAGTAAATTAATTAATTACTATTATAATAATCTATTATTAGGATATTTTAGTACTAAGAAGATATATAATCTTCTTATATATAAATACTATTAGAATAGTAGTATAAAATAGGTTATTAAGTATTATTAAACTTATAATATCTATTAAAGAACTAAGTTACCGCGTTATTATATTTATAATAAATTAAGTTTATTACTTATTACTACTTAATTATAGAAAGAAATATCTATAAATTTTATTATAAGGTTACCCCTAAGTAAGGTTAAAGGAATTCTTTATAATTCTATCCTTATAATTATTAATTATTTTATAAAAATAGTTAGGTATATACCTACTATAATAATAATTAATACTATTAAGCTAGTAGATATATTTTATAATAAAATTATTTACTATTATAATATACCTAATAGTATTATAAATAATAGGGGTTCTATCTTTATAAGCGCCTTTTAGTTAGTAGTCTATTTTTACTCTAAGATAAAATACTGCCTAAGTATAACCTTTTACTTATAAACTAATAGGTAGACTAAGCGTTAAAATTAGGTATTAGAATACTACTTATATATATTTACTAATAATAAGTAAATTAATTAGGCTAAATAACTACTTATAACTAAATTTATATATATAAATAGTATTTATTCCTTTATTAGAATAATACCATTTTTTCTTATATATAATTATTACCTAGAAGTTTATTAGGAACTTAAGGATAAGTCCCTAGAAGGGAGAATACCTATTATAAATAATAGAGTTAGAATATTATAAGTAGTAAGGGATAAAGCTATAAAATACCTTTAAGCTACTTAAGTATCTTAGGTAAAGTATTATAATTAAAACTATAAGCTATAAATATATAATATTAGTAATTTAGTAATATTAGTTATAAAGAACCTAAAGTAATAATACCTAAATAAGAAGTTAGCTTATAAGTATATAAGACTATTTTAAGTTATTAATAAGGTTAGTTTATAAGTATATTATCTATTATTACTATTATTATATAAGATCTATAATACGTTTTATATATTACTAATTAAACCTTACTATTAAAGAGACTACTCTCTTATAATAGATATCTTTATATAAGTACTTAAACTTATTAATAATAAGGAATAATAGGAGGTAGAAGAAATTATTAGTAAGGTTAATAATAAATAAGGTATCTAGTATAAAATTAAATAGACTAGTTAGGGTAGTAAATATAATTAATAGGTATTAAATAAAGATATTAATAGGTCTTATAAACTAATAAGAGCTTATAATATATTAGTATAATTAAAGCGTAAATAAAATATTAAATATATATTCCTATCTTCTTACTATAATAGAAAATAGGAATATTAGGACCCTAAGCTTATCGCGGCTTATTAGTTAGTTAATAAGTCCCCTAGTTACCCCTCTAGGACTAGCGCGAATATTAGAACTCTAATATTTCTTCGTATTCTACCTATATATATACCTACCCTTTATAATATTTTCTATCTAAATAATATTATATAGCTTACTTTTAACTATCTAACACTTTAAAAATAATTAAAATCAGTCTATTATATTAGAAGATATATTAGAATTAATAGATTTACCTTATAAATTAGTCTAACCGTATTATATCTTAGCGCCTCCCTACCGTATTAATAGTTTTTTCTTCCTACCTCTTTTTTACCTTTAATATTAACTTATAGATATTAATACCTCCCTTTATAATCTATAATATATAAACCGTACTAGCCGTCTTTAAATAATATAGTATTACCCCTCTTATACTAAATTTAGCTCCTCTACCTCCCTATTAATACCTTCTAAGCGCCTAGCTCTTTCTAAGCTACACCCTAATACTATTAATAAGAGGGCTGAATCTTATAAGACTAATAGTATAAGGCGTACTAGACGCCTAAAGAAGACTAATTTAAAAACCTAGGTTAGATCTAGGAACCTACTAGTAAACCCTAGAGATATTATATTAATAGAACCTCGCCCTAGAGAAATACTATTAGGTACTCGCCCTTATAACGACTCTAATAAGGGTATTACCCTCTAGTAGTATATAGCCCTTACTAATATAACTATTTAAGTAGTTATTCCTCCTAGGAACCTTAAATAACCTACTCCCCTAATATTTTTAAAAGCCTCCTAAGAAATTACTTCTTAGCTACCTCTAGAATACTATCCCCTTACGCGTTATTAGTACGCCTATTAATAGGCTAATAAAGACGATAATATTAAGTACTAACGCCCCGTTTAATAAGGGCTATACCGGCGTTAGAATAATATATATTAGGGGCGGACGCTAGGCTAGAGATATTAAGTATATAAGGATCCCTAGAAAGCGGGAGATATAATACCCTACCTAGTTAATAGATTATTTAATACCCCTATAAATAGATATTTATACTATAACGTACTATTATAGAAAAATAAATATACTAGTATAAGGGGTGGTTAATAGCTATACTATAACGGTAGGAAGAATAATTAGCTATCCTCTAACTAGTTATATAAGCTAGCTAATATTAACTTATTACCTAAGGGGCCTTAAAAGGAGGTAGAGCTTAGGGTATAATTTATTAACTAATTACTTAGTAATATAGATAATATTACTATTAATAAATAGTTTATAAGAAGGAGGACTATATATAGTAAAGAATTTTTAGATAATATTATTAGTTATAATAACTATCTCTCCTTTACTAGTAAGGGTATAACTAATATTAATACTTATATTAGTTAAACTACCTTCTAGATCTAGGGGTCTATTTATTATTTAATAGGTCCTCTTATTACTAATAATAGCCTTAGGCTAAAATTTACCTAGATCTATATACTAGATAATATATAAGAGTAATTAGATATTTATTATTAATATTTTAATAGTTTAAATTAAGATACTCTTACTTCTACTTAGCGTACCCTCTAGTCTATTAACTTATATATTATAAGGCCTATACCCGCTAGCTTTATAGCGGCGTGTTAGGTAATAAAAGATATAGAGTTATATTATAGGGTTTAATAACAGGTATAAGTCTATTAATAGATTAGGTAGTAGGCCTATTATAGTAGTAGAACTAATCTCTAAGGAATTTAGAAGAAGAATAGGGGATAGCTAGGTAGATATATATCTACTAAGTATAAGCGTAATCTAGGCCTCCCGTTACTAGGATATTACCCCGTATTTCTAAGGAAGGTTACCTAGAGTAGGTTATAAGGTGGCGTATAAGGCGTATATATACTTAAGCCTAATAAATACCTCCCCTCCTAGGCCCTAGTCCCTAGGGCTAATAAGATTACTTAGAATACTTATTAAAAAACCTTAAAACTATATAGGAAAAATAAGGGAAAAGAGTTATTTAATATACTATTATTAATATAATATTAATATTAACTAGGCTAGACGCGCGTATTAAAACCTTTTATAAGGTAGTAATAATATTATTTAGTAGTTAATAATAGAGTATATTAATAAATTATCTAGATAATATATATATACTTTTAAAATATTTATATCTTTTAATTATATTAAGATAATATATAATATAATATATAATTATTCTAAATACTTTTAATATATAGTTAGCTACTTAGCTTATTAATATTTAAGTATTAATATATATAATATTTCTATATAATTAATATTACTATATACTAGCGGGGAATAACTTATTAGGTATAAGTATTAATAATATATATTAGTAATAATATAAAATAAAAAGGTAATATTAACTAGTAGGCGCGTATACTTTATTATTAATAATAGATTAAATATTTATAAATATAAGATATAATAAGTAACGCGTTACTTTAATATATTAGTTATAAAATTAGATAGAACCTTTATTATTATTATTATAATTTAAATAGCTTTAAAGGAAATTATATTATAATAGTATTATAAGATATTAATAAAGTTCTTATCCTAATATTTAAAACTTCTTATAACTCCCTTAGCCTCTCTTATAAGTACTTACTTTAACTTAATAATATTATAAAATATATCTACTAATATATATACTATTCTTATTATATATTATATATAATATTTCTCTTATAAGTACTTATAATATCTTATTAATATCTTATTATATTTATTAATATACTAATATTATATATAGATATTAACTTATTTTAAGTATATTTACTTATATATATTATATAACGGCTCGCTAACTTATATAGTATATCTCTTCCTTATAAGACTTATTTTATAAAGGGTTTAAATAATTATAAATAAGGTAATACTTCCCCTTATTATTAATATACTAATAGTTATTATAGTATTAATTATTATATAAAGGTAAGTATATTAACCCTTTAGCTTTATAATAGTATAAGTACTTATTATAATAGATTCTAACTCCCTTTTAAAGGAAGGTAAGGAAATCTATATATATTATTACTAGGACTAGCTAGGTAGATATATATTTAATAAGGAGAAAGAAACTTAGTAAGAAGATAACTTAATAGTAGAAAGCTTATAAGTAGATAATTATAATAATGAGGTTAGCGCCTAATATTATTACTAACTTATAAGCTTTAATTAATATATTAAATATATAGAATAATAAGTTAAAGAGTTAGGTAGAACTCCTTTAAACTAAACTTAATAGTATTTAATAATATAAAGATATACTAGATAATCTTAACCTTATAAAGCCTTTAAACTTTAAAGGGTTTAATAATTAAAGGTTAATTTATAACTATACTTTAATATAGATAAGTTATTTATATATCTTATTTACTTAAGTTATTTACTAGGTATAAGATACCTAGGCTTATCTTTTATTAATATATCTCTAGTATCCTTATTAAATTATATTAAGATTAAAAGTATTCTTCTAATATAATATATTACTAACGGCTTAACTCCTTAGATAATATTAATAAAGAATATTTTTAAATTATATTACTATACTTATAAGTATACTTATATATAAGAGATTAATTATTATATAATATATATAAAGATAATAGTCTTAACTTATATTATAACTTATTATATTATTACTACTTATTTAATATAAGAATATATTTAATATTTTATTTATACTTTAATTATATTAATATATTATAAGCTCTTATTAACTTATAAGACCTATTAAGGTCCTTATTTAGTACCTATTAATTATATTTACTACCCTAACTAGTCTACTTAACTTTATACTAGATACCTTATTTATTATTAACCTTATTAATAATTTCTTCTACCTCCTATTATTCCTTATTATTAATAAGTTTAAGTACTTATATAAAGATATCTATTATAAGAGAGTAGTCTCTTTAATAGTAAGGTTTAATTAGTAATATATAAAACGTATTATAGATCTTATATAATAATAGTAATAATAGATAATATACTTATAAACTAACCTTATTAATAACTTAAAATAGTCTTATATACTTATAAGCTAACTTCTTACTTAGGTATTATTACTTTAAGTTCTTTATAACTAATATTACTAAATTACTAATATTATATATTTATAATTTATAATTCTAATTATAATACTTTACTTAAGACGCTTAGGCGGCTTAAAGGTATTTTATAACTTTATCCCTTACTACTTATAATATTCTAACTCTATTATTTATAGTAGGTATTCTCCCTTCTAGGGACTCGTCCTTAAGTTCCTAATAAACTTCTAGGTAATAACTATATATAAGAAAAAATAGTATTATTTTAATAGAGGAATAAATACTATTTATATATATAAATTTAGTTATAAGTAGTTATTTAGCCTAATTAGTTTACTTATTATTAGTAAATATATATAAGTAGTATTCTAATACCTAATTTTAACACTTAGTCTACCTATTAGTTTATAAGTAAAAGGTTATACTTAGGCAGTATTTTATCTTAGAGTAAAAATAGACTACTAACTAAAAGGCGCTTATAAAGATAGAACCCCTATTACTTATAATACTATTAAGTATATTATAATAGTAAATAATTTTATTATAAAATATATCTACTAGCTTAGTAGTATTAATTATTATTATAGTAGGTATATACCTAACTATTTTAGTGAAATAATTAATAATTATAAGGATAGAATTATAGATAATTCCCTTAGCCTTACTTAGGGGTAACCCCGTAATAAAATCTATAGATATTTCTTTCTATAGTTAAGTAGTAATAGGTAATAAACTTAATTCGCTATAGATATAATAGCGCGGTAACTTTATCGGCAAACTAGGAAACCTATAATTTACTACTATTTACGTAAAATACGCAAATAGGTACCTGAGTCCATGTCCCTATACAGGAGATAAAGTTAATATAGAATAGTACCTTAAGTATATAAATACGCCATCTCGTATTAACAAGTTACTATACTCTATATAACTATACTAGAGTCTATATTATAACGTATATACTATATTAAGTAACTAGGTTAGATTAATTAAATTATATTAATTAAATATTTATTACTCTATTATTACTCCTAATAGGGTTCCTAGTTTATTTATTATTATTACTATATTATTATATATTATTTAAATTAGTTTCTATACCTTTATTAAGATTACTACCTTAGCTATTACTAGTATTAAATTTAAGGTTATATAAACTTATATATTTTATATTCTATATTTATTAATTATAGTTATTAATAGCTAAGTAATTACTATATATAAATACTACTTAAGCTACCTTACTCCTCTCCTAGCTTTATAATAGGACCTACCTTAGGAGTTAAGACTATATTAGCCCTCTTTTAAATCTACTTCTTATATATTTAGTATTAATCCTTCTTATTAGGCTATATTACTACGTCTACTCTACCCTTCTTATACTAAATATAATCTACTAGCTTAAAGACCTCCTATAAATCTTCTATTATCTAGGATTTATAAGCTACCCGCTTAATAGGCTACTCCTCCTTTTACTTAATAATAATAGTATATTTCCTTATAAGCCGCTTTAAAGCTTTTAGCGCGTATAGCTTACTTAGTAACTTACTACTAGTAGAGGGAGAGTTTATTAGATATTATTTATTCTATTATAGATTAGAAATTAATTATATATAAGATAGATTTACTTTACTAGACCTATATTACCGGCACTTACTACTTATATCTTAGTAGCGTTTAAGGATAATAGTATTAAATTAAAATTAGGACTAGGAAGTAAGGCCCTACTATTTATAGGATCTATCTTAAATATATTACTTAGATAAATAGTTAGTTAAGCCTCTATCTTTCCCTATACTATTAGTTAGTATAGAATACTTACTTTTAAGCCTAATATTAGAACGGCCCCTTTATTACTAATTATTTAAGCTATCTATATCTTTACTATTATTTAAGCTATAAATTTATAGTAAATTAGTAATCTAAGTACTAGTAGGGTCCTAGTTACTAGCTTTATTATTAGAGTTATTTATATCCCTATAATTAATAGTATCTCTAATCCCCTTTAATAGGAGCTAGTAAATATAGTCCTTATACTTATAATTATTAACCTTCTCCTAAGTATTTCAAGTCTTACTCTAGTAGTCTTAAGCTATTTATTATTAGCTAATTATACTATTATCCCTCTACTTATAAAGGGTTAGGAGGTATATATATACTCTAGGCTTTCTTACCCTTAAACTTCTTAATACTCTACTCTCTATTAAGGTACTCTAAGATAGTATATCTTATAAGAGTAATAGTATATATAATTAGGAAGTTAGGAAGGGGTTTAAAATACTCTTTTATGTACTCCTTATTAGTAAAGCTATTTCTCCCCTATCTAAAGAATATTCTTATAAGTACCTTAATAATAATAGGGTTTACCTATTACCCTTTCCTATCTTTAACTTATACTAGCGTTAGCTATACCTTATCCTAATAAATAAAAAGATAGTTATATTATAATATAAGAATACTAACCTATTTAAGAGATTATTAGTAAGAGTAGTTATTCTACGCCGTAGGCTATACTAATTATATATAGAGGATATTATAATTTATATAATCTATATTAAGTAGTTACGCTATTAACTAAATAAATTAAGTAACTAGATATATATTAGCTTAGATATAAGGGACCTACTAATATTAATTTAACCTTCCGTACTTCCTTAGGCTTAGGTTACTCCTTAATAGTTATAGGTTTATTCCTAATATTAAACCCTAAATACTTAGTTATTATATCCTATATATCTTATATCCTATTAATTATCTAACTAGGGTTATCCTTTAGCTAAAGTTCCCTACCCTTATCTAGATTATATATATAGCCTATTAGGATAGTTACTTTTAAGAACTTCTTATAATTATACCGAATAATTTAGTATATCTTACTAGACTTAACTAGATCTTAGCGCTTTATACTACTCTAGAGATATAAAGGGGAGTTATTACTACTATCTTAATCCTATTAATATTTAGTAGTTATAATATTTAGTCTAAACTTACCCTATTAATTACCTTTTACCTAACCTCTTATAAATAGATTTACTTATAATACTCTTATTTTATTACTAAATTAGCCGATTAACTTCCTATCTAGTATAAGATATTACCCCTATCTCTATATACCTAATATTAGGGAAGGTATCTTTATATATCTACTTACCCCTACTTTAAGGATATTAGTTCTCCTTATTACTATTAGACTTAATATTAGACTTATACTTACTTCTTAAGTTACTATATCTATTATTTTACCCGTTAGTATTATAGGATATATTCTATATATAGTTATTCTAGTATAGGATTAGGTTAATAATCTATATTCTTAGATAAGTATTAGCTATTATACCTTCTAATATATTATATTAGTATTATATATATATATAGATATATACTAATAGCCCTAGAGTATAAGAGGGAATAAAGTATAATAAAGGTTATATTTATTAATAAAGGTAGAATTTACGCGTTTAAGGGAGAATTCCCTATTTTATAAAAATTAAACTAGGTAAACCCTAGTTTATAAGGCGAGGCGCGGTTATTTAAACCTAATAGATATTTAATAAATATTAAAACTTAAAGGTTATCTTAAGATATTATATTCCTTAGGTTAAATCTTTTATTATAAGTAGCGCCCTTCTTCCTACTTTAATATAAGGTATTTATCTTAGTTATATATACGGCGCTACCCTACTTATACTTATTAGATTTTAATTAGATATCTTAGTCTTTAGGATTAGTAGTTAAATAAGGGTTTTATTATATTATATACTATACGCTAGTAAATTAATTAGTCTTAGAGTTTAAATAAAAAGCGCTCCGTACCTTAGATATATATTTCTATAAGCGCTATCCTCTATTCTCGCTTATTAGTAATAATTATACTTAGTAGACTAGGGGGTATATATATAACTATATCTTTCCTATTATTATAACCTATATTAGTCTTAATTAAAGATATAAATCTCCTATAATTAAGATTATTTATATCTATATCTTAGTTATATATACTAGTTTTCTAAATATCTTATAATATATATATTATACTCTAGTCTATACTATTCCTAATATATAAGATTATATAGTAGATTAAGTTATCCTAATAATCCTTTTTACCCCTAAGGGTAGAATATAGCCTATTACTAAATTCTATAAATAATTCTAGGCTCTATATCCCCTACTCCTCCTAGCTATCTTTATAATACTATCTAGCTCTTACTTACCTCCTTCTATTATAGTTATTTTATTAGGCGAGGAAGAGTAGATACTAGTCCTTCTATCCTTCTAGGGTATTATTAAAGATATAGGCGAACTCTATATAGATCTTAGTAAAAGTAGGTTATAAATAATTTCTTACCTTTATTATATTAAGTTATTAGCCTAGGAGGCTAGTAGCTTCTAGTTACTCCTAGAGTTAGGTAAGGATTAATAAATAGACGGCCTTATTAATATCTAGCTTCTCTTTTATAGTCTTCGCCGATTATACTATATTATATAAATTTCTAGACTCTATTCTATATTACCCGTCCTATCTAATTATAATTATATAAGAATAGAATAAATAATATTTACTATTATTAACGCGTTATTTATAAGGAGTTCCTTAAGGTTAGGGGTAATATTATATAAGGCTAGAAGTCTTAGTAAATATAACGTATATATTATATCTACTATTCTATTAAAATTACGCCTACGTAATATAATCCTATATAATAGGAGTCTAGAAATAAGGAATAAGTACTTATATAGCTAAATTTATTTACTATAACTTCTCTATTATATTATAAATCTAATACTATCCTAATATACCTACTATTACTGCGATTAATTTTAATTTTAATTTTATCTCTTTACTTTTATAATAAGTATATATATAGCTTATATTATAATATATAAAGCTATAATATAATAGGCTACTCCCTTAATTCTATTTATTCCTAAATAATATAATAAAAACAGGAGAAATATTAATAATATAGTAGAATTAACGCGTATTTTAGACTATACTATTACCTTCCTTTATAGGGAAGACTAACTTATTAGTATTACCCTTTACAGCCTTCTTTATAAGGCTTTACTTCTTTAAGCTAGGAGGGATAGGTTTATTATTATTAAGTACCGCCTTAATAGGATTACTAGCTACCTTCTTCTTTAATAAAGCGCGCTTTTTAGGAGAAGGTATCTTAGATTCTCTTAAGTTAGTCTTATAATAGGTCTTAATTTTCGCTATCTTAGACTTTAATTACTTTATAGTAATTAGAGTATCCTTATCTAAGCTCTTAGTAGTTATTAAAGCCTATACGCCTCGCGGTATCTAGTAAGCACTGCATTAGTACTATAGACCTGTACTAGATACAGCTACTATAAATGGTTTAAATCTATTAGAGGCTCGCCGCCGTCGCGTTACGTTAAGCCTTTAGCGTCAGCTAGGGGTCTTTTCGCGACGTGGTAATAATAAGGGAATTATCCGATACGTATTTACCTGACCCGTATTTAGGCCCGAAGCTAGCCTCGGGCTAGTAGATATGATATCGTTCTAATTATACGGTAGGATACCCTTAGGCTCGACTCTATTCTAAGACTATTAGACCGCCCGGCGCGGCGGAGTAGCGAGGACGGGAAAAGACGCGATAGCGTACCTTATTCGTACTAAGGCCCGAAGCCGCTACTAGGGATAAAGGTAGCGGTGGATATAGTACCGCCTATACTATCGTAGAAGAGCTTAGTTAGTAAGAGTTAGGAATAGATATACGGCTAGGGCCCTGGGGTATATAGAAATATCTACTCTTATAAGACACGGTCGGCCTGAACTAGCTACGACTAGTTATTAAGGGAGACCTCTATAGGTAACGCGAAACAGGCTTTCTATAGAAGGCTTATAAGGCGTAGTATATAATAGTAGCGACCGCAGTTAAATACAGCCTAAAGTATATATATATAGCCCTAGGGACCTTAACCCTTTAATAGGCTCTAACCCCTAGCGGATGGTTACCTCTAGCGGCCGGATAGCCGTAAGTTTATAGGAAGCTTATAAAGGGACACTATCTATATAGCCTAAGAAGATAGATACACGTGTTAGGGAGAGAGAGATACCGGGGCTATATCGTTAAAACGGGTTAATAGGAGACGAATCGTTAAGACGCCTCCTCTACCTCTTAGGGGTTCAAGTCCCTTCACGCAGTCATTAGCTGAGAGCGGCTAGGAGGACGGACACGGGTACCCTCCTATCTCCTTATACAGGCACCTCCTAGTAGGGGATAGACTAGAAAGAGATACCGGGGCTATATCGTTAAAACGGGTTGATAGGAGACGAATCATTAAGACGCGTCCTCTACCTCTTAGGTGTTCAAGTCCCCTTACGCAGTCATCAGCTGAGAGCGGCTAGGAGGACGAATACGGGCACCCTCCTATCTCCTTATACGGGCACCCTCTGGTAGGGAAAGGGCTAGGACTAGGTCTAAGGCCTAAGACGCGTTGGGTCGCGCCTAATATCTATAAGGGAAATCGCTTATAAAAACTACCCGACTAGTAGCTACTACGCGTCGTCGATATAAGCCGAAGCTAGTCTTAACTAGTAGATACGCTAGACTACTAGCTACTAGATAGGGCACCCTTAGGGTACGTGGACTACTAGATATAGGGAACTTATTAATACCGACTCTTATACCTCCTAGGGGTTTAAGTCCCCCCCGCGTAGTCACCGGCTGGGAGCGGAATAAAAAGTAGGTTTCAATACAGGCACGCCAGAAACCTAGTGTAGCGTACCTTAGTTAGTAGGGTGGAAATACTATATTATACTACCTGGTTAGGGGCTTAATACTAGTAGTCCCTGCGAGATATAGACGGCCTAAATAAGGGAGACCTCTAATAGTAACGCGAAGCAGGGGTCCTAACCCTATAAGGCGTGGTGTTTAATAGCGGCTACTGCGGAGACCGTCTATTTAGCCTGAGAGGATAGTATACGCGTGTCGGTACGTGGAGCTAAGGGAATAATCTACCTAATAGGGCCTGCGGCGGAGTAGAGAGCAAGCTAAACCGGTAATAATACCTAGATCCGCTTAGGAGATATGCTTAAGGAGTAAATAAGGATTGACTTAGGTGCTAATAGTCCGCCTCCGCCGGAAGTATAAAGCCCCCCTGCGGGCGAATAGTCCTAAGCTCTAAGGTAAAAGGTAACGCCTGTAGGGAGGGGTAGAAACTAGGGTAAGGACCTGAATAAGCAGGATGCTAACCTTATATATCTATCCTTGGCCTAGTATAGAAGGGTGACCTAGTGGGAGGGAGATGGGACCTCCATAAGGGCCTAAAGAAGCCGGAGAGCTCTATAGCGGTCTAGTTACGTACGGACAAGATTAGGTTTAACTACTTCTTATTTATCAGGAAGGTTCCTAGGATCCTAAGTCCTAGCTACCCGTGCGGGGCGGCGAGGCAGACCGGTAAATATATCCTACTATTCTATCCCGACTATTATACTAGTAGGAGTTAGATATTACTAGAGGCTAGGTTAGAAGACTATAGTACTATTCTCTTATTACTAATAGGGATAAGGGCGGCGACGAGGTAGTTAATTAGGTCAGGCGCCCTCTACTAGTTTATACTAGCAAAAGAGATATTAGCGAGAACTAATAGAGAGGAAGGGCTCCGCCCTAACTAAAGAGAAGAGAATATAGTCGACGAAACCTTGGTATTATAGACGGTAGACCCGACCCCTCGATATACCGCCCTGATAGCAGGCCTATTAGGGGGGTAAGGGAAGGAGCCGAATAATAGTATAGCCTGTAGATAGTAGGTGGAGTTTTCATCCCTTAGCTAGGTTTCTCCCCGAACGACAGGTACGCTAGGCGTACCTCCTAAAAAGTCTACCCTTATTAGCTTTAGCTAGCATAGGAGTATAAATAATTAATTAAAGCCTATACTTTTTTACTTATTTATATTAGTATAATATTATATCTAATATCTAGAGATAAGCTTATCTAATTATAAATACCTAGATATCTATATATTTCCTAAACCCTAGAAAAGCCTAGGCTAATATTTAATTCTTATAGGTAGCTTTTTTAATTTTATTATATATAATTATTATAGCCTTACTATAATTACTACTATTTATAGATATTAATATAGATATTAATTTATATATAAATATAGGTATTAATATAGATATAGACTTAGATATAGTAAAGAACCTATTATTATAAAGTATTAATATATGCTAATAAGCGAGCCGTATTAGTAAGGTCTAGCGACGCTAATTATTATATAAAATTAGGAAGTACGTACGCTTATTACTATATAATAAGCCTAATTAATATTATCTAGATACTTAGAGTTATATATACTATAGTTATTAAGTACTAATTATAATTCCTTATATTACTTATTACTTCTACTTAGTAACTTAATATATAGATTATTAATACGGATCTTTATATATAAAGAGAGATAGGAAGGTTATTAAAGAAATAAGAGAAAGTATTAAAGAAGTAGGTAGGAATATTAGGGGTAAATAGTAGGGACTAGTTTAATATATATTATATACCTTATAGTTTATACCTATTCTAACCTTAGTTCTACTACTAGTAATAGCCCTAAACGCGTATCCCTAAAGTAAATCCTCGTTATATATTAAATTATATAAATCCTAGTTAATATAATTATTAATATAAGCTATATTATCCTTTCTAGTAGCCTTACTAATATATACTAGTATAATATATACGCTCCTTATAACTATTATTATAAGGATAATCTAATACGCCTCTAGTATCCTAGGTTTTATAACTGAACTTACTAGCTATAATTTAACTTTAACTATCCTATAAACTTTATATAGAGTACCCCTATTATAGATCTTTAGGAAATTAATAAGGGTACTATTATATTATAATAGCTCGCCCTTAATATTAAGGCGGCCTATATCTACTACTATTAGGAGAAGCTAAAGTCTAGTAGGTTTTTAGCCCTAAAGGGAACTTATATAAGAATATAGCTAGAGTTCTTCTACTAATATATAATTACATCTCTAGTCTCCTTATCTCTACTAATTAGCTTTATATATTACCCTATCTACGACTTAGTTCTCTAAGTCTTCTAGATCTTTCCTATCTAGTTTCTAGTATTTTAACGACGGATATAGGTATATAAAGTATAAGTTTACCTAATTAGGATTAATATCTCTTTTATCTATAGCTTTATTAGGTATAATATCCCTATCCCCGTCTTACTAGTATTAGCGTATATAGACGGCTAGTATCCCTAGTAGATTATTAATATATAGTCTATTTTATATTATAGATAGCTAGTACTAGTAATCTAGGGTAAACCCTACCTTTTAAGCTACCTACCTCTCTTATAGGTCTAGATTATATTAGAACTCTATAAGTTAAATTACGCGACTAAGGGTTAGTACTTTAGCTATAAAATCTATTATTCTTAGATTAGATAGTCTTATATTAGAATATAATATATTATCTTTTATAGCCTATATCTATAAGTAATAGGTAGTATAATAGACTATTTAATCCTAGAATTTCTCTTACTTATTAGTTAGCTTAAAGAAAGGCTTAATTAGATAGTAATATACCGCTTCTCTATATTTAATATTATAATTATCCGTAGTATTAAATATTTAAATCTACTTAATATAATATATTATTACGTGGAGCTTTAATATATTAAATTACCTATCTAGTCTAAACTAATAAAAATAGTCCTTTAAGTTATTAAACTAAGAGAGTATATATTTAAGATATCTTATTATTTTATTATTATATAAGTAGTATTAGGTAATTAATATAAAGTCTACTAGTACCTAGGTATAGTAGATTTCTAATCTATAAAGGTCTAGTAAAAGTAGAGTAATAACTAGTATTAGCTATTATATAACTAATCTTTAATCCTTTCCTATCTATTATATAATAGCGCTATAATACTTAAAAGTCTTTAAATTATAGAAGGCTAAAATAATATAAAACCTTTTATCTAGTTATACTATTCCTAGCGCGTCCTTTAGTACTATCTTATCCCCTTTCTACTTCCTAGCGGTAGGTACGCTCTTATAGATAGCTTAACTAATCTATTTAAGTAGATAGTTAATTATACCCTTAAGTTATTAATATAATATATTAACTAGTATTACTTTATATATATTTATTATAAGGTATAACTAGGCGAAGTTATATATTAGATATATAAATATCTTATTATTTTCTAGTATATCTTCTTTATATTATTACTAAATTTAGGACTAGGTTAAAGAGTAGGTTTAGGGGTACTATTTACCCTAGAGGTCTCCTTATTTATTTAAGGGTATTATATAGATTATATACTATTAATTACTCTTAACTCTTATAATAAGTACCTATTCTTTATAGTCTACTATAAAGCCTATAATAATTAGGTAGTAGTATTAGACCTTTTAATCTACCTATATAATCTAGAGCCTTATAATTATAATAATTCTAATTACTAGGTCTTATCTTAGTACCTTTAGATTATACTAGGTTTATAATTCTATTATACTTATAATCTAATATAATTAATATAAAATAATATTACACGTAAGATTTAATATATTCGCCGTTATTAGGTATAATAGGTAGAAGTCCTAGGAGTACTATCCCTAGCTACCTTTAATTTCGACGTATAGTAACCTTTAAGTTCCTTATAATAATATAGACTAGCTATATAGCTAGGTTACCTCTATATTATATAAGTGGGGTCTTATTAGTAGAAAGAAGGATTAAAACTATAGTAGCTCCTTTAGGAAGCTTCTCCTAATTTCCTACTACTAGTTACCTATATATATCTTAGTATATACGCGCTTATTACTATTATTATATTCTTATATAAGTTTAAATACTATCTTATCTTTAGATATATAGTAGTTAAGAAGAAGTTTAAGGGTCTTAATAATATCTTAATATATAATATTATATTCCTGTAATTTAGTACCCTTAAACTTTAATTAAATAGTAAATATCTACTTTATCTACTTATCCTTATTAATACTAAATAGGATATTATCTTATATCTTAGTTAAGGTACTAGTATTCTTATAACCTAGGAGTTTATATATTAGTTTAAGTTAAATATTATAAAAGAATTAATTACGCCCGCCTTTAACAATCTTTTCCTTATAGAACTATTAAGCGAGCGCGTAGTTATATATACTAGTAAATAATTTATATTTACCTCTATCTTTATCTAAACGCTATAAAGATATCTTAAATTCTATAAAATTAATATTTATATTATTAATATAATAGCCCTACCCTATCTAATAACTACTAATTTTACTAAATATCTTATCTTAAATACGTAAGGATATAGATAGTATTCCCTTATAAATAATACTAATAGAGGGTAGATTTAAGGGCTCCTTATACTCGCCGCTTTATAGATTATAATACCTTAGGCTAATTAAAGGCGCTTAGTAGGCTAGGGTCCTTATATAAGTATTAAAGTCGTTTATATTAAGGATAAGAGGCCTTATATTATTATCCTTTATACTATCTTTTTCTAAAACCTTACCCTCTCTTAGGTTATATATTACTAGCTATACTAGTCGGGATTATAAGAGAGGTAAGGAGGGTAAGACTTATAATTTCTTATATAGGAAATTATATTTAGAAATATTATAATATAAAAGGTACCTTATTAAACTACTTATAATTTTAAAACCTCCCTTATAATACTTATATACACGTCGCTTTATTATCTTTAATCTTTCCTAAGAATATAGGTTAATTATTAGGCGTTAAATAAACAGATCTAATATATATTAAATATAAAATTTAATATAATTTATTAAGAGCGGGTAATTTACAATTAACTTAATAATATTTATAACTACTACTTTTACTCTCCTTATTAACTTAATAATTCCTGCGCCTTAATAGTATAGTATACTAGCTATTAGTAGATATAACCTTTTAGTAGTATATCCCTTATACCTAAGAGACCTTAATATTAGAGGTTTACGCGTTAACCTTTATCTCTTAACTCCTATAATTCTCTTCCTTAATTACTATTTAATATATTAAAAATATTATCGCCGCCTCTACTATTACTATTCCTAAAGCTAAATATACCTCCCCTACAGCTAGTACTATAATATAGGTAAGCTATTTTATTATTACCCTTACCTAAGTAAGTATTAATATTAACTTAATCTAAATTAGAAGAGATATAAGATAATATTAGCTAGTTAAAAGAGGTAGTATCTACCTTATATAAGCTAGTTATTAGATTAAATAATAATATAGGTACCTTTAATAGTAACGCGGACTAGATTATTTAGTCGACTATTCTAACTTAAGAGTAAGAGGATAGTATCTTAGATAATATAATATTATAAGATATAATTAGTAGTCTAAATAAGGTAGTAGCTACTTTATAAGAGTAGGGTAGGGGTTTAAGAGATAAGTCTAGTCTATTTAAGGGAATAGCTAATTAGTCTATTTATTATATTAATTTATTATAAGAGAGTAAGATTATAAGTATAATCTTAATCTTATTTTATTAGAACTAATTATATTTATATACTCCCCTTACTTATATCTCTTCTATCTTTAATTAACTATAATCGGATTTCCTAAGCTATATATATAGTATCCTATTCTCTCCCTTTATATATTACTAATATTATGTCTATATTTAATAGATTATATATTCTAAAGTTTAATTATAAGCTAATAAGAATATATAATAGTTAAGTAGTAAAGATAATTAAAAAACTATTAGAATTTAATTAATAATTTACTTACAAAGTATAAGTTATTCCTTTAAAAAGCTAAAGACTATTTAATAAAGTAATTAATAATAAAGGAAGAACTTTTCTCTTAATAATATTAATAATACGCTTTCTCTATTATCCTTATATCTTAAATATTTATAGTTAGCTACTATATAACTACTACCTACTTTTAAAATATATACGAATTTTCCTATTACTAGTTATATATAAAGTAACTATATATAATAGAGCTTTATTAGATAAAAGTCTATCTCTAGATTATAAAAAGTATATCCTTAATCTATATTAGAACTAAGCCGGCTTTTCCCTTTAATTCTAAGTAATTAGTAATTTTAGGTAGTAAAATATTCACGATCTCGCTTATAAAGTATAGTAGAGAGATATAAATATATATTTATTATCTTTTCCTTCTTCTTTTATAAATATAAATATTATAAGAAGCTTATTATATAACTTACTAATAACCTATTAAGCGGGAAGTTATATAGTAGCTAGCTGTTAGGGAACGAGGCTAGAGGCTACTAATATGATATATTGTAGCTATAGTAGGGTCTAGTCTATATATAAGACGAAAGACGAAGAAGATAAGAAGGTAAAAGGGGGCTATAAGGAGAAAACTCTATAGCTAAGGCCCTAAGCTAGAACTAACCTAGGTTTATTAAACCTAGGCAAGGTTTATTAAACCTTATTACTAATAACTCTAAGTCTATACTATAATAGTAGCCTCCCCTTCTAAGGCTGAGCTCCTATAAAGTATAAAGGGTCGTTAGAGGAGTAACTAAAAAGTGCTTAGGCTAGGAGTAATAAGAACTAAGCTAGACTAGAGTAGTTTACTATTATACTAGATAATATAAGGCGAGGATAGGTAATATACTAAAATATTAGACTAAGTACGGACTAGACGAGACTAGTTATCCTTATATTAGTAATTAGGAATCCTATAAGGTAGAATATAAGGACCCGTAGTAGTAGGGTATAAGGCGTAGTATTTATCAAGAGCTTATTAATAATTATTAAGGAGGTGAAAGGGTTCCTATATAAGGAAATAACCTTCCTAATCTATATAATACTTAAGGAGTAGAGGGGTATAACGTTAATTAATCTTAGAGTTTATAATAGTATTAATATACTAAGCGCGTTCGCTATTCTTAGCAATAATAGGTTTATAAGGTTCTAGGCATTATCTAGGAAGGAGGTTAGTAGCTATATAGCTTAGAAGGCTGGCGTAAAAGATAGGGTAAACTTTTATAGACTTAGGAAGTTCTAGCTTAATAATTAAGGGGTTCTTTTTAAATATATATTTAACTAGGAAAGGGCCTACGTTATAATTATCTAGTTTTATAATAGGCTAAGTAGTATTTAGGTTTTTAGCGTTCAGCTAGACTTAATCTCTAATAAGATACCTAGAGTAGGGGTAGTAAGAATAGTTAGCGCTAGTTTTATAGATTACTTAAGTAATTAATATTTTATTATATAAGTAGTCTATAAGATCTTCTATCTTCTTAGTAAAGTTCTTAATACTAATTAACTTAACGCGGGCTTAGGCTATTATATTAGTAGGTAGGGGTTCTAGTAGTTTAAATCCTAGACGAGGGTTCTAACCTAAATTAGCGAGGAACGGTAAGGTAAGGGTAGTTATAGAAGGGGCGTTATTAGCTAAGAACTTAGTGCTAGGGATCTATTTAGCCTAGTCATCTTATATATAGTTTATAAATACTTAAAGATAGTATTCTATAACTATATTAAGTCGTTTAGTCTAACTATCCATCTAAGGATAATAGGTAGTAGAGAGTTTAGCGTTAATCTTTAGTATTTAATAGAGGTAATTCTAGATATTAGAGGTAAATTACGTTCCTTAATTAGAAATAAAGGACTTAGGTAAGCTATAAAGCTTCTAGATATAGGTATAGAAAGTATAGGTAGCTTCTTCTACTTCTATAATAGTAGTAGGTACTAGGTGTCTGATTTTAGTAAGGCGGTTAATAAAGACTAGGATATATTAGTATATTATACCTATAAAGGTACTTAATAGAAGGGGTCCTACGTAATTTATAGAAATATTACGCTATTAGCGTTTAGGAATTAGAAGGGGTCTTAACTAGCCTTATAGGCGCTATTAAGAGGGCTTAGCTTAGGAGTATATATAATAGTTACGTATAAAACATTAAATATACTTATAGATATTAGGCTACTAGTATACTTAACTAATAAGTTTATAGTATTTAACTCTTCTAGGGTATCTACTAGTAATACTATTATAAGTAAGCTAAATAATCTAAAGGCGAAGACTATTTAAATTAGGTATATACTTCTAGTTATAGAAATATAATAAGTTATTTCTCTCCTTATATTCTATAAGAGGGATTTAATAATAATACTAAGCTCTACTATATAGAGCTTTAAGGACTTAGGAGGAGAATTTATCTTTAGCTTCAGCTTATTCCTATAAAGTCTAGGTAGGAATATTAGTAGAGTTATTATTAACGTTAGGAACTTTATAGTCTAGCTAGGGTTCTAGGTCTTTAAGCTCTAGTTCTTTAATTTCTATATTTATAGGAGCTAGGGTAATAGGATTTTCTAGGGGGACTAAGGCTAGGTAGAGCTAGATAGGTTCTAGGTTAATAGTTCTATACTATTAATTTATAGTTCTAGGTTTAGGGTTAAAGGTTACTTTAATTCTAGGGTCTAGGATATTAGTTTTTAGTATAGTCTAGTACTAATAAAGATAATATAGATCTTATATATCCCCCTCCTTTGAGAGATCGCCTAATTAATAAGTTAGAGTATCTAGTTTACCGCTAGCCTTACTAGGACGGTAGGTAATATAGTAGTTAAAATAAGATAGGAACTTACTCTAATAAGCTTAATAACGACTTAGTTACTTAATTAATATAAAATACTCTAGGTTCTTATAATCTATAATAATATTAACTAGATAGGTAGAGCCTTTAAGCTCTAGACGCTATTCTTTAAATACTTAAATAATAGCTATAAGTTCTTTATTATAGATTTTATAATTATATTTAGCGGGACTATACTTCTTTAAGAAGTAAGTAATAGGGTAGAGTACGCCTTTAATATTATACTAGGATAGGATTCCTTTAGATATATAATTTAAGGCGTCGGTTTTAATTATAATCTTTAAATCTAGATTATAATAATAAAGGATTATATTAGAGGTAAAGGCCTACTTTAGGGCCTTAAACGCGGCTTAATATTTAGGAGACTATTTAAAGGTAATATCCTTCTTAGTTAAGTAAGTTAACGGGGTAGCTAGTTTATTATAATTATAGATAAATCTTCTATAAAAATTAGTAAACCCTAAGAAGCTTTAAATATCCTTAAGGTTAATAAGGCTAGGCTAGTTAATAATAGTATCTACCTTAGTAGGGTCTATCTTAATACCCTTTATAATAATAATTAGTCCTAGATATAAGACTTTAGTAATATTAAACGCGTATTTAATAATATCTACTTATAACCTAGCTTCTTAAAGGTTTTATAAGACTCTTTTAACGTAGATCTTATACTCTACCTTATAATTACTATAAATTAGGATATTATTAAAGTACGCGGTATAGAAATTATCTAGATATTCTTAGAGGGTATTATTAATATAATTCTAGAAGGAAGTAAGTCTATTATAAATTAAAGGGTATAACTAGATATTTAAATAATCTAAAGTAAGTTTAAAAGGTAGTTAAGGCTTTATTACCTTCTTAGATTCTTAGTCTATTAGAAGTAGTAATAATATCTAGCTTAGTAAAAACTCTAGCTTAGCTAAGATAATTAAAGGTTTCTATAATTAATAATAAAGGGTAATAATTCTTAATAATAATAGTATTAAGGCCTCTATAATCTATATAAAAACGGAGGCCTCCCCTAGGTTTCTTAATAAATAGGATGGGGGCCGCGGCTTCTAAGCGGCTAGCTTAAATAAATCCTTTACTAAGATTCTTATCTAGATATTAATAAAGTTCTAAACTTTTATTATAAATTATTCTATATAAAGCGGTAGCTAGGGGTTAAGCGCCTTCTTTAAGGTAGATAGTATAATTATAAGCTTTATATTTAGGTAAGGTATTAGCTTCCTTCTTAGAAAAGACGTCTAGCTACTCTTAGTAAACTCGGGGTATAATAATAGCGGGGTTAATATTCTTACTTTATTAATAGGCTTTAAGGTCTTCTTATATAGTAGAAGCGGCTAAATAAAGTTCTTTATTTATTTAGTAGAGGGTAAGATAATAATCCTAATTATAGGAATAAGACGGGGTATCCTAGGGGTAAGATAGGGCTTTTTAGCCTAAGATAAGGGTTAGATTAGGACTTAGAATAAATAAGGATTAAGGCGAGGTTAAAGATAAGAAACTAAGGAAAGTATTAAGCTCTCTAAAGTTAAGGCTAAAGACTTTAGAATCTTTAAGGCGTATAGCGCGATTAAAATTATAAGCTCCTAACTTAGTAATATTAAGTTATATAAGAGGTTATTATTATTTAGCTTACTAAGTACGCCTCTTAATAGAGGTATAATAAAATAAAGGACTTTAGTACTTAATTTTTAGTTAGTATCCTTTCTAGATAGTATAGAGAATACGGCTAGGGGTTTCTTCTTTAAGACTAGGTTAGCGAGGACTAAGTTATTCCTTATAAATAGGCTAGGTAATAGGCTAGGTACTAGGTTACTTCTTATAAGTAGGTTACTCCTTATAAGCGGACGGGGTATTAGATTACTCCTAACGAGTAGGTTATTCCTTATAAATAGACTAGGTACTAGGTTACTTCTTATAAGCGGGTTATTCCTTATAAATAGACTAGGTGCTAGGTTTTTAAGATGAGGTTAACTAACTAAGACTAGGCGAGGATTCTAGATCTTAGAGCTCCTATATATATTAAGAGTCTTTAAGGGATAGGAACTCCTCTTCTTCTTAAGTAGTACTAGAAATCTTAATAGGGGTTTAATAATAATAAGCTAGGTAGAAGGATAAAGATATAGTAAGAGTATTAGAGCTAAAATTAATATTAATAGCATAATAGCGTAGCTAGAAGAGGCCTATAATTATAGGGTATTAGTTAAGACCTATAATATATAAGAATAGTCTCTTAATATAGCCTCCTAAGGCTATAGTAGTTTTAGTTATATAGGTAATATCGCCGGTTAATATAGATTAACTATTAAACCCTCTAAGTCGACGTAAATAGGTTAAAAGGTATATAAGAAGGTTATAGGACTACGCGAAGGATTTATTAATAAAAGTATAGGCGGAGGCTCTACTATTAATTAAAGTAAGGGTAGGGATTCTAGATTAAGCTTAGTATAGTATATAAGAAATAACTATATAACTATCCTTAAAGGTTAAATCTAATTTAAATAACTCTAAGGCTAATCTAGCTAAGAATTATTTATATAATTAAAGAGGAGGGGAGAAGGAAGATATTAGAAGATAATAGGAAATATAGAGAGGTCCCTAAGCGCGACTTTACTTAGGGACTAGGTATTTCCTAAGATAGGTATACTACTATTAATACTAGCGGTATTATCTAGGTTAAGGATATAAAATAAGGTAGTTTTCTTATTAGGGTATTCCTTAGTAGTTTTACCTAGGTATTAGAGTTTATAATAGTAGTATAGTTTCTACTTATTATAAATATCTTTAACTCTAGGGGTAGCTAAACTCTTACCCTAAATAGTAGCTATAACGGAGCTTAAAATTATAAGATCTCTAGTATTTATAATAACCGTAGGAGTAATAGTAGTAAGGGGAAGAGCGGTAGTAGTTTAGAGGGTTATAAAGGTATTACTAGACGGGGTAGGATTCCTAGGCTTAGATAAAGAAGCGGTAGTAGCTAGGGTATAAGGCTAGTAATACTTTAATTACTAAAGCTCCTTATTAGTTTTAGTAAAGGCCTAGATATATTCCTAAAAGGTAGAAGGACGTCTACTTTAAGTAGTATAGTTTATATTACGCTTTAAGTAATTAATTAGTAAAGCGTCTTTTATACTAAAATAATCTTTCTTCTAATAGAAGAATTAGTAGTACTTTATAAATATACTAAAGCCTTACTTAAGGGTATTACGAAGATATATATAAGTATCTTTAACTTTAAAGGGGTTTTTATAATAATAGTAAAGGGTTAATCTATATTTAATAAAGGAAGTAATAGTATAAGTACTATCTTATTAATAAGGTATTATAAGTTTAGAAGCCTTCTTTCTAATAGTTAGACGGGACTTTATATAAGTGATCTTTATAGCTTTAGTAGGATATTAGTTATAGTTAATATTTATATACTATATAAGAGACTACTCCTAAGTATCTAGCTTATCCTAGTCTCTATTATATAACTTAATATCTAGAAGCTTTTTAGATAAGCGAGGGAGAGGGGCGGCTAATACTAATATAATAGGTAGGTTAATTATAGGAGCTAGGGCCGCTAGAGGAAGGTAATTCTATATAGTTTAAGCTATAATTAAGGCTATTATAGCTAGAGTCTAGGAGTCAAGGGTTATATAACCTAATATAAATAAGGGAGGCGGAGGTATTAGCGCGTCTAATAAAGTAGACGGGGTTTTATTAATTACTTATAGAGTATTATTCTAAGCTTATAGCTTATTAAATTATTATAAGACGGTAGCTAGATTACTAGCTACCTACTAGGTAAAGTTATTAGCTTCTAATAAAGCTTCTAGAGTAAATTTAGGATACTCTATTAAGATAAAGTAAGGTTTATATCTAGGTAAGAAGGTAACGGGACTAGGTCTTAATATAATAGAAGTATTATAGGAGTTATAAGTCTTTTATAATATTAGGGAATAAGGCTAGAGGCTACTAATATAATATATTATAGCTATAATAGGGTCTAGTCTATATATAAGATAAAAGACGAAGAAGACAAGAAGGTAAAAGGGGGTTATAAGGAGAAAACTTTATAGCTAAGGCCCTAAGCTAGAACTAACCTAGGTTTATTAAACCTTATTACTAACGACTCCGAGTCTGTACTATAATACTAGCTCTACTTATATAAGATAATCTCGCTATTAATAATAAAAGTTATATCTAATAAGATTAATAAATTAGTATTAGAAATATAATCCTTATTAAGGATAGCTCTAATATAACTATAATAGATAGCCTTATAGATAAAGGTTATTAAACTAGGTAAGGTACTTAAAAACCTTTTAAGTCTTAATCTTTAATTTAATACTTAAGGCTAAGTAATAACTTATTATATTTATAGCTTATATTACCTTAATAATTACTTAGGGATTATTTATAATAAGCTCTTTAGATATAGATAATAGCTTATAAATTTTAGGTTAAGGATTAAAGGAGCTTATTTAGGCTATTTAAGTGCTATATTATCTTAGTATAAAGGATTTTAATTTACTACTTCTAAAGATAGTTATAATTAGTAATTAAAGTATAGGAAAGAGTTCTCTTATAAAAGGAATAAGTAAGATCTTAAAATCTATTTATAATTAAGATTAAACTATTAATATTAGAAATACTATTATCCTCTCTTAGAATTAATAAGGTAATCTTTAATTCTATCTTTTATAACTTACTAATAGCCTATTAGACGGGGATCTACGTAGTATTTACTTACTATTATATAAATCTAGATATTCCTTAATTAATATATAGTTAAACTTTATAAAATCTAATCTAGTAAATAGAAGCCTATAATTAGTAGTATTAGCTTTATAGCTAATATTAATATATATCTTAAATAAGATTATTTTATTATCATAGGAAATACTATTATCCTTTTCTAGGTCTCTTACCTTTTACTTATACTTTATATTATATTAGATAAAAGAATAGTATTAGTTAATTATTTTATATATAAATCTACGCCGAGTTTATTAATAGTATAAACTATTAATAGTTACTAATCTTAGTAATATATCTATTAAATTATTATAATAGACTATTATAATAGTAATAATATATATATCTTATAACTTATATTTATATTAATATCTTTAATTTAAGTATAATTTATTCCCTCCCTAGTCTTAACTCTTAGCTATATATTATTAACCTTTATAGTTAATATAAGTAGGTCCTAAGCTCCTAATAGGTTAATATATATTAAGTACTTTTACTAGGTATATTATCTAGGTTATAATACCTTATATAAAGAAGAGTCCTTATAATAAGCTAAAAAGAGTAAGCTAAAAGCGCTACTCCTCTAATATAACTAATTTATTATAGATTAATAGAGTACTTAAGTAGTCTATTTAAAAGGCTCTAATAAACTATATATAGTATCTTATAATAATAGTCTAGGCTTCTTAGACTTATCTAGCGAGATTATTTCTATTTCTATTTCTATTTCTATTTCTATTTCCTTTTTTATTTTTATTTTTATTTATTTTTATATATATAAACTCGTGGTAGACTATACTATTTAGAAGACCGATTCTTAAGATTATAGAGTTAGTATATAGAGTCCTCTACTCTAACCCTAGCTAGGACTAGAAGAAAGATAAACGCCTTACCTACTATAGTAACCTATAATTAGAAATCCTTTAGCCTAGCTATCTTATATTCTCTATATTTATAACTTTATTTAATCTTTCTCTATTAGTTATAAAGTACCTTTTACTAAGCGCGTAAAGATAGAGGTAGTAGAGAGTTTATTTATTAGTTATTAGTAAACTTATACTAAGGGTCTTCCCTTTTTTTACTAATAATATAAATTTCACCTACCTCTAGATTATAAAATAAGTATCCTTAAGTAATTTAATATTATTAACTTTACTTTTAATTTACTAAGGGCTAGTATTAGATAATAGCTACTAAGTTTCTAATTATCCTTATAATATCTATTTTAGAGTATTTAAAGCTCCTTTAAGTTATATTATATCCTAGTATAAAGGTAATACTTTTAAAGATACTATTATACTAGATAATAATATAGACTAACTTCTACTAGTAGTAGATTTAAGCTGATATAATACCTAATAATATTAGAAGGGCCTTATAAATATATAGCTTTAATAGGAAGAGCTTAAAAGGGAGGCTATATCTACTACTTACTAGATTAACCTTATAACGCGTTAGAGTAATTAATCCGCTTATCTCTCTATAAAGCTACCTCTTTTTTTACTAGGCCTAGAGTTTAAGAATATTATTAATATATCTACTATACCTAATAAATATATATACTATTATAATTACTAATATTACCCGCGTTTACTTACCTATTCCCTTATATATATTATTATAACTATTAATAGAAATAATTATAAGATAAGTATTAAGATAGAGTATAACTTAATATAAAGAGATTAAGAGGCTTTATAACCTAGTTAGCTCTATAATTTAATATATTATTTCTAATTTCCTTCCTATACTAACTTTATAGAAATAATAATATAAATAATTTTTATTCTCTTAGCTATAGTAATAATTAATAACTTAGAAATATCTAATCTATATATATTAATACACGAACTAATTATTATTAGAGGAGATATCTACTAATAGGAGTTTAATTCTTATAAGGAATTTATTTTTAACTATTATAATTTTTAATTTTTAATTTTTAGTTATACTTAGGATATACTATACTACTTCCTTATTATATATAGAATATCTAGGGGATATACTATAGCTATAAGAAGTACTATATAGTCTACGTAGGAGTAATATATAACTAGTCTAGAGTTTTTAACTTTAGAGGTATACTAGAAAGTAGAGTCTAATAGTAGGGTATTATAATAGTAGGACTATATTAATTAGGAAACTAAAAAAGCTTATTACTATAAATTATATATATTATCTACCCCGTAGAACTTTAGAATAATATATAAGGTCGTTAGTAGGTATAGATATTAATTCTAAGAGGGCGATTTTAGATATCTTTCTTTAAGAGGTCTTAGCGGAGGTCTTAATAGATTTAGGAATAATTCTAATAAATATAGAATAGGCGATTTCTAGTTAATTACTAATGACTTTAGTAAATATATAGATTTATAACGCTACGCCTCTATTAGAAGAATTAAATAGAGCGGAGGGTCTATAATTAATATATTATAAGCGTAATACTATTATATAGTAAGTATACTAGATATTACCCTTATACTAATATAACGCCCTAGTAGAGATATAAGGCTATTCTAGGGCGAATATCTCTAAAAGTATATTAGTTTATATAAATTCTCTAAAAAGGAGTTTCTAACGGTAGGCCTTATAATAGCGAGGTAGGGGTATAAGATAGGAGTAGTATAAGGGCTTTAGAGTAAGGCTTCTATATATAAATAAAGGGCTTATACTTAGATTAGTAATATATAGGCCTCTTAAGTCGAAGAATATACCTAAATAATTAATTAATAGAGTTAATTATACTAATAAGATATTAATATAATAAAGGAGGCCTAATCTTATTAACCTTAAGTAATAATAAATTAAGGTCTTAGTATATATCTAAAGAGATTTTTTAAACCTGCGTTTATTAGGGGGTCTATTACTAATATACTCTTCTAATCCTAGTCCTACTATCTATAAGGGATTTAGCGCGAGAGACTACTAATTAAATAAATAAGATTTAGCCTATCCTACTACTAAGAACTAAATACTTAGCCGCAGGAATTATAATTAAGTACTATCTTAGAGTACTTCCTTTTTTTATATAGCTATTAATTATAATAATAGTTTTAGCCTTTATAATAAAACTTATATAAGTATCTATCTAATTATTCGGCTATTATACTAACTACTTAGATACTCTAGTAAACTTCCCTATAAACTACTACTATCTTTCTATATATAGTACCTTCCTACTTAGCCTTTCTAATAACCCCCGTTACCGGTAAAGCTTTATTAGATAAGGATATCTCCCTAAGATAGATATAGTATAGTTTTATTAATAGCCGGTTAAAGTAATAATTATAAGCTAGGATAGAGGTTATATATAAAAGTATAGAGGCGGGGCGGGATATTAAGTAGCTTAGTAGCGGATTCTATACTTAAGGAGATATAAATCTATTATAAGGTTATTATTACTAATTAGTAAATATTAAAATTAGTTAAATATAAATATAGGAAAGCTAATACTAATATTATTATTAATAAGTTAATATAGAGCCTAGAGGTATTAGTATTATTATAATATACTACGAGGTTTATACCCTTAGGTAGAGGGCTCTTAAAGATAATTAATAATAGGGGTAATTATAAGAGGAGAGTATATATTAACCCTACCTAATACCTCTTCCTCTACTATTATAATAGCTAATACTAATTAAGTTATATAAAGTAATACTATATTAAAGGGAGTTATAATAGTTAAATAGTAATTACTAGTAAGGTCTATACTTAAAATAATATTACTTTAAGGTATATTTAATTTAACTATTATAGTTTAATAAACCTAACGTACTTAGCGGGTTCTAGAGGTAAAGTCTAAATATAGAAAGTTAGGGAGCTATAGTTATTCTTCCTTATTTCTACTACTACTATTAAGTATTTAAGGAGGCTTTAACTTACTATAATTAGTTATAGGAGTAAGGCTAAATAGTAGCTTTTAATATAATAACTTAATTAAAGCCCTATCTACTACGTTATTCTTATTATATTATTAGTAATAAATAGTGAAAATAAAGGCTCTTATAAATCTATAAGTATTAATTAATTTACTAAAGACTTAAATAATATATCTATAGGTATTTACTAACTTACCTAGGTACCTAATACCTACTAATTATAAAAGCTTAACGGCGTAAATATATAACTAAATAACTAATAATTACCTACTCTTATCTAGTATAAGCTTTTTAATACTAAGAATATATTATTTATAACTAAAATTAATACTTTCTTATTATATTATTACTTTACTTAACTCCCTTAGCGTCCTACTCTTATACGCGAATTTACTATTACCCCCCCTTATCTCTTTAACTATCTTCTAATAATAATACCTCTACCCCTCTACTCATATCCTACTCCTAGTTATAAGAGCGGCGACGCGTAAAAATTACTACGTTAGTAGGCTTATACCTACTTATACTACGTATCCTATCTAATATATATATAGCCTTATATTATAAAGCCCTTATAATATATTATTACCCTACTAGATAGTAATACCTTATTAATTTAATATACTGAATTTATAGGTAATTATAACTACTAGCCTAAATAATAAAGACTTAAACGTAGTAAGTAATAAGGTATTTATAAATCCTTAGATATAATAGTATAAAGATAAGAGTTAGAATATAAATATTAACCTAGCGGTCTAAGGTACTTTATAATAGTTAATAATATTACCTTTATATAAAGCTAAGCTTATCTTCTAGGGCTAGACCTCTCCTATTAGGTAATTTAAGGGCACGGGGGCTTATATAAGATATAGGATCTACCTAAATAAAAACTAATATTAATTATCTTATATTTACCTAGAGATTAAGGCGTATATTACTAAGCTATTACCTATAACTAAGTACACGCGTAAGGAGGAATATATTTATACCTAGGTAATCTAACTAAATACTATAAGCGATATTAATAATAATATAATAATCTAGAGGTTACCTAAGTTAGTTAAAGATATTATAAATTATATTAAATAAGCCTATATTAATTATATTATAAACTTAAATAATAATGGCGGAAATATATACTATAATATAGGAAACTTAGCGTACTTTAATCTAAGGTTCTATCTAGTAAAGGTATATATTAAGGGGATCCTTTATAATATTAAGATACTAGACTAGTTCTAATATATATAAAACTAGCTTTTCTATATATTTAATTAGCCTAATAATAATCTACTTAAAATAACTATATTCTTTTATATATTAGAGATAGAAGCTTTTTATATCTCTTATTATATAATCTTAGTTACTTTTATATATAATTAAGTATTCCCTTTATATACTTACTAGTTTAACGGGTTAGCTAATATAAAGTATAAGATTTAGAAAGGTTAGGTTATACTACGTGAAGACTATCTACCTATTACTCTACCTTTTTATAATATATATACTAATAGTAATAAATACTAGATAATAAAAGGTATATTAATAATATATTAAAAAGAGAATAACCTCTAAGATATTAAGGATAGTCTATACTAAGAATACTAATTATATATTATATAACTTAAATTTAGGGCTAATTATATATATATAAGTCTCCTCTATCTACCCTCTAACTTTAAGTATTACTTCTTAAGCGAAGACTCCTTTATTATTAATATAAGAGTAGAGGAGTAGATAGCTACTATCCTACTAAGACCTTTCCTGTATACTAGTTTTATTAATTATACTATTATACTTAATTATCCCTTTAAAGATAATATATAGAGTAGATTAGAACTAAAATTAGTCTTTAATCTAATAAACTCTACTAATATCCTATGCTAGAATATTAAGAGCTTCTACTTTAATAGGAAGGTAATTATAATTATAGTTAGGCTAGTCTTATCTAATATTCTATCTAAGTTAAGATTAGCTACTATTAAGATATTAAACCCTATATATAAAGGGGATAAGAACTACGTTTATAACTTATAATAATAATAACTTATTCTTAGGTAAGACCTATATATAAATAAGGTATATAATCTTTTCTAAGGGATTAATATTAAAGGGAACCTTATACTCTAGTATATTAAGCTAGATAAATCTTAGATAGGTGCCTTAGAATACCTAGTATATATACCTAACTACCTTAGACTTATTAAGGGTCTATAAGGAACTAGGAAGATAAAGCTTAATATTATTATTATATTACTACTAATATTAGTAGATAGGAAGGTAAAGGTTATAAGCCCTATAAATAAAGCTATAAATACCTTTATTATAAAACTAAAAGCCGAGCTTACTTAGCTTAAAGAGGTAGGAATTATAATTAGTAATAAGTATGTAGTCTATTTCTATTTATTTATAATAGAATATACTATTATTTAAGAAGAGAACTAATAGTTTATAACTTATAATACTATATAGTACTAGCGCTAGTAACCTATATTTATACTCCCTTAATCTATATATAATTAGGTTATAATAACTATAGTAAATTAAGCTAAAAAGAGACTATAAGATGTCTTAGATTACTAATATATTCTTTATAATATAAGCTTTAGTACCCTATTACTATAAATTACCGACGTTCTTATTTAACCTAACCTAAATACTAACTTAGCTTTAAATAAGAATATTTCTAATATAAGCAGATTATAAGATAATAATACTACTAAGGTAAGTAGATTATATAATAATAATAGTAAAGAAGGATTAGAGGATAACCCTAAAAACGACTCTATTCATTCTAATAAATATAAGCCTAGGGTAGGGCCTATATAAGACGGCGCTACTTCCTAGAAAGCTATAGAATTCTAATAAGTAGTAAAAGAAAATACCTAGTATAAACTAGTAGAAGCTAGTAGTCTTACTTACTATAAGAAACTCTATATCTACTTTTATAAGATATTCTTTACGGCTAAAATAGGTATATATATTAATAATATTAAGGGTTCTAGTATATTTAGAGTACTTAAACGCCTACTATCTAAGGATATTCTTATCTTCTTACTATAATAGAATATATATATTTTTGAACCCTAAAGATCTCCTAGACCCCTTATCTAATAGATCTATCGCTTTATACCCCTATTTAACCGCTTTTAGTTTGGCTTACTTTTATAAAGAATATTAAAGTCGTAATATTCTTCGCATTCTAGCTAATTATATACCTACCCTTCTTATAATTTTTAAATTAATTAAAGTTTTTCGGCCTCTTCTAAGGAACTTAATGCTATTAAAATCATATTAATCGGGTTAGTAGTTAAGAAGATATATCTAAATAAATAGATTTTCCTACTAAGAATACTATTTCTTAGTATATTTTCTCCGCCCCTACTTTATTAATAATTATTTTCTTACTATTAATATTATCCTCTTTCTTTAACCTACTACTATATAGACTTTACTACGCCCTCTTCTTTATCTTCACCGCTTATACTACCTATCCCTCGCCTTCTGCTACCCTAGTATCGCCCTAACTACGCTGATATAGGATTATTAGCCTCTACCCTACCCCTAACTAACCGACGCCCCCTTTCTAATATTAATCCTAATACTATAGGTAATAAACGCCGGCGAGTATATAGGAGTAAGGGTATAAGCTATATTAGGTAGTTAAGGAACTCTTTAATACTAGTTATAGCTAATATTATTTATACTCTATTTTTTTTTTAACCTAATAATACTAATAAATTTCTTTATAGAACTTCCTACCTCCCCCTCTATTTAACCGCCCCCCTACTATCTAGTAATCTATCTCACCTTCCTATTCTACTATTTAAGTAGTTATTCCCCCTAGGAATCCGTAATAACCCACTCCCCCGACTTATAAAGAGGCCCCCTAAGAAATTACTCCTCTACTAGCTCCTAAATATTATCTATATACGCGTTACTAGTACGCCTAGTAGTAGGCTAATAAAGATAATAATACTAAGTACTAACCCCCTATTTAATAAGGCTTATACCGGCGGTAGAATAATATATATTAGGGGCGGACGCTAGGCTAGAGATATTAAGTATATAGGGATCCCTATATAATAAGATATATAGAGCTTTACTAGGTTAATAAATTATTTAATATCACTAGTAATATATATATATATTATAACGTACTATCCTAGAAAAGTAAATATAGTAGCTTAGGGGGCGGCTAATAGCTATATTATAATAGTAGGAAGAATAACTAGCCGTCTCCTAACTAGTTATATAAGCTAGCCGACGTGGACTTATTACCTAAAGGGCTAGGAAAGGAGGTAGAGCTTAGGGTACGATTAATTAATAGCTTACTTAGTAATATTAATAATATTATTATTAATAGATAGTTTATAGGAAGGAGGACTATATATAATAAAGAACTTTTAGATAATATTATTAGTTATAATAATTATCTCTCCTTTACTAGCAAGGGTATAACTAATATTAATACCCACGTTAGTTAAACTACCTTCTAGATCTAGGGGTCTATTTATTATCTAATAGGTCCTCTTATTACTAATAATAGCCTTAGGCTAAAATTCGCCTAGATCTATATACTAGATAGTACGTAGGAGTAACTAGATATTCGCTATTAATATTTTAATAATTTAAATTAAGATACCCTTACTTCTACTTAGTATACCCTCCGGTCTATTAACCTATATATCTAGGGGTTTAAATCCTACTATAACCGCCTTAAAAAGGATAAATTATAATATCCTATTAATATTATAAGCGTCTATATCTAATAGCTAAATCCTAAATAATAGGATAAGGGTACTTATAATTAGCCTACTTCTATAGAAGTTGCCCGTATTATAATAACTCCTAATAACGTTATAAGAGGCCGGATTAAGCGGGATATCCGTATTAAAACTATTAAGGGGGGCCTTATATTAATCCCTAACTAGTATCCTTCTTATATAGCCCTCTAATATCCGCTCCTATTTCTATTTAGTAAATAGTTATAGTATAACCGCCTCCTATTAGCCGGCTATTAGCTTCTAGGCGACTATCTACTATATATATCATAATAGAACTATATCGCTAGTACGCTCACCTAGTATACCTTAATTAGTAGCGATAATAAACTAGAGTAGGAAGGGGGTAGTAACCCTAAGTAGGAACTAGACTAGTATATCGCTGGTAAGTATATACCTTAGAGTTATAGTAAGTCTTAGCGAGTAATAAGACGATAATTTTATATAAAATAGATATAGGTAAGACTATTTAATATATTTCCCTAGTTATTTTCTAGACCTAAATCCGCTTAGTTATAAATAGTTCTAAATAATTTAGATATTAGTTAGGGGATAGTTAATATAATTTAAATAATCGGCTAATTAATATCTAGATCCGGCCTAATTTTCTTAATTATACTATTAATAGTAGATATCTATTTAGCTATTAGGCTACTAATATCTAGATATTAATAGAGCTTAATAACCTAAATTAGTATTATTAGAATTAATAGACTATTTAAGTAGACTACTACTCCGGCCTAATAGATAGGCTTAGTACTAATCTAGATATCTTACTTAAAGATATTAGTAGTAAGGTAACTATCCTCCTATTAATAATACTAGGAAGCCTACGTATTATAAAAGCCAGAATGTAAGACGCTATAATAATAGTCTAAAAAAGGGGTAAACCTAAATTTTTTATTACCTTTATATATAATCCTAAGTAGCCTAATATTTAGAGCTTACTAGAACTTAGTTAGATATTAGAGTACTATTATAATCTAATTACCTGTGTCTTTAATTAGAAGCTCTAGGAGCTAATAAAAGACCTCTTTAAGTAATACGTCTTTAGTATTTATATAGGCCACTATTATATTATTAAGTTTTAGAAGCGAGGTCTCTTATATACTTATATTCTCCTTATTATATAGGAAGAGGATTAGATCTAGATAGTTAGCGACGTTAATAGCCTTATCTAATTATTTATCCCCCCTCTATAATAGGGTAATACGCTATATAAGTTATTCTTATAGCATATAATTTATAATTACTATACTAGGGTCCCTAGCGATAGATATTTTAATCGGGAGAAGAATTATTATAATAAGGCTTTTCTAAAGGATTTTCGCTAAGAGACGTCTTTTATACTTAATAGGAGTTATCTTTTCTATAAATATCTAGTCGGCCCCTCTAAACCTAATTCCTCTATTAATAATAGATAGGTTATCCCCTATAACCCGTACCTATTAAAGAAATATAGTACCTATATTAATATTAAGATCTACGGCTTTATTAAGTCTATTTTCTATCTATATAAATATATTTATAAGGGACCTAATTAAGCTAATATCTCCCTTACTAGGAATTATACGCGTAATAATAATAACCCTACTCCTAATAGCTACCTATAATAGTAAGGGGAGTTAGTAGATAAGATTACTAAGTTCTAGTCCGCTTACTAGATCGGGTCTACTAAGGCTATTTAGAAGATACTCTTATTTAGTATAAGTATTATAAAGCCTTATATAGAGTATTTATAGATCTACCTCCTAGACTAATAGCGTACCCTTTTTAAGCTAGCTAATAACTAGGCTATTAATAAGGCTACTAAATAAAAGCTAATAGATAGTAATAAGCTCTATAAGACTATATTAATAGAGTTTTTTAATATAAACCGTCTTACTAAGGAAGCTTATAATAATAGTTAGCTATTACCTTTTATAAAATAGAACGGGAAATATCTAGCTATTATAAGGGATCTATTTAACTATCTATACGCGGATTTCCCCGAGTTCTTTACATAGAATAAAAGAAATAAATAATAGAAAATCTATAAAAAGGGGGAGACTCTTAGGCGTATTAATTTTATTAGTCCTAAAACTAAGGATCTCTACTATTACTAACTACTCCTCTATTATATTAAGGGGGCTACGTTATTTAATAACCTCTAGATAGTAGATAGCTAGCTAATAGGATAGAAGGAGGCCTATATAAAGCTTAAGTTAATTAAAAATAATAGATATACTAATAAGATCCTTAATAAGGGAAAGGATTTTTAGGGAGGTTATAAGCTATATAGTCTTTTTATATTAGTTTTAATTAAACTCTAACCTATTAACGCCCTTATATTATAGAATAAGTATAAGGAGTACATCTTAAATAACTACTTATACCTCTTATAATAAGATTTTTTAATGCTTTAGATACTAGATAATTATTATAAGTAATAGTTATTTATAGAATAGTACGCCCTTTACCTAATTAACGACTAATTAGAATAATAATTAACCCCTAAATATACTAAGGATTTAACCTAATATAGCCTACCTATTCTAACTATCCTATTTAATAATTTTAACGACATCTTAAATAGACTTTTATAGGAAGAAATATCTTACTAAATTACCCCTAATAAGGCTGAGGTCTTATAGAATAGGCTAAATACTAACTAATACTATATTATTAATTAGATTATTACCGCTATTAATATTAATACTAATAATAAATTTAGTATTCTAGGTATACTATTCTTCCTTAATAATACTAGGGGGACTATTAAGATAATAGTTTCAAATACTATTATAGAAAGGCTACGTTCCTAGTAAAAGGTTACTCTAATAATAGTATCTTCTAGCATTATATTAATGCTATTATAAGGAGGTTAGACTACTTACTTATAATTTAAGATACCCCTAAACTCTAATACTACCTCTTTATATAGGATTAAGAAGGGGACTAATCTTACTAAGCTAATCAAGTAAGCTTATATTATCTTTTAGGATAAGTCCCTCATATAGAATTAATATAATATAGAAGCTATTAGTTATAGCCTTTAAGATATTTATAGTAACGACTAGGCTTATTTTAGGGGTAAGGTAGTCTACTTTTATAGGGACTTCCGATAAATACTCCTAGTTATTCTAGGAGGATCTAGTAGCTAGGTTATTAAGGCGTGTCTTTAGAAGGCCTATTTATAGGATAAGCTTATATATTTAAATCTTACTATTAATAAGCGACTTAATAATCCCGACCTAATAGGTATTATATATTATGAAATATAACTATTTATAGATAATCTCCTTACTATTAGTAATAGTATTAATATCTAGAAAAGCCCTACTACTAATAAAGATATATCGTGTTAGAAATATACTTATACCCCTAGAAACGCTATTAATAATTTAGTTAAGAATATCTATACTAATATTAGGATAAATATCTCTTAAAGGGATTATCTATTAGAACGGGCTATTCTTACTATTACTAATAAAGATATTACTAGTATTAATACTAAAATAATATTATATATCCCTAGTAATATAATAATATACTAGAGTATTAATTATACTATATTAGAAGAAGATAATAAACTCTTCCCCCTTAAGTACTTTTACGGGTTTTATAAACCCTCCCTACTATCTTATAAGCTATATATTAAGCTGGGCGTACTAGTTATACTACTAAGGAACCTTAATCTACTATATCTATATAATAGGACCTAACTACGCGTAATAAGGTGTGGTAAGTATATCTTTAAGGGGGAGATTATAGGTAGTACCTATAATAGTAAGAAGGTAATACTATTTAAGACGCCGTTATAGTCTAAAGAAAATAATAGGTAGATTCCTACCCCCTTTATTTATAAGTAGTACCCTATCTAACCGGTATTTATTATAACTATTAATAAATTATAAGGTTAATTAATAAAATATATAAGTATTAACTTATAAATTAGGCCTACTTTTAATTATAATTAATTATATATAGCTCTATCGCGGGTAATAAGATAGGGAAACCTCTATATTATTAGGCTTAAAACTCCTAAATATATATCTAGCTAAATAATAAGAAATATTATATATAAGTAGGTACTATTAGATAATAGGTAGACTACCCCTAATATATTAGTTATAACTTATTAAGACGCCTAGATCCTATTAATAGCTACTTAGCGGCTTATAAGAATACTAATTATAATATTAGAAGTATAAAAATAGCCTAATACTATACTTAGTTATATAATTATATCTTTATATTAGACTATAATATTAGACTTTCTAATAATAAAAATAAGCTATTCTACTATTTAATTTATTAAATACTGCTAGTTAAACTTTAAAGGGCTAGATAAATACTAGGTTATAATAACTCCTATATCTAATAGATTCCTTTATATTAACGCGATAAATCTAGTAGGACTATTAATAATTATTATAAGAGTATAAAAGATATATTATAATATAAGGGATATAATAATTTAAGAATTATATTAAATAGTCTAGTAGCGTAGAAGTTATTAGTAGAATAGAATATTACTATACTAGATATCCTATAATTAGTTAGGTACCTAGTAGATAGCATTTATCTTTTAACGCTTCTATCTTAATAATAATAATATCTTTTCCTAATAATTACTAATATAATAAGTCGTCTAATAATAATATACTTAGTTATACCCTATTAGTCCTAAATAGTAATATTATAATAGAGTTATAATATAGGTAGGCCTAATAACTATTTATTAATACTCTAGTACTAGGTAACTATTATAAATACTCCTTTAGATCTAAAATTAATATTTTTAGGAATATTTACTCTATATCTCTTATAATACTTAAGGGGGGTCTTAGTATCTATAAAAGTTTATATAAATATCTATTATATTTGGACTTAAATTTACCTTATAACTATTATTACTTACTAATAAATAAAAGAATTATACTTTTAAGTATACTTTTCCTAAGTAAAAATCTTGAATTTTTATAGGCATTTTCTAGTAAATAATATTACTATTATTTTTATAACTATTATAAACTTAGGTAGTATAATTATTAAAGAGTTCTTTAAGGGTAATTATATAATTATTTAAGAAGCTAGTAGAGTAGAAAACGGGGATTTATTTATTACTCTAGTAGGGTATAAAAATAGTATACATCTATCTAGAGATAATAAGTAGCTACTACCTTAAGGCTAGGAGGTAGCGCGTAATCCTTTTACTATATAGACTAATAAGAGTCTATATAAACGCTTAGTAGGCTTAGACTACTATAGATATAACTTAATATAGTAGTATTAGATAATCCCCGCGATTTATAATATTATATTAAAGATTTAGTATAAAGATTTTATTATATTAATAGTTAATAAGGCTAATTAACCTAATACTACCGCGGCTATTAGAGCCTACTAGGAGTTATTTACTTACACTTCACCTATTATCTTTATTAGTACTACTAGTATATCTAATTAAATCGGCTTCTCTTTATCTAGTTAAAACGAGCGTGAGTTATAAGTTACTATTAAGCTCTACTAGTAATATATTATATAGGGTATTAAGGCTAAGGATATTCTTGTACTTATAGGATATATTATATAAGTTAACCTTACTAAATAAGCTTTAGCGCTAAGATTAGAATTATATAAGGTAGATATAAGGATAATTAATAGCTATTAAGGTGAGGAGAAGTCTATTATAATCCTTTATATAATAGGATCTACTAAACTCGGCTTTATATCCTTTAACCCCGCCTCCTTACTAGTATATCTCGAGTAGGCGACGCCTTAGTAATTATTACTAACTAGTATAGTAGTATTCTAATTAGTAAGTATAAATATAAGTAATACTCCTATAACTACTTATACTATCTCATTATTAAATAAGGAGGATACGCCTAATATAACGCGGAACTACTAGTACTTAAGTTTAGACTATATAACTATAATATTAAATTAGATAACGGTGAAGATAATATTAGTAGAGTTTAAGATATTAAGGCAGGGGGTAATAATATAGGTATACTACCTAATACTAATACTACTAAAGGGCATAGTAATACTAGGAGTACTAGTTAAGGAAGCGGAAATACTAACACGAACTAATAATAGTAATAATTAATTATAAGTTGGATAGTAGGTTTAATAAACCTTTTATAATCTAATAAACCGGTAAGTAATTAAAGTATAAGATAAGATTATTAGTAACTAGTTCTATAAGCTAACTAAATGTATTTCTATAGGCTCCGTTCTTTAGGAGCTAGTAATACAAGTAGAGTAACACGTAAATTTTACCTACCCTTACCTAGTATAAGCTATTCTATCTATTAGTATGAAGTAGAAACTAATTAAAGGAGCTTTTTAACTTATCTTAATATATGTAATATAACGTAACGCGTTATATATATATCAGGTTAATACTTTTTATAGCGTTTCATCCTGTATCTACTATATATCATCTACCTTACTAACTATAAGCTATATTCCATTACTCTAGTTACTATATATACTAAGTACCTTATTATAACCTTAACTAATTAGATTATTTATATATCTAGCTACCTTTTTAACTAGCTATTATATAGTAAATATTAGACTCTAATATTAAAGGTGATAATAATAAATTAATTATAAATATATACTAAGGGTAAAAGACCTTATTTAGTTACTACTATTATTAACTAATATAAGTTATAGGCTAGAGGCTATAACTATATTTACTATTAATAGCTAGGCTATAATTACTATATTACTATAATATCTACGTCGCTTATACTATAATATTAACCCTAACGCGAGTATACTACTAATAAAATATAATAAGTACTATATAGATAAAATAGACCCTAATTTTAAGAATTTTATAGAGTTATATTAGAAGACTAGTATAATAGAGAAGGATTAGGAGGTAGTTAGATAAGACGTAATTTAGTAGTTAAAGGAAGAGGGTATTTAAGGCCTTAAAAGCACTTTAGCTAAGGATAGTATATAAGGCTTTATTACTAAACTAGGCCGGTAATACTAAGAGTATACTCCACCCCTTTTTAGTAGGCTAGATAATAAGGGTATTAGGAACGCGTTATATATAGTAATATAATAGGTTACTTATAATAGTAGGAGAAGAGTATTATAGCTAGCGGAATTATTACCTTATAAAAAATTAGACTAACTATTAGCGGATAGTAACATACTAACGTACCTATTATTAATTAAGTAGGTAAACTATCTAGTTATATAAGACTTATATCTAGGTATTTATAATATAAAAGCGAAGTGGAATAATATTACCGCTAAAATACTTCTTAATAATATTACCTTATTAGTAAACCCTCCCTTAGAACTAATAAATATAGTAGTAGGAATAACAATTAATATATTTATTACCTACTAGAGAGAGGACTTTAGATTTAAACATTTATAACTAGTAGAGTTATTATTTAAGTACCTAGAGAATAAAAAGCTAACTAGATTACTCTAAGATTACTAACTTCGCGTAGTACTATAAGATATTATTAAAGGTAGGAATATTAATACTATATTTAAGATTATATCTAGGAATAAGCCTCTAAGTCTAGAGTAAGATTAGCGGTAGTAAAAGGACCTAATCTAGTTATTAGGTAAGTAAATTATTAATTAATCTCCTATTTTAATTATTAGTATAGGATTAAGGTAGGGGCTAAGTCTTAAGGATACTAGATAATTCTAACGCTAGGAAAATATAGACTCTAAAATAATAACGGGAGACAGGTATTATATAGGGTAAGTAAAAGTAACCTTCTAATAATCCCGTATTAATAATTAACTAGTTAATAGGTTCTAAAAGCGGATCTAGTAAGCTACCCTTATAAATAAAGCGGTCTAAGAATTATTAACTACGCAGGGGCATCCTTAATAATAGTAATAGAACCCTTCTTATTAACTTAACTAACTAGGATAATAACGGGGATATTAAAATATTATAAGAAGATAGAATACTAAAGGCGTACGGGTCTAATAAGCCACCCTTATAAATAAAGCGGTCTAAGAATTATTAACTACGTAGGGGTATCCTTAATAATAGTAATAGAACCCTTCTTAATAACTTAACTAACTAAGATAATAACGGGGATATTAAAATATTATAAGAAGATAAAATACTAGAGGTATACGGGTCCCTTATATCTTTACTTATATATAGAGCCTAAGCTATAATATATATAATATCTTTACTACTAAAAGCTAGGCTATTATTAAATTAAAATATCTAATAACTATAAAGTCGCTACTATCCCTTATCTTATATACGACTCCTAGCTAGGGAAGCTCTATTAGGCCCGTTAAAGAGACTAAGGGCTAGGCTATAATTAATTATAAGTATAAGAGTAGTAGAAATAAGGAGAGCGGGACTATATAGGAACACGTGATTAAGCTAATAAAAGAGGATAAAATAGTAAATTAAGTAGGATTAGGTTACCTAGGGTTAATAATAATAGTAGGAAAGGTAAAGCTATAAATACTTAACGTTAACTTAGCGCTAATAAATTAAATTTATTAAGGCTTTAAAGCCGCTAAGGTAGCGTCTAATAATAAGATTACCTAATATAAAAAGGCGGCCCGTAATATACTAGATATTAATAACTATTTAAAGGTATAAAGTAAGGATAAAAATACTATAAATAGAGAAGAAAATATTAGGGGCGAAAATACTATAAATAGAGAAGAAAACGCTAGGGGTAACCTAGATAATATTATAAGGGAGTAAGTTATATACTAAAATCGTATATACTAGAGCTAATAAACTATAGGGATTTATTAAAGTTATAACTAAGCGGGGTAATAGAATATCTATATTAGAATAATAGAAGATAGGATAATACCTATAAGCTTTTTCTTCTAAATACTATATAAGACTATTAGATAGACTATAAGGTCTAAATTTATAGTATAAATATAGTACTCTACCTATTCTAGATTTTTAGTATCTTTATTATAACTAAATTTAAAATCTTCTAGAATAATAGTTACCTAGTAGATAACCTAGGACTTAGAAAGGTAATATCGCCTACTACTATATATAGGATAGATAGCTAATAAGGGCTATAGATTATAGAAGCTCTCGCGGTAGTCGCTTTAAATAGGGTACTTATCTTATACTAAAAAAGCGTTAAAGAGGCTAAAGAATAGAAGAGGTATAATCTATATCTTAAAGAGGGAATAGTATAAAAACTATAACCACCTAATATATAGTACCTATCTAATAACCCCTACGGTATATAATATATATATATTAACTCTAGAGTATTAAAAAAGCTAGTGCTAAGCTATAGCCCTAACCTTATCCTTTTACCTATAGATTTAATATCCTATTAGTTAGGATATACTATAAAGTACCTAAATATAAAGGTAAAAGGTTATAAATAGAAATTCTATTAGGCTTATTCTAATATTAAAATAAAAAAACTTACACTAAAACTAAGCTAATAGGACCGTAATAGTCTAATAATAGTAAATAAAGCTCTATTTTTTAGCGTAGATAATAACTAGTTAATACTACTTTACTTTATAATATTAGGTTACTATATAGGCTAAGTTATTAAGGAGTTATTAATATTTTACTAAACGGAATAGTGTAGTAGGAAGAAGATTAAACCTAAGTATTATAACCTATAACTTATAAGGTAGGGCTAGATTATAGTAGATAAAATATAGTAGGAATATAATAAGGGCGCCGATATTATTAGTAGGTTTCGGTAAATTAATAATAGTATACTAGGTTAGATACCTTAAAAGATCCTTATTAGTAGTACTCCATTTAAATTATTACTAGGATATATAGTAGGCTAAATAAATATAATTTAGGATAAGATATAAATAATACCTCTAAAGATAATAGGCTACCCTTATATATATAATTAGTAATAGAAGCTAAAGTTCTATATAAAAGAAGTACTCCTTGAGCTAGGTAAGAAGTATAAGAGCCTTATTAAGGCTATAATAGTAAAGACTAATAATAAAGAGGCGTATATAAAGTATAAGAAGAGTCTAACTACTATTATCTAAACACTCTAGCTATAATAAATATTAGGTTCGACCCTTTTCAGCTATAATATAGTTCTTATCCCTATAAACTACTACTTTAACTACCTTTTAAACTCCTTAGAGTAATACTAGCTTATATTTAATAGAGTATTTAATAAGATAACTTAATAACTTAGAGGAACCTTCTAAAGAAGTCTTAAATTATTTAACTAAGGGAAGAAGATTATTATACTAGTAATAGTAGTAAACACGTAGTTATAAGCTGTACGTCGCGCTAGGATTCTATTATTATTCCCTAAGCTAGTACTTAATAAGGGGATAAAGGACCTTATATATACGCTATAAGAAATATAAGCTAATTAATAGATTAAGATTAAGAAAGGTAAGCTATATAAGCTAGAATAAAAGGACTTACCTTATAAGGAAGTAATTATATAACTTACTAGAATAGGGAACTACGTTAAAATATAAGTAATATAGATCCTTACTAATTATTTCTAGAAAGAGGAACTAAAGCTTATAGTTTTAGTAATAGAGCTAGTACTATCTCTTATTATTTACTAGGTAAGTTAATCTAAGAGCGTACTATAATATAAGTAAAGACTATGGTAATAAAGCTTATACTAATATCTTTAAAGGTAATCCGCTTATTATAAAAGAAACTAGTTACTCTAATTAGCGGGGTTATACCTAAATTACGCGTAAATAATATTATTATTTACTTTTAAGAAGGCGAAGATAACCGTAAGAGTTTATAAATAGATAAGATACCCTAAGTTATTATTAGAAACTTTATATTATTAAAAGAAGGTTATAATCTAATAGCCGCTTAATATATTATCCTCTTTAATACTTAATAGATAGTTATAGATAAAGTATAAGGTATAAAGAGGGTTAGTCGCGTTAGTTAAAAGAAAGTAATATAAATAGTTAAACTTATAAATAAATCCTCTAAAATAGAGATAGTAATATATAATAGGTAAGAAGCGTAAATAGTACTATATAAGATAGTATAAGCCCTTATAAATAATTTAAATATTAAGGATTATAGTAAGGGTAAGGAAGAAGGACTAGATAATAATAACCTTATTAATAGTAGGAGCGATATAGAATACTAGGATAAGGGTTTTATTAAAGGGAGTACTACCGTCGTAAATTACTAGAGTTATATAATAATATAAATAGAATATTATAAGTAATAGTTATATATTTAATAAATACTATAAGTCTATTTAATAAATATAATATATTAATAGGGTTATTAAATTTAATTAGATATATATATATCCTATTAATTATATACGCGTAAGTACTATAATCCTTACTAGGCTTTAAGTAATTATATTAGCAAAACTTATTAATATACGTAATATAATAAAAGATTATAATAAAGGGTTATAAAAGCCTACTAAATGCCGTAAACTACGGGTTATATAGATCTTACAGTCTAAAAAAATCTATATAGGTTCCTAGTTTACTAATATTAGTTCTTTAATAGATATTATAAGTTTAATAATACTTAGTAACCTATTTTATACTACTATTCTAGTAGTATTTATATATAAGAAGATTATATATCTTCTTAGCGCTAAAATATCCTAATAAGGGATTATTATAATAGCGACTAATAAGTTTACTATATAAGGCTTTATCCCTTAGAATATAAAGACGACCTTTAAAGGTTAATAGCCTATTAGAGTCTAAACTCTAGGCCTTAAAATATTTATAGTAATATTATTTAGTAGGCGCTTCTAAAAAGGACTTTACTTAATTATTATACTTTTATAAGTTATAAATTAAGGTCTTTATAAGCCTTTAAGTATCTTTATAAGCTGAGTCTAGAATATTTATAATATCCCTTCTAGGGATAATAACTTAAATACCTATAATTCTAAATATAGGCGTTATAACTACGATAATTACTTAAGTTTCTTTAGAACTATTATTCTTTTATAAGGTAAGCTTATTCTATAATATTAGTAAGAGCTTTATATTTAGGGGTAATTTACCCTTATAATTAGGTCGGTGAGATAGCGTATTAGCGGGATTTAACTTTCCTAGGTAATAGAATATTTTAAAGTTATAAGTAGTGAGCTTAAGTACTTATCTAGCTTACTTAGAGTTTAATTCCTTTTACTTTATAAAGCCTTTTAGGTTATTATAATTAGTTTATACCTTAATTATAAAAGTACTTCCTTCTAAGTAGTATTACTACTATTTTATTACTATTATAATAATAAGTAGCTCTTAATTATAGGTTTTATAATTTTATTCTAAGTTAATTATCTTCTAAGACTAAAATATAATAAGTTACTAGTTATTATCCTTATCCTATTAGTATAGGATAGTACTTATAATAAAATTTAAGGTATCTATTTCTATCTTTAAGGCCTTTATAAGGTTATAGTAGTATAGAAACGGCGCTAATATAAAGGTATCTTATAATAATTAGAATACTCTATTAATAGTAATAGTCTAATTTAAAGGACCTATTTTCTTACTATTCTTACTACCTTTAAGTAGGCTAGTAAGTAGCTTAGCTATATAAGAGTAGCTATAAATAAATTAATAGTAGAGATTTATAAAGCCTAAAAAGACTTATATATCCTAATAGGTCTTAGGCTTAGGCTAGTCTCTAATTATTATTATAAACTCTAGATCTATCTTAATACTATTAGTTAAGATAATAAACCCTAAAAATTTAACCCTTTTAATACTAAATTAATACTTTTTTAGATTAATATATAAGGAAAATTAATATAACTATTCTAGTACTTATTAAATATATTACTAGTAATCTACTAGGTTAGAGTTATAAATAAGGATATTATCTAGGTATATTATATAAGTTATATTAACTAGACCTATTAAGGCTCTATTAATATAGGCTTAAAATATAGTTAGTATATTAGTAAGCTTAAAAGGTATAATTAAATATTTAAAGTAGTTATAATAAGTTTAGAAAGTAGTTTTCTATTTATTACCTTCCTTAATATAGATCTAATAATAGGTATCCTTTAAGTCTAACTTTATAAAAATCTTAAAACTATATAAGTAGTTTAACGTCTTAGTAATAAGAGGTAATAGGTATCTATTATTTAAAGTTATAGTATTTAACCCCCTATAATTTATATATAGATATAGCCTACTATCCTTCTTTAGTATAAAGAGAATAGGTACTCTAGCTAATAAGATAGAGCGGCGAATAATCCCCTTTTAAAGCGAATCCTTAAGGTAGCGTTATAGCTCCGCTAGCTTAATTTAAGATAAATTATAAAGTAGCTTATAAGGTATTTCTTTACCTTTTATAAGATTTATAATATAATTACCTTCCTTAAAAATAGGTAAGATACCCGCCTTCTTACTAGAAAAGATATTAGTAAAGGCCTCTAATTCCTTAAGAACTTAGGAGACTTCCTATTTATTAGATATTATACCGGCGTATATAATAGTAAATATATTTAACTCTTTCCTAATATTTTAAGTAAACGCTTAGGGCTTATTAACTTATAATATATTAAAATTAACTTTAAAGCGCTAGTAATCCGCCTCTAGATCTAATAGTATATACTATTATTTTAATCCTAGTATACCTAAAATAATATTAGGGCCCTTTTAATCTATTATATAAAAAAGAGTAGTATACTCCTTTTTATAGCCCTAGCTATCTACTAACTAGTAATATAACTAGTAGGCTTTATAAATATATATACTACTTCTATTAAGTACTTATACTTATAATAAAATAGCTTTATAAAGCTTTAGATCCTATTAGATTATAAACTTTTATAAAATTAAATTTAAGTATAACCTAGAGTTTAAAAGTATTATAACTTAATACTAATTACCTTATAACTCTACCTAACCCTTTATAAGGATTAATAATATTACCTCTATTAATTAGTCTTCTTACCCCTCTTTTAAGGCGATTAAGGGGCTAGTTCTTTTTTTTCTAATATTATACTAATATTAAAATAAGCCTAAGGCTTATTAAGATTAATATAATTTAATTAGATATAGCCTTCTTTATTATAATAAAAATAAATTATAAAATTTATCCTAATATTAAGCCTAGCCTTCGTTTTTAAGGTATTATCCTTAAAGCGCGACTACTTACTACTACTACTATTAGAACCTTTAAGCTTTATAATTTAATCTTTTAAAGACTTATTACTACCTTTTAATTTTAGCTAAGACCTACCCTAGGTTTTTCCTTAAGAACTTAAGCCGCCTATATAACGCCTATATTCTAAAGTATTCTCTAGTATAATAGCCTAAGTAAATATCTCCTTATACTACTTAATAATATTACTAGTACTAAGAATTTTATTCTTTAACTTACTATAAAGCTTTATAAGGAAAATATAGGTCTTATACTCCTTATTAAAAAGTAGTAAATAAGACTTTAACTCCTCTAGATAGGCCTTAAAACTTAAGACCTTTTAATTATTATATTAATATACCTACTCCTACTTTTTATAAGTAAGGAGATAGTAGCTTACTAGATCTATAATTAAATTAAGTAGAAACCTCTTAAAGAATTTAAATATAATATTAGCTAAATTATAACTCTTAAAATAGGTATACTATTAAGCTTTAGGGTCCCCTTTTAAAGAATTTATATAATAGGCTATATAAGACTTATTTATAGTAAAATACTCTAGACTTATAATAAATTTAATATCGACTTTATAAAACTAATATAGGTACTCCCCTTGAGAGGATCCTTTATAGGGTCTTATTCTTTTAAGGTAAAGTATATATATATAAGTATATTAAGATAGCGCTAAGCTAGTAGTAGTCTAAACTTCTAGGTTAATACTAACCTAAGGATTATAAAGTACTTTATTATAGGCTAGTAATATTACTAATTTATTTTATTATTTAAAATAATAATTTTATTCTAAGCCTCCTCTAGTAGCTATTCTAGCTTATCTAGAGTAGAAGGAGTAAAAAGTCCTCCTTTTAATAAAGTATTATAACGGCGTTCTAGTAATATTTTATATAGTAGTAGTTCTACTTAATTATTACCTTTAGCCTATTAATTATTATAAGGTAAACCTAGTATAATAATAACTCTAGACCTTTTCCTTTAAAAAGGGAGAGAGATTAGAATTATAAGGCCTATACCCGCTAGCTCTATAACGGCGTATTAGGTAATAAAAGATATAGAGTTATATTATAGGGTTTAATAATAGGTATAAATCTACTAATAGATTAGGTAGTAGGCCTATTATAATAGTAGAACTAATCTCTAAAGAATTTAGAAGAAGAATAGGGGATAGCTAAGTAGATATATATCTACTAAGTATAGGCGTAGTCTAGGCCTCCCGTTACTAGGACGTTACCCCGTATTTCTAAGGAAGGTTACCTAGAGTAGGTTATAAGGTAGCGTATAAGGTGTATATATACCTAAGCCTAATAGTTATCCTTTCTATAAATATCTAGTCGGCCCCTCTAAACCTAATTCCTCTATTAATAATAGGTAAGTTATCCCCTATAACCCGTACCTATTAAAGAAATATAGTACCTATATTAATATTAAGATCTACGGCTCTATTAAATCTATTTTCTATCTATATAAATATATTTATAAGGGACTTAATTAGGCTAATATCTCCCTTACTAGGAATTATATATATAATAATAATAACCCTACTCCTAATAGCTAGCCGTAATAGTAAGGGGAGTTAGTAGATAAGATTATAAAGTATTAGTCCGCTTACTAGATTAGGTCTATTAAGGCTATCTAGAAGATACTCTTATTTAGTATAGGTATTATAAAGCCTTATATAGAGCGTTTATAGATCTACCTCCTAGATTAATAGTATACTCTTTTTAAGCTAGCCGATAACTAGGCTATTAATAAGACTACTAAATAAAAGCTAATAGATAGTAATAAGCTCTATAAGACTATATTAATAGAGTTTTTTAATATAAACCGTCTTACTAAGGAAGCTTATAATAATAGTTAGCTATTACCTTTTATAAAATAGAACGGGAAATATCTAGCTATTATAAGGGATCTATTTAACTATCTATACGCGGATTTCCCCGAGTTCTTTACATAGAATAAAAGAAATAAATAATAGAAAATCTATAAAAAGGGGGAGACTCTTAGGTATATTAATTTTATTAGTCTAAAAATAAAGGATCTCTACTATTACTAACTACTCCTCTATTATATTAAGAGGGCTATATTATTTAATAACCCTTAGATAGTAGACAGCTAGCTAATAGGTTAGAAGGAGGCTTATATAGAGCTTAGGTTAACTAGAAATAATAGATATACTAATAAGATCCTTAATAAGGGAAAGGATTTTTAAGGAGGCTATAAGCTACGTAGTCTTTTTATATTAATATTAGTTAAACTCTAACCTACTAACGCTCTTACCTTATAGAATAATTATGAGGAGTATATCTTAAATAATTACTTATACCTCCTACGACAGGATTTTTTAATACTTTAGATACTAGACGATTACTATAAGTAATAGTTATTTATAGAATAGTACGCCCTTTACCTAATTAATAGCTAATTAGAACATTAATTAACCCCTAAATATACTAAGAATCTAACCTAATATAGCCTACCTATTCTAACTATTCCATTTAATAATTTTAATAATATTCTAAATAGACTTTTATAGGAAGAAATATCTTACTAAATTACCCCTAATAAGGCCGAGGTCTTATAGAATAGGCTAAATACTAACTAATACTACGCTACTAATTAGATTATTACCGCTATTAATGCTAATATTAATAATAAATTTAGTACTCTAGGTATACTATTCTTCTTTAATAGTACTAGGGGGACTAGTAAGATAATAGTTTAAAATACTATTATAAAAAGGCTATATTCCTAGTAAAAGGTTACTCTAGTAGTAGCGTCTTCTAGTATTATATTAACACTATTATAAGGAGGTTAGACTACTTACTTATAGTTTAAGATACCCCTAAACTCTAATACTACCTCTTTATATAGGATTAAGAAGGGGACTAATCTTACTAAGCTAATTAAGTAAGCTTATATTATCTTTTAAGATAAGTCTCCTATATAGAGTTAATATAATATAGAAGCTATTAGTTATAGCCTTTAAGATATCTATAATAATAACTAGGCTTATTTTAAGGGTAAGGTAGTCTACTTTTATAGTAACTTCTAATAAATACTCCTAGTTATTCTAGGAGGATCTAGTAGCTAGGTTATTAAAGCGTATCTTTAGAAGGCCTATTTCTAGAATAAGGTTATATATTTAAATCTTACTATTAATAAGCGACTTAATAATCCTAACCTAATAAATATTATATATTATAAAATAGGACTATTTATAAGCGATCTCCTCGCTATTAATAATAGTATTAATATCTAGAAAAGCCCTACTATTAATAAAGACGTATTATATTAGAAATATAGTTATACCCCTAGAAATACTATTAATAATTTAGTTAAGAATATTTATACTAATATTAGGATAAATATCTCTTAGAGGGTTTATCTATTAGAACGGGCTATTCTCGCTATTATTAATAAAGATATTATTAGTATTAATACTAAGATAATATCGCGGATCCCTAGTAATATAATAATATACTAGAGTATTAATTATACTACATTAAAAGAAGATAATAAACTCTTCCCCTTTAAGTACTTTTATAAGTTTTATAAACCCTCCCTACTATCTTATAAGTTATATATTAAGCTAGGCGTACTAGTTATACTACTAAAGAACCTTAATCCGCTATATCTATATAATAGGACCTAATTATAGGTAATAAGATATAGTAAGTATATCTTTAAGGGGGAGATTATAGGTAGTACCTATAACGGCGAGAAGGTAATACTATTTAAGACGCCGTTATAATCTAAAGAAAATAATAGGCGGATTCCTACCCCCTTTATTTATAAGTAGTACCCTATCTAACTAGTATTTACTATAACTATTAATAAATTATAAGGCTAATAAATAAAGTATATAGGTATTAACTTATAAACTAGGCCTACTTTTAGTTATAATTAGCTATACGTAGCTCTATTACGGGTAATAAGCCTAGGGAAACCTCTATATTATTAGGCTTAAAACTCCTAAATATATATCTAGCCGAATAATAAGAAATATTATATATAAGTAGGTACTATTAGATAATAGATAGATTACCCCTAATATATTAGTTATAACTTATTAAGACGCCTAGATTCTATTAATAGCTACTTAGTAGCTTATAAGAATACTAATTATAATATTAGAAGTATAAAAACGGCCTAATACTATACTTAGTTATATAATTATATCTTTATATTAGACTATAATATTAGACTTTCTAATAATAAAAATAAGCTATTCTATTATTTAATTTATTAAATACTACCGGTTAAACTTTAAAGGGCTAGATAAATATTAGGCTATACTAACTTCTATATCTAATAGATTCCTCTATATTAATATAATAAATCTAGTAGGACTATTAATAGTTATTATAAGAGTATAAAAGATATATTATAATATAAGGGATATAATAATTAAAGAATTATATTAAATAGTCTAGTAGTATAGGAGTTATTAATAGAATAGAATATCGCTATACTAAATATCCCGTAGTTAATTAGGTACCTAGTAGATAGTATTAGTCTTTTAACGCTTCTATCTTAATAATAATAATATCTTTTCCTAATAATAATTAATATAATAAGTCGTCTAATAATAGTATACTTAGTTATACCTTATAAGTCCTAAATAGTAATATTATAATAGAGTTATAATATAAGTAGGCCTAATAACTATTTATTAATACTCTAATACTAGGTAACTATTATAAATAATCCCTTTAGTTTAAAATTAATATTTCTAGTAACGCTTACCTTATAGCCCTTATAATACTTAAGGGGGGTCTTAGTATCTATAAGAGTTTATATAAATATCTATTATATTTAGACTTAAATTTACCTTATAACTATTATTACTTACTAATAAATAAAAGAACTATACTTTTAAGTATACTTTTCCTAAGTAAAAATCTTAAATTTTTATAGGTATTTTTTAGTATTAAATAAGCGGTAATAATATAATAAGTTATAATATAAGTTAAGACTATTATCTTTATATATATTATATAATAATTAATCTCTTATTTATAAGTATACTTATAAGTATAGTAATATAATTTAAAAATATTCTTTATTAATATTATCTAAGGAGTTAAGCCGTTAGTAATATATTATATTAGAAGAATACTTTTAATCTTAATATAATTTAATAAGGATACTAGAGATATATTAATAAAAGATAAGCCTAGGTATCTTATACCTAGTAAATAACTTAAGTAAATAAGATATATAAATAACTTATTTATACTAAAGTATAATTATAAATTAACCTTTAATTATTAAACCCTTTAAAGTCTAAAGGCTTTATAAGGTTAGGATTATCTAGTATATCTTTATACTATTAAATACTATTAAGTTTAGTCTAAAGGAGTTCTACTTAACTCTCTAACTTATTATTTTATATATTTAACGTATTAAATAAAGCCTATAAGTTAGTAATAATATTAGGCGTTAACTTAATTATTATAATTATCTACTTATAAGCTTTCTACTATTAAATTATCTTTTTACTAAGTTTCTTTCTCTTTATTAAATATATATCTACCTAGCTAGTCCTAGTAATAGCGCGTATAGATTTCCTTACCTTCCTTTAAAAGGGAGCTAGAATCTATTATAATAAATACTTATACTATTATAAAGCTAAAGGGTTAATATACTTACCTCTATATAATAATTAATATTATAATAACTATTAGTATACTAATAATAAGGGGGAGTATTACCTTATTTATAATTATCTAAACCCTTTATAAAATAAGTCTTATAAGGAAGAGATATATTATATAAATTAATAAGCTATTATATAGTATATATAAGTAAATATACTTAAAATAAGTTAATATCTATATTTAATATTAGTATATTAATAAATATAACGCGATATTAATAAGATATTATAAGTACTTATAAAAGAAATATTATATATATTAGTAAATATATTTTATAATATTATTAAGTTAAAGTAAGTATTTATAAGAGAAGCTAAGGGAGTTATATAAAGTTTTAAATATTAGGATAAAAACTTTATTAATATCTTATAATACTATCTTAATATAATTTCCTTTAAAGCTATTTAAATTATAATAATAATAATAAAGGTTCTATATAATTTTATAATTAATATATTAGAGTAATATATTACTTATTATATCTTATATTTTATAAGGACTAGTTAGGAATATAGTACTACTATCGACGTGGCGTTTATAATATATAGTAGTACTATACTACCCCTTTACCTATAGTATATAGAGGAGGGAATTCCCCCTAAAGGAGAGGGTAGCGATTAGTCTTACTATTAATAAGAATAGAGAGTTCTATATATATACGTATATATACCGTTTATAGTACTTAATAGCTATATTATTATATAGTACCCTTATATTCTAATTACTCTACCCTATTTAAGGGTAGTAGCCCGACTATTAGTAAGATAAGTAGAGAAGGGTTATTATAGGTATAAGGTAAAAGGGTTAGTTAACTAGTATAGATAACCCGCCTAAATATAAGGGATTAAGCTTATAAAGAAAGTAAGTCTTAAGAATTAGTTAATAAATTAATAATAGATATATCGCGATTATAATTAACTATCTAGGGGTAGCTACTAGGCGTATAAGCCTAGTCCCCGCTACTTAAAACCTAAGAAGTACTATTATAAAGGATATAAGAACTTAAAGAAGAAGTCTCTAAGAGGTAGTAGATATAAGATCTATAATAATATCTATAAGAGTTAGAGCGGGAAATATATATTAATAATACTACTTAAGCGGGTTATTAATATCACTTATTATTAATAGAAGAATTAGAACTAAAGCGTCTTTAATATAGAACCTATATTCTTAGGTTATAGGACCTATATATATATAATAGGAAGTTAGTATAAGAATATTAAGAATAGTTTAATAATATAGTTAATATAATTAAAATAAGTATAATTTATTTTCCTAATAACTCTATAAAAATCTAATACGTGTTATAGAATATAGCCCTAGACCCTAAGGCTATATAGTATAAGTATATAAAAGATATACTAAAGGATAAATAGTCCTAGGAATACTTTAATAGTTTCCTAATAAATTAAATAAAAGATCCTTAAAATTAATACCTTATAACTAGTAAGCGCTACTTAGAAGCTAAGTAAAAGGAATATTAAAAGTTTATAAAGTTTATAAATTATTTTACTAGGTTAGAAAGATAACTTAAGCTATTAATAAAGTATATACTTTATAATAACCTCTTAAATAAGTTATATAAAGATCTTTATAATTAACTTATAATATAACCTAATATCTTAAAGATAAAAGATACTCTTATTATATTAATAACCTAACTAGAGCCTTATATAATACTACTTATATATAAAGATTAAAGGGATAATACTCCTACTAGGGGTTAATATCCTTAAAGAGGAAGAGGAAATTTCTAAGGGTAAAGAGATAATAGCCTATATATAAAGTAAGAAGGGAGGGGCGTTATTAGAGTATTATTATACCTTCTTTAAAGGCTTAAGCCTAACCTTTCTACTATTAAGTATTTATTTATAAATTATACACGCGTCTATCTAAACTAATAAAAGATAATTACGGGGGCTTATAGGTATTTTATAGTCGCTATAATAGTAGCCGACTCGTAGGGGAAACCGTATACCTATACTAAGTATAGGCGCGGGTAAAAACCCTTACCTTTCCTACCTTCTCTATAACTTCTATTCCGTTTTCTCTTTATACTATATTCGGTCCTCTATAGTAATAGGCGGTCGTGTTTACTACTATATTAGTCCAGCTCCTTAGGGCCGGCTTATATACTATAAAAGCGAAATTCGCTCCGGTAGTAAAGATTCACGTCCAAGGTCGGCTCTAGTATAACTACTTCGCTGCGAGCGAGAACTAGCCTAGTAGCCTAGTCTAGATTATCTATCTTACTACTCGTTTTACCCCCCCCGCGTTCGCGAGTATCCTGTAGGCGTCTACCGCGCCTAAGGTATCCTTTAGCTCCTAGCGGCGGTCCTAGAGCCTAGGGTAATAGATAAGGATATACTTCGTATCCTACCTACGCTAGCCGTACCCGCAGCTTACGGATATATAGCCGGAGACTCTATACTAGTATAAGAAGGCGGCTAGCCCGATCTTTCCCGTCCTTATCTACGTAAGGACGGAGCTCTCAGCCTTTTAAAGGCCCTTATAAAGGGTCCTCCTACCGGTCTATAAGCCCCCGAGCTAGGCGGGGGGGCGATCCCTAGCTCCTAGTCCCGACTAGTATTCGTCCTATATAGTATCCTAGGAGGACCTCTACTAATAGTGTATTATCTTCTCGATCCTCTAGGGGGGGCGGGCTACCTCCCTAGTTATAATCGCGCCCCTATCGTCTAGGCGTAGGGAGCGTAGAGCCTACTCGTTCTTCTCTTCCGCGGGGGATTTCGCTACCTCTCTCCTCCTCCCCCTCTTAGCGTTTAGCTTCTTTTAGATACGTATATTCCCTATTACTATTACCGGGTAGATCCCCTTTAACGTATGCCGGCGGAGAACCGAGTAATCTAGTATTAGTTATATAGGGGCTATCCCCGACTCTACCTCTAGTACTCGCGTTAAGGTAGCCTTATATGCCCCTAGTACACGTCTTAAGCAGTTATTTTAGATAACTTTAAGCTTCCTTACGTGCGTCTTCTTTATATCCCTTAGTCTTTATAATATATATTATAGGGCGGACGTATAGGTTATAACTAGCCGTACTATCGCGATATATACTTTCCTTACCCTACTAAGGGTAGCTCCCTAGGTTAATACCGTCGTTATAGATAGGGCGAGGCTCTAGGTAGCGAGTTTCGCCTGTACCCTCTTTAAGTGCGGGCCCTACCGTAATTTACCGTCGATATATAGTCCTAGGACTTAGATCTCCGTTTATAGCTTTATTATCGCATGCCCTAGGTTAATAACCGCACCTATATTAAAGCGACGGGGGTAATAGGTAAGGTAGACTAATTTATATTTCTAGGGGGCGAAACTCGCCCCGTACGTTAAAGCCTATTTAAGGTAGATCTCGTGTACTAGTTCTAAGGTCTTATAGTTACCTTCCGTGGTTTTCCTATATACTAGCAGGTAGATATTATCTATAAACCCTCTAACTTATAACTATAATTTAGCCGCCGTATACTCCTTAATAAGTGGCGCGTTAAAGAATAGGAAGAGGATAGGGGAGATTAGCGACCCCTAGGGAATCCCTATCTCTACCGGCTCTATCCTACTCGTTATCCCCCTAATTATAATAGACGAGGACCTTTCCGCTAGGAAACTTTCCGTCCAGCCTATAATATAGCGAGGGATCCCCTTATACCGGAGGTTATAAATAAGCCTCCGGTAGGAGACGTTATTAAAGGCTCCTGCGATATCTAGTAAAAGGAGGCTAGCTATATTACCTCTACCGCAGTCCTATACCGTATATACCGCGTCTATAATTATCTCTAGCGCTATCTCTATTAATCTATTCCTTCGCGCCCCTATTTATTATTACGGGAGGAGGCCTCGACTTTTAGTATAGTCGCTAAGTCGCCCTACGACTATTAATTCTAGGGCCTTTCTAAGGGTACTTAGTAGCGCTATCGGACGGTACGCCTTAGGTACCGTGTAGTCCTCCTTCTTCGGTTTCTTTAGGACGACCGTATTAGCCTTTTTAAATTCCCTCGGGTAGTAGCTAAGGTAGAAGCACGTGTTAAATAAATAAGTAAGCTCCTTAAAGAGCCCGTCCGCTATTAGCTTAAGGAACCGATTCGGGATCCTATTAATCCCTAGGGCCTTATCTTATTTTAGCCTATAGATAGCTTATAGGACTTCCTTACTTGTAATATTACTACTATTACCTACCGGTAGTAGGTATTCTATGCCATCGATATCTGTTAGGTCGGCTTATAGGGGGGGTAGGAAGAATATCGTCCGCAGGACTTCTACTTTCTCCTTAAAGGTCTCGGCTACCCCTTCCCTATCGCCCCTCCTTAGAGGGGGGAACTTAGGGAGGGGCTGTAGCGACGAGCTATTATTCCTCGCCTACTTAGTAAAGCCCTATATACCCTTTCGGGACTTAGTAGCGTTATAAATCTTTCTTCTAAAGTCGATCGCCTTCTCCGTTCTTAGTACCCTATTCCTTTCCTTAATAGCTGCGTTCTTAGCTCCCTCCGTAGTAGTATCTCTACACCTCTAGAATGCTTTTATACTTCTTATAGTATCCTCGGTAGTATATCGGCATTTCAAGTTCTAGAAGGTCTTTCTCCTACCCCTAGGCTTCGCCTAGGGGACCGTCTCGTCTACGACCTCCTTTAGGCCCTATTATAACCGCGAGAGGTAGTTATCTATTTAGTTCGTAGTTTCTAGTAGTTAGAGACCTAGTTTCCGGCTTAGCGCCTAAGCCCCTTTCCTAACTTCCTTAGGGTCCGCCGTCTTCCACGACCTCTTTAGTGCGCTCTACTACTCCTCTACTCTCAGGTCGAGCTCTATATATATAGGAAGGTGGTCGGAGCCGAACTATAGCTTAGGGCGTACCCGGTAGACCTATACTGCGTTAAGAAGTCTAGGTATAGTAAAGACTAGGTCGATCGCGCTCTTAAACCCCCTCGCCCTCTAAGTAACTATCCTATCTAGTAAGGCTAGGTTCATGTCGTTATTAGCTATAATTCCTGCTAGCTGGTCTACTTCTAGGTAGTATAAGAACCGCCCCGGGTTATTCCAGTTAGGGTAGTAGAGGTTAAAATCCCCTACCACGATGTACTTACCAGGTCGCCCGACCTCCTCTCCTATAGTTAGTAGGCTTGACGGGTTCTCGTTCGTTACTAGTAATAGGCTCGGGTTATATATATTATATAACTGGAAGCGGGCTAGGTGTTCCTTACCCTCCTAGGTAGGGAGCTAGAGCTTCAAGGTACTAATATCCCTTATAGGGAACTCTACCTCCTAGCTATCTACCTGAAGCCTCTTATTAATATAGAAGCACGTTCGTATATCCCGCCCAGCTTTATACGCTAGGAAGAACGCCTCGGAGCTAGGGTTATAGGACGATCGGTTCCTAGCGTTATAGTAGGGTTCTTATATCGCTAAGATATCTATTTCCTAGACGACCCTGTCTTCTAGTAGGGTTATTATTATACCTATTTCGCTTCTAATATTATACTATAGTATCTTCAGGATTAGTATACTAGATATCTAGATCTAAGGTACCGCTATTTACTTCTCGCATATCTATCTCTCCCTAGTCGACCTATTCGCCCTCCCTAGTAAGGTTAATAGCGCTATTTACTACTATTTCTATAAGTAGCTTATTAACGCTATCCGCCAGCTCCTTTCTACTACTCGTCCTCACCTCTAATGTTTTCTAGCCTAGCTCCTTGACCATAAGCCTTCTAAAGGCAGGCGGCCTCCCTAGCCTATACCCGGGTCTCTAAAGCCCTAGCTACTCTCCGCTACTAGGCGTGTCGTACGTTACCTAGTCGGTTATAGCCTTTCTCTTCTTCTTTATCCCTATAATTATAAATCCTTCGGCGTCTATCGCCGCTATTACTCGCTCTCGCCTTATCTTATAGAATAGGGTCTTATTCGCGACTAGCTATCTGGCGCGTTACCTCTCCCTAGCCCTTACCGGGCATTTATTAGACTAGGAGGAGTAGCCCTATTATTTACACGTAGTACACCCTCGCAGGGCGTCCGTAGCCTTCGCCCTATATTCCGCCGTACTATAGCCCTAGCTATAGTCGGCGTATTAGGTGTTATTAGGGTAGTTACGGTATATATACCCGTATAACTGACATTTAAAGTACTATAATAGCCTTACCCTCTATTTATACCGCTCCGCGAGTTTTATCTCGCCCGCCTCTACTATCCCCTTCCTAATTAGGTCGTCTGCTATTACCGGCGACGCGACGCTTACTACGAGTAAGGAGTATACCTTCCTAAGTATATACGTACTCGTTAGCCATCTCCCTTCTACCACGTCTAGGTTAGGGTAGAGGGCCCTATTCTCCCGTTAGATTTTCTCCTTAATCGCCTGTTAATCCTTTATATTAAAGATAGATATTCGTACTCCGTATACTACCACGCCGAACGATTTCCTTACTACTACTACGGAGTGGTATGTCGTATTTACCTACGACTACTCCCTTTCTAGTGCCAAGGATAGATATATAAGGTCAGCATCCTACTTATTCAGGTCCTTACCCTAGTTTCCACCCCTCCCTATAGGCGTTACCTTTTACTTTAGAGCTTAGGACTATTCGCCCGCAGGGGGGCTTTATACTTCCGGCGGAGGCGGACTATTAGCACCTAAGTTAATCCTTATTTACTCCTTAAGTATATCTCCTAAGCGGATCTAGGTATTATTACCGCTTTAGCTTACTCTCTACTCCGCCGCAGGCCCTATTTAGGTAGATTATTCCCTTAGCTCAACGTACCGACACGCGTATACTATCCTCTCGGGCTAAATAGACGGTCTCCGTAGTAGCCGCTATTAAATACCACGCCTTATAGGGTTAAGACCCCTACTTCGCGTTACTATTAGAGGTCTCCCTTATTTAAGCCGTCTATATCTCGCAGGGACTACTAGTATTAAGCCCTTAACCAGGTAGTATAATATAGTATTTCCACCCTACTAACTAAGGTACGCTATACTAGGTTTCTAGCGTGCCTATATTAAAACCTACTTTTTATTCCGCTCCTAGCCGGTAACTACGCGGGGGGGACTTAAACCCCTAGGAGGTATAAGAGTCGGTATTAATAAGTTCCCTATATCTAGTAGTCCACGTACCCTAAGGGTGCCCTATCTAGTAGCTAGTAGTCTAGCGCATCTACTAGTTAAGACTAGCTTCAGCCTATATCGACGACGCGTAGTAGCTACTAGTCGGGTGGTTTTTATAAGCGATTTCCCTTATAGATATTAGGCGCGACCCAACGCGTCTCAGGCCTTAGACCTAGTCCTAGCCCTTTCCCTACTAGGGGGTGCCCGTATAAGGAGATAGGAGAGTACCCGTATTTATCCTCCTAGCCGCTCTCAGCTAATAACTACGTGAGGGGACTTGAACCCCTAAGAGGTAGAGGACGCGTCTTAATAATTCGTCTCCTATTAGCCCGTCTTAACGATATAGCCCCAGCATCTCTTTCTAGTCTATCCCCTACTAGGGGGTACCCGTATAAGGAGATAGGAGGGTACCCGTGTCCGTCCTCCTAGCCGCTCTTAGCTAATGACTGCGTGAGGGGACTTGAACCCCTAAGAGGTAGAGGACGCGTCTTAACGATTCGTCTCCTATTAACCCGTCTTAATAATATAGCCCTAGTATCTCTCTCTCCCTAATACGTGTATCTATCTTCTTAGGCTATATAGATAGTATCCCTTTATAAGCTTCCTATAAACTTACGGCTATCCGGCCGCCGGAGGCGACTATCCGCTAGGGGTTAGAGCCTATTAAAGGGTTAAGGTCCCTAGGGCTATATATATATACTTTAGGCTGTATTTAACTACGGTCGCTACTATTATATACTACGCCTTATAAGCCTTCTATAGAAAGCCTATTTCGCGTTACCTATAGAGGTCTCCCTTAATAACTAGTCGTAGCTAGTTCAGGCCGACCGTGTCTTATAAGAGTAGATGTTTCTATATACCCTAGGGCCCTAGCCGTGTATCTATTCCTAACTCTTACTAACTAAGCTCTTCTACGATAGTATAGGCGGTACTATATCTACCGCTACCTCTATCCCTAGTAGCGGCTTCGGGCCTTAGTACGAATAAGGTACGCTATCACGTCTTTTCCCGTCCTCGCTATTCCGCCGCGCCGGGCGGTTTAATAGTCTTAGAATAGAGTCGAGCCTAAGGGTATCCTACCGCGTAGTTAGAATGATATTATATCTACTAGCCCGAGGCTAGCTTCGGGCCTAAATACGGGTCAGGTGAATACGTATCGGATAATTCCCTTATTATTACCACGTTATAAAAAGACCCCTAGCTAATACTAAAGGCTTAACGTAACGCGACGGCGGCGAGCCTCTAATAGATTTAAACTATTCACTGCAGCTATATCTAGTACAGGTCTATAGTACTAATATAGTACTTATTAGACACCGCGAGGTACTATTAAGTATTATAATTATTAAAGGAAGGGATATATAACTAAGGATTATTAGAGCGTAAAATTAATAGTTATAAGTATTATAACTAATAAGCTTATAGCTAATAAGATATCTAGTAATAAGCCGGTTAAAAAAGGCTTAAATTTAAAAAACCCCTAAGTACTATAATTATATCCGCTATTATAATATAAAGGAAGAAGCGGATATATTAACTTATTATTATAATATAAGTAGAGCTTAAGAGCTTATAAAGAGAATTTACTATACTAATTAACTCTAGAGTAGATATTAATTATATTAATATACGCTTAATAAAGGAGTAAGATTAGGAAATAGACTCTAGCTCTAGTAATACCTTATATAATAGAGTTAGGAACCTAATATTATTACTAGGTTCCTATATAAGAAAAATTAAACTTATTAATTCTAATAGTATTATATAATATTATAAGGGCGCCTTTTATATAATAATAAACCTTAATTATAACTTCTACCTTAGGTATTTATAATTAGAGGAATAAAATCTCTAAGTAGATTAGCTTATATAAAACTAGTAATTCCCTATTAAGAAAAGTAATATTAAGGAGTACTTTAGTACTATTAAAGCCTTAAAGGAGTAGCTTAATAATATTATATTTATTATAACGTGCTTAGGAGTAGGTAATAAAAGCCTACTACTTAAAGTTAAGCTCCCTCTAGAATTTTAAGAATTCTAAGACATCTTTTTAATTAAGAATACTAGGGCGCTATTAGCTTATATATATTATAGTTACGCGATTAATATAAAGGAGAATAAGGAACTTCCCTTTAACCTACTTTATAACCTATTAGAGAAAGAGTTACGCGTACTAAGGGAGTACCTTAAGTAGGCTTTAGAAAAGGGGTAAATTTATTATTCTATAAGTCTAATAGGTATACTAATTCTTTTTATACTAAAAAAGGATAGAATATTATACTTATATATTAATAATAAGGCGCTTAATAAGATTATAATTAAAAATTACTATCTACTTTTATTAATTAATAAAATATTAATAAGATTAGGTAATACTAAGTACTTAACTAAGTTAGATCTTAAGGATATATATTATTACCTATAAATAAGAAAGGGTAATAAATAGAAGACTATATTCTATATAAGGTATAACTATTTTAAATATATAGTTATACCTTTTAAACTTATTAATATACCTACCTTATTCTAAGTATATATTAATAAAGCCCTAGCGGGACTACTTAATATTATATATATTATTTATCTAGATAATATTCTTATCTACTCCTAGGATAAAAAGTCTTATATTAGAGCTATAAAGGTAGTATTATAATATCTTTATAAATTTAAACTTTATATTAGCTTAAAGAAATATAAATTTATAGTAATAGAAGTAGAATTCCTTAGCTTTATTATTAGTTATAATAGCGTATATATAAATCCGCGTAGAGTAGATACTATAATAGAATAGCTAGAACTTAGAAGTATTAAGGATATTTAAATCTTTTTAAGGTTTACTAATTTCTACTATTATTTTATTAAGTACTATTCCTCTATTACCGCGGCGTTAATAGACTATCTAAAAAATAATAATCTATATATTAAAAATAGAAAGTTGATATTAAGTAATATTATAAGAGTAGTATTTAAATAGCTAAAGTAACTCTTTTAAGAGGCGCTATTATTTATATATTTTAACCTTATAAGAGAAATCTAACTAGAGACTAATACTTTAATACTAGTTATTATAATTATTTTATTATAAAAGTTCCTAATTAGTAATAAAGGCGTAGAGGTAGGGTAGTATCTAGTTACTTTCTACTCCCGTAAACTATATTTAGTAGAAACTAGATATAAGACTTATAACTAGGAACTACTTATAATAGTTAAGGTATTCTAGGTATAGAGGTACTTCTTAAAAGGTAGCTTATACCTAATTATAGTAATTACTAATTATAATAACTTAAGGTATTTCTAGATAATATTATTATTAATAAGGAGATAAGTACGCTAGGTAATAAAGCTTATAATATATAACTTTAAGATATACTATTATACGGGTACTAAGAACCTAGCTAACGCCCTATTAAGGCGATTAGACTATATACTAATAATAAATAAAGAGGATATTTATTTATTAATATTATAAAATAAGTTAAAGAATATTAGATATATTCCTTCTAATAAGTACTATATATATAGTATTTATAAAGGTTTATAAGATAGTAAGGCCCGTAGTTATAAATAGTATAAAAGGTTAGAGATAGGGCTTAGAAAGCCTTATACCCTAAAAATAGGAGAGAGTAACGCGCTCTTAAGGATATAGAGTAGTATAAGTAATAGCTTAAACCCTATTATAAGATAATTTAATATTAATTAAGCTATACCTAGAAGGTATATTATAGCCGCGTTAATAATAGAGCGTATATAAAATAAGTATAGTAACTTAATATTAAAGATACTCTAATATCTCTAAGAGGGAGATAAGGATATTTATAATAAGAAATAATTATCAAAGTCCTAGGGCTATAAAAAGGCTACTAACGTATCTCTATTAATAGATAAGATAGGGGTCCTTTATAAGGACGGCGTAGTTTTTATACCTAATAATAAAGTAATTAGATAAGAAATCTTAAAGCTTTATTATAATAACCTTTATACTAGCTACTACTTATAAAAGTATATATAAGAGCTTATTAAGCGGAAGTTCTATTAGAAATTAATAGAGTAAGATATTTATAATTATATATAAGAATACTTAACCTACTAATTAATAAAGCCGCGTAGATATACTATTTATAATATACTATTACTATTACTAATACTTATAAGACCTTTTTAGGAAATTATAATAGATTTTATTATAGATCTCCCTCTAAGTAAATAAAAGGGTAGCGTTTATAACGCGATCTTAGTAGTTATAAACTATTATATTAAGGTAGCTAGGTATTTACTTATTATAAAGATAGTTAATACTATTAGCGTTACTAACCTATTATATTATAAAATCTTCTTAAAATTTAGTTAGCTAGAAGGTATTATTAGTAATTAAGGGATAGTATTTATAAGTAGCTTCTAAGTAGCTATATATTATTATATTAATATAAAAAGAAAGCTTAATACTACTTTCTATCCTTAAATAGATAGTTAAATAGAGAGATATAATAGTATACTTAAGTAGTATCTACGCTACTATTCCACCTAGAGATAAGATAACTAGGTAGAGTTACTTTATTTAGTAGAGTTTATATATAATTATATAAAGTATACTAGTACTAGGTTACCTCTATATAAGGCGCTTTATAACTACTTACCTAAGCTAGATATAAAGCTTTTAGAGCTATTATTAAAAGAAGTCCTATTAATATAGGAAAGGGTTAAATTACTTTAGAAATAAAGGGAAGGTTTAAAGTAGTACTTATACTAAGTATAAGCTATATAAGTAGAGTATATAAATAAATAATAAAAGTAAAGATAATATAATATAGGTAACTATATCTTATTAAATATAAAGTATATTAGATTAGTATAAGTAATTAGAAAATTATTATAATATTATCTAGGGCCTTTTAAGGTCTTTAATTATATTAGTAGTTAGGTATATAGGTTATAGCTACCTAATATATTTTATATTTATAATATCTTTTATATCTTACTTATAAAGCTATATAAAGGTAATAGTAAGAGTATTATAAGAGCTTTATAAGTAGAGCTTATAAAAGATAAAGATAAATAGGAAATTAAAACTATTCTTAATTATAAGATCTTATATAATAAACTTTAGTATTTAATTAAGTAGAAGGGTTAGTCTTATAATTATAATTAATAGCTATGTAAATAGGACTTAGTTAATATACTAGATATACTTAAAAGATTTAAGTATAATTACTTAAAGTTATAAAGTTTATATTATAAAGGAGGAAAGAAGATTTCTATTACTATTAATAAAAAAATTAAAATAAAAAAAGAGGATACCTAATATAACTAGAGCGCCGAGGGCGTTATAATAGAAGACTACTATATTATAATAGTAGTACTACTAGACCTAGACCTATTACTAATAGTAATAGGAGTATCCTCCTTATTATCCTCTTCTTTATCCTTTATAATAGGAGGGAGGCGCTCCTATATTATATTAGTAATACTTTAATAAGGCTTTAAAAGGGGAGATAGAGTAATATAAATACGCTAGCAGAGGATATTAAGAATACCCTTAAAGGCATTTATAATCTAGCTAGTAATAGCGAGGTCTACCCTAGTAGGAGTAGTAGTAGTAGCGGGGGTAGAAGAGGCGTAGTAGAGGTAGTAATAATACTATTAAATAAGCCTATTAAAGGTTCATTAGAATCTAGTAAGCTAAGGGAGGTTAGAGCTAGTATTTAAAGATTAAAGAAGGCGGGTATAAGCGCGGTAAGTAGAGGTAAGAATCTCCTATTAATATTTAATATTAAGATATTTATAATAATTATACCTTATAAAGCTAAGGGAGGCGCGTGCGTAGAGTATACTACTAAAAAAGTAAGTAAAGCTTTAATTAAAAGTATTAGACTTATAACTCTTTAAATTAAAATATAGTATATTAAAGGTATACTATATAGGATAATATAAGGATAGGTTATAAGTGGCTTAGTAAAGGAGGTTAAGTACTATTATAAGTAGAAGGGATAGTAGTAGTCTTCTTTAATTAGTAGAGGGTAAGTTTATTATTAAGGATTACTTATAATATAACTACTAGAAGTATAAGGAGGTATAATAAGGCGCGGAGGGGGTAATAATATAAATAAGAGTTAAAAAGGACTTAGTATAATTAATAAAAAATAATAATATTATAATTAAAATAATAATATTTAAAGTTATATAAAGAAGGTATACCTTAAGTACTTAGTAAACCCTTAATAGTAATAACTTCCTATTCACTTTAAAATACTAAGACTTCTAACTACTTCTATAATAAATTAATAAAGGATAATATAAAGTATAATAAGAATATATTATAGTATAAGGATTATATATAAGAGTATTATTTATAATAATTATAGTTTAATAAAACTATATATTCCTTAAGGCTTAGCTTAAAGGGCCTTATAATTAATTATATTATTATACTCTTATTAGAGGTATATTCTATTATTAAGGGAGTATCTTTTATAAATTATAACCTTTTATACTCTTAAAGCCTAAGAGCCTAGATAGGGAGATAATTATAAGGACTAGTTAGGAATATAATACTATTATTAACGTGGCGTTTATAATATATAGTAGTACTACGCTACCCCTTTACCTATAATATATAGAGGAGGGAATTCCCCTTAAAGGAGAGGGTAGCGATTAGTCTTACTATTAATAAGAATAGAGAGTTCTATATATATATATATACGTACTATTTATAGTACTTAATAGCTACGTTATTATATAGTACCCTTATATATTTATAAATATTTAATCTATTATTAATAATAAAATATATATACCTACTAGTTAATATTACCTTTTTATTTTTATATTATTATTAATATATATTACTAATACTTATACCTAGTAAGTTATTCCCTATTAATATATAGTAATATTAATTATATAAAAATATTATATACTTTAGTATTTAAAGTTAATAAGCTAAGTATCTAATTATATATTAAAGGTATTTAGAATAATTCTAAATTATATTATATATTATCTTAATATAATTAAAAGATATAAATAGTTTAGAAGTATATATATATTATTTAAATAATTTATTAATATCCTTTATTACTAACTATTAAATAATATTATTACTACCTTATAAAAGGTTTTAATACACGCGTCTAGCCTAGCTAATATTAATATTATATTAGTAGTAGTATATTAAATAACTCTTTTCCCTTATTTTTCTTATATAGTTTTAAGGTTTTTTAATAAGTATTCTAGTTAATCTTATTAGCCCTAGGGACTAGGGCCTAGGAGGAGAGGTACTTATTAGGCTTAGGTATATATATACCTTACGCGCTACTTTATAACCTACTTTAAGTAACCTTCCTTAGAAATATAAGGTAATATCCTAGTAACGGGAGGCCTAGGCTAAGCTTATACTTAGTAGATATATATCTTCTTAGCTATCCCCTATTATTCTTCTAAGTTCCTTAGAGATTAATTCTACTATTATAATAGGCCTACTACCTAATCTATTAGTAGACCTATACCTATTATTAAACCCTATAACGTGACTCTACGTCTTTTATTACCTGATACGCCGCTGCAGAGCTAGCGGGTGCAGGCCTTACAGGAGGCTGCTGTAGGGGCTCCTGCGAGGTGTCTCAGGCTGATGCGCCCAGCGTCCGGGGTACGCAAGTCCCAGGTGTGGTATTTTTGAAATATGGGGGTGGCATTTTTGAAAATATTCCAGAAAAGTGTGGTATTTTTGTAATTTGCCGATTCATATATCTAGCCATTCGGAACGGATCTATCGTTGACGTTCCTTAGTAACTAGATTATATATATTTCTTGTCACCACTGCTATGCACCTTGCTAAGATAATTCATAAGTAGTCGGCCACAATGTTCAGTGCTAAGGTTTCACAACTATCTCGCGCTAAAATCGGCCCGATTCTACCCGTCACCTCTTTCCACCTCAGATATGTCGATCTCCTTGGACATCTTTCCATCTTACTCCAAGGTCATAAATTCATAGAACTGTCCTCCAGCTTGGGAGAGTCGGTATGTGATGTACCTGATCCTCAATATACATGTCGAAGTGAAGGTGAAGACTACGTTATTTAGGGCAATGCGTGAACGTAGTCGAAGATGGCTAGCTCTCGCTAAAAAGCCGCCCTAAGGGTGCCATTCTTTCTTCAAAACAACTCGCTCACCATAACACACTTTCCAACGCTACCGCCAATGTTCATTGGAGAGCCCTCCACATACGGGCAACCTAGAGCGCCTACACGACCCACCGACCTGCGATGATCTAGCTATCAAAACTGTGTATCAGCATTGTTTACATATCGGCCTCTGTTGGTCAGAAGCCCTAAGTCTCGGTAAGTGGGAGCTCCAGCCGGAAATGTAGGATCCTCAATACAACGTACCTAGTATTGTCTCTAACTTTATTATGTACCAGCATAGGAGATGCATCACTCGTAGCGCAGGAACGCCTCTATGGGCACACCATGGCGCCTCGGTCGAAGAAAGACAAAGCCATAAAGCCGGCCGCCGAGACTAGCGTGGAACCTCCCCCAGCCCTTCGAAAGCGGAAAAGATCAATGACTGAAGTCGGTGGGAGACCAAGTAAGGTCATCAAGAGCATCACGGCCAACGGTGGAGCACCCGTAGCACCGTCAATTGAAGACGGAGGAACTCCACCAAGGGATACAACATCGGAAACATCGGGTCTTACAAGCGCCGACGAAGCCCTAACGGGAACATCTGCGACGGGTGTGGATAGCGATGGAAGTAAGCAGGTGTCAGAGGTTCGCAACTCGTCAGGTGGGTATATGTCAGCTATTATTCTTAGTAGGGCATGACTGATATCAAATATAGTTGAAGAAAATCGGTCAGCGGAGGTTGTCACCGCATACCGTAATGCGATGGAGATCCTTGTAGAAATAGCGAATCGCGAACGGTACAGAACATATGGCCAACCTTACATGGGGCCCGGCGGCCCAGCTCCGTATAGCACGTCATTTGCGAGTGGCCGTGTGAGCACGTACACGACACCGTATACGAACGGCATGCCGAATACATACACTACTCCCTACGCCAACACCGGGCTGACAAACTACGTGACTCCATATTCTGACTCTCCGTTCGTTGCTGATGCAAGTGGAGCTCGCCAAAGCATTGCAGTGGTTGAACCGGAGGTGCACGTTGTCGACCATCCTAACTTGGAGAATCGGATTGCCCAAGGTAACACAAATGAAACCAACTCTGTGATGATCACCAACGAAACGGAAGGACGCAATGACGTTTTCAAGGAGACGAGAGACGATGACGCAGTATCGTTGTCTTCGGCAATGAACATTGATAGCTTTCTCGTACTAGCAAATGGTGGTGTACCTCCTGGTCCCGATGATGATTCAAATGATTCTGATCATGACGATACGTTTTATGACAGCAAAGATACAGCATTGGATGCTCCACCATCGCCAGCTGATACAATAGACGAATCATTATCTCGTGCTGATGAAGATATCCACGCGCTAGTGAACAATATCGCCAATGGCCTGATGCGTACAGAGGAGCCACCGAATCAGGTCCCAGCAGGAAATCCTTATACCGCTTTCTATTCAACAATGAACGGGAAACAATTAGGGGCGGAGCTGAAGCGTCTGGTTGCCGTCGCCCAGCCCGAAGTCAACGCTATCATGCCTACAGAACAGATACAGGCTGCCCATTTGTTTTACACTCACCTCGTAAGTCATGCACACACCCGAAACGCGGCGAACCTCCGTCCGGCCCAATTGAACCATTCCGCCAATTTCACCACCCCAAACCCATGGGGCCAAGCTGTGTACCCACCAGCCCCGCCCAAGGGTTACATGGTGCAGTGGCACGATAGCATTACGAGAGCACCATCACAGCCACCGCCTCCCACGGGCCAGCCCTTCGTTCCACGCGGCAACGTCATCGCACCGCCGGCAGTAAGGAACGTCGAGGAAGAGCAGAAAGTCGCCACCTATGGTTTCCCGCCGAAGCCGAGTCGGCGACCGGGTTTGCGATCAGGAGGTAAGAGGGGAGGAAAGAAGGAGTAACGTTTTTGTCATGTCTTTGTTGAAGTCATACCTTTTTGCAGAAGCTCAGCGAGGTCGCAGGCGCAATAGTGTGGATTGGGAAGGCTTGACCGGGAATTGCACGAGATACCCACTGCATGCGAAAATAGTTTTCATTTGCCCATGCTCCTTGAGGGGCTTGTTCTGAATCATCGACGAGGCAGCGCTGCTTCGCATCTTGTTCTTTGCTGGGAGGGGGAGGCGTTGTTATGATCTAGCTCAGGAGCGTCACTTCATGAAAATACGGGCATGGCGATAGCTGTTAGTTATTTTAGACACATAAATCTAGACAACTTCTATCAGAGATTACCACTGCCATTCACATATGAATAAAAATCTCACTTACTGTAATTCACAGTCTCAAGTCCATATCCATCACGCTGAGCCTCTACAACCACCACCGGTTCTCCTCCTAAGTCAACTAGACCATTTGGCTCCAACGATAGCCATCACAGTAAAGAAAGGGAAACGATGACTTGCGAAGTTTCTCCCGGAGCATATTCGGAATAAATGACGCAGGACAAATCCAACACGCTCCCTTCTCCCTTCCGTCTTCCACCACAAAATCCAAAGCGTACAAACCCACATGATCGACCTCTAGCCTTCCCCTTCACAATCCCATTCCTCTTAACCCTGATCGAACATCAGACAATCCTGGCACACACCTACCTTACAACCCATAACTCAAATGATCCACTCACAATCAGCATTCTCCTTACCATCCCTCATTACCCTCCCAAATCGCCTACTTTTGGCACAACCATCCCCAACAAAAACCAAGCAGCTACCCTATCCTCACGCCCCCAGGCCCAACTACCCTCTAAGCCTTCCCTTCCCTTCCCTCCTCTCCAGTCGCCAGATTAGAACTCGGCTATCCAGCCAAAGACTCATACCTTGCACGCGGGAAGTGGGAGGGGTAGGGGTGGGAAGTGGGCAGTGGAGAGTGGAGTGTGGGAGTTGGTAGGGATATGGGTGAGGTAGGATTTTCTGGCTGGGTTGTTAGATGGAGTGTAGAGTCTGGAGTGGATTTTGGCAGTTGTAATTGTAGGCAGTATGTATGATCTGATATATTGACCTGACAGGGTCTCAAGTCTTCCTATTCTAGCAATGGAGTGAATGGTTTATCAAGGCTGCTGTTGGGCGCTGTGATGAGTTGGAGGAAACTTGGGGGGATGGGGACGATTAAATGTAGATGATGTGGGTAGGTGGAGTAAGGGGTACGTATTCTTCATGGGGTCACCTAATGAATTTGTTAGCCGGTTCATGGACTCATGCGTTTTCACCACGTTGATATGGTATTTATTGGCTGTCTCTTGCTTTCGATTAGTGGGTCCTGTCACGAGGACCGGGATGAGGATTGCTAAGGAGGCCTCAAGGCTGTACCAACGATGAAACCTTTAGTAGATGGTCCGAAGCAGACGGTGCGGTTACACTCCTCAAATGCAAGCAGACACCTATCGATTAGACAGTAGATCTTGCATTATAGCATACACTCCTGCATGCAACTTTTATTCAATCTCCACCATGACTTTTATCAGCGACCGGCAGGTCAGCCAGTAATCCCAAAACGACACCCATCATAGTCCCACTGTCATACCTCCACTGCACGCTATCGACAGGTATTACGCGTGGGTGGAGAGTTGATTGAGAAGATAGTCGGGCAAGTGAATGGCGAGTAGCATTTTCATGTGGATGCTGAGTGGAGGAAAGACTGGTATAAAAAATTGCCCCAGCTACAAACAACTGCGTGGCTGTCCATAAATGCATGCTGAGGATGACATGACGTGGTGGTATACTTCGTCTGATATACTCTGGAAGGGCGAGACGTCATACTGGTACTTTGGGGCCACTCAGTGACTACGAGAATTAGAAGTCGTCCAAGAGCTCTATTGCGCTTGAGGTTATAGCCGTCATGGGATACGTTTGGGTCGGCGCTGGGTTCCGTTGCACGCATCGCCTGCCGCAGCAGTCTTTGCCGCCATATCACACAATCCCACCTAGAACTTGAGATGTGTGTGGGGTTCTTCTGAGCTGGTCAAGACGAACACATGTTAGTTTCATGGCGATCGAAAGTGCTCTGCTTCTGTTGGCCATCATGAGCACGCAAGACCTGCTGAAGAAAGCCGCTTCTGATAGTTCTTCTGCCGTTGGAGGCGTTCGAGAGCGGCATCAGCAGCCTCTTGGCACTTTGAAGATAAAGGCTCACGGTTCGCACTAACGATGGAGAGCTTTGTGGTGGGCAAATTCTGACCAGCTCGTTCGACCAACCTATCGATAGCTTTCAACGATTCGATGCCTCGATGGGTATCGTACCAGCCAGATGGTGTAGGATAGACTCGGAGTCTGACTTCTCGTAAGCCTGGAGGGAGCCGCATGACGGCATCCATCCAGCTTTCCATATAGTCTTTGGATATCTGAGTCAGCATATATCCACCGAGCATGAAGGTTGCAACCAAGGACGTGGCATTTACAGCAGCTTGGAAAGCGAAGACGTGGAGTTGTGAGCATTAAGCAAGAGAATTGGCCAAAACTGTTACTAAGGTAGGAAAATTTTCCGATCGACGAAGAACCAATGTTCTACTCACAGAAAGTACAGATGCCAAGGTCTAGTGAGCGTAATCGCTTCGCCGTTGCAGGCGTCAGTTGGTCGATAAAGCCTGCCAGATTCTCCGCCTGGTTGAATCGAAAAGTACGAGAAGCAAGGAATACCTCATCAGACTCTCCTTTCACGGCCGATGAGACTAGGCGGACGCCCCTGAGGCCAGCAAAGCCCGGTAAACCTCGACGGCCAAAGCCAAAGTAATAGGCGTTGAGATCGAAGATGGGCCCGCATGTGTAGTCGTACTCCCAAAGACCGTCACAACTGAGGGTGTCACGACATTCGAATAAAAGCTTCCAAACAATTCTCCGGACTTCGGTGGGAAGATATATGAGCGTCCCTAATCCTGGATTGAGTCTTTCCGCTTCAGCAAACCACTCCCACCTACTCTGAGTGCGACAGAGGATTCGATCAGTGATATATCGTGAAACTATATCCTGGTCGAAGGGTAGAGTCAATACAAAGGTTGAATCTCTCTGGCTGCGGTCCGCTATTGATACGTTCGTAACTTTCTCGTGTGGTAGAATGGATAGTCGGGACGAGCCCAGGCGGGAAAAAATCATGGAGAGGAATCACAGAAGGAGTTGAAAACAATCACGAAGTAGGAATCGAAGAAGGAACGATTCTTGAGGCTGAGGATCGCCTCGGAACCCCGCAGCAACCGACCCGGGGTGTTGTAGCTTTAATCAGGCTACAGCGCTGTCGGCCGTACTTGCCTAGCAATGCATAGTTGTATGGTCCGTAAAGGAAAGAGGCTTCGCTGATATTCTAAAGACCATACTGGTGACCGGGATCCGAGCGTCTGTTGGCAAGGACATAGTACATGTGAATTGGCAGTAGATCATCAACTCATTGCGCCACCTGTCAATACTTCTGTCAAATGAAATTATATCATGGGCAATTTGTCACTCAAATGTCTAAGATCGACGACACTCGCCTAGACCGAGACTTGCCATATATCTGTCGCGTAATAACAATGAAGACCAATGTGTATAGCCAATCATCCATAATCGAATCATTCCAGGTATCTCCAGGAGAAACTTGCTAGTACAGATTGAACGCTGTGACGAAGCCCAACGAGTCACTGCTCAGGATCGACAATACTTGACAGCCGATAATCCTCAATCTTGATTCTGATAGAAGGTATTCTATAGGACTTCGAAGGCTGGCTGCGATCGGTCATCTAGTACGTGATGCTTCGTAAGCTGTATTTTTTGATGTATTGAGTCTATCTATAAGACCGATACTGACAAGGCAGCAGAGCTCCCGTAGGTCTGAGGTCGCTGGCATATCGTTGATCGTTGTGTCGGCTTCAGAATCATAAAAGGGGCTATGCTAAGCTCGATAAAAGCGAAAGCACCTATGGTATTTTCGGGCCTTTGGTGGCTAGTAGCCACTACGATGTTAGATATAAGGGAGTGGCTGCAAAGGGATGGGCTATACCTTACATGACGAACCGATTCTTTCCACGCCTTGGAACGCCACAGTCCGCAGTCAGACATCACCGTCAGATCGAGCTCTCGAGACATTGGTGTGATAAGGTTACCAAGGATACGGCGATGGTCGTCTGCATCGAAGAAGCTGCAAGCAAGAATTACCATAGCAACATCCACAATGACGCCGAGCGTTATGCTTTGCAGCGTTCGATGTGTTCCCAATACGAATACTCTGAATGTTGGTGCTGCATATTTCCTGTTGTGCCCTCTATACAAGCTCTGCGTTATGAAACCACGGACTATTGCATGGCATGACAGCGGACGAAAGAGAACATTTTTTGTACCGCTACAGCCCAGTGAGATGCCGCGACGCATGAGGCATGCGTACGCGAGAGAACTTGATGATTAGACATGTAATCATGCTGCATGCTATCATGGTATAGAAAATCTGTACTTTGGTGTCTCGATCGGTTCTGAGGACAAGTATAATGGAAGAATCTTCAGCCTGGGGATAATCCAGAGCTGCTCTTTTGGCGGCAGCTACTCGGAGTCATGACCTTATATCGACATAGTCCACAATACGGAAGCTTGAGTACGGGTAGACCATTGGATACAAGGCATGATTATAGTCGGCAGAGTCAGTGAAGTTCGACGTAAGAGCATCAGCTCTGAGCGCTGTATACAAAGGTCAGCGTAGCATAGTCATACTATGACTAAGGAGGTCAACTCGACCGTAGAATTGATAGGCTTTGATTACCTGGAATTATGTTGCAGGTAGGTATCTGTTATTTTAGATGCGTCGAAATGTCGATGCCAAGACTTGCGGAGATTGTGACCTCACGTCCGAGTCAACCACCGTCCGACCCGCCTAATTACTCTATCCTAGGCTCTCGTCATTGAGATCTTATAACGCAAAAGTAATGGGCTCCTCCACCTCCAAAGCAGCCAAAACGGCCGTGGGCGCAGCAAGGCGCCAGTACCCTCAGAGGGTTCCACCGCCGCCTACATCTAACAAACCCACAGCGCCCCCTCCCCCAGCTGGCCAACCCACAGCTCCAGGCCCGACAGTACATCCGAATTCATGGGCTAAAGAGACAAGGGATGAATGTACGTCTTCACAGACTATGTGCAAAATCAATCGACTGATGTATGGAATTCAGCTATCGCGCTCGACGCTTCAGACCCCGACTTCGCCCGCTCCCTCCGCTCTCTTGGCCCCGTCCAGCCAAACTCTACGCTCTCCAATAGCTCAACTTTCTCGAATGACCCTCCCAATACTGCCGGCTCTAAGTCTTCTCCCAACCATCCACATCCGCAATTCTTCCCAGACATGTCGCAAAATCCTGCCCTTCTGCTGCTGAAAGCGAGGGAAAGACTACAGCAAGAGGCGGAAGCAGAATTTGCAAAGACTAGCCGTTCTGATGCCGAAGGTAAGAGATTTCTAGATGTGAACACGTTGCGGCAAGTGCTTGTCATGAGGGATGATAAACGTATGGGCGAAAGAGATATCGAGAAGACTCTAGGCTTAGCGGGAGGTGTGGTAAGAGCACTCGGACAAAAGGGGATTGTTGGTGATGTGAGGGTTGGAAAGGTCACTCGCGAAGACTCGGGTCTATATGACTGAAACGAATTTTCCAAAGCGCTGGAGATGGGATTTCGCTACCAGCTCGCATGCCCACCGTCTATCCGCAGATCTGCCCCCGTCATATACGAACTCGCTGGACTGAGGAGGAACACTGCGGCTCCTCGAAAGTCTTCGGGCTTACTGAGCTTATTGAGCATGTTCTGAGCCGGCCAGTCAACACGTCGCTCGGGATAAAGACGGAAAAGCTCCTCAACCATGGCGGTCACAATATAACCTGGGGATATCGTATTTACCCGGATCCCGTACTCACCCCATTCAGACGCCAAGTTCTTGGCTAATTGGAGGACACCAGCTTTGGAAGCATTATATGCTGGGCAAATAAGGCCCTACGGACTGGTAAATTATCGGCCGTCTCCGTCAGGATGAGAGACGTGGAAAGGAATGCCTACCCTATTTGCTATGTGGGCGCTCATTGAAGCGATCATGGCAATGCTGCCTCCATTACCATACTTGATCATCTGTTTTGCCGCGGCCTGCGCCGTCATGAATACGCCAGTAATATTGATTTCAAACATCAGATTCGCATCTTTGGCTGTATAATCTAATGCGGTTGTCTCTTGCTGGATCCCGGCTGCTGCAATCAGGCCATCTAATCTTTCATGCGTGTTTCCAATCTTCTCTACGATCTGGTTTAGAGCGTCGACGTCCCTCACATCAATTTGCCTGTAGTGAAAATTTGTACCCAGCTCTTCAGCTGCCCTCTTTTGTATGCGGTAGAAGTCAGGCGAAGGCTCCGATAGCCTATCCAGTGCATATACCGTTGCCCCAGCTTCGAGTAAAGCCTCGGCTTGGGTCAGGCCTAGACCGCGAGCAGCCCCAGATACCAATATGACTCTGTCTGTAAGACTGAATTCAGGTAGTCGTTTAGTGGTGCCGAGGAAGCCTCCGGGCCCAGACCCCTGCCGTAGACTCTCGATCTCCTCTGCAGGTGGTTGCGGTGGGTTTCGGCCGGGATTCTGGGGTTGTTTGCCTTTTGGAGAGTCTTCCAATGTAGGGTCATTCCATAGTATACGACTTGATGACAATCTTCGGTATAAAGGTATTGTGCATGGGTTTCGGAAGGTGCTGAGCACAGCAGGCAACCGGTAAGTGTGTACGAGCATCTCTGATCAACGGGACAGGATGATTGAGGACTATTCTATAGTAGTTCTAGTAGGTATGGAAAGAGAGAGAACAAGTTCGGAGAAAACTAGAGCTGTGAAACGGCTACCGAGGTATCAGGAACAAACAAGTAGAGATAACCATAACCAAATAATCGTTCAAGAATTTATTTCCCGAACACACAAGGTAACAGTCAAAGAACGATCAAGCACCCGAGTACTCTGGTCGGAAACCAGGCGTGGGCGGGGTAAAGAACGGCACGCTGGCGAGAGAAAGATGCTGATACCTAATTCCAGTAACAAGACTGCATCTTTCACGTCTTCGGTATTAGGAACCGCGATTGAGAGTAAACGAGCACTCAATTGAGAGAACGTGGAGAAAAGAAGAGATCTCTGAGGCTGTCAACAAACAGCCGCTCAATCTACCCACACTCGGCAAACCTTCCCCCTTCTGGTGATCTTGTTAATGATAAGCTCGAGTGCATTCAACTATCAAAGTACCTTCCCTATCTCGCACTATTCAAGATGTCACCTCGTCGGATGTTTGTCCTGGACCAACTTCACAGCCTCTCAAATATCAAAAGACTGGATCCACCATGAGCAAGCGACATTGGCAAGATATTGCCAAGGAAGCACAGGACTACAGAGATGCAAGTATCAATCGTGTGGTACCAGCTGTTCCGACAGTACCAAAGGATTTGCCTTTGGATCGAACAGAGATTCCCAAGTACTTGCTATCAACAGAAGAAGTCCTTCTCACACAGACAGCTCCCGAGGACCTTGTCAAGTCCCTCGCATCTGGCAAAATCACGAGCACTGCTGTGATCAAAGCTTTCCTACGGAGATCTGGAGTAGCGCAGGCTCTGGTAAGTCTCTAAAGCCAGGAATCAATGCTGAAGTTGATGTCACTAGACGAATTGCATAACGGAACTCCTTCCCGAGCGAGCATTTGCCAGAGCAGGCTTCCTTGACGACTACTACAAGACGCATGGTCAGCCTATCGGTCCCCTACACGGCCTACCCATCAGTGTCAAAGAGCACATCGGGATGAAAGGTCTAGGACTGAATGCAGGTTTCATTAGCTGGTGGGACCAACAAGGCAACGATGATGCGCTCGTGTTGAAGATTCTATGGAACGCAGGCTGCGTCTTCTACGCGCGCACCACGCAGCCACAGACCTTGATGCATCTGGAAACATCTAGCAATTTATACGGCACCACCATCAATCCTTTCAACAGTCAATTGACCTGTGGCGGCAGTTCTGGTGGGGAAGGAGCTTTGATCGGCATGCGAGGGAGCTGTCTGGGTGTGGGAAGCGATATTGGTGGAAGCGTCAGGAGTCCTGCTGCCAATTGTGGCTTGTACGGTCTACGTCCTTCGAGTTACAGGATACCAGTGGGAGGATTGTCAGCTACAATGTACGCATTGTCTCCGTCTCGATTTTGTCCCCATTTCGACGTTGTTGGGGTTGTAAGACAGCTTTCGGGAGCGTTTACTTCCTTCATATTTCTCATAAGTCTAAACATATCGCTAAAATGGAAGTACTGACTCCGAAACTGGTAAAGGGCAGGTCAGGAGCAAATTGTGCCGGTCATCGGTCCATTGAGCACTTCTCTTGAAGGTATCAACTTATTCATGAAGACCGTCATTGGGTCCAAACCCTGGCTTCACGAACCATCACTGGTTCCAATATCTTGGAGAGACCAAGAGAGCTACCTCAAGACACCGGCCGGAAAGAAGCTTAAGGTAGGGGTAATGTTCCACGATGGAGTAGTCATGCCACATCCACCAATCGTTCAGGCTTTAGAAAGTGTCGTGGAAAGACTCAGCAAAGCTGACGACATTGACGTTGTTGAGTGGCAACCATACAAGCATGACGAAGCATGGGAGATTCTATCTCATCTATATTTCAGTGACGGGGCTCGGGAAGAGAGTACGGCGCTTGACGAGTCTGGGGAACCCTGGCGCCCGCTATCCACTTTCATCATCAAAGACAACCTTAACGTGAAGGAGCTTACGGTCAAGGAATTATGGCACTGGACTGCACGGCGCGAAGCATATAAAAGCGCATATGCACAGAAGTGGAATGAAACAGCCACAGGAACCAATGCCAGCGGCGAACCCGAAGGAGCAGTCGATGTCATCCTCTGCCCTGCAGGACCGGGTGCCGCACCTCCTCTCGATCATGCAAAGTATTGGGGCTACACTAGTCAATGGAACATCTTAGACTATCCAGCGTTAGTGTTTCCAGTCACCAGAGCCGACCCTTCACCGCGCAATGGCTTCGAAAACCGTGAGTTCGTGAGTCAGAAAGATGCTGAAAACTTCGAACTCTGGTCTTCGGGACCAGAGAAGTATAAAGGCGCGCCCATCTCATTACAATTGGTTGGTCGGAGATACGAGGATGAAAAGGTACCTTACCCTTTCTTTGATGCAACGCAAAATCTAGCTAATATGCCGAAGGTGATTGAAGCCATGGAGTTCATCAAGGAAAGAATAGGCCTTCCCTTTGCGGATTTTGTGTAACCGATCGGTAGGCCCGCATCACTTGACGTGTCGTGTTGTTCAACATACGAGGGGGTTTCAGATTATTTTGTTGCTTGCACTACATCACTTTCGAAACTTTTATGTTATACTTGTTTGGTCTGAATGCAAATTACCGGTCTATTGCGTTACTTACCTTATTGTAACCTAAGAACACCTTACCTGATAATAAGAACCCGTAAATTAGGCTCTGGGCATGCGCAAAAACATGCTTATGTCAGTTGTGGTGTTGCATGTCATGTTTCGCAAACAGCTCTGGAGCTGTATAACTGTTCAGAAATCAAGCATAGATCACGGTCTCAAAAGTTGTAACAGGTGGCAGATCGCGTTTTGAATGAGCAGAAACACTGGTCTGTAGCAAGATACAAAACAGTGTGAAGCCCTCTAATACGGTATCTGATCGTGAACTAGAGATTCGGCTGTGCTTCAGCGTAGAGAATGTTACATGATATACATACGAGCAGCTATAATTGTAGGTATGCTAGCATTCAATCATGCATATAATGAAACGCAATTCTAAACTGGTGGCAATTCTTAGAGCGGTGTAAGACCTTCGTGTTGCCTGTCAATACCGCATTATGTCTTGGCACCCGAGATCTTGGTCGTCATCTTTCTGGAAATGTTCTACCCGCAGAGCCGCACGCGCGCCAGCAGCGCGATCGGCAGGATGACGCGTTCACCATCGATGTGCAACCTCTTAGATTACTTTAGTTAAGGGGCGCAAATAGAAATACCTTGGAAACTATGGTCGCATGCAACATCGCTCTCTTGTGTTCCCCCAAGATCCTCATCTATAACACCTGCAGGCCGGAACCCACTGTCTTGCGCATTTGCATTGTTTATGATGGTCTCTGATTTGGCCCCCTGAGATTGTGGAGTAAACGGGAGCCAAAAAACGTCTGATTGCGCTTGGTGAATATCTAAGCCTCAGGCTTCCACAGACATCATAGCCAATTGCCAACTTTTTTGGCATCTGAACGATATGTATATGAAGACAACGTTCGAACGGGGGTTCGCTCTGCTCTTGGCGATACCTGGGTTTGCTCACTGTGAGTACAAGGCACGTGCCGCGTTCCAAATCAGCATCGCTAATGTTGTAACCAAGCAGCATCCTTTTTCAACCCTGAAGACAGATCATTCGAAGCCGACGCTGCGCTTGCGTCAGCGCAGCTAGATGTTCGGGCTTTTCCGAACGCGCCTGATGGCTATACCCCCAAAGGAGTCCAGTGTCCTTCGACTCGGCCGACAGTACGCAGTGCAACTGGTCTTTCAGACAATGAGACATCGTGGTTAGAAGTACGACGGAAAAACACAGTGAACCCGATGCGCGATCTTCTTGGAAGATTGAACATCACAGGTTTTGATGCTGCATCCTACATCACGAACAACGCGAAGAACGCGTCCGCGCTCCCAAACATTGCAATAGCAGTAAGTGGAGGAGGATATCGAGCTTGTCTCAATGGAGGAGGCGCTGTGCAAGCTTTTGACAGCCGAGAGGAGAACTCCACAGCTGCCGGACACCTTGGAGGTATACTCCAATCTGCAACCTACCTGGCCGGTTTATCGGGCGGTGGTTGGCTTGTTGGAAGTATTTTTGTGAACAATTACACCACGATTTCCGGCTTGTTGAACAATCCCAACAATGTTAGCTCAGTATGGGAGTTTGGCAATTCCATCTTTGAGGGTCCAGCCACAAGCAAAATACAGATCTTCAGCACGGCAGACTATTTCGATAATGTCTACAATGAGGTGGGAAGGAAAGCAAAAGCTGGGTTCAGGACCTCCGTTACCGACTATTGGGGTAGAGCGCTGTCATATCAATTGGTCAATTCGAGCGATGGGGGACAAGATTATACTTGGTCCTCGATCCAATCAGAAAAGACGTTCTCCGACGCAGACTCACCCATGCCCATCCTGGTCGCTGATGCACGAGCTCCTGGTGAAACGTTGATACCTGGAAATACCACCGTATATGAGTTCAATCCCTTCGAATTTGGCACCTGGGATCCTACGACATACGGCTTTATCCCCGTTGAATATCTCGGCTCTAATTTCTCTGGCGGGGTACTGGCACAGAACGAATCTTGCGTCCGCGGCTTCGACAACGTGGGTTATATCATGGGAACGTCGTCGTCTCTGTTCAACCAGTTTCTGCTACAGGTCAATCAAACCTCGATCCCCAAAGTGGCCAAAACCTTTGTCACCAAGATCCTCGGTGATATCGGTCAGGACAATAACGACATAGCGGACTACAGCCCCAATCCGTTCTTCGGCTATCACAACGATACCTCGAAGAACGCTCAGGACCACAGACTCACGCTCGTCGACGGCGGCGAGGATCTCGAGAACATCCCACTACATCCATTGATCCAGCCGTACCGTAACGTCGATGTCATCTTCGCCGTCGACAGTTCGGCAGATACCAACAACTACTGGCCCAACGGCACAGCCTTAGTAGCAACCTACCGACGCAGCCTGAATGCATCCGGGAATCTCGGCAATGGCACATCCTTCCCCGCCGTCCCAGACCAAAACACCTTCGTGAACCTAGGCCTGAACTCCCGCCCCACCTTCTTCGGCTGCAACTCCTCCAACACGACGACCATGACGCCTCTGATCGTCTACATCCCCAACTCTCCCTACTCCTTCCACAGCAACATCTCCACCTTCGACCCGAGCTACAACACCAGCGAACGCAACGCGATTGTCATGAATGGCCACGATGCCGCCACGATGGGCAACGCGTCCGGTGACGCGACATGGCCTACGTGCGTGGGCTGTGCCATCCTCAGTCGGAGCCTGGAACGGACCAACACTCGAGTACCTGATGTGTGCAAGCAATGTTTCCAGAAGTTCTGTTGGGACGGGACGGTCAATAGTACGAATGCCACGGGGTCGTATGAGCCCCATTATCGGGGATCGCCGCTGAACATCAGCAATCAGAAGAGCGCGGCTGTTCGACAAGTCACGGCTGCGTTTGGTTTTGCTGCCATCGCGGCGCTGTTGGACACGCTTTTAGCGATGTGATGAAGCTTTCGCTTTACATTCTGGCTTTTTTGGATGAGTCAGATTTATAATCCTTTTCGCTTGTATACATCTTCAAGCATGGCGTCTTTGCGAATACCAAGCATAGGGAAAGGAACGTACACGTACATATGGGCGGCGGAACTCGGACTCCAGGAAGCAAAGTATCACGTTGGCCACTCTCTGGACTGATGACCTTTCCACATGCTACCTTAGGTATGGAGGGAGGCTGACACCACAAGTCTTGAGCATACACTCATTGAAGAGGCACCGAACCCCCAGAACCCGCACCCCTGGGGGTTCCTGTCGATTTAGCGCCGACGCAAGATTTTGGGTGTCAAACCTCCGTATTGACGATATAACAGATCCCAAACCCTCAATCCATATCCAGAAAGTCCACCTTTCTAACCCTGATCTTCCCTCATCTTCCCTCTGCGCGCCTTTCCACTCTACCAAATCCACATGCACTAGTATACAAAACCCAGCCAGCCTGCCCATCTCTTTCCCCTTATAACAAAAACACTCACATCCACTATTTCCCATGCCATCCCATGGCATGCCAGCAACCCTCCCCATCCCATCCCATCCCATCCCATCCCAGCAACCCTCTAGATCCTATCAAAAAACCAAAATAAGATACAAAATAAGATACAAAATACAATATACAAATCTCCTCCCTCCTCCCCTCCTCCCCTCCACCCACTTCACAACCTACTCCACCCACTCCCTCCCTCCCCTCCCTCAACTCCCACACATACCAATAATAAAACACCCCAACATCTTTTACAATTAAAAACA